>Ga0209257_1000177_pt1 | contig 161069 bp, 136 predicted proteins | sample AraplaCvi_mCL_r2_FD_184277 | JGI IMG/M metagenome (GOLD analysis project Ga0209257, IMG submission 184277) | Arabidopsis root microbial communities from North Carolina, USA - plate scrape MF_Cvi_mCL_r2 (SPAdes) (version 2) | ecosystem: Host-associated > Plants > Roots > Endosphere | place... | reverse complement strand
AAGCTCTGCTGGCCGTGCTCACGGTAGGTCTCGATCCAGCGATGGACCATCGACCTCTCTAGCCCATATCGTCGGGCCAACGCGGCCACCGGGAGGGCGCCTGCGGCGCCCTCCCGGGCCACCTTCAACTTGAAACGCCTTTCGTATTGGATCATGAACAAATTCCAGAGGTTGGATGGGCGTCCAACTTCTGGGGGTCAGTTCACATGCGTGTCTGCGTGCCAGCGCGCGCGGGTCGCTCGTCAGTCGTAATAGTTGCTTCGGCCGCCGGGTTGGCGCTTGAAGCGGCGGTGGATCCACAGGTATTGGTCGGGAGCTTCGCGGACCATGGCTTCGATGGCCTGGTTGACGCGCGCGGTGTCCGCTTCGACGTCGTCGCTGGGGAAGTTCTCCAACGGCGCACCGATCTTCAGGAAGTACTTTCCGCCCTCACGCCGGTGGAAGTACGGAATCACCGCGCAGCCGGTCATCCGCGCCAGCTGGTGGGTGGCGGTGATGGTCGAGGCCGTATGGCCGAAGAACGGCACGAACACGGTGTCCTTGCCGCGCATGTCCTGGTCCGGGGCATACCAGAGGAACCCGCCCTTCTTCAGGTGGCGCACGGTGGCGCGGATGTCCTCGTTGGCGTACATCGCCTTGGCATACCGCAGCCGGCCGAACTTCACCGCCCATTCGTAGACCGGGTTGCGGTGCTTGCGGTACATCCCCGACAGGTCGACGTGGTCGCACAGCAGCCGGCCGCACATCTCCAGGGTCATGAAGTGGCCCGACACCAGCAGTACCCCGCGGCCCTCGGCCTGCATGCGGTGCAGATGCTCCAGGCCTTCCACCTGCACCTTCGGGCGGATGCTGTCGATGCTGCCCCACCAGGCCCGGGCGAACTCGAAGATGCCCACGCCCAGCGCGTCGAAGCTGTCACGCAGCAGGCGCTGGCGCCAGGCGTCATCCTTCTCCGGGAAACAGAGCTTCAGGTTCACCTCGGCCGCACGCCGCCGGCTGCTGGCCACGTGGTAGGCCACGGTGCCCACGCCGCGGCCGAGCGCGCGCTGCAGCCCCCAGGGCAGGCGGGCAATGCCGAAGGCCAGGAAGATGAAGGCGAAGGTCGGCCAGTGGCGCGGGTTGCGCAGGGACGGCCGGGTGGCGGTGGAAGCGTTATCGGACATGCCCCGATTCTAAGTCATGCATCCGCTGCGGTGCGTTGGCGACGCCTTGCATGTCTTTCCCGGTGCCGCTCCCGTATCCTCTGCGCATGCGTAATAGCCCTGTCGAATGGATCCTGCGCGGCCTGTATTCGGTCGTGCTGTACCTGCTTTTGCCGATCACGGTGTACCACCTGGTCTGGCGCGGGTTCCGGGTGCGCCAGTATTTCCAGCGCTGGGACGAACGCTACGCGTCCTATCCCCATTCCAGCGGCCAGCCCCGGGTCTGGCTGCACGCGGTGTCGGTAGGCGAGGTCAACGCGGCCGCGCCGCTGGTCAATGCGTTGCGCGCGCTGCGCCCGGACATCCGCTGGGTGATCACCACCATTACCCCGACCGGCTCGGAGCGGGTGCGTTCCCTCTGGGGCGATGCGGTCGACCACGTGTACCTGCCTTATGACGTCCCGGGCAGCGTGGGCCGCTTCCTGGGTCATTTCAAGCCGAGCCTGGCGCTGATCCTGGAGACCGAGCTGTGGCCGAACCTGCTGTTCGGCTGCCGCGATCGTGGCATTCCGGTGTACATCCTCAACGCACGCCTGTCGGCACGCTCGCTGCGCGGCTACCGACTGCTGCGCCCGCTGATCGAGCGCACCCTGCGCACGGTCACCTGCGTGGCCGCGCAGTCGGCCGACGACGCAGAACGCTTCATCCAGCTGGGCGCGCTGCCTGAACAGGTGCAGCCACTGGGTAACCTGAAATTCGATATCGCCACCCCGAACGTGCGCGAATTCACCGCGAACTTCCATGCCGCCGTGCCGGGCGCGCGCCCGGTGTGGATTGCGGCCAGCACCCACGAAGGCGAGGAACAGGCGGTCATCGACCTGCACCGGCGCCTGCGTGCCGAGGTGCCCGGCCTGCTGCTGCTGTGGGCGCCCCGTCACCCCGAGCGCTTCCCGCGGGTGGAAGCGCTGGCGCGCGAGCAGGGCTGGAAGGTCAGCACCCGCCGCCAGCAGCAGTGGCCGCAGGCGGACAGCGACGTGTTCGTGATCGATACGCTGGGCGAGTTGATGGCGTTCTACGGCTGCGCGCAGGTGGCCTTCGTCGGGGGCAGCCTGCAGCCGATTGGCGGGCACAACCTGCTGGAACCGGCTGCGATGGGCACGGCCACGGTGACCGGCCCGCACCTGCACAATTTCTCCGAAATCTCCCGGCGCATGCGGGAAGCCGGTGCGGTGTTGATTGCCGATGACGTGGCAGGCGTCGGCGACGCCCTGCTCACCCTGCTGCAGGACCCGCAGGAACGCGAAGACATGGCCAGCGCGGGCTGCGCGCTGGTCAGCAACGGGCGCGGCGCGTTGAAGCGCACGGTGGAGCTGATTGCGCCGAAGCTGCCGCCGCCGTTGGAGTGAGGGGCCGCCGCCCACGCCGACACCGACCTCTACGCCAGATGTGCCGACAGTCGTTGAAGAACGTCCACGAAAAAAGCCACCTTCGCAGGTGGCTTTTTCGTTTCCGGGTTACCGCTGGATCACTGGCTGTTGACCGTGGTGCTCGGCGTGGCGGCCTGCTGGGTCAGCAGACGGTTGATGTCCTGCAGTTCGGCGATGTCCAGCACGCCGACCGCCTGGCCCAGCAGCAGCCGGTTCTGGAGGAAGGTGTAGCGGGCGTTGGCATACTCAAGCTGCGCCGAGAACAGGATGCGCTGGTTCTGGATCACATCCAGCACCGTGCGGGTACCCACTTCCAGGCCCACCTGCGACGCGTCGTAGGCGCTCTGCGCGGACACCACTGCCAGGCGGCGCGCCTCCACTTCGCTGATCCCGGCCACCAGGGTCTGGTAGGCGTTGCGCGTGTTGCGGTCCAGGGCCCGCTTCTGCTGCTCGTAGCCGTCCTGTGCGATGTCGCGCTGGGCCAGGGCCTGGCGCACGCCGGACTGGGTGGCGCCGCCGGAGAAGATCGGCACGCTCAGGGTCAGGCCGACGCTGTTGCTGCGGGCATCGGGGCTGAAGTTCGAACCGCTGCCCACCACGTCGCCCCAGCTGGCCTGGCGGCCCACGCTGGCGCCCAGGGACAGGGTCGGGAGGTGGCCGGCACGGGCCGCCGAAACGCTGGCTTCCGCCGCGCTCACCTGCAGCTCCTGCGCTTTCAGCGCCGGATTCTGCGCCACGGCTTCGTTGACCAGCTGGTCGACGGTGGCGTACTTGGCAGGCAGTTCCGGGCGGAAATCGGTCGGCAGTGCGCGCAGGTCGGTCACCGGCTGGCCGGTCAGTTCGGTCAGCGCCTGGTAGGCATCGGCCAGGGTGTTCTGCGCGATGATGGTGTTGGCGCGGGCCTGGTCGTACTGGGCGCGGGCTTCATGCACGTCGGTGATCGGAGCCAGGCCCACTTCCAGCCGCTTGTCGGCGAAGTCGAACTGCTTCTTGGCGGCCGCTTCGTTGGTCTGCGCCGCCGACAGCGATTCGATGCCCACCAGCACGTTGAAGTACGCCGACGAGGTGCGCACGATCAGGTTGTCGTTGGCCGAATCGAGGGTGAAGTCCGCCGCCTTGCTCAGTTCACGCTGCGCGCGCAGGTTGGCGAACTGGGTGAAGTTGATCAGCGTCTGCGAGCCGCTGATCCCGTAGTTGCGGTTCTTGGTGGTGTACGAATCGGAGCTGATGTCGTGGTTCGGATTGGTGCGGTTGCGGGTGAGCGAGGCCTCACCATTGATCTGCGGCAGCAACGCGGCACGCGCCTGCACGGCGCCTTCCTTGTCGAACAGGCGGGTCGATTCTGCGGCGGACAGCTGCGGATCGCCGTTGCGCGCCATTTCGTAGACCTGCAGCAGGTCGGCGGCAGAGGCGGTCACGGGCAGCAGTGCGGCGGCCAGCGCAATAGCGAGGGATCGGCGGATCATTGCGGCTTCCTTGGACTCAGAGGTGGAACTGGGGTGCCGGCGCGGCACCGCGCAGGTAGTCGATATCGGTTTCAAACAGCGAATCGCTGATGCTGCCATCGGTCTTGACCAGCACCGCTTCCATTGCCGGCGAATGGCCACGGATCACGAACAGGCGGCCACCGGTACGCAGCCACTGGGTGAAGCGGGCGGGGATGGTCTCCACCGCGCCGGTGACGCAGATGGCATCGAAGCGGCGCTCGGTATCCCAGGTCAACGCGTCGGCTGTTTCAATGCGGACATTGGTGCCCAGGCCGGTTGCATCCAGGCGCGCACGCGCGGCCACGGCCAGTTCCGGGTCGATTTCCAGGCTCAGCACTTCGCGCGCCAAGGCGCCCATGCAGGCGCTGAGGTAGCCGCTGCCGGTGCCGATTTCCAGCACTTCATCGCCCGGCTGCAGGTTCAGCGCCTGCAGGGTGCGGCCTTCGATGACCGGCTTCATCATCTTCTGGCCGTTACCAAGCGGCAGCTCGACATCGGTATAGGCAAGGGTACGGTTCGCATCGGCGACGAACGCCTCGCGCGGCAAACGTGCCAGTACGTCGAGCACACGGATGTCCAGCACGTCCCAGGGACGGATCTGCTGTTCAACCATCAGTTCGCGGGCGTGGGCGTAATCGATCGTCATGAGGTTCTTAATCCAGCGCAGTGGGCCGGCCATTTTACCGGTGCCGGGAGCCGGCGGCGCGCTGAGAGCATCGCTGCCGTCGCGCCGGGGTCGCAGTGCCGGAAGTCACCGCGACCTCCGGTCCATTCATGTTGTCATCACCGCCCGGGGCGGGTGGCGTAAGCCCTCAGGAAGAAGGTCACGCTGGCCTCGACATGGGCGTCGGCGTCGCACTCGGCCGGGGCCGTTCGCAGCCCGCACATCATATGCGTATGCAGCTCACCTTTGATCAGGGTGAAGAACTGCAGGGCGGCGGTCTGGAAGTCGGTGATCTCCAGTTCGCCGCGGTCGCTGCGCGCGCGCAGGAATTCGGCCAAGGCCGCGCTGGTACGCTGCGGGCCGGCCTCCCAGAACATCTCGCGGATCCGGTCGTCGGTGTCCGGGGCCATCATCACCCGCTGCACGGCCACCGCGGCCGGTGAGGTGATCATGCTGAAGAACGCCCGGCCGATGCCGAGCAGCTGCTCGCGCAACGCACCATCGACGTCGGTGACGAACAGGGCGTCGGGCAGCATCTCCATGCAGGTGGACTGCACAGCTTCGGTGAAAAGCGTCTCTTTGTCGCCGAAATGGCTGTATACGGTCAGCTTGGAAACGCCGGCCTGGGCCGCGATGCTGTCCATGCTGACGCCGCCGTACCCCTGTTCGACGAACAATGCCTTGGCCGCGTCCAGGATCGCCGCGCGCTTGCCCAGGTCCTTCGGGCGACCGGGTCCGGCGGCCTTGGCAGCGGGCTTGGACGCGGCAGCGGAAGAGGTCGGAACAGTCATGCAAACAATACTAGACCAATCGGTTCGATATTTATACTATACCGGTTGGTTCACTATTAGCCGTTGTGGAACAGCATGTTGCGTCCACGCGGTATTCCCCCCGGTACTCCAAGGTCCGAGACCCCATGAACAACGTGCGATGGATGGGCGGTGCGCTGCTGGCAGTGATGCTGGCGGCATGTGGCAAACAGGATGTCGAGCCGGCCGCGCCGATTCCGGTGCTGGTGGTGCAACCGGGCACGGTCAGCGGCCAGGAAGTGGCGGCGTACCCGGGCGAGGTGCACGCGCGTGAGGAAAGCCCGCTCTCGTTCCGGGTCGGCGGCAACCTGGTCAAGCGCCACGTCGACGCCGGCCAGCGGGTCCGCAAGGGCGACCTGCTGGCGGAACTGGACGCGGCCGATTTCGCGTCGCAGGCCAGCGCATCGCAGGCCCAGCTGGCCGCGGCCGAGGCCGATCTGGTGCGCGCCCGCGACGACCAGAAGCGCTACGCCACCCTCGCCCAGCAGCAACTGGTCAGCCAGTCCACGCTGGATGCGCAGACCGCCGCCTTCAAGGCAGCGCAGGGGCAGGCCAATGCCGCCCGCGCCAACCTGGCAGTGGCCCGCAACCAGGCCGCCTACGCGCAGCTGCGCGCGCCGGCCGATGGCGTGATCGCCAGTCGCCAGGCCGAGGCCGGGCAGGTGGTGGGCGCCGGGCAGACGGTGTTCACCCTGGCTGCGGACGGGGGCCGGGAAGTGCTGATCGCGCTGCCGGAAAGCTCCATCCGCGACTACAAGGTCGGCCAGCAGGTGCAGGTGGAACTGTGGAACACGCCGGGCCAGCTGCTGCCGGGCACGATCCGCGAAATTGCCCCGGCCGCCGATGCGCAGGGGCGTACCTATGCCACCCGCGTGAGCCTGGCGCCGGAAGCGGCCAGCCAGGTGGAGCTGGGCCAGAGTGCGCGGGTGTTCGCCGACGCCGGCCGCGCCGGCACCCTCCAGGTGCCGCTGGGCGCGGTGCTGCGCGGTGCCGATGGCAAGGCCAGCGTCTGGGTGGTGAACCCGGCCAACGGTGCGATCAAGGCCACGCCGGTGACGGTCGGGGCCTTTGGTCCCGACGCGGCGCCCGTGCTGTCCGGGCTGGGCGCGCAGGACTGGGTGGTGGCCGCCGGCGGCCACCTGCTGCGCGAAGGCCAGGTGGTGACCCCGGTGGACCGGCAGAACCGCCCGCTGCTGAAGCCGGCGGCCACGCCGGGCGCCGCTGCCAACGGCAAGGGACGCTGACCCCGTGCGCCGCTTCAATCTTTCCGAATGGGCGCTGGGCAACCGCGCGCTGGTGCTGTTTGCCATGCTCGCCTTCGCCATCATCGGCGCCTGGTCGTACAAACACCTGGGCCAGTCCGAAGATCCGCCGTTTACCTTCAAGGTGATGGTGGTACGCACGATGTGGCCGGGCGCCACCGCCGAGCAGGTGTCGCGGCAGGTGACCGAGCCGATCGAAAAGGCGCTGCTCAATACCGGGCAGTACGAATTCATCCGCTCGTACTCGCGTCCGGGCGAATCGCAGGTGATCTTCGCGGCCAAGGACAGCCTGCGCTCCAAGGCGATCCCCGAGCTGTGGTACCAGGTGCGCAAGCGCGTGGGCGACATCAAGCCGACCCTGCCGCGCGAAATCGTCGGCCCGTTCTTCAACGATGAGTTCGGCGATACCTTCGGCAACATCTACGCACTGACCGGGCAGGGCTTCGACTACGCGGTGATGCGCGATTATGCCGACCGCATCCAGCTGGAACTGCAGCGGGTGCCGGACGTCGGCAAGATCGAGCTGGAAGGCCTGCAGGACGAGAAGGTCTGGATCGAACTGTCCAATACCAAGCTGGCCACGCTGGGCGTGTCGCTGCAGCAGGTGCAGCAGGCGCTGGCCGACCAGAATGCGATCGCCGCTACCAGCTTCTTCGAAACCCCCACCGACCGCGTGCAGCTGCGGGTGACCGGGCAGTTCCAGAGCATCGACGACATCCGCCGCTTCCCGATCCAGGCCGGCGACCGTACCGTGCACCTGGGCGACATCGCCGAGGTCAAGCGCGGCTTTGCCGACCCGGCCTCGCCGAAGATGCGCTTCATGGGTGAGGACGCCATCGGCATCGCGGTGGCGATGAAGGACGGCGGCGACATCCTCAAGCTGGGCACCACCCTGGACGCCGAGTTCAAGCGGCTGCAGACGTCGCTGCCGGCCGGCATGCAGCTGCGCAAGGTGTCCGACCAGCCGCATGCGGTGGAAGAATCGGTCGGCGAGTTCGTGCAGGTGCTGACCGAAGCGGTGGTGATCGTGCTGCTGGTCAGCTTCTTCTCGCTGGGCCTGCGCACCGGCCTGGTGGTGGGGGTGACCATTCCGCTGGTGCTGGCGATGACCTTCTTCGTCATGCATTACTTCGACATCGGCCTGCACAAGATCTCGCTGGGCGCGCTGGTGCTGGCGCTGGGCCTGCTGGTGGACGATGCGATCATCGCGGTGGAAATGATGGCCACCAAGATGGAGCAGGGCTACGACCGCCTGCGCGCGGCCAGCTTTGCCTGGGAAAGCACCGCCTTCCCGATGCTCACCGGTACGCTGATCACCGCCGCGGGCTTCCTGCCGATCGCCACGGCGGCGTCCAGCACCGGTGAATACACCCGTTCGCTGTTCCAGGTGGTGACCATCGCGCTGGTGGTGTCGTGGATCGCCGCGGTGCTGTTCATTCCCTACCTGGGCGACAAAATGCTGCCGGACCTGTTCAATCCGCAGCCGCCCAAGCCGGGCAGCGTGGCCGCGCGCTGGCAGGCCCGCCGCGCGGCATGGGGCGACCGCTTCCCCGCATTGGCACGCTGGATCGTGCCCAAGCAGCACGCGCACGACCACGACCCGTACCAGCGCCCGTTCTACACCCGCTTCCGGCGCTTCCTGGATACCTGCCTGCGCCATCGCTGGTGGGTGATCGGGGCCACCGCGGCGCTGTTCGTGTTCTCGCTGCTGATCTTCCGCTTCGTCCCGCAGCAGTTCTTCCCGGACTCGACCCGGCCGGAACTGATGGTGGACATCGAGCTGGCGGAAGGCGCCTCGCTGGAGGCGACCAAGGCGCAGGCGGCAAAGCTGGAAAAGCTGCTGCATGGCCGCGAGGGCATCAGCAACTACGTGGCCTACGTGGGGACCGGTTCGCCGCGCTTCTACCTGCCGCTGGACCAGCAGCTGCCGGCCACCAACTTCTCGCAGTTCGTGGTGCTGACCGAAAACGCCGACGCGCGCGAGGCCACCCGCGACTGGCTGATCAAGGACGTGATTCCGCAGTTCACCGACGTGCAGATGCGCGTGACCCGCCTGGAAAACGGACCGCCGGTGGGCTATCCGGTGCAGATGCGCATTTCCGGCGAGCACATCGACCAGGTGCAGGCGATCGCGCGGCAGGTGCAGGCCAAGGTGCGCGAGAACCCGCACGTAATCAACGTGAACCTGGACTGGAGCGAGCCGAGCAAGGTGGTGCGGCTGGTGATCGACCAGGACCGTGCGCGCGCGCTGGGCGTGAGCAGCGCGCAGGTGAGCCAGTTGCTGGGCACCTCGCTGTCGGGCATGAGCGTGAGCACCTACCGCGAAGGCAACCGCCTGATCGAGATGCTGCTGCGCGGGCCGGAGAATGAGCGGGTACGGCTGGACATGCTGGGCAGCCTGGCCATTCCGACGGCCAGCGGCACCTCGGTGACCCTGTCGCAGGTGGCGCGGCTGGAATATGCGTTCGAGGACGGCATCATCTGGCATCGCAACCGGCTGCCGACGGTGACCGTGCGCGCCGACGTCGGCGACGCCACGCAGCCGCTGGACGTGGTGCAGCAGATCCTGCCGACGCTGGACGGCATCCGTGCCGAGCTGCCGTCCGGTTACCTGCTGGAAACTGGTGGCACGGTGGAGGATTCGGCGCGCGGACAGGATTCGATCAAGGCCGGCATGCCGCTGTTCCTGATCGTGGTGGCCACGCTGCTGATGCTGCAGCTGCGCAGCTTCTCGCGTGCGGCGATGGTGCTGGTGACCGCACCGCTGGGCATCATCGGAGCGACGCTGTTCCTGCTGCTGTTCCGCGCCCCGTTCGGGTTCGTGGCGTTGCTGGGCACGATCGCGCTGGCGGGCATGATCATGCGCAACTCGGTGATCCTGATCGACCAGATCCAGCAGGACATCGATGCCGGGCATGACCGTTGGCACGCGATCATCGACGCCACCGTGCGCCGCTTCCGCCCGATCGTGCTGACCGCGCTGGCGGCGGTGCTGGCGATGATTCCGCTGTCGCGCAGTGCGTTCTACGGCTCGATGGCGATTTCGATCATGGGCGGGTTGATTGTCGGCACCGTACTGACGCTGGTGTTCCTGCCGGCGCTGTATGCGGCGTGGTTCCGCGTGAAGCCGGACGAGGCCCGGTAGGGGCTCGTCCGGCGCTGCCGTGCCCACGGGGCATGGCAGCCTTGTGTATCCCGAACGGGATGCACAAGGGGTAGAGCGGACTGTCAGTCCGCTGCCGTTCGCGCGGTGTGTGGGTCTGCGCCGAGAGCAGCGGACTGACAGTCCGCTCTACCGGTCCGCTCTACCTCTGCGCCGCCGCTTACCCCATACGCGCCAACACCATCTCAGTGGCCTGCCCGGCAGGCTTGTGTATCCCGGATGAGATGCACAAGCGGTAGAGCGGACTGTCAGTCCGCTGCCGTTCGCGCGGTGTGTGGGTCTGCGCCGAGAGCAGCGGACTGACAGTCCGCTCTACCGGTCCGCTCTACCTCTGCGCCGCCGCTTATCCCAGACGCGCCAACACCATCTCAGTGGCCTGCCCGGCAGGCTTGTGTATCCCGGATGGGATGCACAAGGGGTAGAGCGGACTGTCAGTCCGCTGCCGTTCGCGCGGTGTGTGGGTCTGCGCCGAGAGCAGCGGACTGACAGTCCGCTCTACCAGTCCGCTCTACCGGTCCGCTTTACCGGTCCGCTCTGCCTCTGCGCCGGCGGTTATCCCAGACGCGCCAATACCGCGTCGGTGGCCTGCGTGGTGCTCACCGCCTGGCCCTTGGCGGCCAGGTCGGCGGTGAACACCCCATCGTCCAGCGCGGCATGTACGGCCGCTTCCACGGCGACCGCTTCGGCTTCCAATCCCAGCGAATGGCGCAGCAGCATCGCGGCGCTGAAGATCGTGGCGTAGGGATTGGCGATGCCTTTGCCAGCGATGTCCGGGGCCGAGCCGTGGATCGGCTCGTAAATGCCCACCGCACCCGGCTCACCCAGCGACGCCGACGGCAGCAGGCCCAGCGAACCGGCCAGCATCGAAGCCTCATCGGTGAGGATGTCGCCGAACATGTTCTCGGTCACGATCACGTCGTACTCGCGCGGCTTGGCCAGCAGGTGCATGGCCATCGAATCCACCAGCTGGTGCTCCAGCGCGATCTCCGGGAATTCCTCGCGGCCGATCCGCGCCGCCACGTCACGCCACAGGCGCGAGGTTTCCAGCACGTTGGCCTTGTCCACCGAGGTGACCTTGCCACGGCGCTGCCGTGCCAGCCGGAACGCACTGCGCATCACCCGCTCGATCTCGTCAACGCTGTAGCTGCACAGGTCGCTGGCGGTGTCGGCCGTGCGCGTCTTCTCGCCGAAGTAGATGCCGCCGGTGAGCTCGCGCACCACCACGAAGTCCACGCCCTCCAGCAGCTCCGCCTTGATCGGCGAGGCACCCAGCGCCGCCGGATGGGTGCGCACCGGGCGCAGGTTGGCATACAGCCCCAGCGCCTTGCGGATGGCCAGCAGCCCCTGTTCCGGGCGCACTTTCGCGTTCGGGTCGGACCACTTCGGGCCGCCCACCGCGCCCAGCAGGATCGCATCGGCCTGGCGGCAGGCCTCCAGCGTGGCCGCCGGCAGCGGCTCGCCGTGGCGGTCGATGGCGATGCCGCCGATATCGTGCTCGCTGAAATGGAAGGTGTGGGCAAAGCGTTCGGCCACCGCGCCCAGCACCGCAACCGCGGCCGCGGCGACTTCCGGACCGATCCCATCACCGGGCAATACGACAATCTCAGCGTGCATGTTCACTCTCGTAACGTTCAATGTCAGGGGTACGACCCAACAGATACCCCAACTGGTCCACGCCTTCCAGCAGGCAGGTCTGCGAGAAGCCGTCCAGCGGGAAGGAATACACCCGGCCATCGGGCGTGCGCAGCTCGCGCGCGGCGATGTCCACGGTCAACGCGTCGTCGGGGCGCTGCATCAGCGTCTGCACGTCGGCTTCGTCGAGCACGATCGGCAGCAGGCCGTTCTTCAGCGCATTGCCGCGGAAGATGTCGGCGATCTCGCTGCTCACGATTGCGCGCAGGCCCAGGTCGGCCAGTGCCCACGGCGCGTGCTCGCGCGAGGAGCCACAGCCGAAGTTGCGCCCGGCCAGCAGGATGCTGCGCCCGGCGTTGTGCGGCTGGTTGAAGGCGAAACCCGGGTTCGGGCTGCCATCGGCCTGCCAGCGCCAGTCGTTGAACGCGTGCTTGCCCAGCCCGGCGCGTTCGGTGGTGGACAGGAACCGCGCCGGAATGATCTGGTCGGTGTCGATGTTGGTCTCGCGCAGCACCACGCTGGTCGAGGTCAGGGTGCGGAAGCCGCTCATCAGGCCACCTCCTGGCTGGCGTACAGTTCACGCGGGTCGGCCACGTGGCCGTTCACCGCTGCCCAGGCGGCGGTCATCGGCGAGGCCAGCAGCGTGCGCGACCCCGGGCCCTGGCGGCCTTCGAAGTTGCGGTTGCTGGTGCTCACCGCCAGCTGCCCCGGAGCGACCAGGTCGCCGTTCATGGCAATACACATCGAACAGCCCGGCTCGCGCCACTCGGCGCCGGCCGCGCGCACGATGGCATCGATGCCTTCGGCTTCGGCCTGGCGCTTGACGATCTCCGAACCCGGCACCACCAGCATGCGCACGCCGTGGGCGATGCGTCGGCCCTGCAGCACCTGCGCCACTTCACGCATGTCGCTCAGCCGGCCGTTGGTGCACGAGCCGACGAACACCACGTCCACCGGCGTACCGGCCAGGGTCTGCCCGGCGTGGAAGTGCATGTAATCCAGGCCCTTCTGGTCGGCCGCGTCGTTGGCGGCCGGGATCGGCGCGTCTACCGCGATGGCGGTGCCGGGGTGGGTGCCCCAGGTCAGGGTGGGGCGGATGTCGGCCGCGTCGATGTGCACTTCGCTGTCGAAGCGTGCGCCGGCATCGCTGCGCAGCTGCGTCCACTGCGCCACGGCGTTGTCGAACGCCGCGCCTTTCGGGCCGCGTGGGGTGTTGGCCACCCAGTCGAAGGTGACCTGGTCGGGCGCGACCATGCCGGCGCGCGCGCCGGCTTCAATGGACATGTTGCACAGGGTCATGCGCTGCTCCATGTCCATCGCGGTGATCGCGCTGCCGCGGAACTCCAGCACATGGCCGGTGCCGCCGTTGACCCCGATCACGCCGATGATGTGCAGCACCACGTCCTTGGCGCCCACACCCGGCGCCAGTGCGCCATCGACGGTGATCGCCATGGTCCTGGCCTTGCGCTGCAGCAGGCACTGGGTGGCCAGCACATGGCCCACTTCGCTGGTGCCGATGCCGAATGCCAGAGCGCCGAACGCACCGTGGGTGGAGGTATGGCTGTCACCGCACACGATGGTCATGCCCGGCTGGGTGAAACCCTGCTCGGGGGCGATCACGTGCACGATGCCGCGGTTGGCCGACTGCAGGTCGAACAGCTCGATGCCGTGCTCGGCGCAGTTGCGCGCCAGCATGGCGACCTGGGCTTCCGAAGCGGCGCTGGCGTACGGCAGCTTGCCGTCGGCACCGGCCGGCAGGGTCGGGGTGGAGTGATCCATGGTGGCCTTGGTCCGGTCCGGGCGGCGCGGCGACAGGCCGCGCTCGCGCAGTTCGGTGAAGGCCTGCGGCGAGGTCACTTCGTGGATCAGGTGCAGGTCGATGTACAGCACGGCGGGCGCGCTGTCCGATTCGGGCACGACCACGTGGGCGTCCCACAGTTTGTCGTACAGCGTGCGGGGAGCTGGGGTCATGGAATGGCCTTGCTGTGGTTCATGTGACGATAGGGCGGTTCGGGTCGGTCAGGAAGTGCGCAGCCGCGCCTCGAAGCGCAGCCGCACGTAGTCGGCGGTCCATTGGCCGTGCGCGTCGCGCTGGGTCGGCGCCAGCAGCGCCACGGTGTCATCCAGCACGCGCTGGCGCTGGGCGGCATCCAACCCCACCAGGAACGGCGAGGCGAAGGTGCGCAGCCAGCCCTGCATGCCGGTGGGCAACACGGTCGGACGCGCCAGGCATTCGATATGGCGCACCTGGAAACCGTGCGCGCGCAGGCGGTCGGCGTACGCGTCCGCGCTGGGGAAGTACCACGGGAATCCCGGCACCGCATGGCCGTTGCTGCACAGGGCGGCCTGCAGTGCGCTGGTGATGGTGGCCACGTTGCCCTGGCCGCCCATCTCGGCGACGAAGCGGCCACCGGGGCGCAGCGCACGGCGCACGCCGTCGATCACCCTGTCCGGTTCCCGCATCCAGTGCAGCGCCGCGTTGCTGAACACCGCATCGAAGCAGCGGTCGAAGGTCATCGCGTGCGCGTCCATCAGCCGTGCATCGATCCCACGTGCACGCGCGCCGCCGATCAGCTCCGGCGAGCTGTCCACGCCGGTTACCTGCGCACCGCTCAGTGCCAGATCGAAGCTCAGCACGCCATCGCCGCAGCCCAGGTCAAGGATCCGCTCGCCGCGCTGCGGGTCGAGCAGGCGCGCCACCGCGCCGCCGAGCCGCGGCACGAAGCCGGCGTCGATGGCGTAGTCGTGGGCGTTCCAGGTCTGGGAGGCGTCGCTGGTGTACGGGCTGTCGAAGGCGCTCATGGGTTTCCTCAGGCGGCGGCGGTGGCCGCGGGGTGTTCGGTATTGGCCTGGCGCTGGCGCAGCAGGCGGTTGGCCACGTCCAGCCACGCCAGGGCCGAGGCTTCGATGATGTCGCGGCTGGTGCCGGTGCCTTCGTACTCCACGCCGTCGTGGCGCACGCTCAGGTTGGCTTCGCCGCGTGCGTCGGCGCCGATCCCCACGCTGTGCACGTGGTAACTGTCCAGCATCAGCTGCACCCCGGTGGCGGCCGACAGCGCGCCGAACAGCGCGTCCACCGGGCCATCGCCCTGCGCGGTTTCAGCCACGCGGTTGCCGTCCGGATCCGACAGCTCGACCAGTGCGTTGGCGCGGCTGCCCACGTCGCTGATCGTCATCGACGCCAGGCGGTAGCCATTCTGGGTGGAGCTGCCCTGCATCAGCACCTGCAGGTCGGCGTCGGTGACCACGCGCTGCTGCTCGCACAGGCGCTTGAACTGCTCGAACACCAGCTTCAGTTCTTCCTCTTCCAGCCAGAAGCCCAGCGCACGCAGGCGGGCGTCCACCGCGGCACGGCCACTGTGGCGACCCAGCACCATCTGCGAGTTTTCCCAGCCTACGTCTTCCGGGCGCATGATTTCGTAGGTACCGCGATGGCGCAGCATGCCGTGCTGGTGGATGCCCGATTCGTGCGCGAACGCGTTGGCGCCGACGATCGCCTTGTTGCGCTGGACCGGCATGCCGACCAGGCGCTGCAGCAGCTGCGAGGTGGAGACGATGCGCGGGGTGTTGATGCGGGTATCTTCTTCATAGAAGGCGTTGCGTACCTTCAGCACCATGGCCAGCTCTTCCAGCGAGCAGTTGCCGGCGCGCTCGCCGATGCCGTTGATGGTGCACTCCACCTGGCGGGCGCCGCCTTCGATGGCCGCCAGCGAGTTGGCCACGGCCAGGCCCAGGTCGTTGTGGCAGTGGGCGCTGAAGATGATGCGGTCGCTGTCGGGCACGCCGGCGATGACCCGCTGGAACATGCCGCGGATCTCTTCCGGCGTGGTGAAACCGACCGTATCGGGCAGGTTGATGGTGGTGGCGCCGGCGGCGGCGGCCACGCGGGCCACCTCGATCAGGAAGTCTTCTTCGGTGCGGGTGGCATCCTCGGCCGAAAATTCCACATCGTCGATGTAGCTGCGCGCCAGGCTCACGTGCTTGTGCACCGATTCCAGCACCTGCTCGCGGCTCATGCGCAGCTTGTGCTCGCGGTGTAGTGGGCTGGTGGACAGGAACACGTGCAGGCGCGCGTTGGCGGCCGCCTCCAGCGCCTTGGCCGAGGTTTCGATGTCGGCGGCCAGGCAGCGCGACAGCACCGCCAGGGTCGGGCGGCGCACTTCACGGCCGATCATCGCCATCGCGTCGCGGTCGGACTGCGAGCTGGCCGGGAAGCCGGTCTCGATGACGTCCACCCCCAACTCGTCGAGCGCGCGTGCCATCACCAGCTTCTGCTGCGGGCTCATGCTGCAGCCGGGCGATTGCTCGCCGTCACGCAGGGTGGTGTCGAAAATTCGAATTCGGGGGGAGTTGGGCGTATTCACCAGGAGGTCTCCTCGACGGCAAGGTCGGATGGCAAGGCAGGGGAAGGAAGGACGATGGAATTCGGGGGTGGCGCGAGCACGGTCGGTAGCGGTGGCCGTGTGCGCTCGCTGGCGCGGCGGCGCGGTTTGCGCGGCGGGCGCGGGCGGATGTCGGCCAGCAGCTGCGCCAGCACCAGGGCGTCGATGTTGCCGCCGGAGACCACCGCGCACTTGCGCTTGCCGGCCACGCGGCGGCCGGCGGCCAGCGCCAGCGCGCCGGCGCCTTCGGCGATGATGTGTTCTTCCAGCGCCAGCCGGACCAGGGTTTCGCGCAGTTCGGCTTCGCGCACGATCACCACGTCGTCCAGCAGCGCGCTGCACAGGCGGCGGGTCAGGGTGCCGGGGATCTTCACTTTCACGCCGTCGGCCAGGGTGGCCACCGGTGCGATCTCGCGCGTGTCGCCGCGAATCGCGCGGGCCATCGAATCCACGCCCTCGACCTGCGCGCCGACGATGCGCACGCCCTGCGATTTCAGCGCCAGTGCCACGCCGGAGGCCAGCCCGCCACCGCCGATCGGCACGATCACCACGTCCGGCGCATGCGCGGCCAGTTCGATGCCCAGCGTGCCTTGGCCGGCGATCACGTCCGGATCGTCGAAGGCGGACAGGAAGCGGTAGCCGTGCTGGTCGGCCAGGGCGCGCGCGAAGGCGTACGCCTCGTCGTAACTGCTGCCATGCTGGCGCACGGTGGCGCCCCAGTGGGCAACGCCGGCGATCTTGGTCGCCGGGGCGCCGTGCGGCATCACCGTGATGGCCGGGATATCCAGCCGGTAGGCCGACCACGCCACGCCCTGGGCGTGGTTGCCGGCCGAGGCGCAGATGACCGGGCGGTCATCACCGCGCTCGCGCCCGGCCAGCAGCGCGTTCAATGCGCCGCGCACCTTGTACGAGCCGGTGCGCTGCAGGTTTTCCAGCTTCAGCCAGGTGCCGAACCGCTCCGCGTAATGCAGCGGCGTGGGCGGCAGGAACCGGCGCAGCCGCGCCTGCGCGGCCAGCACGTCGGCGACGCTTACGTCGCCTACTTCCGATTCCTGCGGGGCACGGCTAGCCGGCATGGCGGCTCCGCAGATCGCACGCGGGATGACGGACGCGGTCGTGCGTGGACGACGGGCCTTGAAGAAGTCCCCTCCGTACCGGCACCGGTACCACGGCGCGGGCGTTCATACAGCGACTCCAGTACCCGGCTCCAGCGCGCTGATCCGCACCGAAACACAGTCGTAGATCTTCTCGATCTGGCGGCACAGCGTCTCCGGCGGACGGGTACTGTCCACCACCAGCTGCAGGTGCCAGCGACCATCGTCGGCCGCATTGGGCGCACCCACGATCGCGCGCGGCGCAAAGCCACGGCGTTCGGCCATGCCGATCACGCGCAGCAGCGCGCCTTCGGCGGGCACCAGCACCAGGTCAAGCCGGTATTGCATGGGGGAACTCCTGGGGCTGGTGGGCGGGGTTGCTTTCCAGCATCGTGCTGTTGGCGTTGTTGGGCGGCACCAGCGGCCATACGTTGGCGCGCGCATCGATGGCCACGTGCAGCAGCGCCGGGCCGGGTTCGGCCAGCAGCGCGGCCAGGCCGCCTTCGACGTCGTCGCGGTTCTCGATGCGGGTGGCCGGAATGCCGAACACCTTGGCCAGCGCGGCGAAGTCCGGGTTGTCGGACAGGTCGATCTCGCTGTAGCGCTCGGCGAAGAACAGCTCCTGCCACTGGCGGACCATGCCCAGCGAGCTGTTGTCCAGCAGCACGATCTTCACCGGCAGGCGGCAGCGGGCGATGGTGGCCAGCTCCTGCACGTTCATCATGAAGCTGCCGTCGCCGGAGACCAGCACCACGGTGCGGTCGGGGCAGGCGAACTGCGCGCCCATCGCCGCCGGCAGGCCGAAGCCCATGGTCCCCAGCGCACCGCTGGTGAGGTGGTTGCGCGGGTGGTTGAACCGACAATGCTGCGCCACCCACATCTGGTGCTGGCCGACATCGCAGGCAATGATCGCGTCGGCCGGCGCCACTTCGCTCAGGCGCTTCAACAGCGCCGGGGCATAGATGTGCGCGCCGGGTGCGTCGTAGCGGGCGGCGAAGCGCTCGCGGTGCCCGGCGCAGCGCCTGCGCCACGCCTCCTGCGATGCGGCGGCGCGCGGCAGGGCCGCAGTCAGTGCGCGCAGCGCGGTGCCGACGTTGCCCGGCACCGCCACATCGGCGGTACGCAGCTTGGAAATCTCATACGCGTCGGCATCGATATGGATGACGCGGGCGAACGGGGCGAACTCGTTCAACTTGCCGGTAGCGCGGTCGTCGAAGCGGGCACCGACCACCACCAGCAGGTCGCTCTCCTGCACGGCCATGTTGGCCGCACGGGTGCCGTGCATGCCCAGCATGCCCAGGTAATGCGGGTGCTGCGCCGGCAGCCCACCCAGGCCGCGCAGGGTCAGCACGGTGGGAATGGCGGTGGCATCGACGAAGGCACGGAAGTCCTCCACCGCATCGCCCAGCGCGACACCGCCGCCGGCGTAGATCACCGGCTTTTCAGCAGCCTGGATCGCGGCGATGGCATCGGCCAGCGCGGCGTCGGCCGGGGCCGCCGGCGGGTTGACCGTTTCCGGCACGTGCGCCGGCAGGTGGCTGGCGTCGGCGATCTGCACATCCTTGGGCAGGTCGATCAGTACCGGGCCGGGGCGGCCTTCGCGCGCAATGCGGAACGCCTCACGGACGATCCGCGGCAGGTCGTCGACCGAACGTACCAGCCAGCTGTGTTTGACGATCGGCAGGGTCAGCCCGAACACGTCCAGTTCCTGGAACGCGTCGGTGCCCAGCAGCGGGGTGGCGACCTGGCCGGTGATGCAGACCATCGGCACTGAATCCAGCATCGCATCGGCGATGCCGGTGACCAGGTTGGACGCGCCCGGGCCGGAGGTGGCCACGCAGACGCCAACGCGGCCGCTGGCGCGGGCATAGCCGTTGGCCGCCAGGGCCGCGCCCTGTTCGTGGCGCACCAGGATGTGCTTGAGCCCTGAATCCACCAGGGCGTCGTAGAAGGGCATGATGGTGCCGCCCGGATAGCCGAACAGCGTATCGACGCCCTCGGCTTCCAGGGCCTGCGTCAACCAGCGTGCGCCGTTGCGGGGCGCGGTGCTGTGTGCGGAGGTGTTCATGCGGTGACCTTTGCGAAAGCGGTGGGGGAGCCGCGCGGTTACGCGGCTTGACTTTGCAACCAGACCATCTTGGCGCGCAGTTCCTTGCCTACCTTCTCGATCGGGTGTTCCAGGTCGGCCTGCTTGAACTTGTTGTAGTTCGGCAGGCCCGCTTCGTACTCGGCCACCCAGTTCTTGGTGAAGGTGCCGTCCTGGATGTCGGTCAGCACCGCCTTCATGCGCTCCTTGGTGCCGGCGTCGATCACCCGCGGGCCGCTCACGTAATCACCGTACTGCGCGGTTTCGGAGATGAATTCCAGCATGCGGGTGATGCCGCCTTCGTAGAACAGGTCCACGATCAGCTTCAGTTCGTGCAGGACTTCGTAATAGGCGATTTCCGGCTGGTAGCCGGCTTCCACCAGCGTTTCGAACCCGGCCTGGACCAGGGCCGAGGCACCGCCACACAACACGGCCTGTTCGCCGAACAGGTCGGTTTCGGTTTCTTCCTTGAAGGTGGTCTGGATCAGGTTGGCGCGTGCGCCGCCCAGGCCGGCGGCGTAGGCCAGGGCGTACTCGGCGGCCTTGCCGCTGCGGTCCTGGTAGACCGCCCAGATGCACGGCACGCCGCGGCCGATTTCGTACTCGCGGCGGACCAGCGCGCCCGGGCCCTTGGGCGCAACCAGCACCACGTCCAGGTCGTCGCGCGGGGCGATCATGTTGAAGTGCACGTTCAGGCCGTGGGCGAACAGCAGCACCGCGCCCTGTTTCATGTTCGGCGCCAGCACGTCTTCGTAGAGTTTCTTCTGCACCATGTCCGGGGTCAGCACGGCGACCAGGTCGGCGTCCTTCACCGCCTCGGCCGGCGCCTTGACCGTGAAGCCGTCGGCCTGTGCCTTGACCTCGGTCGGGCCGCCCGGGCGCAGCCCGATGACCACATCGAACCCGGATTCACGCAGGTTGAGGGCGTGGGCGCGGCCCTGGCTGCCGTAGCCGACAACAGCGATCTTGATCTGGGGCAGGTCGTTGGTGCTCATGGGGGAGGTCCTTTGGCGGAAAGAAAATCGAAGGGTTCTGAAACGAAAAAACCCGCACCTGGGTGGGTGCGGGTTTTGATGGATACCTGGCAGTTCTGCTTACACGCCGGTCCGTCCCGCACCTGTTGGTTGGGTAATAAGTACGAGGACAAGGAGCGAGGCGATCGCGGCCGCACCGGAACCGGTGGGCGGGAAGGAATCGCGAATGGGCGTGTGGCGCTGCAACATGTGATCGAGAAAACCACAGCGGTTTCAGCGCTGTCAACCGTCGCGGGACAATTTCCAACAGTTTCGCCTGCATCCAGCGCAAAGCCCTGTCCTGCAACGATGGTTGCGGTTGAAAGCGTTACGGTGAACCCGGATTCAAGTATTGAAGCGGGGTTTCCGCGCGGAATCCCGGCGTCCACGCGTGTCGTGCATGACCATTGTCGGATGTGCGTGAGGGGCGCCTGCGGCGACCATCGGCAACGTTGCTTCCCTCATTGGAACCCTCTCCGTGTCCCGACCCCTTGCCCGTGCCGTCCTGGCCACTGCACTGCTGTGCGCGCTGCCCGTGTTCTCTTCCGCTGCCGACCGGGTCACCGGGCGCGGCTTCGCCACCCGTTCGGAGGTGATTGCCCCGCACGCGATGGCGGCGACCTCGCAACCCCTGGCGACCCAGATCGCACTGGACGTGATGAAAGGCGGCGGCTCGGCAGTGGACGCGGCGATTGCGGCCAACGCCGCGCTGGGGCTGATGGAGCCGACCGGCAACGGCGTGGGCGGTGACCTGTTCGCGATCGTATGGGACCCGAAGACGCAGAAGCTGTATGGCTACAACGGCTCCGGGCGCTCGCCGAAGTCGCTCAGCCTGGCCGAATTCCAGCGCCGCGGACTGAAGGAGATTCCGGCTACCGGTCCGCTGCCGGTGTCGGTGCCGGGCGCGGTGGATGGCTGGTTCGCGCTGCATGACCGCTTCGGCCGCAAGCCGATGGCCGACAACCTGGCGCCGGCGATCCGCTACGCGCGCGAGGGCCACCCGGTGGCGGAGGTGATCGCCTACTACTGGGACCGGTCGGTGCCCAAGCTGTCGCAGTACCCAGGCTTCAATGAGCAGTTCACGATCAACGGGCACGCGCCGCGCAAGGGTGAGCTGTGGAAGAACCCGAACCTGGCCAACACGCTGGAGCAGATCGCGCAGGGCGGCCGCGACGCGTTCTACAAGGGCGACATCGCGCGCACGATCGGAACGTATTTCAAGGCCAATGGCGGTTACCTGAGCTACGACGACATGGCCAGCCACCACGGCGAGTGGGTGGAGCCGGTGAGCAGCAACTACCGGGGGTATGACGTGTGGGAGCTGCCGCCGAACAGCCAGGGTATCGCGGCGCTGCAGATCCTGAACGTGCTGGAGGGGTACGACTTCTCGAAGATTCCGTTCGGCTCGCCGGAGCATGTGCACCTGTTCGTGGAAGCCAAGAAGCTGGCCTTCGCGGACCGTGCGCGCTTCTACACCGATCCGGCGTTCCAGTCGGCGCCGGTGGCCAAGCTGGTGTCGAAGGAATATGCGGCTGAGCGGCGCAAGCTGATTTCAATGGACAAGGCACTGCGCGAGGTGCAGCCGGGCACGCCGAAGCAGCTGGAAGAGGGCGACACGATCTACATGACGGTGGCCGATGCGGACGGGATGATGGTGTCGCTGATCCAGTCCAACTACCGCGGCATGGGCAGCGGCATGGCACCGCCGGGGCTGGGTTTCATCCTGCAGGATCGCGGCGAGATGTTCGTGCTGCGCAAGGACCACCCCAATGGCTATGCGCCGGGCAAGCGTCCGTTCCAGACCATCATTCCGGGCTTCGTGACCAAGGACGGCAAGCCGTGGATGAGCTTTGGCGTGATGGGCGGTGCGATGCAGCCGCAGGGGCACGCGCAGATCGTGATGAACCTGGTGGATTTCGGCATGAACCTGCAGGAAGCCGGTGATGCGCCGCGCATCCAGCACGAAGGCTCGACCGAACCGACCGGCCAGGCCACGGCGATGAGCGACGGCGGCGAAGTGAACCTGGAAACCGGCTACCCCTACGAGACGGTGCGCGCGCTGATGCGCAAGGGCCACCGCGTTACGTTCGCCGACGGCCCGTACGGCGGCTACCAGGCGATCATGCGCGACCCGGATACCGGTGTGTACTACGGCGCCTCGGAAAGCCGCAAGGACGGCCAGGCGGCAGGGTACTGACCGTCCCCGCCTGTACGCCTGCCATTGAGAACGGAAACGCTGCGCTTGCGGATTACGTATCCGCTCGCGACGCCTCGTCCCGCGTCTCTTCCTGTGCGGCGATTTCGCGCTCGATCCAGGCATCCATCATCTGCCGCGCGCGCTTGGCGCGGCGGTGCTGCAACTGGTACTCCAGGTCCAATACCTGGTACAGCGAGTAGATCACCGCCAGCATCAGCAGCGCGAAGGGCAGGGCGGCGATGGTGATCATGCCCTGCAGCGCGTCCAGCCCGCCGGCCAGCAGCAGTGCGCCTGCGATCAGCGCGATGGCCACGCCCCAGGTGATCTTGCGGGCCAGTGGCGGGTCGCCGGCCTGGTCGGTGGACATGCTGGCCAGCACCAGTACCGCCGAGTCGGCCGAGGTCACGAAGAAGATGATCAGCAGCGCCAGCGCGATCACCGACAGCACCATGGGCAGCGGCATGCTGTCGAACAGGGTGAACAGCACGGTTTCATAGCCGTTGCCCAGCGCCTGCACCAGGTCCACATGGCCGAAGATCTGCTGCCACAGCGCCGTGCCGCCAAACACCGAGAACCACAGGAAGCCGAGCACGCTCGGGGCGATCACCACGCCGAGCACGAACTCGCGGATGCTGCGTCCGCGCGACACGCGCGCGATGAACGAGCCCACGAATGGTGCCCACGCGATCCACCACGCCCAGTAGAAGATCGTCCAGTCGGCCACCCAGGTGCTGCCCGAGAACGGCGACATGCGCAGGCTCATGGTCACCAGCTGGTTGAGGTAGGAGCCCACCGTCGTGGTGAAGGTGTCGAAGATGAAACCGGTCGGCCCCAGCACCAGCACCAGCGCCAGCAGCAATGCCGCCAGGCCCAGGTTGAAATTGGACAGCCACTTGATGCCGCGGTGCACGCCACTGGTGGTGGAGGCCATGTACAGCACGAAGGCCACTGCGATGATGGTCAGCTGCAGTCCTGCCGAATCCTGGATGCCGAACACGCGCTCCAGCCCGGCGGCGATCTGGATGGTGCCGAAGCCCAGCGTGGTGGCCACGCCGATGGCCGTGGCCACCACTGCGGCGACATCCACCACCGTACCGATCCAGCCGCGATGATGGCGGCCGATGAGCGGCTGCAGCAGGTCGCTTATCTGCCCCCGCCCATTGCGGTTGTACTGGAACCACGCCATCGCCAGCCCGATCAGCGCGTAGATCGCCCACGGATGCAGGCCCCAGTGGAAGAACACGTAGCGCATCGAGGCGCGCGCGGCGTCCATGCTCTGCGGGGCCAGGCCTTCCGGTGGTTTGACGAAATGCGAGACCGGCTCGGCCGCACCCCAGAACACCAGGCCGATGCCCATGCCGGCGGCAAACAGCATCGCCATCCAGCTGGCATTGGAAAAGTCCGGCTCGGCGTCCTCGCCGCCGATGCGCAGCGAGCCCAGCCTGCCGAACGCCAGATAGAGCAGGAACGACAGGGTGATGAACACCACCAGCAGGTAGAGCCAGCCGGCGCTGCGGATGATGTGGGCCAGGCCACCCTGGACCACGGCGTTGAACGGCTCCGGTGCAATGCCGGCGGCCAGCACCAGCAGCAGTACCAGTGCGATCGATATGCGGAACACCATGTCGGCGTGTCTCCGTACGCAACAGGAGTGTCGCTGGCCGGGAGTCTAGCCAACCCGGCATGACCGCCCCGTTCACGTTCGCGGTGCAGCGTGCCCAACCCCGCGCCAGTGTGCTCTAATCCGCCCCGAAGCGGGGGTACCGCGGCCTTGGGGCCACGGTTGAGACAGTCCCATCGAACCTGATCCGGTTGATACCGGCGTAGGGAAGCTTCGCAACAGCAGCGGCAGCGTGTCCTCCGGTCCTTCCGACCGCGCGGACGCGTGGTTCGCCTGCCGTGCGCCGCCGCTTCGTCCCTGTTCCGCACACCCCGTGCGGGACTGAACCCAGGACGATGCCCCGATGACCGCACACCTTACCGCCCTGCAGCAGCAGGCCCAGCAGCTTTCGACCTCGGTCACCCGGCCGATTCCGGGTTCGCGCAAGATCCACGTGACCGGCTCGCGCAGCGATCTGCAGGTGCCCATGCGCGAGATCGCGCTGACCCGCACCCCGACCCTGTTCGGCGGCGAAGACAACGCGCCGCTGACCGTCTATGACACGTCCGGCCCCTACACCGATCCAGACGCACGCATCGACCTGTCCACCGGCCTGCCGCCGCTGCGCGCCGGCTGGGTGGCCGAACGCGGCGACACCGAAGGGCTGCCGCGCCTGAGCTCGGCGTTCGGGCGCTCGCGCGAAGCCGACGCGCGGCTGGACGCCGTGCGCTTTCCCGCGCGCCTGCAACCGCGCCGCGCCGTGGCCGGCGCCAACGTCACCCAGATGCACTACGCACGGCGCGGCATCATCACCCCGGAAATGGAGTTCGTGGCCATCCGTGAAAACCAGCGGCTGGAGCAGGTGCGCGACAAGGCATTGCTGGCCCAGCACCCGGGGCAGTCGTTCGGGGCCGCCCTTCCGGCCATGATCACCCCGGAGTTCGTGCGCTCGGAAATCGCGCGCGGTCGCGCCGTGCTGCCCAACAACATCAACCACCCGGAAAGCGAGCCGATGATCATCGGGCGCAACTTCCTGACCAAGATCAACGCCAACATCGGCAACAGCGCGGTGTCCTCGGGCATCGCCGAAGAGGTGGAAAAGCTGGTCTGGGCGATCCGCTGGGGCGGCGACACGGTGATGGACCTGTCCACCGGCAAGCACATCCATGAAACCCGCGAGTGGATCCTGCGCAATTCGCCGGTGGCGATCGGCACCGTGCCGATCTACCAGGCGCTGGAAAAGGTCGATGGCCGCGCCGAGGCGCTGAGCTGGGAGATCTTCCGCGACACCCTCATCGAGCAGGCCGAACAGGGCGTGGACTATTTCACCATCCACGCCGGCGTACTGCTGCGCCACGTGCCGCTTACCGCGCGGCGGGTGACCGGCATCGTCTCGCGCGGCGGTTCGATCATGGCCAAGTGGTGCCTGGCCCACCACAGGGAAAACTTCCTCTACACGCACTTCGAGGACATCTGCGAGATCATGAAGGCGTACGACGTGACCTTCTCGCTCGGCGACGGCCTGCGTCCGGGTTGCATCGCCGACGCCAACGACGCGGCCCAGTTCGGCGAACTCGAGGCGCTGGGCGAGTTGACGAAGATCGCCTGGAAGCACGATGTGCAGACCATGATCGAAGGGCCCGGTCACGTGCCGATGCAGCTGATCAAGGAGAACATGGACAAGCAGCTGCACGAGTGCGGGGAAGCGCCGTTCTACACGCTTGGTCCGCTCACCACCGACATCGCGCCCGGCTACGACCACATCACCAGTGCGATCGGCGCGGCGATGATCGGCTGGTACGGCACTGCCATGCTCTGCTACGTCACGCCCAAGGAGCACCTGGGCCTGCCCAACCGACAGGACGTGCGCGACGGCATCATGGCCTACCGCATCGCGGCCCATGCCGCCGACCTGGCCAAGGGCCACCCGGGCGCCCAGGTGCGCGACAACGCGCTCAGCAAGGCGCGGTTCGAGTTCCGCTGGGAGGACCAGTTCCACCTGGGCCTGGACCCGGAGAAGGCGCGCGAATTCCATGATGAGACCCTGCCCAGGGACGCGCACAAGCTGGCGCATTTCTGTTCGATGTGCGGGCCACACTTCTGTTCGATGAAGATCACCCAGGACGTGCGCGACTACGCCGCAGGGCAGGGGCTGGACGCGCAGGACGCGCTGGCGGCCGGCATGGCCGGGAAGTCCAGCGAGTTCCGTGCCCAGGGCGGACAGCTCTACCGGCAGGAGTAGGCGGCGCCCCCGGCGTCGTCATGCAGCCACGCCGCCGTCGCGGCTAAGCTCCCCGGCAGTGCATTGGGTCGAAGGGATGGACGATGGCGATAGCGCGCACCACCAAATGGCTGGCCATTGCCCGCCGGCATCCGTCGGCGTGGCTGCTGGGCGTGCAGCTGCTGGGCGTGCTGCTGTACCCGGCGATGGACGAGGCCGGCGCCAGCCGCGCGCTGTTCGGGGCGTTCGGCATTGCCGTGCTCGGCCTGGCGCTGTGGGTGGTGCGGCGCAGTCCGCTGGGGATGTGGGTGGCGCTGGCGCTGGCCATCCCCTCGGTGGTGTTCTCCCTCAGCGGCGCGTTGCTGGGTCGGCCGGTCCTGGTCATCACCGCCCAGCTGCTGGAATGCCTGCTGTACTTCTACACCGCCGGCAGCCTGATCGCGTACATGCTGCAGGACCACAAGGTGACCCGTGACGAACTGTTCGCCGCGGGCGCGACCTTTACCCTGCTGGCGTGGGCCTTCGCGTTCGCGTTCGCGGTGTGCCAGCAGTGGTACCCGGGCAGTTTCGTGGCGACCAGCGAATCCGAACTGCGCACCTGGATGGAACTGCTTTATCTGAGCTTCAGTTTGCTGTCCGGCGTTGGGCTGAGCGATGTGGTCCCGATCCATCCGCAGGCGCGCGCGCTGGTCATGCTGGAGCAGTTCGCCGGGGTGATGTATGTAGCGCTGGTGGTGTCGCGACTGGTCGGTTTGACCATGATCCGTAATACACGAAACTGAATATTGATTAAAAGATTGCTGAATCGCACATAAAAAAATCGCGCCCTGAGGCGCGAATGGTGCAGCGGATTGTGTGGATTCGTCGGCGAGAGAGGGCCTGATGTTTTCCGGACGCACAGGCGCCGTTTAACCTGCTTAGGCTAGTATTCGCGCGCTTCAGTGTTTTTGCCCTTTGCGTTGAAGCCATTTGCGGAATCTGGCGGTTCGGTTCGCTGCGTTCCCGTTGTTCAGTTGTCGCACGCAGCACCGGAATGAACGTCATAGAGAGTGAGACACCCGCTGCCGACCGTATCCGGATTGGCGAATGCACCATCACGCTTTCCTCGCGTGAAGTGGTGGTGGACGGCGTACGCCGTCCGCGGCGGCTGACGCCCAAGGCGATGGGCGTGCTCAAGGTGCTGATGCGCGTGCCGGGTGCGGTGGTGACCCGCGACGAGCTGTTTGCCGAGGTGTGGCCGGACACCCTGCCCACCAACGATGTGCTTACCCAGGCCATTACCCAGCTGCGCAAGGCGTTCTCGAGCGACGACGACGCTGGCACGGCCTACATCGAAACCATTGCCAAGACCGGGTATCGGCTGCTGCAGCCGGTGTCGGTACTGTCCGGGCCCGTGCGCGACACCGACAGTGCGCCGGGCGAGGACGAGCGTGATGCGCTGGCGGCGGTGTTCGCCGCGCCCCCGACTGCCGCCGCCCCACGTCCGCGCAGCCGCTGGCGCCGTCATCGGCGCTACGTGTTCCTGGCGATCGGCCTGCTGCTGACCGTTGCCGTGCTGGTGCTGGCCGCGCTGCTGCTGCAGCGGCCGCCCAGCGCGACCGCAGCCAGCGGTGTGCTGGAAGATGGCAGCCGCGTGGTCGGCAGTCCGCAGCGACCGTACCGGCTGATCACCGCCACGGCGGGCTTCGAGACCTATCCCACGGTGTCGCCCGACGGCTCGCAGGTGGCCTACGAGGCCGACGACGGCGGCGGTCGCGGCAGTGCCATCAAGGTGCAGACCTCGGGCAATGCGCCGGCACGCCTGCTGACGGAAACGCCGGTGGGCTACGCAGACCGATTTCCGAACTGGTCCCCGAATGGTCGCGACATCGCGTTCGCGCGCTTCGGTCCGCAGGCCAGCTGCGAAGTCCTGATTGCCAGCGCCACCGGCGGCGCGATCCGGCACCTGACCCGCTGCGACGGCACCGAACTGCTCAGCTTCGACTGGACCCCTGATGGCCGGGGCCTGGTGTTCGGCTCGCTGTCCGGTCGCCACGCGTATCGGGGCATCCGCGTGCTGGACATCGCCAGCGGGGCGTGGACCCCGCTGGCCTACCAGACCGCCGACGACAACTTCGATTACGCGCCGCGTTACTCGCCCGACGGGCGCTGGATCGTGTTCGTGCGCAACCCGCAGATCGGCGACCTCTGGCGCATGCCTGCCGAGGGCGGCGAACCCGAGCAGCTGACCAGCGATTCGGCCGAGATCCGCGGCTGGGCCTGGCGCGGCGACAGCCGCCATATCGTGTTCGGTCGTCGCGTCGACAGCGAAGCGCGCCTGTATGAGCTGGACACCGAGACCCGCACGCTGCGCGATGTCGGGCTGGACGACGCGCAGTCGCCCGCGCTGTCGCGGCACAACAACATGCTGGCGTTCGTGCACCGCAAGGCCCAGTTCGGTCTGTTCCGGGTGCCGGTCAAGGACGGTCGCCCGGGTACGCCGGAGCGGCTGTTCCCCTCCAACGGCCGCGATGGCCAGCCGATGCTGGCGCCCGATGGCCAGCAGCTGGTGTTCACCTCCGATCGCTCGGGCAACTATGGCCTGTGGTGGGCCGACCTGGGCCGGCCCGAGTCCCTGCGCCCGGTGGAAGGGCTGCGCCCGGAAACGCGGCAGCCGGCGGACTGGTCGCCCGACAGCCGCCATCTGCTGGTGTCCGGTCGCGATGCCCAGGCGCGACCGGTGATTTACGAAGTGTCCCCCCGCGACGAACAGATCGTGGCGCTGCCGGTGCCGGTGGCGCAGCCGCTGCAGGCGCTGTATGCCGGCGACAACGAGCATCTGCTGGTGGTCGAGCGCGATCACGACGAGCGCATGCGCCTGTCGCTGTTCGACCGCCGCGCCACGCCGTGGACGCAGTTGGGCCGGGTGGACGGGGTATCGCAGGCGCGGCTGGACCCGGCCAACCAGCGCGTGCTGTTCACCCGGCTGGCGGCGGGCGGTCTGTGGTCGGCCAACCTGCAGCTGGATCCGGCCAGCATCCGGCAGGTCAGCGAAGACCGGCCGTCGCGCTGGCGCTACCGGACCTGGGCGGTGGCCCGCGATGGCAGCCTGGATTACCTGTCCAGCCGTACCGACTGTTCGACCGTGTTCGCACGCATCAACAGTCCGTCCGAGGGAGCCGAGCTGTGCCTGGACCAGGACCGGCTCGCCGCCGGCAACGGCTTCAGCGCGGAACCGGATGGCAGCGCACTGTACCTGGCCCTGGCGGTCGCCGACGGCGCCGACATCGGCGTGATGACCCTGCCGGAACCGCCGCGTCCGGTGTTTTCGATGGTGCCCAACCTGCTGTTCTGGAAGGGAAAGTAGTCGTCGTATCTTTTTCGTAAGGGCATCGTGGCGAATTCGGATCAATCTCGTCGAAACGTCCTGACCCCGCTGACCTGATTTGGCAAAACGGGAGCCCTGTTACGGCAAACCCCGGTGTACGTCATGCGTCAGCTTTCCCTCGCCGATCGCGGCCAATCGCTTTCCCTGGACAAGATCGTCGACGACGGTCCGCTGCCGACCTGCCTGGGCGTCGCCCGCCTCGGCAGCCTGCAGACCGCAGGTACCACCTTCACGGTGTGGATGCAGTTGCGCGGGAGCGCCTGGGTGGAATCCAAGGAAGGCCGCTTCCGCCTGCGCCAGCGCGAGTGGATCGCCTTCGAGAAGGAATCCAAGCCGATGATCCAGGCCGGCCGCGATGGTCTGTGCATCGGCCTGAGCCTGACCCCCGACGCACTGCGCGCACTGGGCGAGCTGGCCGACTGCAGCCTCTACGCCGGGCGGGGCAGCATGTCGCGCAGTGAAGTGCGGGTGGCCCTGCGCCTGTGGCGCGATGCGCTCGCCAGCGGCCAGCCGGCGCAGGCCCTGCGCCCGGTCCTGCTGCACCTGGCGGCGATGCAGCGCGGCATGGCCAGTGGCGTGCAGCGCTGCCCCGGCCGTTCGCGCATCCGCAAGCGCCAGGTGTTCGGTCGCATGCAGCGCGCGCGCCTGTTCCTGGAAGGCAACAGCCACCGCGTGGTGCGCATCGGCGAACTGGCCGAACTGACCAACTTCTCCAGCTGGTACCTGTCCAAGACCTTCCAGAGCCTCTACGAGGAAAGCCCGCAGTCGCTGTCCGCGCGCCTGCGGCTGGAACGCGCGGCCGACCTGTTGCGCGACACCGACATGATGATCGGCGAAGTGGCGGCGGCCAGCGGCTTCGACAACTGCTGCAGCTTCGCGCGTGCCTTCCGCGCCCGTTATGGCCAGTCGGCATCGGGGTTTCGCCAGACCGGCGGATCGCTTTCGCCAAAGTCGGCAAACAGTCCGGTGGCATCGCGCAAATAATTAACGGTAACGCAATCGTAACTTTCCGAGGCGGTTTAACACGCTACTAACGTACCTTGGAGAGATTGATGAATTTTCGTACTCCCGCAGTGCGGCTGGGCCTTCTGCCCGCCGGCATTGCGCTGGCGCTCCTGCCGAGCATTGCCTCGGCGCAGGACGCAGCCACCGGCACTACCGACCTGGATCGCATCTCGGTCACCGGTTCGCGCATCCGCCAGGCCAGCATGGAGACCGCGCAGCCGGTGATCGCGCTGCAGCGTGCCGACATCGAGAAGCAGGGCTTCACCAGCGTTGCCGACATCGTGCAGAACCTCTCGGCCACCGGCTCCCCGGCCATCAGCCGTGCCGACGCACTGTCGTCGGGTGAAGAAGTAGGTGGGCAGTACGTCGACCTGCGCAACCTGGGTCCGGAACGCACCCTGGTGCTGCTGGATGGCAAGCGCATGGGCGTCAGCTCCGGCGGCTACACCGACCTGGCCTCGATCCCGACCTCCGTCGTGGAGCGCATCGAAGTGCTGACCGATGGCGCTTCGGCCATTTACGGTTCCGATGCCATTGCCGGTGTGGTGAACATCATCACCCGCAAGAACTTCGACGGTCTGGAAGCCAGCTACTACAAGGGCCAGTACGGCGAGGGCGATGGCGACAAGACCACCTACAACTTCGTCTACGGCCAGACCGGTGAGCGCGGTTCGCTGACCTTCGGCGCCGAGTACAGCGAAGAAGAGCCGGTCCTTGCCAAGGATCGTCGCTTCAGCGCATATGCCAACGGCTACCGTCACCCGACCCCGACCGATGACAACGCCAACGGCTGGAGCGCGATCACCGAAAACGGCGTGCTGGTGACCCCGGGCGGCAACTACACCCTGAACCCGGGTGGCGATCCGACCAACTTCGCCGACTACCACGCGCTGACCAACGCCGACCTGTCCAACCCGTCGCAGCAGATGTACCTGTCGACCGGCATCAAGCGTCGTTCGGTCTTCAGCAATGGCCAGTTCGACTTCACCGACAACATCCGCGGTACCGCCAGCGTTCTGTACACCGAGCGTGAAGCGCTGCAGCAGATCGCAGGCTACCCGTACCGTTCGGTTGCCTACGACACCCCGCTGTCGGCCGACAGCGTGTTCAACCCGCTGGGCACCGACGCCAGCTTCATGCGTCGTACCTGGGAAGTGCCGCGTCAGACCAAGTCCGAGCTGAACACCTTCCGCTTCAGCGGCGGTCTGGAAGGCTCGTTCGAGTTCGCTGATCGCTACTTCGACTGGGATGTGGGCTACGTCTACAACCGCAACAAGGGCGTCAAGACCGGCACCGGCAACCTGTTCATCCCGAACGTGCAGAATGCGGTTGGCCCGTCGTACATCGACGCCAACGGCGTGGCCCAGTGTGGCACCGCCGCCAGCCCGATCGCCGGCTGCACCCCCTGGAACCCGCTGCTGCCGTACGGTGCCCAGGGCCAGGGTTCGCTGGCCAACGAGGCGCTGCAGAACTATCTGTTCCTGCCGAGCCACGACACCTCGGTCACCACCAGCAAGGTGTACAGCGCCAACCTCTCCGGCTCGATCGTGACCCTGCCGGCGGGCGACCTGTCGTTCGCAACCGGCTACGAGCACCGCGAAGAAGAAGCCAACTACAGCCCCGATGCCCTGCTGCAGTCCGGCCTGAGCACCGATCTGGCCGGTGCGCCGACCGCAGGTGGTTACAAGCTCGACGAGTACTACCTCGAGCTGAACGTGCCGATCCTGGCCGACCTGCCGTTCGCCAAGGAACTGTCGGTTGACATGGCCGGCCGTTACTCGGACTACAACACCTTCGGCGACACGATCAACAGCAAGTTCGGCCTGAAGTGGAAGCCGATCGACGACCTGCTGGTCCGCGGCACCTATGCAACCGGTTTCCGCGCGCCGACCGTGGCCGACCTGTACGGCGGCACTTCGCAGACCTTCGACAAGTACACCGACCCGTGCGACACCAGCTTCGGTGCCGCGGTGCGCAACGGCGACGTTGCCAGCCGCTGCGCAGCGGCAGTACCGGCGAACTTCCGTCAGGAAGCGTCGGGCGGCATTGATGCCACCGGCCCGGGGTCGCAGTCGAACTATGCCTACCTGTCCGGCTCCAACGATGCACTGAGCCCGGAAACCTCCAAGACCTGGACCCTCGGCCTGGTGTACAGCCCGAACTTCGTCCAGGGCCTGGATATCAGCCTGGATTGGTGGAAGATCCGGATCAACAACGTCATTGCGGCGGAATCGGTTACCTCGATCCTCAACCAGTGCTACGTGTTGAACAACGCCAATGCCTGCGACCGCGTCGTGCGTGATGCCGATTCGGGCCAGGTGGTCGACGTGACCCGTACGCTGATCAACGGCGGCTTCCAGGAAACCGCGGGCTACGACCTGGGCGTCAAGTACCGTCTGCCGGAACTGGCGTTCGGCAACATTGTCATCGACTGGAAGACCACCTATGTGGACTACCTCGAGTACAAGCGCGACAACGAAGAGCAGACCGCTGTCGAGCAGCACACCGGCTGGGGCACGGGCGACTGGGGTGCGAACTTCCGCGTCCGCTCGAACCTGAACGTCGATTGGAGCTACGGCAACTTCGGCGTCAACTGGGGTGTGCGTTACTACTCCGGTCTGAAGGAAGAGTGCGCCTACGACCGCGAAGGCGGCCCGGAGTGCAACAACCCGACCTTCCAGTCGGCCTACACGCTGGCCATCCCGGTGCGCAACACCGGTTCGAACACGTTCCACGACCTGCAGGTGCGTTACAACGCACCGTGGGACGCCACCATCTCGGCGGGCGCGAACAACGTGTTCAACCACGAAGGCCCGGTGATGTACAGCCAGCCGAACTCGAGCTTCTCGTACTACGGCGGCTTCGACATCGGTCGCTTCTACTACCTGAAGTACACCCAGCGCTTCTGAGCCATCGAAGTGTTGTAGCTGCATGAAGAGGGCGGGCCGCAAGGTCCGCCCTCTTTCTTTGCCCGCAGGGCAAAAAAAAAGCCGACCTGCAAGGTCGGCTTTCCGGTAGCGCCGGTATGGGCCCGCCTACGCGTCGGCGGTCGCCAACCCCATCAACCCGTTGGCATGGTCACGCCACTGCGGCAGCTTGCCCAGCACACCGGCACGCTGCAGATACTCCTCATCCACCGGCTCCCCATTGACCAGCGCCAGGGCCACGTGCACCGCACCGGTCACCCAGAAGCTGCGCGTGTTCGAACGCTGCGGCTGCAGGTGGAACGCCACCGCCTCGATGATCGGCATCGGCAGGCCCCACAATCCCAGCAGGTAGGCGCCGGCCTCACTGTGGCCCGGACGCGGGTCGGCATCGCTGGCCGGCTCGCTGCGTTCGTTGCGCACGCCGGGCAGCAACAGCCCGATGTCGGCCAGCAGCGCGGCGGTCGCGCCCAGTTCGGCACTCGATTCCGGCAGCAGTTTGGCGGCCAGGCGCGAGGCCAGCAGCGCGCGCTGCTGCAGCGCGTTGCGCTCGGCACCGGACAGCGCCGACGCCGAGAACACTTCGCTGGCCAGCACCAGGTCGCGCAGCGTGGCCAGGCCCAGCCGGGTCACCGCGCTGCGCAGGTCGGAGATGGTCCGCCCACTGTTGAAGAAGGCCGAATTGGACAACTGCAGTACCTTGGCCGCGATCGCCGGGTCGGCCGACACCAGCTTGGCCACATCGGCGGTGTCGGTGTCGTCGTCGTGTTCCAGCGCCTGGGTCAGGCTCAGGTACAGGTGCGGCGGCGACGGCAGCTTCTCGATCCGGCCGATGGCACTGCGCAGGCGCTCGCTGTCGAGCAGCTCGCGCAGCTCTTCCAGGCTGGTCAGCGCTTCCAGCAGCACTTCCGGTGCCAGCGGCAACGGGAGGAACCGGTGTGCCACGCCGATCAGGCGCGCCGGCGGCGGCCGGTTGCCCTGCGGCGCCTCGACCAGCGCGATGCGGATCGTCTCCGGACGCAGCGTCCGGATCTGGCCCAGCAGCGTCGTTGCGTTGAGATCGGGCAGGGTGGGGCAGGCAATGACCGCATCGATGGGCGAAGACGCCACGATGCTCATCGCGGTCTGGCCATCGGCGGCGGTCAACGGCTGCCACTCTTCCCCAAGATCGGCAATGAAATCCAACAGCTCAGCCGACAGGCTGGCTTCGTCCCCAACTAACAGAATACGCACGACACAATCCCCTGGGTGACCACGGTGAGACCCACCGTGGACGGTGTAGAAGTCGCAATGTACCCAATTCGGCCCAAACAGTGATGGGCCTCATTGTAAAAACGTGATGCCCATCGCTCCGGCACGCGGCCGGAGCGGGGTCATTCAGTCTCAGCCGCCGTTGGACAGATAGCGCTGGTGGGCGTCCACCAGGATCTGCTTGGCTTCAGCGGCGCCGCCCCAGCCGTCCAGCTTCACCCACTTGCCCTTCTCCAGATCCTTGTAATGCTCGAAGAAGTGACCGATGCGCTCCAGCCAGTGGCTGGACACCTGCTCGATGTCTTCCACATGGGCATAGCCGCTGAACACCTTGGCCACCGGCACGGCCAGGATCTTCTCGTCGCTGCCGGCTTCGTCGCTCATCTTCAGCACACCGACCGGACGGCAGCGGACCACCGAACCGGGGATCAGCGGCAGCGGCAGCACCACCAGCACGTCGGCCGGGTCGCCGTCGCCGCACAGGGTGCTCGGCACGTAGCCGTAGTTGCAGGGGTAGCGCATCGGGGTGGACAGGATGCGGTCGACGAAGATCGCGCCGGTTTCCTTGTCCACTTCGTACTTGACCGGTTCCGAGTCCTTCGGGATCTCGATGATGACGTTGATTTCTTCCGGCGGGTTCTTGCCGGGCGAGACGAGTTCCAGACCCATGGTGTGCTCCGAGAGGGGGGATGGCGCGATAAGACCTCCCATTTTATGCCTTTGCCGGCCGCCGTGCAGCGGGGGCGGCCGACCCGGTGCCGCGGCATTGACCCACCACCGGATCAGCGCCCGCCTGATCGGCCCCGCGCCCGGACACGGGCAAGGTGGGGTACCTGCCACGGAGTCCCGCCATGACCGATCACGCGTCCCGTTTCAGCCGTTTCCCGTCCCTGGCGGCTGCCGTGCTGGCACTGCCGCTCCTCCTGCCCGGGCCGGCAGCCGCCACTCCGCCGCGCTACATCGACCTGGCCGAGCGCCGCGCGCCGGGCGAGCCCGCCGATGACACTGCCTACCAGGAGCTCAACCGCCTGCTCGTGGACGAATTCACCGATGCCTGCCCGGACGCCTTCTGTGCCGGTCCGGTGGACAACTATCGTCCGCTGCGGCTGGACTGCGTGGTCGATACCCGGAACGACCGGATCCACGCCTGCCGGTTCGCGGTGGTCGCCAGCCAGACGCGCGTGCACCCCGGCAACGGGGCGATCCGTACCGAGCTCAGCCAGTGGTATTGCCCGCTGCCGCTTCCGTCGGATGTGCCGGCCGCCACCTTTCTTGCACACATGACCACCCTGCAGCCGGACAGCTCCGGCTACCTGTTCAACCGCCTGCCCGGCTCGGCGCTGTCGGTATTCGACGTACTGCGCCGCTGCCTGTCCTGATGCCTCGCAACGGAGAACTGCCATGATGCCCACCCCGTCCTCCTCCTGCGCTGTCGCGCTGGCCGCCGCGCTCGCATGTCTGTGGCCCGGACCACCCGCCCGTGCCGCAGCGGCCGCGCCGCCCCTGCATGTCGACCTGGTCGATTACCCCACGCCGCAGGCGCACTGGAGTGCCTTCCGCGAGCTGCGCCACCGTCTCGAAGCGGGTTTTGACGATGTCTGTCCCGATACCTTCTGCGAAGGCGAGTACAGCGACTACCGGCCGATGAAGCTGCGCTGCTCGGTGGAGCAGGCCACGGGCACGGTCAACCAGTGCGCGTGGGCATTTGCCGCCAGTGAGCTGCAGGTCGACCTGGAAACCGGCGCGCTGATTCCCCGCCAGCCCACCTGGCTGTGCCGGTTTCCGCTCGCCCCGGGGACCCCGGTGGCGGCACTGAGGCCGCAACCGCTGTTCCAGCCTCTGCCGGGCACCGGGCAGACGGTGTTCGACGCACTGGGTGACTGCCTGCGCTAGCCTGCGCGCATGGATTCCCTGCTTGCTGCCGCCGCCCGCGCTCTCGCCGCAGGCGATGTTCTCACCGCGTTGGGCCACGTGGCCCTGCGCGGTGACCCGCCGGCACTGGCCCTGCGTGGCGTGGCCATGGCCCAGCTGGGCGAGCTGGAGCGGGCGCGCGAGCTGCTGCGCCAGGCGCAGCGCGGCTTCGGGCAGAACGAGGTGCTGGCGCGCGCGCGCTGCGTGGTCGCCGATGCTGAAGTCGCACTGGCGCTGCGCGACCTGGCCGGGCCCACCGCGCCGCTGCTGCGTGCCGCGCAGACGCTGTACCGGCGTGGCGACCCGCACAACGCCCGGCAGGCCTGGCTGATCCTGGCCCGTCGCGGGTTGCTGCTCGGGCGTCGGCAGGAGGCTGCCGAGGCACTGGACCGTCTGCGCGGGGGCGCGCTCACACCGGCGCTGGCTGCGATGGCCGCCCTGACCGATGCCGCGTTGGCCGCCTGTGCACTGCAGGTGCAGCAGGCGCAGGCGGCACTGGATGCAGCCCATGACGCTGCCCGGGCGTCGGGAATCGCAGCGCTGCAGGCCGAAGTGGAGCAGGCCCGCGGGCAACTGCTGCAGCCTGCTGCACGCAGGCTGCAGGGCCCCCACGACGCAGCGCTGGATCTGGCCGCCGTGCAGCGCCTGCTGGCCAGCCCGACGTGCGTCATCGACGGGTGCCGGCGCGGTGTGTGGTCGGCGGGACATTGGCATTCGCTGGCGCGACGCCCGTTGCTGTTCACCCTGCTGCGCGCGCTGGGCCGCGCCTGGCCGGGTGACGTCGACCGCGACCCGCTGATTGCCGAGGTGTTTCGAACCGCTGCGGGCGACCACACCCATCGCGCACGACTGCGGGTGGATATCGGGCGCCTGCGCACGGCGTTGCAGGGGATGCTGCAGATCGACGCAACCGACAGCGGTTACCGGCTGCGCGCACCGCCCAAGGTCGATGTGGCAGTGCTGGACCCGCCGCTGGCGGGCGAACCGGCGGCACTGGAAGCGCTGCTCGGCGACGGCGCGGCCTGGTCCACCTCGGCGCTGGCACTGGCGGTGGGCGCCAGCCAGCGCACCGTGCAGCGCGAACTGGTGGCGCTGGAAGCGGCGCAGCGGGTGCGCTGCCACGGGCGCGGACGGGCGCAGCGCTGGCTCGGCGCACCGCTGGCTGGATTCACGACAATCTTGTTACTCCCTGCTTCGCTGCCAGGCGACTAGTGTCGTTGCCAGGCACGCCTCCCGCTGTGCCAGGAGATCCCGCGATGAAAACCCATCCTGCTGAAGTCACCCGTGAGTACGGCCCGTTTGCCGGCGCCGACACCGTGCATGGGGTCAGCTTCGACGGCCACCATATCTGGGCTGCGGTCGGCGCCGAGCTGCTGGTGATCGACCCGGACAGCGGCCAGGCCGTGCGCGCGCTGGCGGTGCCGTGCGATGCCGGTACCGCCTTCGATGGCACCCACCTGTATCAGATCGCCGAAGCACGCATCGATCGGATCGATCCGCAGACCGGCCGGGTGCTGGGCTCGATTCCAGCGCCCGGTGGCGGCACCGACTCCGGCATGGCCTGGGCCGAGGGCAGCCTGTGGGTGGGCCAGTATCGCGAGCGCCGCATCCACCAGATCGATCCTGCCGACGGGCGGGTGCTGCGCACGATCGAGTCGGACCGTTTCGTCACCGGCGTGACCTGGGTGGAGGGCCAGCTCTGGCACGGCACCGACGACGGCGAACGGAGCGACATCCGCCGCGTGGACCCGGACAGCGGGCAGGTGCTGGAGCGGCTGCAGATGCCCGAGGGCATGCATGTCAGCGGTCTGGAAGCCGATGGTGCCGGGCTGTTCTACGCCGGCGGCGGGCGCAGCGGCAAGCTGCGTGCGGTGCGCCGACCGGATGCCTGACGCCGGTCCAGGGCCGGGTCCATGCACCCGGGGGCATCAACGCGCTACCGAGTCCGCGTGCAGTGCTTCATTGAGCTCGTCCACGACGATTGCCCAGTCGGCATCTTCCTTCAGCTGCTCACCCAGGAACTGGCGCTGGGCGGGTGTCCAGTAGTCTGCCTCGGTCACCTTGACGTCGGCCGGCAACTGGTGGCTGACGATGAAAGCGGCAATGGCCTCGTTGCTTGCGTCCAGTCCCAGCTGTTCGAACAGGGTGGTCATGCGCGATTCGGTGGTGTCCATCATGGCAATCCTTGTGGGGGCGAGACGATGCGGCATTATCGCCAGGCACGGGTGAGGATGGCATCGCCATAATGGGGGGGCAGGCGGTACCGCGATCCAGGTTCGGGTAACCTGCGGCATGGGCGTGTTGGTCCCGTGCCGGGCCCTACGCGGTACTGCCAACTTTTCCTGCCAGAACGCCATGAACGCCAGCGAGACCCTTGAAGCCACCCGCAGCCAGCGCCTGAAGGCCGCCACCCGCGACAGCCACGGCGCGCTGGACCGGCGCATCATGGCCGGGCAGATCTTCGCCGACCGCGATCGCTTCGCCCGCTTCCTGCGCGTGCAGTACCGCTTCCACCGCGACATCGACGCGCTGTATGCGCACGCCGCGCTGGACGCGCTGCTGCCAGACCTGGCCGCGCGCCGACGGCTGCCGCAGGTCACCCGCGACCTGCGCGACCTGGAACAGGTGCTGCCCGCACCGGTACCGATGCGCCTGGATCCGGACCTGCCGCTGGCGGCCGCCCTGGGCTGGCTGTACGTGGCCGAAGGTTCCAACCTGGGGGGCGCCATCCTGTACAAGATGGCCGGCCAGCTGGGCCTGGACGCCGGTTTCGGCGCGCGCCACCTGGCCGTGCATCCGGACGGTGCAGCACGCCACTGGCGCACCTTCACCGCCGCGCTTGACAGCGTGGTGCTCAGCGCGGCCCAGGAGCAGGACGTGATCGATGCCGCCGACGCGGCGTTCCGCAGCGTGCATGACCATGTCGATCTGGAATTCGCATGAGCGCTGACGCCCGCGCCCGGGTCCGCTGATGCGCTGGCTCTGGTTCTGCCTGGGCTGGATGATGGTGGCGCTGGGGGTGATCGGCGCACTGCTGCCGGTGATGCCCACCACCATTTTCCTGATCCTGGCGGTGGGCTGTTTCGCGCGCAGCTCACCGCGCTTCGAGCGCAAGCTGCTGGAGCATCCGCGCTACGGCCCGTCGCTGCGCGCGTGGCGCGAGCAGGGCGCGATCAGTCGCCGGGGCAAGGCCTTCGCCGCCGGCGGCATGGCCTTCGGCTTTGCCATGTTCTGCTGGGGCGCGCGGCCGTCGTGGCCGTTGCTGGTGGGGGTCGCGTTGTTCTTCGCCGCCAGCGCGGCGTATGTGTTGACGAGGCCGTCGCCGCTACCCTGACCCCGGTAGCGCACGACCGTCGGTCGTGCGCCCCGGAAAGACGTTACAACAACGGCACCAGCAACAACGCCACGATGTTGATGATCTTGATCAACGGATTGATCGCCGGGCCTGCGGTGTCCTTGTACGGATCGCCAACCGTATCGCCCGTCACCGCGGCCTTGTGCGCCTCGCTGCCCTTGCCGCCGAAGTGGCCGTCTTCGATGTACTTCTTGGCGTTGTCCCAGGCACCGCCGCCGGTGGTCATCGAGATCGCCACGAACAGGCCGGTCACGATGGTGCCGATCAACAGGCCACCCAGCGCGCGCGGCCCCAGCAGCAGGCCCACCACCACCGGCACCGCCACCGGCAACAGCGACGGCACGATCATTTCGCGGATGGCCGAGCGGGTCAGCATGTCCACCGCGCGGTCGTACTGCGGCTTGCCGGTGCCTTCCATGATCCCGGGAATCTCGCGGAACTGCCGGCGCACTTCTTCCACCACCGCACCGGCGGCGCGGCCCACGGCTTCCATCGCCATCGCGCCGAACAGGTAGGGGATCAACCCGCCAATCAGCAGACCGATGATCACCGTGTGGTCGGACAGGTCGAAGGCGAACACTTCACCCGGATGGGCGGCCTGCAGGTTGTGGGTGTAATCGGCGAACAGCACCAGCGCGGCCAGCGCCGCGGACCCGATCGCATAGCCCTTGGTCACCGCCTTGGTGGTGTTGCCCACCGCATCCAGCGGATCGGTGATGTTGCGGATTTCCGGCGGCAGTTCGGCCATTTCGGCGATACCGCCGGCGTTGTCGGTGATCGGCCCGTACGCGTCCAGCGCCACGATCATGCCGGCCATCGACAGCATCGCGGTGGCTGCGATGGCGATGCCGTACAGCCCGCCGTGCAGGTGCGCCAGCCAGATCGCCAGGCACACCGCGATCACCGGCAGCGCGGTCGACTTCATCGACACCCCCAGCCCGGCGATGATGTTGGTGCCATGGCCGGTGGTGGAGGCCTGCGCCACGTGCTGCACCGGCTTGTACTGGGTGCCGGTGTAGTACTCGGTGATCCACACGATCAACCCGGTCAGGACCAGCCCGATCAGCGCGCAGAGATACAGGTTGAACGCACCATGCGCGTTGTCCGGCATCAGCTGCAGCGTGATCGGATAGAACGCGATCGCGGCCAGGACGCCGGACACGATCACCCCCTTGTACAGCGCGCCCATGATCGACCCGCCTGGCTTCACCTTGACGAACAGGGCGCCGATGATCGAGGCGATGATCGACACGCCGCCCAGCACCAGGGGGTACAGGATGGCATTGCGCCCGGCCTCGGCGATCATCAGGCTGCCCAGCAGCATGGTGGCGATCACCGTCACCGCATAGGTTTCGAACAGGTCGGCGGCCATGCCGGCGCAATCGCCCACGTTGTCGCCCACGTTGTCGGCGATCACCGCCGGGTTGCGCGGATCGTCTTCGGGGATGCCGGCTTCGACCTTGCCCACCAGGTCGGCGCCCACGTCCGCGCCTTTGGTGAAGATGCCACCGCCCAGCCGGGCGAAGATCGAGATCAGCGACGAGCCGAACGCCAGCCCGACCAGCGCATGCAGCGCCGCGCCGGTATCCAGCCCCAACCGCAGCAGCAACGCGTAATACCCGGCCACGCCGAGCAGGCCCAGCCCGACCACCAGCATGCCGGTGATCGCGCCGCCGCGGAATGCCACGTCCATCGCCGCGCCAAGGCCGTTGCGCGCCGCTTCGGCGGTGCGCACATTGGCCCGCACCGACACGTTCATGCCGATGTAACCGGCTGCGCCGGACAGCACCGCACCGATCGCGAAGCCGACCGCGGTGTACCAGCTGAGGAAGACACCGACGAGCACGAACAGCACCACGCCGGCGATGCCGATGGTCAGGTATTGGCGGTTGAGGTAGGCGCGCGCGCCTTCCTGGATGGCGGCGGCGATTTCCTGCATGCGGGCATTGCCGGCCGGTTGCCGGAGGATCCAGCGTGCCGACACGATGCCGTAGAGAATCGCGAGAATGGCGCAGAACAGCGCCAGAGAAAGCCCATAACGTTCCAGCATGTCCCCTCCCGGGTGATGGATGGCATCCAGTCGACGGACGAACCTCACCACGTGGGGCACAACGGGCTGCAACGATGGACCGACCCGTTCAGACCGTACCCGGTCATCAAGCGTGTGGCTTTGTTCAGCAATCCTGGAGCGCCCCCCGAGTATGCAATGAAATGCCACGTTCTGCCCATCGCATGCGCCGGACCGCATGTCGAGCCCCAGCTGCCGGCCGCACGAGGCTGTAGCGCCGACCGTTGGTCGGCTCCGCGGTTAGCGCACACCCACCCGCCCCGGCAGAACCCCCTTGCCACCCCGTTCATCCCCCCCAAGCCACCCTCACTCCACCCCAACGGAGGCCTCCCGCATGTCCCCCCGCCACCTCATCCTGCTGGCCCTGCTCCCCTGCACACCCACCTTCGCCGCCGAAACCCCCGAACTGCAACGCCCGACCGGCACGCCGCAGGCGGTCAACGCCGTGCACACCCTGCGCCAGATACCCGAAGCCTGCGCCCGCCTGGAAGGCAGCTTCACCGGCGACGCCGCGCAGCCTTACCGCTTCAATGTGGTCCGCACCAGCGCGCAATGCCAGCCGCGCGCCCGCTTCGTCGACTTCGAAAAAGCGCAGCCCAGCGCGGCCAAGGGCTGGAAACTCAACGACGTGATCCGCGTCCCCAGCGCGGCCTGCCCGGCGCAGCAGGCGGTGGTGCGGGTGTGGCGCCTGCCGGTGGCGCAGACGCCGCAGCTCGACGGCCAGGGCCAGTCACGCATCTACCTGGACGAGGCAAAGAAGCAGGCCGCCGCAGGCAAGACGGCCCAGATTCCCATGTTCGCCGCGCAACTGAGCGTGGAAGGCACCGCCTGCCGCTGACGTCACGCCTCGAAAGCTGGCAGCTTCTTCCTGACCGCCACGTTCTTCAGCGTCACGTACTTCGGCAGGCCATCGGCGCCATAGGGCAGCGGGGCTTCGCCCTTGATCAGCGGCGACAGGTAGGCGCGCGCCTTGTCGGTGATGCCGAAGCCGTCACGGCGGATGAAGCTGGCCGGCATCTTCTTCTCGTGATTGGCGACCTTGTGCAGTGGCGCCGCTTCGACCTTCCAGCGGTAGGGCGCATCGCTGCTGCGCACGATCACCGGCATCACCGCGTTCTGGCCCTTCAGTGCGTACTGCACCGCGGCCTTGCCCACCGCTTGCGCCTGGTCCCAGTCGGTCTTCGATGCGATATGCCGCGCCGACCGCTGCAGGTAGTCGGGCAGGGTCCAGTGCACCTTGTAGCCCAGCGCGTCCTTGACCCGCGCGGCCAGCTGCGAGGCCACGCCGCCCAGCTGGGTATGCCCGAACGAGTCCTTGCCGCCGCCGGCGTCGGCCACGAAACGGCCATCGGCGGTCTGGATGCCCTCGGAGGCTACCACCACGCAATGGCCGACGCGTTCGACCACCTGCTTCACCTTGGCCAGGAATGCGGCTTCATCGTAGGCGCGCTCGGGCAGCAGGATGATGTGCGGCGCCTCGTCGGGCCCGTTGCCGGCCAGCCCGGCCGCCGCCGCCAGCCAACCGGCATGCCGGCCCATGGCTTCGTACACGAACACCTTGGTCGAGGTCTCGGCCATGGCGGCCACGTCCAGCGCCGCCTCGCGCACGGACACTGCCGTGTACTTCGCGGCCGATCCGAAACCGGGGCAGGTGTCGGTCACGGCCAGGTCATTGTCGATGGTCTTGGGTACGCCGATGCAGGTCAGGTCGTAGTTGAACGCCTTGGCCAGCTGGGACACCTTCCAGGCGGTGTCGGCCGAATCGTTGCCGCCGTTGTAGAGGAACCAGCGCACGTCATGCGCCTGCAGCACCGCCAGCAGGCGCTCGTAGCGGGCCCGGTCGGCGTCCAGCGATTTCAGCTTGTAGCGGCAGGAGCCGAACGCGCCGCCCGGGGTGTGCGCCAGGGCCGCGATCGCCGCGGCCGACTCCTTCGAGGTGTCGATCAGCTCCTCGCGCAGGGCGCCCAGGATGCCGTTGCGTGCGGCCAAGACCTTGATTCCCTTGGCCCTGGCGGTGCTGATCACCGCCGAGGCGGTGGCATTGATGACGGCGGTGACGCCGCCGGACTGGGCGTACAGCAGGGTACCTTTGGACATGTCGGGACCTTTGTCGGGGGGAGGGACATTGCAGGGACATTACCGGTATGAGGTAAAGTGCGTGTATTGCGGTGCAGCGTGATTGGGGGCATTCCCGGGGCGCGCGCCCTTCCATTTTTTACCAAGTTGGAGTCAGGTTGATGCGATTGGTTCTGTTGGGACCGCCCGGTTCGGGCAAGGGGACGCAGGCGACGCGCCTGAAGGAACACCTGAACATTGCGCACATTTCCACCGGTGACCTGCTGCGCGCCGAAGTGGCCGCCGGCACCGAGCTGGGCAAGCAGGCCAAGGCCGTGATGGACGCAGGCAACCTGGTGTCCGATGACATCCTGCTGGGCATGCTGGAATCGCGCCTGGGCCAGGCCGACGTGGCCAATGGCTTCATCCTGGACGGTTACCCGCGCAACGTGGCCCAGGCCAATGCGCTGGACGCCGTGCTGGCCAAGATCGGCCAGCCGCTGGATGCGGTCGTGCAGCTGGACGTGCCCAGCGAACTGCTGGTCGAGCGCATTGCCGGCCGTGCCCAGGAACAGGGCCGCGCCGATGACAATCCCGAATCGGTGCGCAAGCGCCTGCAGGTCTACACCGACCAGACCGCACCGGTGGTGGATTTCTATGCGGGCCGCGGCACCCTGGCGCGCGTTGATGGCGTTGGCGGGCTTGCCGAGGTCGAAGCCCGCATCCAGGCAGCGCTCAAGCGCTGACAACCTACACGCGCACGCCCGGTCCAATCGGAGCCGGGCGTGCGGTGTAGAGCGCCAGCGATCGAGCCTGCTCAGAGCCCCACACCATGAGCCCCCCCTGGGGATGGCCTCTTGGGGAGTAGGACCATCGGGGGTAGTGCGGCTGGCGCGCTGAATTGTGTACGTGTTCGCAGTACACCGCTATCGGGAATTCCCTGACAGCGCGCGCAGAGCCACGCGCTGTCGTCCCACAGTCTGCTTCGCAGACAGTGGGCCCCATTGCCTGTTTCCATACCCTGGCCGCTTCGCGGTCGCCCCCTGACGCCGGGGGCTACCCCCAGATGCTTTGCGACTCCCCTTCAGAGTGGGCTTTGGGCGACAATCGGGCGATGAGCACGATCCACATTCTTGGAATTGCCGGCACCTTCATGGGCGGCGTGGCCGCCCTGGCGCGGGAACTGGGCCATACGGTCCGTGGCAGCGACCAGGCGATCTATCCGCCGATGTCCACCCAGCTGGAACAGCTGGGTATCGCCCTGGACCCGGGCTATCGCGCCGACAGCGTGGCCCGCGATTGCGATGAAGTCGTTGTCGGCAACGCGTTGTCGCGTGGCAACCCGGCCGTGGAAGCGGTGCTGGATGCCGGGCAGCGCTACATTTCCGGCGCGCAGTGGTTGTCCGAACAGGTGCTGCCGGGCCGCGACACGCTGGCCGTGGCCGGTACCCACGGCAAGACCACCACCACCACCATCCTGACCTGGCTGCTGCAGGCCGCCGGCCGCGAACCGGGCTTCCTCATCGGTGGCGTGGCCGAGGACTTCGGCGTGTCCGCACGCGTGGGGCAGGGCCGGGAGTTCGTGGTCGAGGCCGACGAGTACGACACCGCGTTCTTCGACAAGCGCAGCAAGTTCGTGCACTACCGCCCGCTGGTGGCGATCCTCAACAACCTCGAGTACGACCACGCCGACATCTTCCCGGACGTGGCCGCCATCCAGCGCCAGTTCCACCACCTGGTGCGGACCGTGCCCGCGCGTGGCCGGTTGATCGTCAACGGCGAGGACGCCTACCTGGCGGAAGTTCTGGCCATGGGCTGCTGGACGCCGGTGGAGCGCTTCGGCTTCGATCCGGGCCTGGAATGGCATGCCGAGCTGGTCCATGCCGACGGCAGCGCCTTCGTCGTGCACCACGGTGGCGTGGCCCTGGGCGAAGTGCGCTGGTCGCTGTTGGGTCGCCACAACGTGCTCAACGGCCTGGCTGCCTTGGCGGCCGCACACGCGGTAGGCGTCGCCCCGGCCAGCGTGATCCCGGCGCTGGCGCGGTTCCGCAGCGTCAAGCGGCGCATGGAGGTGATCGGCGCGGCCGACGGCATCACCGTCTACGACGATTTCGCCCACCATCCCACCGCCATCCAGACCACGCTGCAGGGGCTGCGCGCCAAGGTCGGCGACGCCCGCATCGTGGTGGCGATGGAACCGCGCAGCAATTCCATGCGGCTGGGGGCGCACGCCCACGCGCTGGCGCCGTCGCTGGCACTGGCCGACGCGGTGGTGTTCCTGCACCGTCCGGAGCTGGCCTGGGATGCGGCCGCGGTGGTTGCCGCGGTGCGCGGTGCGGCGCATGCCGTGCCGGACACCGACGCACTGCTGGCGCAGCTGCGCGCGATCGCGCAGCCCGGCGACCACGTGGTGTTCATGTCCAACGGCGGCTTCGACGGCGCGCCGCGCCGTTTCCTGGCCCAGCTGCAGGCGCGCTGAGCGACGGGCCATGACCGATTCGATTGCCACCCTGCCGTTGTTCCCGCTGCATGCCGTGCTGCTGCCGGGCGCCGCGCTCGGGCTGCGCGTGTTCGAGCGGCGCTACCTGGACATGCTGCGCGAGTGCAGCCGCAATGCCACCCATTTCGGGGTCTGCCTGATCCTGGACGGCGACGAAGTGGGGCGACCGGCCACCCCGGCCGCGCATGGCGTGGAGGCGCGCATCGAGGATTTCGACATGGGCGCCGACGGCGTACTGGTGCTGCGCCTGCGCGGGCATCGCCGCTTCCACGTGCGCCAGGTGCGGGTCCGTGACAACGGCCTGATCATGGCCGACGTGGAATGGAGCACGCCCGATCACGACGACGAACTGCGTCCAGAACACGCCCTGTTGTCCACGGTCCTAGAGCACATCATCGAACAGGCCGGCACCGCGTTCGCGCCGGCGCACCCCGCCCTGATGGATCAGGCCGCCTGGGTTGGCTGGCGGCTGGCCGAACTGCTGCCGCTGGAAGAAGCGCAGCGCCTGCAGCTGCTGCAGCAGGACGACCCGCACCAGCGCCTGGACGCGCTGCTGCGCTGGATGCCGGCCAACGCAACGCCCATCGACGAGAACTGGTAACCCGAACCGGGTGACCCCGACCGATAGATCACGACCGGTAGATCACGACCGTTGGTCGTGATCGCGCTCAATACGTCCGCACCCGCAACACCGGCATGCCGGTCTCAGGATGTGTATCGACCTCCTGCGGCAGTTCTTCCAGCGCCTCGCGCACCGCCTTCAGCGACGGATCGATGCCGCGCATCGGCCGCCACATGCCGATCAGGTGGAAGTGCTGCTGGTAGTGCAGCGTCTGCGCGCTGCCCAGCCACAGCGGCTGGTCCCCCGGCTGCAGCTGGGTGGATGCCGGCCACAGGCGCAGCGCGAAGATCTCGTTGGGCGCATTGCCCGGGCGCAGCAGCAGCAGCGATTCGACCTGCGTTTCCAGCGTGGCCGGCAGCACCGGCACTTCGTCCGGCGTGGCCGACTTGTCCAGCATCAGCAGCGCCTGTTCCCAGCCGGCCTGCGGCTGCACGTGCCAGCCCTGGCTTTCCAGCCGCTCGCGCAGCGGCGCCAGCGGCCCGGCCACCTGCACATCCAGCGGCCAGCGCTGGTCATCGTCGAATTCGTTGCGGCGCGAAGGCTGCGCGCGCCACTGGCTGCCCCACCAGTCCTGCGCGGCCACGTTGGCTGGTGCCGGCTGCGCCGGTTCGAAGCGTTCCAGCTTCACCGCGATGTTGCGCGGCGCGTACCACAGCGCGGCGACCGCGAAGGTGCCGTAGAACAGCCACGACACCGGCTTGACCCAGAACGAGCGGTTGAAGCGGCGGCGATAGGCGATGCCAAGTACCAGCAGCCAGAAGATGCCGAACAACATGCCGCCGACCACATCGCTCAGCCAGTGCGCGCCCAGGTACAGCCGCGCGAAGCCGATCAGGCTGACGATGATGCCCGAGAGCAGATACGGCCATACCCGCGTACGCCCGGGCAGCTCGCGCGCGATCAGCACCGCGAAGAAGCCGAAGGTGATGGTGGCCATGGTCACCGACACCGACGGGAAGCCAAAGCCGCTGCTGGCATCCGGCGGACGCACCACGTCCACCGTGGCCCCCAGCAGCTTGGTCAACACCAGGCCAAAGGCCAGCGCGGCCAGCCAGTGCGCGGCCGCCATCCAGCGCCGGCGCCAGACCAGGTAGGCCATCGTGACCGCCGTGGCCGGCAGCAGCACCGGCCAGGCGCCCAGCGAGGCCAGCGCGGCCATCGGGTAGTCGGCCAGCGGGTTGCGCAGCGCCAGCATGGCCTGGTGCACGGCCAGGTCCAGGCGCAGCGGCTCGCCATGCGCGACCACCGCCATCAACAGTGCGAACCCGCCCCAGCCCAGCAACAGCAGCATCAGGGCCAGCATCGCCAGCGGTACCGATTCGCGCCGTTGCGGGTCGAACACCGACACCGAATAGCGGCCCAGGGTGGGGTGGCGCTGCGACCACTGCAGCAGGCTGGCCAGCCAGCTGTCCATCCGCGCCGCCGACCAGCGGTAGCCGTACAGCACGATCGCCCACACCACGCCCATCATCACCCCGACCAGCGCCAGCACCATCACCAGCCGGCCGGCCACCGCCGCCACTGCATCGTAGGCTTCGCCCAGCACCCAGCCCGGCGCCAGGAACAGCACTGCCCAGGAAATGCTGGCCAGCCCGCTGGCCTGCACGTAGCGCATGGCCGGCATGTCCATCATGCCGGCAATGGCCGGCACGAACGGGCGGATCGCGCCAACATAGCGCGCCACCAGGATGCTCTTGAACGCATTGCGGCGGAACATCGTCTCGCCGCGGTCGAGCAGCTGCGGGTAGCGGCTGAACGGCCACACCCCACGCAGCCGGTCGCCCCAGCGCCGCCCGATCCAGTAACTGATGCCGTCGCCGGCGAACGCGCCCAACGCGGCGCACGCTACCGCATACGGTCCGGAGATCTGGCCCAGGCCGATGAACACGCCTACCGCGAACAGCAGCGGCAGGGCGGGCACGATGGCGCCGAGCACGATGACGGCATCGCAGAAGGCGATGAGGAAGATGACCCCGCCGGCAAGCACGGGGTGAGCTGAGATCCACGCAAGCGTGGCATCGATCCATGACGAGTCCATCGGGGGATTATAGAGGGGGCAAAGTGACTGACTCCCGGCCAGCGGCCGCGAATGTGCGTGATCTGTCGGCAATGAGCGCGATCAGCCGCCTAGAATGGCGGCCATGAATCGACCGCTCCCGCCCGCCTCCCAGGCCCTGAAGGCCGACAGCTTCGGCCGCATCCTGCTGATGGAAGAGGGCGGCCGGCGTTTCGTCCGTCGCGACCTGGGCGCCACGCCGTGGTGGCTGCGCCTGCCGGCCTGGTGGCTGGCGCGACGTGAAGCGCGCGCGCTGGCGCACCTGGACGGCATGCCCGACACCCCGGCGCTGCTGGCCTGGAACGGGCGCTGGCTGGACCGCAGCTTCATGGCCGGTGATGCCATGTACCAGCGCCCGCCGCGCGGCGACCTGGCCTATTTCCGCGCCGCACGCCGGTTGCTGCAGAAGGTGCACCGCCACGGCATCGCCCACAACGACCTGGCCAAGGAAGCCAACTGGCTGGTCCGCGACGACGGCAGCCCGGCGCTGATCGACTTCCAGCTGGCGGTGATCGGCAACCCTCGCTCGCGCTGGATGCGGCTGCTGGCCCGCGAGGACCTGCGCCACCTGCTCAAGCACAAGCGCATGTACTGCCGCGAATCGCTGACCCCGGTGGAAAAGCGCGTGCTCAAGCGCCACTCGTGGGTACGCGACCTGTGGTTCCGCACCGGCAAGCCCGTATACCGGTTCGTGACCCGGAAGATCCTGCACTGGGAAGACAACGAAGGGCAGGGCCCGAAAGCGTAGATGCGTTCGCACAGGGGGCGACACGGCGCACCCCGGTGGTTACCGACCGTTGGTCGGTAGCCACGCCTGCGGCGCCGCAGGCGCGGCATACTTGGCCCCTCATGAATTCGCGGGAGCAAGGCACGTGGCCAGTCTGCAAGGGAAAACCCTGTTCATCACCGGCGCCTCGCGCGGCATCGGCCTGGCCATTGCCCTGCGCGCCGCGCGTGACGGCGCCAACGTGGCGATCGCGGCCAAGTCCGCCGTGCCCAATCCGAAGCTGCCCGGCACCATCCACAGTGCCGCCGAGGCGGTGACCGCCGCCGGCGGGCAGGGCCTGGCGCTGAAGTGCGACATCCGCGAGGAGGACCAGGTACGTGCGGCAGTGGCCGCGACCGTCGACACGTTTGGCGGTATCGACATCCTGGTCAACAACGCCAGCGCGATCTGGCTGCGCGGCACGCTTGATACGCCCATGAAGCGCTTCGACCTGATGCAGCAGGTCAATTCACGCGGCAGCTTCCTGTGCGCGCAGGCCTGCCTGCCGCACCTGCTGCAGGCACCCAATCCGCACATTCTTACGTTGGCACCGCCCCCCAGCCTGGACCCGAAGTGGTGGGCGCCGCATACCGGCTACACGCTGGCCAAGATGGGCATGAGCTTCGTCACCCTCGGCCTTGCGGCCGAGTTCGGCCCGCAGGGCGTAGCCGTCAACGCGTTGTGGCCGCGCACCGTGATCGCCACTGACGCAATCAACATGATTCCCGGCGTGGACGTGGGCGGCTGCCGCACGCCGGAGATCCTGGCCGACGCCGCGCACGCGGTCCTGACCCGCGAGGCGGCGGGTTTCAGCGGCCAGTTCCTGCTGGATGACGAGGTGCTCGCGCAGGCCGGCATCACCGACCTGAGCGGTTACGCAGTGGACCCGTCACGGCCGCTGTTGCCGGATCTGTTCCTGGATTGACGGGGTGGCAGGCATTGCGCGGGACACGCCATGCGTGTCCCACGTAGACCCGATCATTGATTGAAGGTCTCCGGTAGCCGCTCACCGCACTGGCGGCAATGCTTCGCATCCGGCTCATGCCCTTCCAGCCCGCACTGCGGGCACCCGCGCGCATCGCGCTTGGACGCGCGTTCGGCATCGCGCATGGTATTGGCCAGCTCCGCGGTGTAGATGCCGGTGGGCACGGCGATGATGCTGTAGCCGATCAGGATCAGCACCGAGGTCACGAAGCGCCCCAGTACGGTCTGCGGCACGATGTCGCCAAAGCCCACCGTCGCCATCGTCACCACCGCCCAGTACATCGCGCTGGGAATGCTGGTGAAGCCATGGTTCGGCCCCTCGATCACGTACATCAGGGTGCCGGCGATGATCGTGATGGTGATCACCGTGAACAGGAACAACAGGATCTTGCGACGGCTGCGCCACAGCGACTCCATCAGCACGCCGCTTTCTTCGATGTAGCGGGTCAGCTTGAGGATGCGGAACACGCGCAGGATGCGCAGGGCGCGCACCACCAGCAGGCTCTGCGCGCCGGGAATGAACAGCGACAGGTAGGTGGGCAGGATCGAGGCCAGGTCGATGATGCCCCATATGCTGAACGCGTAGCGCAGCGGCCGCTTCACCACCACCAGCCGCAGCAGGTACTCGGTGGTGAACAGCAGGGTGAAGCCCCACTCGACCACGTACAGCCAACTGGCGTGCTCGATGTGGAAGCGCTGCACACTGTCGAACATCACCACCAGCACGCTGGCGATGATGGCGTAGACCAGCAGCAGGTCGAAATTGCGCGACGGCCGGGTGTCGTGGCGATAGATGATGTCGAACCAGGTCCGGCGCCAGCCGGATTCGGTGGCGGGGTTCAGCTGGGGGGCGCGCAGGGGGTGCATGGGCCGCATTGTGCCCCAGCCGGTGGAGGGGGAGAATGGACCCCCTTCCCGGACCCCTCGGACCCCTGACCGCCATGACCGCTGCTGCCCCCGATCCGCTCCTGTCCCTGTCGCATTACTACCTGCCGGTGTACAAGCCGCGCCAGGTGGTGCTCGAGCGCGGCCAGGGCGCCCGCGTCTGGGACAACCAGGGCCGTGAGTTCATCGACCTGGCCGCCGGCATTGCCGTGTGCGGCCTGGGCCACAACGATCCGGACCTGAAGGCCGCGCTGATCGAGCAGGCGGGCAAGCTGTGGCACACCAGCAACGTGTTCTACAGCGAACCGCCGCTGCGCCTGGCCGAAGAGCTGGTCACCGCCTCGCGCTTTGCCGAGCGCGTGTTCCTGTGCAATTCCGGCGCCGAAGCCAACGAAGTGGCGATCAAACTGGTGCGCAAGTGGGCCTCGTCGCAGGGCCGTCCGGCCCACCAGCGCGTCATCGTCACGTTCCGCGGCAGCTTCCATGGACGCACGCTGGCGGCGGTGACCGCCACCGCGCAGCCGAAGTACCAGGAAGGCTACGAGCCGCTGCCCGGTGGTTTCCGCTATGTGGACTTCAACGATGAAGTGCAGCTGGAAACGGCGATGGCCGCCGGCGACGTCGCAGCGGTGATGCTGGAGCCGATCCAGGGCGAAGGCGGGGTCATGCCGGCCAAGCCGGGCTTCATGAAGCGCGTCCGCGAGTTGTGCGACCAGCACGGCGCGCTGATGGTGCTTGATGAGATCCAGGTGGGCATGGGCCGCACCGGCACCCTGTTCGCACACTGGCAGGACGAGATCAAGCCGGACATCGTGACCCTGGCCAAGGCGCTGGGTGGCGGCTTCCCGATCGGCGCGATGCTGGCGGGGCCGAAGGTGGCCGAGACCATGCAGTTCGGCGCGCACGGCACCACCTTCGGCGGCAACCCGCTGGCGGCGGCGGTGGCGAGGGTTGCGCTGCGTAAATTGTCGTCGCCGGAAATCGCGCGCAACGTAAGCCGCCAGTCGCAGGCGCTGCGCGATGGGCTGGGGAAAATCAATGACGAGTTCAAGGTGTTCAGCCAGGTGCGCGGTCGTGGCCTGATGCTGGGCGCGGTGCTGGACAAGGATTTCGCCGGGCAGGCCGGGGCGATCCTGGACCATGCTGCCGAGCACGGGCTGCTGACGTTGCAGGCCGGACCGGATGTGCTGCGGTTCGTGCCGGCGTTGAACATCAGCGATGAGGAAATTGCCGAAGGGCTGAAGCGGCTGCGTGCTGCGGTGCAGTCGTTCATCGCGTCGCGTTGAGGATGGGCCGCTGACTGACGGTGGCCGACTGAGAGCAGCCGACTGAGAGCAGCCGACTAACAGTCGGCTCTACACGTCGGCGTTCCCGTCCCGTTGGGGGGTAGAGCCGACTGTTAGTCGGCTGCCCTGCATCAGGCATCGATGCCGGACCGCGGGGTAGAGCCGACTGTTAGTCGGCTGCCCTGCATCAGGCATCGATGCCGGACCGCGGGGTAGAGCCGACTGTTAGTCGGCTGCCCCTGGATCAGGCATCGATGCCGAACCGCGAGGTAGAGCCGACTGTTAGTCGGCTGCCCCTGCATCAGGCATCGATGCCGAACCGGTGCATGAGCTTGCCGAAACTACGGCTGTCGCGCGCGGTATCGGCGCGCAGCCCGGCCAGGCGCGCGCCGCGGACGTTGACGAACAGATCGTCGACGAACAGGGTGCGGGTGGGACGTGCGTCGAGCCGTTCCACCGCTTTCAGGAACACCGCCGGGTCTGGCTTGCGGCCTCCCAGTTCGCCGCTGCACAGGATGCGCCCTTCCAGCATCGGGGCCAGCGTGGGCAGGATGCGTGGAATGGTCTGCGCCATCAGTGCGCCGTTGTTGGTGAGGATGGCGATCGGCATTACCTGCGCGATGCGCTGCACGCGTTCGACCACGCCGGTCTGCGGCGGCGAGGCGGCCATGCGCGCGTCCTGCCACTGGGTGAGGCTGATGGTCACGCCGAGCGTATCGCCCAGTTGCTGGAGGTAGCGCGTGCTGTCCAGGCCCAGATCGAACTGCTGTTCCAGTCCGCTGTCGAACAGTGCCGCGTGCACCTGTGCGGGCGTGCATCCGCAGGACCCGGCCAAGTGGCGCACACGCAGGTGCCGCGCATAGTTGACCAGCACGCCATCGAAATCCAGCAGCAGGCAGTCCAGGGCAACCGGCATGGTCCACTCATGGGCAAGGCGACAGCCGACGTTACCGCACTGTCGGGGTTCGCTGCGACATCCCGTCGCACCACGCCCTCGGTGGAGCTGCCTAGAATTGCAGTGATTGAAGGATGGAGAACGCCGTGAAACTGTTTGTCCCCATGATCCTGGCCGGGTTGGCGCTGGCGCCCGCCGCGCAGGCGCGCGTGTGTGCGGTCGGCATCGACAGCACCGACCAGATGCGCTTCAGCAGCAAGGAGATCAAGGTCGCCGCCGACTGCAGCCAGGTGAAGCTGACGTTGCGCCACACCGGCCGGCTGGCCGCCACGGCGATGGGCCACAATTGGGTGTTGACGAAGACGGCGGACTACCAGCCGGTGGCGATGGCCGGGATGCGGATGACCCTGGCCGACAGTTACCTGCCAAAGAAGGACCCGCGCGTGCTTGCGCACACGGCGGTGATCGGCGGTGGCCAGAGCACCAGTGTGACGTTCTCTACCGCAGCATTGCGCAAGGGCGGCGACTACACGTTCTTCTGCTCGTTCCCCGGGCACTTCGCGATGATGAAAGGCAGGTTTGTGTTCGGCTGATGCCGAACACAAACCTCCGGGCTGCTCAGCCCTTGGCGACCTTGAACGCCTCGCGCGCGGCGTCAATCGTTGCGTCGATGATGCTGTCATCGTGCGCGCTGGACAGGAAGCCTGCCTCATACGCCGACGGGGCCAGGAACACGCCGCGCTCGAGCATCGCGTGGAAGAAGCGGTTGAACGCGGCGGTGTCGCAGGCGGTGGCCTGGGCATAGGTTTCCACCTTCTGGTCGGTGAAGAACAGCCCGAACATCGCGCCCACCTGGTTGGTGGTGACCGCTACACCCGCATCGGCCGCCGCGGCTTCCAGCCCCGCGCACAGGCGCGCGCTGGCCGCGGAAAGGCGGTCGTGGAAGCCAGGTTCCTGCACCAGGTCCAGCATCGCCAGGCCGGCGGCCATCGCCACCGGGTTGCCGCTCAGCGTGCCGGCCTGGTAGATCGGGCCGGACGGGGCGATCTGCGACATCAGTTCGCGGCGGCCACCGTAGGCACCCACCGGCATGCCGCCGCCGATGATCTTGCCGAAGGTGGTCAGGTCCGGGGTGATCCCGTAGTGCGCCTGCGCGCCGCCCAAGGCCACGCGGAAGCCGGTCATCACTTCATCGAAGATCAGCACCGCGCCATGCTGCGTGCACAGCGCGCGCAGGTGCTGCAGGTAGCCGTCGCGCGGGGGAATGCAGTTGGCGTTGCCTACGACCGGCTCGATGATCAGGCCGGCGATGTCCGCGCCCTGTTCGGCAAACAGCGCCGTGGCCGCCTCGAAATCGTTGTAAGGCAGGGTCAGGGTCAGCTCGCTCAGTCCGGCCGGTACGCCCGGCGAGGTCGGCACGCCCAGGGTCAACATGCCGCTGCCGGCCTTGACCAGGAACGAGTCGCCGTGGCCGTGGTAGCAGCCTTCGAACTTCACGATGCGGTTGCGGCCGGTGGCGCCGCGCGCCAGCCGGATCGCCGACAGTGTGGCTTCGGTACCCGAATTGACCATGCGCACCATCTCGCACGAGGGGACCAGCCGGGTCAGCGTTTCAGCCATGGTCACTTCGGCCGCGCACGGCGCGCCGAACGACAGGCCGTTGTGGATCGCGTGCTTGACCGCCTGGCGCACCGTGGGGTGGTTGTGGCCGACGATCATCGGGCCCCACGAGCCCACGTAATCGATGTAGCGGTTGCCGTCGACGTCGTACAGGTACGGGCCATCGGCGCGCTCGACGAAGAACGGCTCGCCGCCCACCGACTTGAACGCGCGCACCGGCGAATTGACGCCGCCCGGCAGCAGCGCCTGGGCACGGGTGAACAGGGCGTGGGACTGGTCGTGCTTCATGCGGAAGGGTCCTGGAAACAAGCAAGGTAAGCGTGCAGGGTGGCCACCGGGTCGTTTGCGGCAAAGACGCTGCTGACCACGGCCACCAGATCGGCGCCGGCGGCGATGATCGGGCCCACATTGTCCGGCGTCAGCCCGCCGATCGCCACCCGCGGCACCCCGAGTGCGGCGCTTTGCCGCAGCAGGTCAGGACAGGCGCGGCTGCTGGTGACTTTGGTGGTGGTCGGGAAGAAGGCGCCGAAGGCCACATAGCTGGCGCCGGCGGCCACCGCCTGTTCGGCGTTGGCCAGCTGGTCGTAGCAGGAGGCGCCGATGATGGCGTCCGCGCCGAGCAGTGCCCGCGCGGCACCGATGTCGCCGTCGGTGCCGCCCAGATGCACGCCGGCCGCGCCGACCGCGCGCGCCAGGTGCGGGTCGTCGTTGATGATCAGGGGCACGCCATGGGCCGTGCACAGGTCCAGCAGGGCGGTGGCCTGCTCGTGGCGCAGGGCATCGCTGGCGGTCTTGTTGCGGTACTGCAGCCAGGTCGGGCCGGCGGCCAGCAGCGGCGCCACGCGGGCCAGCAGGCGGCCGGTGTCGGGCTCGTCGGGCGTGATCAGGTACACGCCGCGCGGGGGCGCGGCCGGGGAAGCAGGAGCGGTCATCGATGGCTACCGGTAGGGCGGCGGGAGTGGGACAATGGCCTATGACCGTACTGCCCAACGCCTGATTATCCGATGACCGACGCCACTGCCACCACCTTCCGCACCTGGATGTGCGTTGTCTGCGGCTTCATCTACCGGGAGGTCGACGGCCTGCCCGAAGAGGGCATCGCCCCGGGCACCGCGTGGGAAGACGTGCCCGATACCTGGACCTGCCCGGACTGCGGCGTGACCAAGGACGATTTCGAGATGGTCGAGATTGATTGACCGGCAGCGTTGGCGGGTAGAGCCGACTGTCAGTCGCCGGTAGAGCCGACTGTCAGTCGGCTGCAGCGCGCAGCGCTGCTGCGTTTTGCGACCCCGCCAAGAGCAGCCGACTGACAGTCGGCTCTACCCGGAGGGCGTCCCATGCTCAATGCAGCCGCGGTACCCGGCTGCCCATCTCCACCAGCTTCTCGCGCACCCACTGGGCGTCGTTGGCCTGGCCGTTGCGTTGCAGGTACAGCGCCAGGTCCTGGCGCGCGCCCGCCTGGTAGTCCAGCTGCAGGTAGGCCAGCCCGCGGTCGCGCAGGGCATCGTCCTGTTCGGGGGCCAGCTTCAGCAGGCGATCGGCGCTGCGCGCCGCGCGGTCCCATTCGCTGCGCTCCACGTAGACCCCGTGCAGGTTGCGCAGCATGCGCATCAGGATGGCGCGCGCGGGGGCGGCGTCCAGGATCTGCGCCAGCACCTGGTCGTCAGGCACCTCGCCCCCCAGATGCGAGCGGGCACGCTCGCGCAGTTCGTCCACGTCCAACGGGCGACCGCCATTGAACGGGTCCATCACCAGCATGCCGTCGTCCACCGGCAACCGGACCAGGAAATGGCCCGGGAAGGACACCCCATCCAGCGGGATGCCCAGGCGCCGCGCGACTTCCATCTGCACCATGGCCAGCGAAATCGGGTTGCCCAGGCGGCGTTCGAAGACCTGGTTGAGGTAGCTGTTGCGGGGGTCGTAGTACTCGCCGTGGTCGCCGCCATAGCCGAGCTCGTCGAACAGGTGCCGATTGACCGCGGCGATCTTGAGCGGCCAATGCGCGATGGTGTCCACCTCGCCGCGCAGGTGGTCGGCATGGCTCTGCACCAGTGCGTCGTAGACCTGCGGGTCCAGGTCGGGGTATTCGTCGCGTGCGATCAGCAGGGCCGTGGGCAACAGCGGCAGCGCGTCGTCGTCCAGTTCGGCCAGGGAGTCCCACGCCGGCAATGTCATCTGCCCCTGCATGGACACAGACTGGCGACAAACGCGGCCCGATTCAAGCGGTGCGGCGTGAAAACAACGCCGCACCGGCACCGGGTCAGGGCTGGTCGGCGATGCCGGGGCCGAAGGTCAGCAGGGCACCGTCCTGCAGGCCCAGTTTCTCGGCCTGGCCGGCGTTGAGCTCCAGCACGTAGCGGGCCGGGCCGCTGCTGGGGTAGGGCGGGCAACGGTCGCCGGCCGAGCACGGGGGCACGTCGCGCTGCTGGCTGACCAGCCGGCGCTGCTCGTCGAAGTACAGGATGTCCAGTGCGATCCGGGTGTTCTTCATCCAGTACGCCTGCAGCTCCTCGCGCTCATGCAGGAACAGCATGCCGTGGTCGACCGGCATCTGGTCGCGGAACATCAAACCGCGGGAACGGGCTTCGTCGGTGGCGGCCAGTTCGACCTGGTAACGCGCGCCACCCAGTTCCACCCAGTGGCTGGCGCCGGTGCTGGCGCAGCCGGACAGGGTGAGCAGCAACAGCAGCGGCATCAGAAGACGCATCAAGCGCATGGGCAGGCCTCGCAGGAAAGCCGGCACGGGCGTGCCGGCGGGGGTATCAGAACACCATCGGCGGCTCACCGCCAACAATGACCACGTCGGCCGGGCGGCGCGCGAACAGTCCCACCGCCACCACGCCGGGCAGCTGGTTGAGTTCGCGCTCCAGCGCCACCGGGTCGGTGATCTGGAGGTGGTGGATGTCCAGGATCTGGTTGCCGTTGTCGGTGACGACGCCTTCGCGCCAGGCCGGCTGGCCGCCGGTCATGTCCATGATGCGGCGGGCGATCAGGCTGCGCGCCATCGGGATGACTTCCACCGGCAGCGGGAAGCGGCCCAGCACCGGCACCTGCTTGCTCGGGTCGATGATGCACACGAAGCGCTCGCTGGCCTCGGCGATGATCTTCTCGCGGGTCAGCGCCGCGCCGCCGCCCTTGATCAGGCACTTGTTGCCGTCGCACTCGTCGGCACCGTCGACGTACAGCGACAGGCCGCCGGTGTGGTTGAGTTCGAGGACGTCGATACCGTGCTGCTTCAGCCGCGCGGTGCTCTGCTCGGAACTGGACACGGTGCCCTTGATGCGGTGCTGGATGCGGGCCAGGCCGTCGATGAAGTAGGCAACGGTGGAGCCGGTGCCGACCCCGACGATCATGCCGTCTTCGACGTATTCCAGGGCTTTTTCTGCGGCAAGGCGTTTGGCTTCGGACATGGCGGGAAACTCGTGAAGGAAAGGGTCAGTGCTTTTCGAGCGACAGCAGCAGCTTCCACTGCGCGGCGGTCACCGGCAGGATCGAGAGCCGGTTGCCGCGCGCTATCAGGGGGAACCCTTCGCCCAGCGCATCGGCGTGCAGCTTGATCTCGTCCAGCGAAATGGTGTCGCGCAGCTTGCGCTCGAAGGCCACGTCCACCAGCAGCCAGCGTGGCGTCTCGCGGGTGGCCTTGGGATCGTAGTAATCCGATTTCGGATCGAACTGGGTGTCGTCGGGGTACGCCTCGGTGGCGACCGTGGCGATCCCCACGATGCCCGGCACCTTGGTATTGGAGTGGTAGAACAGGATGCCGTCGCCAACCTTCATGCCATCGCGCATGAAGTTGCGCGCCTGGTAATTGCGCACGCCGTTCCAGGGTTCCTGGCCCACGCGCTGGAGGTCATCGATGGAAAAGGCGTCCGGTTCGGACTTCATCAGCCAGTAGCGCTTGCGTGCGGTCATGCGGTATCTATTCGGGTAGGTGCCGACCGTGGGCCGGTACGGCGTTGAGCGTGGCGCATTCGGTGCAGATCGCATCCACGCCGACGTCCCACGGCTGCACGGGCAGGTCATCGACCTGCTGCACCGAAAAACCGACGCCAACCAGCCACGGCGGGGCCGGGCGCTGGTTGCGGAATGCGAAACTGCGATCATACCAGCCGCCCCCCATGCCCAGCCGTCGGCACTGCGCGTCGAACCCGACCAGCGGGGCCACCACCAGCGCCATCTGTTCCGGAGCCAGGGTGTCGTCCATGGCCACGTCGGGCTCGGGGATGCCGAAGCGGTTGCTGGTCAACGCCTGGCCGGGACGCCAGGGAGCGAAGCGCAGCGTGTCGCCGGCCAGCACGGGCAGGCAATAGGGGGCGGTGTCGGGCAGGCGCATCTGCCAGCGATGCAGGGCGATCTCGCCATCCAGCGCCCAGTAGCCGGCAACAGGGCCGTGGGTGGGCGCGAAGGGCAACGCAAGCAGGGCATCGGCGAGCTGTTCGGCGGCGGCCAGGCGCTGCGCGGCGGGAATGTCTCGGCGGCGTTGGCGCAGCTGGTGGCGCAGCGCGGAGCGCGGGTCGGTCATGCCTGGGTCCGTTGGGGCCGGATAAAACAAGAGCGACGTCCCGTAGGAACGTCGCTCTTGCCGGAATACTGCATTCTCCGCGGTGACGATGCGTGCGAAACGACCTTGAACCCGGGGTTCAAGTGGGTACGCTGGGCCTCCATTGGGCTTCCCGCTACAAGGCGGACCTGCACTCCCGGCGACGTCGCGCACCCGTGGTCGTAATTAAGGGACAAGGCGAATGTTTGCACACGCCGTCGTTCACAGCAGAGAACGCGCTGCCATTATAGCCAACCCGACCGGATCGGATACCCCGTTCGTCGGTTCAATTACAGGCCAATTCAGAACGATGAAACCGGGCGTGCACCCGCCGCTCACGCGCCGTCGATGGCGCGGTCCATCCGCCTGTTCAGATCGGCCAGGGTCTGCTGCAGCGCGACCGCCTGGCGGGCGTGGTCGTCGCGCAGCTGCTGCAGTTCGTGGGCCAGGTTGAGCGCGGCCAGCACGGCGATGCGGTCCACCGCGGCCATGCGGTTGCTGCCACGGATCTCGCGCATCTTGGCATCGAGCAGGCGTGCGGCGGCGGTGAGGCTTTCGCGTTCGTCCGCGCCCACGCCCACGGTGTATTCGCGATCCAGGATGCGGACACTGACCGGTTCGGTCTGGCTCATGTGTGCTGCTCCAGGGATTTGAGCCGGGTGATCATGGCTTCCACGCGGGAACGGGCCTGCTCGTTCTTGGCCAGCAGCTGCGAGCGCTCGTTGACCAGGGATTCCTGCTGGTGACGCAGGCTGCGGTTTTCCTCGGCCAGGCGCTGGTTGCGCTCCAGCAACGCCTCCACCCGGGCGGCGAAGGCCTGCAATTGGGCGATGGCGTCGGCGGGTTCCATGTCCGGCACGATAGGCAAGGGGACTGGAGCCGGTCAAGCGAATAATGAACACCGGTGGATTGATACACTGTGACGCTGCCAACCCGGGGTCGCCGACAGCGCCGGCGGCCCACCTGAAAGAGCCCTGAAATGACCGAACTTCCAAGTGTCCATGACGTAAACCAGGCCAGCCAGGCGGCGGGCCTGGGGGCCAGTGCGGCCGAGCTCCACGGCGGCCTGTGCGGCTGGCTGTCGGCCGGCGGCGCGGCGGTGCGCGAATGGCCGGCACGGGTGCTGGCCGACGACAATGCGCCCACGCCGGTGCAGGGCGACGCACTGGACCAGCTGCTGGATGCCACCGTGACGCAGCTGGAAGACCGCGAGTTTGCCTTCGAGCTGCTGCTCGGCGACAGCGATGACACCGCCGCGCAGGCTGACGCCCTGTTCACCTGGGCGCGCGCGTTCCTGGGCGGCTTCGGGCTGGGCGCGGGCGGCAGCCGTCCGACCCTGTCCGAAGAAGGAGAGGAGGCGCTCAACGACCTGGCCAAGCTGGCCCAGGCCTCGAGCGAGGATTTCGAAAGCGGCAATGATGACGACGAAGATGCGCTCGCGGAGATCGAGGAGTTCATCCGCGTGGCGGTGCTGATCCTGCACGGCGACTGCGTGATGGCCGCGCGCCACCGGCAGCGCCTGAACTGAGATGGATATCCATGCGTTGACCGGCATCGACGCGGCCGAGTACGCCGCGCGCCGCCAGCAGTTGATGGAGATGGCCGGCGATGACGCCATCCTGGTGTTGCCGGCCGCCTCCGAACGCGTCCGCAGCCTGGATACGCATTATCCGTTCCGCCAGGATTCGGATTTCTGGTACCTGAGTGGGTTCCCGGAGCCGGACGCGGTGCTGGTGCTGATTCCCGGGCGCCGCCACGGTGAAGTGATCCTGTTCTGCCGTGAGCGCGATGCCGAGCGTGAGGCCTGGGACGGGGCGCGTGCGGGCCAGGAAGGCGCGGTGGCCGACTACGGCATGGACGATGCGTACCCGATCGACGATCTGGACGACATCCTGCCGGGCCTGCTGGAAGGGCGCTCGCGGGTGTATTACCACTTCGGCCGCGATGCCGATTTCGACCTGAAGCTGATCGGCTGGGTCAACCGGGTGCGTTCGCAGGTGCGCCACGGTGCGCAGCCGCCGCACGAGTTCCTGGAGCTGGGCCACCTGCTGCACGAGCAGCGGCTGTTCAAATCCAGCGCGGAGATCGCGCTGATGCAGCGCGCGGCGGACATCACCGTGCGGGCGCATCGCGCCGCCATGCAGGTGGCGCGACCGGGCATCCATGAGTATGAACTGCAGGCCGACGTGGAACGGGTCTTCCGTGCCCATGATGCCTGGGCGGCGTATGGCAGCATCGTCGGCACCGGTGCCAACGGCTGCATCCTGCACTACCGCGCCAACAACGCGCGCAGTCGCGATGGCGAGCTGGTGCTGATCGACGCGGGTGCCGAGTACCGCGGCTACGCCAGCGACATCACCCGTACGTTCCCGGTCAACGGTCGCTTCACGGCCGAGCAGCGCGCGCTGCACGACCTGGTCGGTGCGGCGCAGGCGGCGGCGCTGGCCCAGGCCAGGCCGGGCGTGCCGTACGAGGCCGGCCACCTGGCGGCGGTGCAGACGCTCACCGAGGGCTTGCTGCGGCTGGGCCTGCTTGCGGGCACGCTGGAAGAGAACATCGCCGACGGCCACTACCAGCGTTTCTACCGGCACAAGACCGGCCATTGGCTGGGCCTGGACGTGCACGACGTGGGCGACTACCGCCTGGCGGGCGATTCACGCCTGCTGGAGCCGGGCATGGTGTTCACCATCGAACCGGGCCTGTACATCAGCGCCGACGACCGCAGCGTGGAAGCACGCTGGCGCGGCATTGGCATTCGGACCGAGGATGACGTGGTGATCACCGACAGCGGGCATCACGTGCTGACGGCTGGGTTGGCGCGAAGTGCTGATGAGATCGAGCAGGAAATGAACGCTGTTCGCTGAGTTGAGTTGAGTTTAAGGCGAAGAGCGGCGTTTCAGTTTTCCCGGGCTGGGGAGGCCGACGGGCAGCCCCTTACGGGACACGCCGTAAACCGCCCTCCGGGCCCCGGCCCAGCCGCCAGCGGCTGTGCGTTCAGTCGCACGCGAGGCAGTGCCTCGCAAGCAGTGCGCCTTCACCCTTGGGGGCTTGGCAAAAACATCCATGTTTTTGACAGTCCCTACAGGGGCTGCCCGCCGGCCCAGCTCAGGCCACGCGATACGCACCGGCTGTTCGCCAAAATGCATGAAGCAGCCGGGCAACAGCCCGGCTGCATGGGCAAGCGTCGATCAACGTTACGCCTTGGCGAATTCCGGCCGGGTCAGGTTGTCCGCATCGCCTTCGGTGCACAGCACTTCGTCTTCAATGCGGATGCCACCGTAAGGACGGAAGAAGTCCACGCGGCTCCAGTCGATGCTGTCGCCGTGGCCGCGCTGCTTCACTTCGTCCAGCAGCATGTCGATGAAGTACAGGCCCGGTTCGATGGTGACCACCATGCCCGGTTCCAGCGTGCGGGTCAGGCGCAGGTAGGGGTGGCCTTCCGGGCGCTCGACGCGACCGCCACGGTCGCTGGCGGCGAAGCCAGCCACGTCGTGGACCTGCAGGCCGATCAGGTGGCCCAGGCCGTGCGGGAAGAAGGCCGCGCTGACGCCGGTGGCCAGCGCCGCGTCCGGCGAGACCTTCAGCACCCCGACGTCCTTCAGGATGCCCATCAGCGACAGGTGCGCATCGATGTGCAGCTGCTTGTAATCCACGCCCGAACGCACGCCGGCACCCATTTTCTGCTGGGCCGCGTCGACCGCATCGATCATCGCCTGGAATTCGTCGTGGCCGGCGGCCGCGTAGGTGCGGGTGATGTCGCTGGCATAGCCGAACGCGCTGGCGCCGGCGTCGATCAGGAAGCTGCGCAGCGGCTGCGGCGCACGGCGGCCCAGGTCGGTGTAGTGCAGCACGGCGGCGTGTTCGTTGAGCCCGATGATGTTGCCATAGGGCAGTTCATTGGCGTCCTGGCCGACGGCGCTGCAGTACGCCATGTGGATCTCGAATTCGCTGGCGCCGGCGCGGAAGGCGGCTTCGGCCGCACGATGGCCGCGCACGCCCAGGCGCTGGGCCTGGCGCATCAGTGCGATTTCGTAAGGGGTCTTGTACGCGCGGTGCCAGTCCAGATAGTGCAGGACCGGTTCGGGATTGTTGGGCACGAACGCGCCCAGCGCGCTCTGCGCCTCGCCCAGGATCGCGCAGCGCGACGGATCGCGCGGCAGCAGCGCCCTGGCGTCATCGGCAGTGCGGATGATCTCGATGTCGAAGTGCTCCACCCACCAGCCGTTGGGCGCATCCGGTACCACGTGCCAATAGTCGAACGGCTGGTGGAAGATCACCTTCGGGCGCTGGCCCGGCGTGTACACCACCCAGCTGTTGGGCACTTTGGTCAGCGGCAGCCAGGCCTTGAAGTTCGGATTCACCGCATACGGGTAGTCGCGGTCGTCGAACGCCTGGTAGTGCAGGGTGCCGCTGGGAATCACCAGGTGGTCGAAACCGCCGCGCGCCAGTGCCTGCTCGGCACGTTGGCAGAGCACGCGGACATGCTGGGAATACAGGGCGCCAAGGTCGGGCTGGTTCATCGCGGGGCTCATCAGGCAGTGCGGAATGCAGCCCTTGATTCTGCCGGAATCGGCCGTTGCGCGCTGTGCCGGAACCGGCACTCAGCGCGCCGAAGATTCCTCGGCGACCCACGCCCGCAGCTGCTCGCGGTGTTCGCGGCTGAGGGTCAGGAAGCGGAAGCCTGCCCAGCTCTGGCCGGTGACATGGCTGGGCTCGTTCCACAGCAGGTGCACGCCGACGTCGAGCGGCAGCGGCTGGCCGTTCGCACCGGGTATGGCGAAACGCAGCTGGTACAGCGCGTCTTCGTTCATCGGCACCGAACACAGCATCAGCATGCCGGTTTCGGACACGTTGCCCAGCCGGCCGATCACGGCCTCGGCCAGGGTATCGGTCACCGGGACCTGGTCGTCCACGTTGCGGCGCGGTGCGCGCCGGGTGTCGTCATTCATTCCTCGGACTCCGCAGGGGCCGGCGTGCCGGCCAGCGAACGCAGGGTGCGCAGGGTCGCCTGCCACGCCCGGTCGATCAGGCGGCTCTTGCCTTCGCTGACCAGCCGCGCCTGGCCATGCGCCATCAGCCGGGCCAGATGGTCCAGCGAGTGCTCGGCCACCTTCTGCCCGCGCGGATTGACGAACAGCGCGTTGTCGGTGATCAGGCTGTACCAGGACAGCCGCTGGCGGCGCAGGTCGCCCTGCTGGTTGGTGATGAACTCGAACCAGGTCCCGAACGGCAGCGTGCGCAGCTGGCGGTAGTAGTCCTCCTCGGCTGGGCTGCGCGCCAGCGGCGCCTCGCGCCGGGCGTCGCCGCCCTCGGCATGTTCGCCCAGCCGCGACCGCGCACGGATGCGTGCGGTCAGTTCGGTACGCGAGCTGGCCTCGTCTTCGCCACCCGGCGTGGACAGCCGCCGCGCGATCGCCGACGCCTCATCCTGGTGATAGCCGACCTGCAGCAGCGCGGCCTCGACCTGCTGGCCCAGCTGGGCATCGCTTTCCGCACTGCCTGGCGGCTGGCAGGTCACCTCGGCGATCCGCGCGGTTTCCTGCTCGCGTGCGTGCCACTGTTCGGAACCCTCTCCATTGCGCAGCAGGGTGAGGGTGAGCACGTCCGACCAGGCCTGTTTCAGCAGCGACTGCACGAAGCGCGGCGGCGCCGTCTGCTCGCACAGCTGTTCGATGCTGGCGCCCGCCTGCTGCTTGGCCGATTCCAAGCGCTCCTTGCCGCGTGCGGCTTCCACGTGGCGGCGCTCGGCCAGTTCGGCCTTGTGCGCCAGCGCACGGAAGTGCTGCTGGATCTCTTCGTTGGCGGCGTCGAAGACCGCCGCGTCGCCTTCGTAGTCGGCGACCACCTTCTCCACGGCGCGGTCGAGCTTCTGCACCAGCTGCGGGTCGACATCCTCTTCGCCCAGCCAGTTGGCGCCGGCTTCGGCCACCGCGTTGAGCAGCTCCCGCGCCGGGTGCTGGTCACGGACGAAGAACGCCGGGTCGGACAATGCCGCCCGTGCCACCGGCACCTGCAGCCGGGTCAGCAGGTCCACGGCAACGGCATCGGGGCGGACCTCGCGGTGGATCTGCCCGTACAGCATGTCCAGCAGATCGAAGGTGTCGGTGTCCTTGACGGTCAGGCTGGCCTGCGGCCCGTGGTCTGCCCGCATCTGCGCCAGCAGCGCGTTGTGCAGGTCGGCCATGCTGCGGCGCATGCCGGAGGTCTGCACCTGCAGCTTGGCCAGGGTGGCGTGCACGGTGCCACTGTCCACCGCCACCGGCGGTGGTTGCTGATCGGCGCCTGCATCGATGCCGGTCGACGCGGTGTCGGTGGGCAGGGCGCTGGATCCCGCCGGCGGGAGCGTCCCGGCCGCACCCGCGCCGCCCGTGGCGCCGTTGGCGACGCCGGCAGCGCCGCGGCCGACATGGGTGTGCCTGGCCGCATCCAGCAGCTGGTGCAGTGCCGACACCGCCGGCGCGTTGAGGTCGGCGGGGCCGGCACCTGCGGCGTCGGCCGGCAGGGGCGGCGGGGTCGCCGCTGCGGCACCGGGCGCGCTGATCGGGCCGATCGCCGCGCTGGTCATCGCGGCCCAGCTGCCGGTGCTGGCCGAGCCGCTCCAGCCGGTCAACGGGCGGTTGCCGGTGCCGCCCGGTTCACGGCCGGGGCCGCGCTCGGGACCGGTGACGATGCGACGGGTGGTGGCCGAGCGGGCCAGATAGGGGGTATAGACCAGGCCGGGCAGGATGCCTTCGTGGGTCAGCAGGATGTTGGCGCGTTCCAGCAGCTCGCCCAGGCGTTCGACCAGCTGGCGGTCGAACACCCGGTACAACGCCAGCTGGGTCTCCAGGCCGAGCGCGAATGCGTCACCCAGGTCGCGGGTGATCCGGCACAACACGTGCGGCCCGAAGGGCAGGTCTTCCGCGTCGAAGGCGGGGCCCGCGGCGAGCACGCCGAAGCGCTGCCCGAGCAGCTGCAGTGCGCTGGCCGAACGTTGCGACTCGCGGCGGACGATATCGGCCAGCACGATGTCGCGGTCGATGTCGGTGTCGGTCACCAGGGTCAGGGTCGTGGCCGACAGCTGTGCACTGGGGGCCGGCAGGTGGCGGACACGCGGCTCGCGCAGGTTGGCCAGCGCCGTGCCCAACGCCTCCAGGAAGCGCGGGGCGAACTGTGCGTTGACCTCGTGCAGGCGCCGGGTCTGCGCATAGATATCGGCCTGGATCTGGCTGTTGCGCGCGCGCTCGGCGTCCCGGAACAGCTCGCGTTCGAGCTCCACGATGGTCAGCTTGAGCGGGGTGCTGAGCGTCTGTACGGCCAGCGCGTGCAGCGCGGCCAGCAGGCGCCGCACGCGCGGTGGCGCGGTGACGCCGGCGAACCGGGTCAGGTCGGGTGTCGATGTAGGTGCGGACGCAGACATCCGTTGTAGGTTCCGGCTCCCCTGAGAGCAGAGAATCTACCGTTTCCACCCCATCTACGGTAGTGCCCACCCTTGGTCGGCACCGCACCCTACAGAAACAGCTCCACCACATCATTGGTGAAGCGCCGGCCCAGCTCGGTCGGCCGCACCCGGTCGCCGTCCACCGTCATCCATCCCTTCGCCACGGCGACCTGCACCGGCGCGGCGATCCGGGCCCGCTCCAGCCCGGTGCGCGACTCGAAGTCCTTCAGCGAAAATCCTTCGTGCAGGCGCAACAGGTTGAGCATGTATTCGAACGGCAGGCGCGCGGCGTCGATCACCTCGTCGCCGCCGATCGAGGCGGCGCTGCCTGCGGTGTCCATGAAGGTCTGCGGGTGCTTGTGCTTCCAGCGCCGCAGCACCTGCTGGCCGGCGCCGCTGCTGATCTTGCCGTGGGCACCGGCGCCGATCCCGAGATAGTCGCCGAAACGCCAGTAGTTCAGGTTGTGCTGGCTCTGCCGGCCCGGCCGCGCATACGCGCTGACTTCATACTGCGCGTAGCCCGCCTCGGCCAGCAGGCGCTGGCAGTGTTCCTGCATGTCCCAGGCCGCATCATCGTCGGGAATGCCCTGCGGCGGTCGCGCGAAGAACACCGTGTTCGGCTCCAGGGTGAGCTGGTAATGCGACAGATGGGTGGGCTGCAGGGCAAAGGCACGTTCCAGGTCATGTTCGGCCTGGGCCAGGGTCTGCTCCGGCAGCGCGTACATCAGATCGATGTTGAAGTTGTCATAGCCGGCGTCCTGGGCCAGCTTCACCGCGCGTTCGGCTTCGCCACTGTCATGGATCCGTCCCAGCCGCTGCAGGGCCGCATCGTTGAAGGTCTGGATGCCGAAGCTGATCCGGTTCACCCCCGCGGCGCGGTAGCGGTCGAAGCGGCCGTGTTCGGCGGTGCCCGGGTTGGTTTCCAGGGTCACCTCCAGGTTCGGGGCGAAGCGCAGCCGCGCCGACGCGGCCTGCAGCAGGCGGTCGATCGCCTCGGGCGGGAACAGGCTGGGGGTGCCGCCGCCAAAGAACACACTGTTGACCACCCGGCCCCAGACCAGCGGCAGGTCCTGGTCGAGGTCACGGACCAGCGCGTCGACGTAGGCCTCGAACGGCAGGTCGCCTTTGGCCTGGTGCGAATTGAAGTCGCAGTACGGGCACTTGCGCACGCACCAGGGCAGGTGCACGTACAGCGACAACGGCGGCGGCACCAGCGACACGCCGTGGTCGTGGTCGCAGCTTCCGTCCGGGTGGCAATGGTGGTCGGTCTGGGGGCTCATCGGCAGCGCCGGCCGTTGGCCGGCCCTCGGGAAATCATCGACATTCCAGTCAGCCCAACGCCGCCAGCTTCTGCTTCAACACCTGCAGGGCTTTGCCGCGGTGGCTCATCGCGTTCTTCACGTCCGGCGCCATTTCCGCCGCGGTCTGGCCCAGCACGGTGTCCAGGAACAGCGGGTTGTAGCCGAAGCCGTGGCTGCCACGCAGTTCGTCGAGGATCTCGCCCTCCCAGCTGCCTTCGCAGATCAGCGGCTGCGGGTCGTCGGCGTGGCGCAGCAGCACGATCACGGCATAGAAGCGGGCGGTACGGCTGCCGGCGGGGACATCGCGCATCGCCTCCAGCAGCTTGGCATTGTTGGCCGCGTCATCGGTCGGGGTGCCGGCATAGCGCGCGCTGTACAGGCCGGGCGCGCCCTGCAGCGCGTCGACGATCAGGCCCGAATCGTCGGCCAGGGCCGGCAGGCCGGTGCTGGCGCAGGCGTGGCGCGCCTTGATCAGGGCGTTCTCGACGAAGGTAAGGCCGGTTTCGGGCACGTCGCTGACGCCCAGCGCGCCCTGCGCCACGATCTCCAGCGGCAGCCCGGCCAGCATGGCCTGCAGCTCCTTCAGTTTGCCGGCGTTGCCGCTGGCCAGTACCAGTGTCTTCATTTCGGCTCCAGCAGGTCCCAGGTGTTGCCGTACAGGTCGCGGAACACCGCGACCGTCGCATAGGCTTCCTCGCGCGGGGCTTCCAGGAACGCCACGCCGCGCGCGGTCATTGCCGCGTGGTCGCGATGGAAGTCGTCGGTGTTGAGGAAGAAACCGACCCGGCCACCGGTCTGGTTGCCGATCCGGCTGCGCTGTTCGTCCGTGCTGGCGCGCGCCAGCAGCAGCCCGGCAGCCGTGCCGTCGGTCGGACCCACCACCACCCAGCGCTTGCTGCCCTGGTCGATGTCCTCGATCAGGGCGAAGCCCAGCTTGCCCGTGTACCAGGCGATCGCCTCGTCGTAATCGGCCACCACCAGGGTGACCAGGGCGAGGCGCCGGCTCACGGCTGCGCCAGTGCGGCCTGCTGGGCCGCGAACAGGTCGGTGATGCCCTTTTCGGCCAAAGCCAGCAGCGCGTCCAGCTCATCGCGGCGGAACGCGTGGCCTTCGGCGGTGCCCTGCAGCTCGATGAAGCCGCCGCCGTCGTTCATCACCACGTTCATGTCGGTGTCGCAGTCGCTGTCTTCGGCGTAGTCCAGGTCCAGCACCGGGGTGCCGCGGTAGATGCCGACCGACACCGCGGCCACCGCGCCGAAGATCGGGTTGCGCTTGATGTCGCCCCGCTTGATCAGGAAGTTCACCGCGTCCACCAGCGCCACGTAGGCGCCGGTGATGGCGGCGGTCCGGGTGCCGCCGTCGGCCTGCAGCACGTCGCAGTCCAGGGTGATGGTGCGCTCGCCGAGGGCACCGCGGTCGATGCAGGCGCGCAGGGTGCGGCCGATCAGGCGCTGGATTTCCAGGGTGCGGCCGCCCTGTTTGCCGCGCGCCGCTTCACGGTCGTTGCGGGTGTGGGTGGAGCGCGGCAGCATGCCGTACTCGGCGGTGACCCAGCCTTCGCCCTTGCCGCGCAGGAAACCCGGCACGCGGTTTTCCACGCTGGCGGTGCACAGCACGCGGGTTTCACCGAAGCTGACCAGGACCGAACCTTCGGCGTGGCGGGTGAAGGCGCGTTCGATGCGCACTTCGCGCAGCTGGTCGGCCTGGCGGCCGCTGGGACGGGGATCGGACATGGATGGGCTTCCGGTAAGACGGGGGATACGGTTCCGCGCCCGGCCGGGGACCGGCAGGCGAGGAGGCCTGGAGAAGGCCGCTAGGGTACCATTCCCCCTTTGAGAGCATCGGAAATCCCGAATGATTCGAAGCATGACCGCCTATGCCGGCGGCGAGCGGGCGACCCCCTGGGGCACGCTGGGTTGCGAGCTGCGCTCGGTCAACCACCGCTTCCTGGAAGTCGGCACGCGCCTGCCCGAGGAGCTGCGCGCGCTGGAGCCACAGCTGCGCGAGCGCATCGCCGCGCGGCTGAGCCGTGGCAAGCTGGATCTGGTGATGCGCCTGCGCGCGCCGGAAAGCGGCGCCAGCCTGCAGGTCAATGAAGTGCTGCTGGGCCAGCTGGGGGCGCTCGCGCACCGGCTCACCTCCGATTTCCCCAACCTGCAGGTCAGCTTTACCGACCTGCTGCAGCTGCCGGGCGTGACCCTGGGCGAGGCCACCGATGCGCCTGCGCTGCAGGCCGAGGCGCTGGCCCTGCTGGACCAGGTACTGGACGGCTTCGTGGCCGCGCGCGAGCGCGAGGGCGACAAGCTGGCCACGGCGATCAGCGAACGGGTTGACGCGATCGAACGCATTGCCGCCGACGTCACCACCCTGATTCCGCTGATCCGCGAGGGCCAGCGCAGCAAGCTGGCCGCGCGCCTGGCCGACCTGCCGCACCCGGTCGACCCCGGTCGCGCCGAGCAGGAACTGGTGCTGTGGCTGCAGAAGCTGGACGTGGACGAAGAGCTGGACCGCCTGCGCAGCCACATCGTGGAAATCCGGCGCGTGCTCACCCAACGCGAGCCGGTCGGTCGCCGCCTGGACTTCCTGCTGCAGGAGTTCAACCGGGAAGCGAACACGCTGGGCTCCAAATCTGTGGACAGCCGCACCTCCAATGCCGCGGTGGAGCTGAAGGTGCTGATCGACCAGATCCGCGAACAGGTGCAGAACATCGAATGAGCAGCCAGCCTCTCCAGAGTCCGGAACCCGCCCGCGGCACGCTGTACATCGTGGCCGCCCCGTCCGGGGCCGGCAAAAGCAGCATCGTCAATGCCACCCTGGCCCGCGACCCGCAGATCGCCCTGTCGATCTCCTTCACCTCGCGCGCGATGCGCCCGGGCGAAGTGAACGGCGAGCACTATCACTTCGTCAGTGCGCCCGAATTCGAACGGATGATCGCCGCCGGCGACTTCTTCGAGCACGCCTGGGTGCATGGCGACTGGAAGGGCACCGCCCGGCAGTCGGTCGAGCCGCAGCTGGCGGCCGGCCAGGACGTGCTGCTGGAGATCGACTGGCAGGGTGCCCAGCAGGTGCGCCAGCTGGTCCCCGGCACGGTCACGGTGTTCATCCTGCCGCCGTCGCGGCAGGCACTGCAGGACCGCATGCGCAAGCGCGGGCAGGACAGCGAGGCGGTGATTGCCCAGCGCCTGGCCGCCGCCCGCGAGGAAATGCTGCATTTCAACGACTTCGACTACGTCATCGTCAACGAGGTGTTCGACACCGCCGTGGACGAGCTGTGCGCCATCTTCACGGCCAGCCGGCTGCGCCGGGAGTCGCAGAAAGTCCGCCACGCCGGCCTGATCCAGGCCCTGCTGACCCAGGATGCCAACGGCAACTGACTGATTCACAAGGGGCGGGTAGCCGGTCGGCTTGATTTTGTCCAGCCCTGGCCGGTACAATCCGTCCCCTTTCCCTCATTCGATTGAGCAGCCCTTGCCGGCTGCCGGGAGCCCGCATGGCCCGCATCACCGTAGAAGATTGTCTGGAAGTCGTGGATAACCGTTTCGAGCTGGTCATGATGGCGTCCAAGCGCGCCCGTCAGCTGGCCAATGGCGTCCAGGCCACCCTGGACAACAGCGAAACCGAAGACAAGCCGACCGTGCTGGCGCTGCGCGAAATTGCCGCCCGCAAGATCGACAACGCGCTGATCGACGAAGTCGAGAAGGCCGAACGCGAGCGCGCCGAGCGTGAAGCACTGGAATGGGCCGCTGCCGAAGTCGTTGCCGACGAAGACATGTCCAAGAACGACGACTGATCGCGCACGCGATCGCCGTTGTCCACGAACAGCCCGCCCTTGGCGGGCTGTTTGCGTTCAGGACGCACTTCCCGGGTGTCACCGGCGATCCCCACCCGGTAGGTCACGACCGTTGGTCGTGACACGCAATCCCATCGCGCAATAATTTGCCGATATCGGCGTGCTGGAATAGTCTTCCAGCCATGAACCCAGGCCCCTCTGCCAAGGTCGCCACGTCTCCCGGCGCGGCCGTACCCGACTATGTCCTCCAGCTTGAACGCGCGGCGCACTACCTGCCGCCCGAGCAGTTGCCGTTGCTGCGCCGTGCCTGGGAAGTCGGCGCCTCCGCGCACGCGGGGCAGACCCGCAAGTCCGGCGAACCGTACATCACCCATCCGGTGGCGGTGGCCCAGGTGCTGGCCGAGCTAGGCCTGGACGTGGAAGCGCTGATCGCCGCGATCCTGCACGACACCATCGAAGACACGCCGCTGACCCGCGAGGAACTGGCGGCCGAGTTCGGTGAAGCGGTGGCCGAGCTGGTGGACGGGGTCACCAAGCTGGACAAGCTGAAGTTCCGCGACCGCCAGGAAGCGGCCGCCGAAAGCTTCCGCAAGATGCTGCTGGCGATGTCGCGCGACCTGCGCGTGATCATGATCAAGCTGGCCGACCGCCTGCACAACATGCGCACGCTGGGCGCGCAGAGCAGCGAAGCGCGCGGTCGCATCGCGCGCGAAACCCTGGAAATCTACGCGCCGATCGCCCAGCGCCTGGGCATGAGCCTGGTCAAGAGCGAACTGCAGAACCTGGGCTTCAAGGCGTTGTACCCGTGGCGCCACGCGATCCTGGAAAAGCACATCCGCAGCCAGCCGGTGGTCCGCCGCGAGGCCATGGCCCAGGTGGAAGTGCAGTTGTCGCAGCGGCTGGCCAAGGAAGGGCTGGAGCACCGCCTGGTGAGCCGGATCAAGACCCCGTGGAGCATCTACAACAAGATGCGCGACGAGAACAAATCCTTCGACCAGGTCATGGACGTGTTCGGGTTCCGACTGGTCGTGCGCAGCGTGCCCAACGCCTACCACGCGCTGGGCGCGGTGCACGCCACCTTCAAGCCGCTGGACGGACGCTTCCGCGATTTCATCGCCATTCCCAAGGCCAACGGGTACCAGTCGCTGCACACCGTGCTGTTCGGCCCGTACGGCTCGCCGATCGAAGTGCAGATCCGCACCGAGGAAATGGACCTGATCGCCGAGCGCGGCGTGGCCGCGCACTGGACCTACAAGTTCGGCGGCGACAGCCCCAACAGCGCGCAGAGCCGCGCCCACGCCTGGATCGTCGAACTGATCGATTCGCAGCGCGCGGCCGGTTCGTCGCTGGAGTTCCTCGACAACGTCAAGGTCGACCTGTTCCCGGACGAGGTGTACCTGTTCACCCCCAAGGGCAAGATCCTCGCGCTGCCCCGCAACTCCACCGCGTTGGACTTCGCCTATGCGGTGCACACCGACGTGGGCAACATGGCGGTGGCCTCGCGCGTGGACAAGAAGCTGGTGCCGCTGCGCACCAAGCTGGTCAGCGGGCAGACCGTGGAAGTGATCACCGCGCGCTCGGCCACGCCCAAGCCGCAGTGGCTGGAATTCGTGGTCAGTTCCAAGGCGCGTACCGCGATCCGCCACCAGCTCAAGCAGCTCGAACACGAAGATGCCGTGCAGCTGGGCCACCGCATGCTCGACCGTGCACTGGAAGCCATGGACAGCTCGCTGGAACGGCTGCCCAAGGGACGGCTGGATGCGTTCCTGGCCGAGCACCGCTATCCGCGCCTGGAGGCCCTGCTGGCGGAAGTGGCGCTGGGCAACTGGATGCCCAACCAGGCCGCGCAGGCGCTGATGGCCTATGCCGAACTGCGCGGCGGCGCGCATTCGAAGCATTCGCAGGAAAAGATCCTGATCAACGGCAGCGAGCGCGGCGTGGTCAGCTTCGCCAACTGCTGCCAGCCGATTCCCGGCGACGACATCATGGGCTACCACACCGCCGGCAAGGGCATCGTCGTGCACCGCCTGGACTGCCCGAACCTGGCCGAACTGCGCAAGTCGCCCGAGCGCTGGGTGCCGATCGGCTGGGACACCACCGTCTCCGGCGACTACGACACCGCGCTGGTGGTGGAAGTGGAAAACGGCACCGGCGTGCTGGCGCAGCTGGCCGCGGCGATCGCGCAGAGCCATTCCAACATCGAGCGGGTGGACTACCTGGACCGCGACTTCAACGCCGCGGTGCTGGCCTTCAACATCCAGGTGCGCGACCGCAACCACCTGGCCGAAGTCATGCGCCGCCTGCGGCGTTTGTCAGTCGTCCAATCCGTGCGACGCCAATGATCGGAACATGGCAATGACGTAGCGCCACGCGCTGCGTGGCTGGCCGCGCAAAGCGCGGCAACGGGCGGAACCGATACAATGGGCCCCTTCACATTTCACAAGGTCCGACATCCATGTCCCGCCAGATCATCAACACCGAAAGCGCACCGGCCGCCATCGGTCCGTACTCGCAGGCCGTGCGTGCCGGCAACACCGTGTACTTCTCCGGCCAGATCCCCCTCGACCCGGCTACCGGCGAGATCGTGGGCGTCGGTGACGTCGAAGCGCAGGCGCGCCGCGCGTTTGACAACCTCAAGGCCGTCGCTGAAGCCGCAGGCGGCTCGCTGGACAAGGTGGTCCGCCTGGGCCTGTACCTGACCGACCTGGCCGAATTCGCCAAGGTCAACGCCGTCATGCAGGATTACTTCCAGGCCCCGTTCCCGGCCCGCTCCACCATCGAAGTGTCCGGCCTGCCCAAGGGGGCGAACTTCGAGGTCGACGCGGTCATGGTCATCGACTGACCGCCACCCCGTGGCACGAAAGACGGCGGTCACCCCGGCGCTGGCGCCGTCTGGCGAAGCATCCCTGGCGATGCTCGCCGGCGTCGGGCCCGCTGTTGCCGCCAAACTGGCGGCACGCGGCCTGGTGTCGCTGCAGGACCTGTGGCTGCAGCTGCCACTGCGCTACGAAGACCGCACCACGCTGACCCGTATCCAGGACCTGCGCAACGGCGTGCCGGCGCAGGTGGAAGGGCAGGTGGTGGGGGTCGAGCGCGGCATGCGCCGCCGGCCGATGCTGAAGGTGGCGATCGAGGACGAAGGGCAGGGTACGCTGGTGCTGCGCTTCTTCCACTTCCGCCAGCAGCAGGTCGCGCAGTTCGCGGTCGGCACCCGCCTGCGCTGCTTTGGTACCCCGAAACCGGGCCAGCTGGGGCTGGAGATCGTCCACCCCAGCTACCAGGTCCTGCGCCGGCACGAAGACCCGGCGCTGGGCCAGAGCCTGGACCCGGTCTACCCCACGCTGGAAGGGATGGGGCCGGCGACCATGCGCAAGCTGATCGGCCAGGCGCTGGACCGGCTGCCCGATGAAGCGACGTTGGAACTGCTGCCCAGCGGCTGGCTGCAGGGGCTGTCGCTGCCCTCGCTGCGCAGTGCGCTGCTCACCGTGCACCGGCCACCGCCGGACGCCAACCTGGCCGCACTGGCGGCCGGCACCCACCCGGCGCAACGCCGGTTGGCGCTGGAAGAGCTGCTTGCCCACCACCTGAGCCTGCGCCGCCAGCGCATGGCGCTGCAGGCCCACCATGCGCCGCCGTTGGCCGGGCCGGGACGCCTGGCCAAGGCCCTGCTTGAGCAGCTGCCGTTCGCATTGACCGGCGCCCAGCAGCGTGTGTTCAAGCAGATCCGGCAAGACCTGGCGCGGCCCAGCCCGATGCTGCGGCTGGTGCAGGGCGACGTCGGCTCGGGCAAGACCGTGGTCGCCGCGCTGGCGGCCATGCTCGCGGTGGAGCAGGGCAAGCAGGTGGCGCTGGCCGCGCCCACCGAACTGCTGGCCGAACAGCACCTGACCAACCTGCGGGGCTGGCTGGAACCGCTCGGCGTGCGGGTGGCATGGCTGGCCGGCAAGGTCACCGGCAAGGCGCGCAGCCAGGTGCTCGAACAGGTCGCCACGGGCCAGGCGCAGGTCGTGGTGGGCACCCACGCACTGATGCAGGACGCGGTGGTGTTCCATGACCTGGCCCTGGCCATCGTCGACGAACAACACCGCTTCGGCGTGCACCAGCGGCTTGCGCTGCGCGACAAGGGCGCCGGTGGGCACAGCGTGCCGCACCAGCTGGTGATGACCGCCACCCCGATCCCGCGCACGCTGGCGATGTCCGAGTACGCCGACCTGGACGTGTCGGCGATCGATGAGCTGCCACCGGGGCGCACCCCGGTGCAGACCGTAGCGCTCAACAACGACCGCCGCCCGGAGCTGATCGAACGCATCGCGCTGGCCTGCCGTGAGGGTCGGCAGGTGTACTGGGTGTGCACCCTGATCGAAGAAAACGACGAGCTCGACGCCACGCCCGCGCAGGCCACCTACGCGTCGCTGCAGGCGCTGCTGCCCGGGGTGCGGGTGGGGCTGGTGCACGGGCGGCTGAAGGCGAGCGAAAAGCTGGCCACCATGGTCGCGTTCAAGGCCGGGCAGATCGACCTGCTGGTGGCCACCACGGTGATCGAAGTCGGCGTGGACGTGCCCAATGCCTCGCTGATGGTGATCGAAAACGCCGAGCGGCTTGGCCTGGCCCAGCTGCACCAGCTGCGCGGGCGGGTCGGGCGCGGCTCGGCGGTGTCGCGCTGCGTGCTGCTGTACCAGGCGCGGTTGTCGGCGATGGCGCGCGAGCGGCTGGAAACCATGCGCCAGACCAACGATGGCTTCGTGATTGCCGAAAAGGACCTGGAGCTGCGCGGCCCCGGCGAACTGCTGGGCACGCGGCAGACCGGCCTGGCCGGATTCCGGATGGCCGACCTGGTGCGCGACGCGGACCTGTTGCCGGAGGTGCATGCGCTGGCCGAGCGGCTGCTGGAGGAGGCGCCGACGGTGGCCGATCGCGTCGTCGAGCGGTGGATTGGATCGGCCGTGCGGTACGCCGGCGCGTAACGACCAACGGGTCGTTACCTACCCGTTGCCCTCGTGGGTAGGTCACGACCGTTGGTCGTGACCGGCTTCGGCGCCGGCCTTGTATTTGTCATCTGCGGGTGAGACATTCCGTTGCCGCTAGATGAAGACGGCACGCATGACCAAGAAGATTCCGCTGTTGATCGACACCGATCCGGGTGTCGATGACGCCCTGGCCCTGTTGATGGCCTTTGCCGACGAACGCCACGACGTGGTCGGCCTCACCATTGCCGCCGGCAATGTCGGCCTGGACCATACGGTCCGCAACGCGCTGAAGCTGTGTGAAGTCGCAGGCCGCGACGACGTGCCGGTGTTCGCCGGTACCCCCGAACCGCTGGTCCACCCGTCGGTGGATGCGGCCCACGTGCATGGCGCCGACGGCTTCGGCGACGTCAACCTGCCTGCCGCCACGCGCCAGGCCGAGGCCGAACATGCGGCACTGGCCATCCTGCGCCTGTCGCACCAGTACGCCGGCGAGCTGTTCCTGGTCGCGCTGGGACCGCTGACCAACCTGGCCCTGGCACTGAAGCTGGACCCGACCCTGCCGCAGCGCGTGAAGCGCTTCCTGGTGATGGGCGGGGCGGTGACCTGCCACGGCAACATCACCCCCGCCGCCGAATTCAACATCGCCTTCGACCCGGAAGCGGCGCACGTGGTGTTCACCGGCTTCCCGCAGATCGAAGTGGCCGATTGGGAGGCTACCGTCGCCCACGGCCTGCTGCACAAGGATGTCGAACAGTGGCTGGCCGCCGACAGCGACAGGGCCCGCTTCTACGAGCTGATCTCGCGCCAGACCCGGCTGTGGTCCGAAGACAGCCGCGGCGACCGCTGGTTCGCCGCTGACGCCCTGGCCATGGCCTGGGCGCTGCAGCCGGAAGGGGCCCAGCGGGTCGAAGCGCGTCCGCTGAACATCGAACTGGCCGGCGTGCATACCCGGGGTGCTACCATTGTCGACTGGAACCGCCAGACGGGGCAGCCGGACAACACCCGGCTGCTGATGGCCTATGACCAGGGGCGCTTTGAAGCCCAGGTCCGGGCTGCGCTCGGCGTCGCCTGACGCCGCTGCGGCGGCCCTGTTACCGCGGACGATGGTCCCTGGCTTGCCCTTGGCGGCAACCGGGGCTATAATGCCGCTCTTGCGTTTTCCTTACCTTTTTCTACGGTGTGCCCCATGAAGGACGATATCCATCCGAACTACCGTGACGTCATCTTTCAGGACGTCACCTCCGATTTCAAAATCCTGACCCGCTCGACCATGGCCACCAAGGAAACGGCGACCTGGGAAGACGGCAAGGAATACCCGCTCGTCAAGATCGAAATCTCCTCGTCGTCGCACCCGTTCTACACGGGCAAGCACAAGGTGATCGATACCAGCGGCCGTATCGACAAGTTCCAGAAGCGTTTCGGCAAGCCGGCGGCGCCGTCTGCTGCCTGAGCTGTCGTACCCGCTGCATGAAAACAACGGTCGCCCAGGCGGCCGTTGTTTTTTTTTGCCCCGATGAACCCTGCTGCCGGATGAACGGCGGTTCATAAATTGCCGCGGCAGCGGGAACACAGTGTCCATCGCGGCACGCTCCGGTCCCGCCAGCACAGGCGCGGGCGAGGCGCGGCGGGTGTTTGTCTACGACTTCCGTCCTAGGGCGTGGCAAATGTTGCTGTGCGATAATGACGTGATCCACAGCACAGGTTGTGGACTTCATTCACGTGCCCGCCCCATGCGCTTGGGTGGGCGCCTTCCCCGAGGAGCGCACACAGTGTCCGATCTTGATCAGGTCACGCTCAACGCCGGCGAAAAGTCGGTTGTTCTGCCTGTCATCAAACCCACGCTCGGCAACGATTGCGTCGATATCGCGAAGCTGACCAAGGAAACCGGTCTCTTCACCTACGACTCCGGCTTCACCGCCACCGCCAGCTGCAAGTCCGCCATCACCTACATCGACGGTGACAAGGGCGTGCTGCTGTATCGCGGCTACCCGATCGAACAGTTGTCGGAAAAGTCCAGCTACGTCGAAGTGGCTTACCTGCTGATCAACGGCGAGCGTCCCAGCGCCGAACAGCTCAAGGCCTTCACCGACGAGCTGGCCGCCGAAGCCAACGTCGACGACTCGATCAACGCGCTGATCGCCAGCTTCGACAAGGACGCCCACCCGATGGCGATCCTGGCCGCGGCCATCGCGCAGCTGTCGGCGAAGTACCACGCCGCGCTGGACCTGTCCGACGCCGAGCAGCGCCGCCAGTCCGCCGTGCGCCTGATCGCCAAGGTGCCGACCCTGTCGGCGTTGATCTACCGCCACGGCAAGGGCCTGCCGGCCAACACGCCGGACACCTCGCTGGATTACGTCAGCCGCTTCCTGAAGCAGACCTTCGAGTCGGCCGACGGCCAGTACGACCTGAACCCGGACGTGGTCAAGGCGCTGGACCTGCTGTTCATCCTGCACGCCGACCACGAGCAGAACGCCTCGACCTCGACCGTGCGCCTGGTCGGGTCGACCGGTGCCAACCCGTACGCGTCGGTCGCCGCCGGCGTCACCGCGCTGTGGGGTCCGGCCCACGGCGGTGCCAACGAAGCCGTGCTGAAGATGCTGGAAGAGATCGGTTCGGCCGACAACGTCGAATCGGCCGTGCTCAAGGCCAAGGACAAGACCTCCGGCTTCCGCCTGATGGGCTTTGGCCACCGCGTCTACAAGAACTTCGACCCGCGCGCCAAGGTCATCGGCGAGATGACCAGCAAGGTGCTCAAGCAGCTGGGCGTGCAGGATCCGCTGCTCGACGTTGCGGTCAAGCTGGAACAGGCGGCGCTGCAGGACGACTACTTCGTCGCCCGCAAGCTGTACCCGAACGTCGATTTCTACAGCGGCATCATCTACAAGGCGCTGCAGATCCCGACCGAAATGTTCACCGTCATGTTCGCCCTCGGCCGCACCTCCGGCTGGGTCGCGCACTGGCTGGAACAGCAGGTCGACCCGGAAATGAAGATCGGCCGCCCGCGCCAGGTCTACACCGGCAGCGACGTGCGCGATTACCAGGGCTGATCCTGCCCGGTAACGCCTGAAAAACACCTCCGCAAGGGGGTGTTTTTTTTTGGGCTTTGGCAGACGCGGCTGCCGGTGGGGCGAGTGCGGGGCCGCCGTGCCCTTGTGGGCGAATTTCCCCCGGCGTGGCATTGCGACATCCGCTTTTCCATTGCCCACCGCAAGACAGCCCCGTCGCGGCCGGTAGGTCCCTGGCAAAGTAAAGGAGGAGGTGTCGGCCGCAGGCCGGCGCCGGGGGACATTTGCATAGGGGCCTGCCGGCCGCGGCGGGGCCCTCAACGCTCGCCACGGACCCTATCGAAGACCGAGCGCCATGCTCTGAAGGCACTCAAGACGAGACGCGTCACTCCGACGGGAGAAGAACGTTTTTTCTCTTCCCCAGCGCGCTGGCACCCGGCGACAGCACGCGACGTGTTCAACTCCAACCTGCTCGGAATGCTTGTGTTCAAACGGTATCGCGCGCGCTGTCGCAGATCGCGATGGCGCGCGCCAGGTTTAAGAATGGTTGCGTGTGGGCGCATGGCTGCGTTGCCTACCTTGATCGTGTCGTCGCCACTGCATGCAAGCGGTAGGCACGACAACCTCATGCGAGGTGCATTCCAATCAAGGGAGACAAACTCATGTTCCGCACTCTGAAGCAGGCCGCGTTCGGCCTGGCGCTTGCAACCGCCGCACTGTCCGCCCACGCGGCCGAAGCGCACATCACTGTCTGGGCCAACGTCGATCCCACCCTGTCGCTGCTCAAGGCCGATGGCAGCGTGCTTCCCGATGCGGTGCAGATGCCGTATCGCGCCGGGCAGGGGCTGGGCAGCTGGAGCGAACGGGTGCGGGTGTTCTCCAACGACACCAGCCTTGACGTCGACGTGCGCCTGGCCGAACCGGCCGTGCTGATGCCCAGAGTGACCGCCGCCGGTGCCGTCGATGTGCCCCTGTCGGTAACCCTCAACGGGCGCGAGCTCGGTGTCGCGCCCATCGCCTTTACGGCCGACCAGCTGTTCCTGGGCGCGATCCCCGGTGCCTCGATTGAAATGCCGTTGACCGTGGCCCAGGCCACGCCCGGTCCCATCGCCGCGGCCGGTCTGTACGACGGCCCGGTCAGCCTGGTGCTGGTGCAGCGGGCAAGCAGCCTCTGACCTGTCACGCCGGCACCGGCCCTGAGCGGCCGGCGCCGGCCTTTTCGCCATGCGCATTCCTGCTCCCGCCCTGGTCCGGCTGGCGGTGGCGCTCGTCCTGATGCTGGCCGCCGTGGCCGCACAGGCGGGCCCGGTGCCGGCCGGTTTCGAAGACCTGGTCACTGGCCAGCGCGAACGCCTCGAGGTGCGCGCCTTCGGCCGTACGGCCGGCCTGTGGCCTGCCTGGGTCACCCTCGACCACATCCAGCTCGAAGACCCCGGCCAGGTGCTGGTGGCGCTTGGGCTGTCCCTTTCCGCCCAGCAGGCGCTGCTGCCTGCGCTGTCGGCGCCGTTGCCGCGCGACAGCCACCTGGCCTGCATTCCGGCCCGGCCGCACCCTGGCTGCGGTTGGCGTGCGCCGTCCGAGGATCTCCACCACGTGCCTGCCATCTTCGATGAAGGCGACAGCGCCCTGCTGCTGTTTCCGGCCCTGCGCTGGGTGCCGCGCGCACAGCCTGCCAGCGACGGCCTGCACGCGCCCAGCGAGCACGCCGAAAATGCCCTGCTGCACCAGCACAGCCTGACCCTCAGTGGCGACGGCCGCGAGTACGCGTTCAACGCGCATGGCAGCGCCGCGCTCGGCGTGCAGCGCAACGGTTATCTCGGTGGCACCTGGACCCATGCCCGCCACGCCCGGCCCGGCCAACCCGCCCGTGATGTGTTCCAGGTCGACGACCTGTACTACCGCCACGACCTGGCCCGGCGCCATTACCTGCAGCTCGGGCGCATGGACCGGCGCAACCTGGCCAGCCAGCAGGGCGGTCAGTTCGGCCTTGGGCTGCTCCCGCTGGAGCGTTTCGACGGCGTGCGCGTGGGCACCACCCAGGCCTACGTCGATGCCGACGCCCCTTCCGGCGAGGCCCCGATCACGGTGCTGTTGTCACGGCCCGCACGCGTGGATGCCTTCGACGGCGACCGCCTGCTGCAGACCTTCTACCTGCCACCCGGGGTCAGCGACCTGGACACCCGCCGGTTCCCGGCGGGCAGCTATGAGGTCACCCTGCGCATCCACGAAGATGGCCGGCTGGTGCGCAGCGAGCGCCACCCGTTCGTGCGTGGCCAGGACTGGGGCCAGCCCGGTCTGCAGTGGTTCGTGCAGGGTGGACGGCACCAGGCGGCGTTCACGCCCGTCGGGCACGGCACGCTGCAGGCCGGGGTGCGCCTGCCATGGGCGGGACGGTCCGGGATGAGCCTCGGCGTGGCACGGATCGACCAGCGCCGCTATGCCGAACTGCGCACGGGCGTGCGTCATCGGCTCGGCACCCATGAGCTGCACGCCGAACTGGGCATCATCTCCGGCAGCGATGGCAGCCGCGGCGGGCAGCAGCAGCTCAGTGTGCGCAACCGCGCAACCTGGAACCTGTTCCACCAGCGCATGCGCGGCACCCGCTGCCGCAAGCAGCTGGCCCTCGACCGCGACCGGCTCGGCTGCGCCGATGCCGTGTCAGCCTCGCTGAGCGTGCCCCTGGGCGTCGGCAGCCTGCACCTGGGGCATACCCGTCGGCGCAGCGTGGCGGCCGAAGCGCCGCGTTTCCCGGCGCCGCCCACGCAGACCGCGCGCAGCGTCCAGGTCAACTACAGCCACAGCCGGCAATGGCGCGGTCTGAGCGTGAGCGGCCGGGTCGGCGCCTGGCACCAGTCCGGGCCGCTGCGTGACCGCGGCGCGCAGCTGGGCCTGACCTTTTCGCGCCTGCGGCACGCGGCCGGCAGCAGCCTGCTGCGCCGGGTCGGCATCGACGCCCGCCAGCGCCGCCATGGCGAACCGGAGCACAGCCTGCAGCTGGCACAGTCGTGGCGCCGGGAGCAGGACGGCAGTGCGCGCGAAGCCGGCGCCGAGGTCCGGGTGCAGGACACCGGCGTCACCGATGCCTTGCTGGCGCTGCGCAGCGACACGCCGATGGGGCATACCGGGGTGGTCCTGTCCCACCAGCCGCGGCCGCACGGTACCGCCTACAGCCTCAACCACGGCTCGGCGCTGGCGCTGGCGCCAGGCGGCCTGTTCTGGGGCAGCGCCAGCGGTGCCGACGCCGGCGTCGCGGTGAGCGTAGCGGCCGCCGACCTGCCGGCGCAGCAGGGCGCCGCCGCCGAAGTGCAGGCCAGCGCACAGCGACGCCAGGTGGTGCGCTTCGGGCAGCGACGCCTGCTGCCACTGCGTGGCTATCAGCGCCATCGCGTCGACGTCCACGATGTGGCCGTCCCCCTGCAGGATGTCGACGTGCGCGTGGCGCAGCCGGGGACGGCGCATCGGCCTTTCCTGCTGCCAGGCCGGGTGATCGCGCTGCCGGTCGGGGTGGAGGCCAGCGTGTCCTACCTCGGCAGCGCCCGGGATGCGGCCGGGCGCGCACTGGCCGGCGCCCGCATCCTCAACGCGGCGCTGCCGCCGCTTGGGCGCGACGGTGGCTTCATCGCCGAATTCGCGCAGCGCCAGGAGGTGCTGTACCTGCTCCGGCAGGGCCAGCTGCTGCAGTGCCCGCTGCGGGTGCAGGCCCAGCGCAGCGTGATGCGGCTGGTCGGGCAGATCGTCTGCGCACCGCTTGCACGGGAGGCCTTGCCGGCCCACATCGCCGGGCAACCGCGCGTCCAGCGGCTGCTCGACGAAGCGCTGCCGATCGCGCAGGGCATGCCGTGAGCACGCCGCTGCACCGCTGGCCCGTGGTCGCCCTGGCGCTGATGCTCGCCTGGCCCGCGCTTGCGCAGCGGCCACCGGTGACCCTTCCGGCGCCGGGCACCACGGTCACCACCTTCCGGCACGCCTTCGACCGCGCCGCGCCACTGCCGCTGACCCTGTGGGCGCCACGCACCGTGCTCGGCTTCCAGGAAGTGGCTTACGGCCACGGCAGCCTGCATGTCACCTGCACCGACACCCCCGCACGCGGGCGGTGCCCGCGCAGCGACACCGGCGAAGGACCCGGCGGGCGCCGCCCGATCCTGCTTGAATTCCAGGAACTGCGCAGTGGCCAGCGCAGGGAGATCGGTGTGCTCGGCTGGCTGGAGCGTGTGGAATGGGAGCGCACCTGCAGCGAGGATTTCTGGGAAAAGTCGGAATACCCGCTGTGGACCTCGGCGGTCCGCGAGTGCCACATCGCCCCGGCCGGCACCGCCGCGACGCTGCAGGTGGAGGCCAGCGACATCGGCGCGCTGGTGGCCGGCCGCTGGCAGGCCGAACTGCACCTGGACGTGCGCAGCGGTCGGGACGGCGCGGTACTCGGCCGCCATGTGTTCGTCCTGGACGTCACCGTCACCGATCCCGATCGTGCCGCCATCCACCTGCCCGAACATGGCGGGTCGACCGCGCAGATGGACCTGCAGCTGCAGCTTCGCACCCAGCCGCCGCCCGCCAGCGTGGGCGGCGAGAGCGTACTGGACATGTGCCTGTACGACGGCATGGGGTCGTCCAGCAGGTCGCTGGTGCTGATCGCGCGCGATGGCGGGCCGGACGTGCCTGGGCGGGCGCCGCAGCAGTTTTCGGTGTGGCACCAGGGCGGCGGCCGCGCGCCGCACGATCGCCTCGACTACCAGCTGCAGGTACTGCACGCCGGCCGCAGCCATGCGCTGGCCCGCGACGCCCACACGCTGCTGGAGGGCATCGACAGCGCCGAACTGCGCCCGGTGCTGCTGCCGGGCATGGAGCAGCCGGTGTACTGCGTGCCCACGCCATTGACCTTCCTCACCCCCTGGGTGCCGGCCGCAGGGAAGCGCGAAGGCCGCTACCAGGGCGATCTCACCCTCGAATTGCGCCTGCCCACCCGCCGTCCCTGATGCCCGCCGAGACCACCATGCGCCCGTACCGACCCGTCGTTGCCCTGCTGTTGTTGCTGTCGCCCGCCACGCCGGTGTTGGCCAACCTGGACGTGCACCCGATGCGCGTGCACGTCGACGCCGGTCGTACCACCAGCATCCGCGTGCACGCGCAGTCGCCACGGACCCAGTACGTCAGGGCCACGGTGAAGCGTGTGGTTGCACCGGCCACCGACGCCGAACATGAAGTCGACGAGCCGCCCGGTGCCGACGCCGCGCTGGTGGTGACGCCGTCCCTGTTCGCCCTGGCCGGCGGCGGCAGCCGGCGGGTGCGGGTGATCGCGCTGGCGCCGGTAACCGAGGAAACCGCCTTCCGCGTGTACTTCGAAGGCGTGCGCGCCGACGATCCCGACGCGGTGCCCGAGCCGGGCAATACCGCCAGCGCCACCCTGGGCGTCAGCCTGGTCTGGGGGGTGCTGGCCAACCTGCTGCCTGCCGACGGGCAGGTCGCCCTGCAGCTGGTAGAAGGCCGCCTGCACAACCGCGGCACGCTGCGGCTGGGCATCCGACGGGTCGAGCACTGCGTTGCGACCGACTGCACCACCCATGACATCGAGCGCAGCGTGTACCCCGGTGCCGCGCTGGCGCTGCCGTTCGAGCCTGCGCCCGGCGCACGGCTGCGCGTGGATTACCGGCTCAGCCGCGACGGCTACCGCGAACACCAGCAGATCCTGCTGCCTTGAGAGGAAACACCATGCATGTTCTCTACCGATCCTTGCTGTTGATGGTGCCTGGCACCGCCGTTGCGACCGCGTTGCCGCCGCCGGGTGAGGCGGACACGCCACCTCACGAGGAGCGCACGTCCGTGACCACGCGCAGCGTGGCCTTCGCCAGTGGGCTCGGCGTCGGCGTGGGCGTGGCCGGCGTGTTCGGCCGCGACCAGGTTCGCGAGCGCCTGGTGTACTGCGAAGCGCCCACGACGCCGCCGGCGGAGGTGCCGGTCGCACCGCCGGGGTGGGCCGATGCGCTGTGGCAGGTCAATCACAACCACGAGCGGATCGCGCGCAACCGGCTGGACATCGACCTGCTGCGCGACGGCGTGCAGGGCGTCAGCGCCGACCTCAGCGATGTGGTGCGCTTTGACAAGGACGCCCTCGTGCACCTGCGCGGCTCGCGCCTGGTGGCGCTGGGCGCCGGCGAGGTCAGCGCCGGCAGCACCCACGCGGTCAACGGCGCGCAGCTGTTCGCCGCCGAGGCGCGGGTGGCTGCACTGGAATACGTGCAGCGGTATTTCAAGGTCGGATCGGACGAACTGAGCCTGCCCGCGCATGCCGGCTTCCTGGCCACCGCGATGGGCGCCGACGCCCGCGCCGTGGCCAACGGCTCCACCGCTTACGGCAGCTACGCCACGGCGTTGGGCCACAACTCGGTGGCGCTGGGCCGTGCCGCCATCGTGCTGGAAGGGGCCGCGGACGGGTTCGCGCTCGGCACGCGCTCGCGCGTGTTGGCCGAGAACGGCATGGCGCTCGGCGGCTCCACCCAGGTGTGGGCCGACGCGCACGACAGCGTGGCACTGGGCTTCGGTTCGATCGTGCAGCGCCCCTGGGAGGTCTCGGTGGGCGGGCAGGGGCTGCGCCGACGCATCACCAACGTGCTGCCGGGCATCGCTGCCGACGACGTGGTGACGCTGCGGCAGCTGTCGGACATGGCCAGCGTGCTCGGCACCGGCATCAACGCCGAAGGCGGCGTGCGCGGCATGCGCTTCGCGGTGCAGGGCAAGTGGCACGGCACCGTGGCCGGGGCGCTGGATGCGCTGGATTACGCGGTGAGCGCGGCACACCGGGCGCTGGGCGACATGGGCGAGCAGGTCGACGCGCTCGCGGCGCAGAACGGGGCCGGTCCGCCTTCCAGCGGGGACGCCGCCGCCGGGTCGGCCACGGCGTCTGCGGACCCGACCCACGCCGCAGCGTCGCCGGCCACGGCCACCGGGACCGCCGTCGCCGCCGACGCGCGTGCGGTCGAGCCGGCCGCTGCGGCAGCGTCGTCGGCACCGTCACTGCCGCCGGTCGACACCCGCGCCGTGGACGACGCGGTGCAGCGCGCGAACGCGTACACCGATCAGGCCATGGCGGGCGTCGACCGTCGCTTCGACCGCCTCGACCAGCGCATGAACCGCATGGCCGCGATGAGCGGTGCGCAGGCCGCCATGGCGATGAACACCGCGGGCCTGCCCACCTGGAACCGGCTGGGTGCGGGCGTCGGCCATGCCGATGGCGAATCGGCCCTGGCGGTGGGTTACCAGCGCGTGCTGGACCGGCGCGCCACCACCAGCTTCAGTCTCAGTGGTGCCTTCAGCCAGGGCGGCGAAAGCAGCGTGGCCATGGGCGTGGGCATCGGCTGGTAGGCCCTGCGCGGGGAGTACTCAGGGGCCGTCCAGATAGCCCCTGATCTCGTCCTCGGCCAGCAGGCTGCGCAGCTGCGCGGCCGACGCGCGCCGCATCGGCTTCTCATCGATGCTCGACAGCGGCGGCTGGCGCAGCGCATCGTAGGGCAGCACCACCACGTCGAAGCTCAGCCCTTCGGCCGAGAACACCCACACCGGCGCGTCCAGCGTGCGCTCGCGGTCCAGCCGCAGGCGGCGCATGCGCGACTCGGCCGGAATACGGTGTTCTTCGAGGAAGCGCTGCACGGCATCGGGGTCATCGCTGTGCAGCTGCAGCTGCACCGGACTGTTGGCATCGGCGGTGCCGTCCAGCACCGGGCCGCACAGGCGCGGTGCGAAGCCGTGCAGGAATTCCAGCGCACGCAGGCCGGCTTCGCGGCGGAGTCGCAGCTGCGTGCCGTGTCCGGGGCCGGCGAACAGGCGTTGGTACTCGCGCAGCGCGACTTCGATCTCGGTATTGCGCGGCAGCGAGGCATCGTCGTGGATGCCCAGCCGCCCGGCGGCTTTCAGCTTGGCCTGGTGGTAGTCGCGGATTCCGCCTTCGGCCATCAACCGCGCCGCCTCGTGGGCAAGCCGGTGGCGGCGTTCGCGGGTCTGGCTCTCGGCATGCTGACGGGCGCGATGCATGAGCGATTCTCCCCTGATACGACCTACGCCGACTTTACACCCACGTTGTGACGATCAGGACACGCACGGCGTGTCCCCACGCAACGTCCCGACCAGGCACGGTCGTTCAACCTGCCCACACGACCAGAACGGGTCGTTCGACCAAAGGCCGCCCGACCCAAATCAATCGTTCGACCCCAACATCGCTCGACCCCGGATCGTAGTGACACGCCATGCGTGTCAACGCCATGCCGAACGAAGCCACACATCAGAAAATATCAAACGCCGCATCATCCGCCTGCTGGGTCTGCGTATTGAAGTCGTACTCGGCCAGCTTCTCCATGTCCTCCACCTTGACCCACTCGGTGGCGCCATTGAGCGTGGCCTGGACCATCCCGGTCGGCGGTTCGTTCTGCGCGATCGGCGTGTCCTTCAGCGCCACGCGCATGTAGTCGATCCAGATCGGCAGGGCCGCACGGCCGCCGTACTCGCGGTAGCCCAGCGAACGGAAGTCGTCGCGGCCCACCCACACCGTGGTGGCATAGGGCCCGCCGAAGCCGGAGAACCAGGCGTCGCGATGGTCGTTGGTGGAACCGGTCTTGCCGCCCACGTCTTCCCGGCCCAGTACCTTGGCCGCGGTGCCGGTGCCGCGCTGGACCACGTCGCGCATCATCGAAACGAGCTGGTAGGCGGTACGCGCATCGATCGCACGTGGCGCGGTGCGCGCATTCGGGTCGACCGGCACCTCCGGGGCGGCCGCCTGCTCGGGCTTGGCCGCGCCGGCCGGCGCGGGCGCGGGCGCGGCAGCGGCGCCGAAGTTGAACCCGTCCACCACCTGGCTGACCGGCGCCCCCCCGCTGGTGCCGACACACTCGCGGCAGGCGCGGGCCGGGTTTTCCTTGAACACCAGGTTGCCGTCGCGGTCGCTGACCTGGTCGATCAGCCAGGTGTCCACGCGCGAGCCGCCATTGGCGAACACGGCATACCCGCGCGCCACCGACAGCGGGGTCAGCGAGGCCGTGCCCAGCGACATCGACAGGTTCGGCGGCAGCTCGGCCTCGGCGAAGCCGAATTCGCTGATGTACTTGCGTGCGTACTCCACGCCCATCCCGTCCAGCAGGCGCACAGAGACCAGGTTGCGCGACTGCACCAGCGCCTCGCGCAGGCGCATCGGCCCGCGGAAGCCACCGCCATCGTTCTGCGGCTGCCAGGTCTTGCCGCGCCGGTCGCGGAACACCACCGGCGCGTCCAGCACGATCGAGGCCGGGTTGAAGCCCTTGTCGAACGCCGCCGCATAGATGAAGGGCTTGAAGCTGGAGCCCGGCTGGCGGCGCGCCTGGGTGGCGCGGTTGAACTTGTTGCCGGAGAAGCTGAAGCCACCGACCAGCGCCTTCAGCGCGCCGCTCTGGGCATCCAGCGAGACCAGCGCGGACTGGCCGCGCGGGATCTGGTCCAGCAGCCACTCACCGTCCTTCTCGCCGTGGCGCACGCGCACGATGTCGCCGCGCTGGACCAGCTTGGCCGGGGTCTTGTTGGTCCAGCGGGCGGCCGAGGCCGGCAGCACCAGCTCGGTGCGGTTGGCCAGCACCACCGTCGCGCTGCCGTCGGCAGCGGTAGCGGCCACGATCGCCGGCAGCAGCCCGGACTGGGCGGAAATACCGCGCAGGTGGGTGGCCAGGGCCGCGGCATCGTCGCCGGCGCCCAGCGCCACCTGCTGTTCCACGCCGTGCCAGCCATGCCGGTGGTCGTACTGCAGCAGGCCATCGCGCACCGCCAGGTTCGCCGCCGTCTGCATCCCGGCGTTGATCGTGGTGGTGACGTGGTAGCCCTTGTTGAGCACGTCGCCGCCGAAGCGGGCGATCATCTCCTGGCGGACCAGCTCGGCCACGTACGGGGCCTCCACCTGGACCGGCGGCTCATGCGCGGTGGCGTGCATCGGCACCGCCTTGGCCGCATCGGCCTCGGCCTGGCTGATGAAGCCCAGGTTGGCCATGCGCTGCAGCACGTAGAAGTCGCGGCGCTCGCGGGCCCGCTCGGGGTTGCTGATCGGGTTGCCGCTGGAGGGGAACTTGGGGATGCCGGCCAGGGAGGCCATCTCGTCCAGGTCCAGCTCGGCCAGGGTCTTGCCGTAGTAGAACTGGGCCGCCGCGGCCACGCCGTAGGCGCGGTTGCCGAAGAAACTCTTGTTCAGGTACAGCTCGAAGATCTCGTCCTTGCTCAGTTCCTGCTCGATCTTGCGCGCCAGCAGGATCTCGGCCAGCTTGCGGGTGTAGCTGTACTCCGAGCTCAGGAAGAACTGCCGGGCCACCTGCTGGGTGATGGTCGACCCGCCCGGGACCCGCTTGTCGTTGGTGGTGGCCAGCAGCCACACCGCGCGCCCGATGCCCTTGTAGTCCACCCCGCCATGCTCGTAGAAGCGGGCGTCCTCGGTGGCCAGGAAGGCCTGCTTGAGGCGCTCGGGGACCTCCTTCATGGTGATCGGGGTGCGCCGGGACTCGCCGAACACCGCCATCAGCTCCCCGTCGGCGGCATAGACGTACATCGGCTCCTGCATCTCGATGTCGCGCAGGGTCTGGACGTCCGGCAACCGCGCGGAAATGGCGAAGTACAGGCCGCCGGCGACAGCCGCGCCGACCAGGGCCAGGACCAGGAAAACCACCAGCATCCAGCGCAGCCAGCGTCGAAGACGAGTCATCAGTGACAGATTCCGATTGCGAATTTCGTGGCCGCAGAGTATAGATTACGCAAGGGAACGGCTGGGGTTGTTCCCGGGGAGAGCATTTCAGTGACCGTCAGGGGACGGGCGAAACGTGCGCTACTGCGCGTTTTGCACGTTGATGGTTGCGATTTGCAAAAAAAACGTTATTAATGCGCGGGCGCAGGTTATGCGTCCAAGTGCCCGTCGGCAGGGGAGAAACCGTGGGGCTTATCCCAAAAAGCCAGTCGCCGCTTATTGGCGTCGACATCAGCTCGACTGCAGTGAAGCTCTTGCAGCTTTCCCGCAGTGGCAATCGTTTCCGTGTGGAACACTATGCTGTGGAACCACTTCCGCCGAATGCGGTCGTGGAAAAGAACATCGTGGAAGTGGAGGCCGTGGGTGAGGCCATCCGCCGCGCGGTGAACCGCTCCGGTACCAAGGCACGGCATGCCGCCGCCGCCGTGGCCGGCTCTGCGGTGATCACCAAGCTCATCCCGATGCCGGCCGACCTGGACGAGAACGACATGGAAGCCCAGGTCGAGCTCGAAGCGGTCAATTACATCCCGTACCCGATCGAGGAAGTGAACCTCGACTTCGAGGTGCTCGGCGCGATCCCCAACAACCCGGAAATGGTCCAGGTGCTGTTGGCGGCCTCGCGTTCCGAGAACGTGGAGCTGCGCCAGTCGGCGCTGGAGCTCGGTGGCCTGACCGCCCGGGTGATGGACGTGGAGGCCTTCGCGGTCGAAAACGCCTTCGCCCTGGTGGCAAGCGAACTGCCGATCGCCAGCGATGGCGTGGTCGCGCTGGTCGACATCGGCGCCACCATGACCACCCTGAACGTGCTTCGTGGCGGCCGCAGCCTGTACAGCCGCGAGCAGGTGTTCGGCGGCAAGCAGCTCACCGACGAGGTCATGCGCCGCTATGGCCTGACCTATGAAGAAGCCGGCCTGGCCAAGCGCCAGGGCGGGCTGCCGGAAAGCTACGAGATGGAAGTGCTCGAGCCGTTCAAGGAAGCCACCGTCCAGCAGATCAGCCGCCTGCTGCAGTTCTTCTATGCAGGCAGCGAGTTCAACCGGGTCGACCACATCGTGCTGGCCGGCGGTTGCGCGGCGCTGGCCGGGCTGCCGGAGATGGTGGAGGAACAGCTGGGCGTGGCCACCGTGGTGGCCAATCCGCTGGCGCAGATGACGCTGGGTCCGAAGGTACAGGCGCACGCCCTGGCCCAGGACGCCCCGGCGCTGATGATTGCCACCGGTCTGGCGCTGAGGAGCTTCGACTGATGGCAAGAATCAATCTATTGCCCTGGCGCGCCGAGCGGCGCAAGCAACGCCAGCGCGAGTTCATGACCATGCTCGGCTTTGCGGCCATTGCAGGCGTGGTGCTGTCGGCGCTCATCTGGTTCTACTACGACCGCCAGATCAGCGGGCAGGCCGATCGCAACACCTTCCTGCAGGCCGAGATCGACCGGGTCAGGGAGCAGAACAAGGAAATCGATCGGCTTGATCGCCAGAAGGACCGCCTGCTGGCGCGCAAGAAGGTGATCGAACAGCTGCAGGCCAAGCGCTCGCAGATGGTGCACCTGTTCGACGCGCTGGTCCGGACCATCCCCGATGGGCTGGTGCTGACCGCGCTCAAGCAGGAAGGCGACATCCTGACCCTGGAAGGTCGCACCCAGTCCAATGCCCGGGTCAGCGCGTACATGCGCAACCTGGAGAATTCGGGCTGGATGACCAAGCCGGAACTGTCGGTGATCGAAGCCCGCAAGCCGGAAGAAGAGAAGGACAAGGTAGTGGGCCCGGTCTCGGATATCTCGGCGTTGCCGTATGTGTTCGTGGTCAAGGTCACGCTGCCGGCGCAGAGCGAAGCGGTCGACGGCCTGGCGCCGGACGGCAGCGCGGTCACCCCGGACGCCGATCCGGCTGCCGCACCGGCCACCGCGCCGGGCGTGGCACCGCTGGCACCGGCACCGGGCGCCGCCCCGGCCGCCCCGGCGCCGGCCCAGCCCGCACCGGCCGGCAGCCGCATCGTTCCCGCCCCGGCAACGCAACCGGCGGCGTCCAGCACGCCGCAGAAGGGGGCCGCATGAGCCAGAAGAAAGTGAACCTCAAGGACCTGGACTTCAACAACATCGGCAACTGGCCGCAGCAGGCCAAGATCGTCTTCTGCGCGCTGCTGTCGCTGTTGATCATCGTCCTGGCCTGGTTCGTGCTCATCAGCGGCAAGCGCGACGAGCTTGCAGGCCTGGAGCAGACCGAAGTGGGCCTGCGCGCCGACTTCGAGAAGGAGCAGGGCCGGGCGGTCAACCTGGAGCCGCTCAAGCAGCAGCTGGCCCAGATGGAGCAGGTGCTGCAGCAGATGCTGCGCCAGCTGCCCAGCAAGACCGAAATGCCGGACCTGATCATCGACATCTCGCAGACCGCGCTGTCCAGCGGGCTGGTCAACGAGCTGTTCCAGCCCGGTGAGGAAGTGCCCAAGGAGTTCTACGCCGAAAAGCCGATCGCCCTGCGCATGGTGGGCAGTTACCACCAGTTCGGCGCCTTCGTCAGCGGCGTGGCCTCGCTGCCGCGCGTGGTCATCCTGACCATGCACGACATCAACCTCAAGCCCAAGGACCCCAAGACCGGCATCACCGCACGCAGTGGCGCGCTGGAGCTGTCCGGTACGGTCAAGACCTATCGGTACCTGGACGACGTGGAAATGGAAGCGCAGGAGAAAGCCGCCGCACAGCCCGCAAATCCGAACGGAGGCACGCCATGAACCTGGCCCGCACCGCACGGATCTGTGGCCTGCTGATGCTGGTGCTGCTGGCCGGCTGCGCCCGCAGCATCTCCAGCACGCCCGGCGACGCGCCGAACCTGGAAAAGTGGGTGGCCGACGTCCGCGCACGTCCGGCCCCGCCGCTGGAACCACTGCCGGTCATGAAGCAGTTCGAGACCTTCGAATATTCCGCGCAGGGCATGCGTGACCCGTTCACCGACGCCTGGGCCAACCCCCAGGCCGGTGGTTCGGGCCTGCGCCCGGATCCGAACCGCCGCAAGGAGCCGCTGGAAGCCTTCCCGCTGGATGCCTTGGACATGGTTGGTTCGATCGGCAAGGGGGGCGGACTGGTCGCGCTGGTGATGGCACCGGACAAGGTCACCTATCGGGTGCGTCCGGGGGTCTACATGGGGCAGAGCGACGGTCGCGTGACCGGGGTCTTCGAAGACCGGATCGAACTGATTGAACTGGTGCCGGATGGCGCGGGCGGCTGGCTGGAACGGCCTGCATCGCTTGCGCTTGAAGATCAATGAATGATTATGGGGATAGCACGATGACCTTTTCCAACGCCATGCTGCAGCGTCCCGTCCGGCGCCCGAAGCTGATCCACCTGTGCGCGCTGGGAGTCGCGCTCATGGTGGCCAATGGCACGCTGATGGCGGCCACGCCGGCCGCTGCGGCAACCACCCAGGGGGCTGGCGCTGCGCCGGCCGCCGCACCGGCTTCGCTGGCGGTGTCCAAGATCGACTTCAAGCGCGGTGAAGACGGCAGCGGCCGCCTGATCCTGCAGTTCGACGGCAAGGGCGCCAACCCGGACCTGCGCACGCAGGGCAACAGCGTGGTGATCGACGTCGGCAACGCGACCCTGCCGGACACCCTGCAGAAGTCGATCAACGTCGTCGACTTCGCCACCCCGGTGCAGCGCATCGACCCGAAGCCGTACGGCGGTGGCACGCAGCTGGTGCTGAACACCAATACCGCGTTCGAGTCGCTGGCCTACCAGACCGACAACGAATACGTGGTTGAGATCAGCGCCCGCAAGAGCGCCCCGGCCACCGGCGCGATCAACGCCACCACGGTGACCCAGGCGGCGGCGGCCGTGGCCCAGCGGGGCTACAGCGGCAAGCCGGTGACCTTCAACTTCCAGGACGTGCCGGTGCGCACCGTGCTGCAGTTGATTGCCGAGGAGTCCAACCTGAACGTGGTTGCCTCCGACAGCGTCGCCGGCAACGTCACCCTGCGCCTGATCAACGTGCCGTGGGACCAGGCGCTGGACATCGTGCTGCGCGCCAAGGGCCTGGACAAGCGTCGCGAGGGCGGTGTGATCTGGGTTGCGCCGCAGCCGGAGCTGGCCAAGTTCGAGCAGGACAAGGAAGACGCGCGCATCGCGATCGAGAACCGCGAAGACCTGATCACCGACTACGTCCAGATCAACTACCACAATGCCGCGCAGATCTTCAAAGCGCTGACCGAAGCCAAGGGCATCGGCGGCGGCGGTGGCAGCGGTGGCAGTGGCGGTGGCGGCAGCTCGCAGGAAGACAGCGGGTTCCTGTCCTCGCGCGGTCGCCTGGTCGCCGACGAGCGCACCAACACGCTGATGATCAGCGACATCCCGAAGAAGGTCGCGCGCATGCGCGAGCTGATCAACGTGATCGACCGCCCGGTCGACCAGGTGCTGATCGAGAGCCGCATCGTCATCGCCACCGACACCTTCGCGCGTGAACTGGGTGCCAAGTTCGGCATCACCGGCAGCCGCGACAACGTGTACTTCAGCGGCAACACCAACACCAACCACGAAAACATCACCAGCGACGGCGAGAACGCAACCGAATACCAGGAAGCGCTCAACGAGTGGGCGGCCGGTGGCGGTACCGGTCCGATCCCGGTGCGTGCGCCGCGGCCCATCAGCACCGGCGGCCTGAACTGGAACTTCCCGGTTGCGGCGGCCAGCAACCCGGGTTCGCTGGCGCTGTCGATCCTCAACGCCGGCTACCTGCTGGACGTCGAGCTGTCGGCCATGCAGCAGGAATCGCGCGGTGAAGTGATCTCCAATCCGCGCGTGGTCACCACCAACCAGCGCGAAGCGGTGATCAAGCAGGGTAAGGAAATCGGCTACGTCACCATCACCGGTGGTACCGGCGGCCAGGCCGCCACGCCGAACGTGCAGTTCAAGGAAGTGCTGCTGGAACTGAAGGTCACCCCGACCATCACCAACGACAACCGCGTGTTCCTGAACATGTCGGTCAAGAAGGATGAAGTCGAAAGCTACATCGTGCTGGAAGGCTACGGCCAGGTGCCCTCGATCAACCGCCGTGAAGTGAATACCGCGGTGCTGGTCGACGACGGCCAGACCGTGGTGATCGGTGGCGTGTACGAGTTCACCGACCGCAACAGCGTCAACAAGGTGCCGTTCCTGGGCGACGTGCCGTTCCTGGGCAACCTGTTCAAGAAGCGCAGCCGCAACAAGGACAAGGCCGAACTGCTGGTCTTCGTCACCCCCAAGGTGCTGCGCGTGGCCAAGACCAACTGAGCCGTCGTTGCAGCTGCCTGACCTGGAATCGGCGCTCCTTGGGGCGCCGGTTTTTTTTTTGTTCATGGCACGGCAAGCTCATGGGGCTATCCTCGCCGCATGACCCTGGCACATTGCTCCGGCTGCACCGCGCAATGCTGCCGACTGACGGCGGTACTGGCCGCGTCCGAGTCGATGCCGTCGGACCTGACCGTGAACATCGGCGATGGCACGCGCGCAATGGCCAAGGCCGACGACGGCTGGTGCGTGGCGCTGGACCGTTCCACCATGGCGTGCGGCATCTATGCGGCGCGGCCAGAGGTATGCAGGCGGTTCAAGATGGCCGGCCCCTACTGCAGCGCCATCTTCGATGGCGGCGATCGCGCGTAGCCGCGTTCAGGCAATCTTGATCCCATCGCCGGCCCGGCCCTGCCATGATGGCTGCGGAACCTTACGCCTGTCGCGTGGTCAGATGGACCCATGAACCTGCCACCCCCCATGCCTGCAACCGTCCCCACGCCTGTCATCCCCGCACCGGAGCACGAGCGCCTGCACGCCGGTTTCCGCGCGCTGCGCGAAGCGCTGTCGGCCGAGATCGTCGGCCAGGATGCGCTGGTCGAACGCCTGCTCACTGCATTGCTGGCCGACGGCCACCTGCTGGTGGAAGGTGCGCCCGGCCTGGCCAAGACCACCGCCATCCGTGCCCTGGCAGCGCGCCTGGACGCGGACTTTTCGCGGGTCCAGTTCACGCCTGACCTGTTGCCGGCGGACCTGACCGGCACCGAGATCTGGCGCCCGCAGGAGGGTCGCTTCGAGTTCGTGCCGGGCCCCATCTTCCACCCGATCCTGCTCGCCGATGAAATCAACCGGGCCCCGGCCAAGGTGCAGTCGGCGCTGCTGGAGGCGATGGGCGAACGCCAGGTCACCGTCGGTCGGCATACCTACGCGTTGCCCCCGCTGTTCCTGGTGATGGCGACCCAGAATCCGATCGAACAGGAAGGCACTTTCCCGCTGCCCGAAGCGCAGCTGGACCGGTTCCTGATGCACGTGCGGATCGGGTACCCCGATTCCACCGCCGAAGCCGAGATCCTGCGCCTGGCCCGGGAACGTGCCCGAGACGCGCTCGGCACGCCCGCGCCGGCGCCGTCGCGCATGCCGCTGGACGATGTGTTCGCCGCGCGCCGCGCGATCCTGGAGCTGCACATGGCACCGGCACTGGAGCGTTATCTGATCGAACTGGTGCTGGCCAGCCGCGACCCCGCCCGCTACGACCCGGCCCTGGCGCGTCGTATCGCCTGGGGTGCCAGCCCGCGTGGCTCGATCGCGCTGGAACGCTGCGCGCGGGCGCGTGCCTGGCTGGCCGGTCGCGACTTCGTCACCCCGGACGACGTGCGCAGCGTGGCGCCCGATGTACTGCGCCACCGCGTGCTGCCCAGCTACGAAGCCACGGCCGAGGGCTGGGACGGCGAACGCCTGGTGGCCGAACTGCTGGCCCGCGTGCCGGTGCCCTGAGCGCGGCATGCACCTGTCCGACGACACCGCCGGCGCCGCGCTGGCCGGCACTGGCGTACAGCCCAGCCTGGCCGAGCTGGTGGCACTGCGGCGCAGCGCGCACCGGCTTGCGCCGGCGCGGCGTGGCCGCCTGGCGCATGCCGGGCAGGTCCCGTCGCCGATGCGCGGGCGCGGGATGGAGTACGCCGAGTCCCGCGACTACGTTCCCGGCGACGACGCGCGCCACATCGACTGGCGGGTGACCGCGCGCACCGGGCGCGCGCATACCAAACTGTTCCAGGCCGAGCGCGAACGCCTCACGCTGCTGGTCGCCGACACCGACCCGGTGCTGTACTTCGGCACCCGTGTGCGCTTCAAGTCCGTGCAGGCGGCCCGGGTCGGCGCCGTCGCCGCCTGGCTGGCGCAGCGCCAGGGCGATCGCCTGAGCGCCCTGCGCGGCAGCCGCACCGAGGCGCCGATCGCCCCGGCGGGGGGAACCCGCGGGGTGCTGCGCGTGCTCGACGCGTTGACCCGCTGGTACGCCGCACCGCCGACCGACGATGCCGGCCTGGACAGCGCCCTGCAACAGGCCGCGCGCGTGCTGCGACCCGGCGCGCGGGTGGTGGTGCTGGCCGACCCGGCGCGTGCGGCGGCCATCGACATTCCGCGCTGGACCGCGCTGGCCATGCACCATGAAGTACAGCTCCTGCTGATGGCCGACCCGCTGGAACTGGCCCCGCCCGACGCGGTGCTGCCGTTCCTGTCGCAGGGGCGCCAGGTCGTGCTCGACCTGCATGACGCTGCGGTGCGCGCGCACTGGCATGCGCGCTTCGTCGAACCGCTGGAGGCACTGCAGCGCAGTCTCGGCGCGCGCCGCATCCAGGTCCATGTGGTGAGTACCGATGATCCCAGCGATTGCTGGCTGGGGCCGTTGCCCTCGGCGGTGGTCGCATGAGCGCGGCCACCTCCCTGCCGCTGCGCGATGTGCACCTGCCCCCGTTTCCGTCGTGGTGGCCGTTGCCCCTGGGCTGGTGGCTGGTGCTGGGCGCGTTGGCGCTGGTTGCGCTCGCCCTGTGGGCCTGGCGCGCGCAGCGTCGGCGCCGCCAGCGCCGCTGGCTGCGGGTATTCGACCACGCCGTGGACGAGGCCGGGACCGGCACCGCCCAGGTTGCCGCGATGGCCGACCTGCTGCGGCGCGCCGCCCGCCGCCGGCAGGCCGGGGCGGAACTGCTGCAGGGCCAGGCCTGGCTGGAATTCCTGGACGACCCTGGCAGCCGCGCGTTTTCCGATGGCGACGGCCGCCTGCTGCTGGACGGCGCGTACCGGGCGTCGCTGGATGCGGCTGCGGTGCAGCGGCTGCGTCCACTGGCGCGGGCGCGTTTCCTGGCCCTGATCGGGGGGCCGGCGCGATGATGCCGTCCCTGCTGGCCTGGCAGCCGTGGCTGGACACCTTCGCCTGGCCGTGGGCGCTGCTGGCACTGCCGCTGCCGTGGCTGATGCGCCTGTGGCCGCAGCGCGCCGCGTCGACCCCGGCATTGCGGGTGCCCTACGCGGCCGGCGTGCTGGCCGAACTGGGCCAGCCAAGGGGCGTAGCGACGTGGCGGCCCGCCCGGTGGCTGCTGTGGCTGGCCTGGGCCAGCCTGTGCGTGGCGCTGGCGCGACCGCAGGCATTGGGCGAACCGATCGTGCCGCCGCAGCAGGGCCGGCAGATGATGCTGGCCGTGGACGTGTCCGGCAGCATGAGCGAGCCGGACATGATGCTCGGTGCGCAGGTCGTGCAGCGGCTGTCCGCGGCGAAGGCCGTGCTGGCCGATTTCCTCGACCGCCGTGCCGGCGACCGCGTCGGGCTGCTGATCTTCGGCGAGCGTGCCTACACCCTGACCCCGATCACCGCCGACCTCACCACCGTGCGCAACCAGCTCACCGACAGCGAAGTCGGACTGGCCGGCCGCGACACCGCGATCGGCGACGCGATCGCGCTGGCGGTCAAGCGCCTGCGCGAACAGCCGGAGGGCCAGCGCGTGCTGATCCTGCTCACCGATGGGGTCAGCAACGCGGGCGTGCTGCCGCCGCTGCGTGCGGCCGAGCTGGCCAAGGCCGAAGGCGTGCGGGTGTACCCGGTGGCATTCGGGGGCGACGGCGGCATGAGCCTGTTCGGGGTGCAGATCGCCGCCGGCGACGATCCGGTCGACGAAGCGACCCTGCGCCGTATCGCCGAGCTCACCGGCGGCCGCGCCTTCCGCGCGCGCAACACCGACGAGCTGGCCGGCATCTATGCCGAGCTGGACCGGCTGGAACCGGTCACCGCGGCCGGTGCCGCGGTCCGCCCGCGCATCGAGCGCTACGGCTGGCCGCTGGCGCTGGCGATGCTGCTGGGTGGGGTCGGCTGGTTGTTGCCGAGGCGGTGGGCATGAGCCTGGCCGACCTGCCACTGCACCTGGCTCGGCCCCATGCGCTGTGGGCGCTGGCGGTGCTGCCGCTGATCGCGCTCCTGTGGACCTGGCGCCGCCGCCGCGGCAGCGTCTGGCGCCGGAACGTGGACCCGCACCTGCTGCCGCACCTGCTGGTTGCCGGCGCACGCCGCGCCTGGGGCGGGTTGGCGCTGCTGCTGCTGGGCTGGACCCTGGCCGTGCTCGCGCTGGCCGGCCCCGGCTGGCGACAGGTGGCGCAACCGCTGTGGCAGGCACCGTCGCCGCTGGTGGTGGCGCTGGACCTTTCCTCGCGGATCACCGCCACCGACCTGCCGCCGTCGCGCCTGCTGCAGGCGCGGGCCAAGCTGGCCACCCTGCTGGCCAGGCGCAGCGGTGGCGAGCTGGCGCTGCTGGCGTATGCCGATGATGCCTTCACCGTGGCACCGCTGACTGCCGATCACGCCAACGTCGCCCTGTACCTGGATGCGTTGGGCCCGGACGTGATGCCGCGCGACGGCCAGCGTGCCGACCGCGCCATCGAAGCCGCGGTGCTGTTGCTGCAGCAGTCCGGTGCCAGGGGCGGCGACATCCTGCTGCTGACCGACCACGCCGACGACGCCGCGCGGGCGGCCGCTGCCGCTGCGCACGCGCAGGGCATCCGGGTCTCGGTGCTCGGGCTGGGCACGCCGGGCGGCGCCGCGTACCGGAGCAGCGCTGGTCAGATCGAGCGCGCGCAGCTGGACCCGGACAGCCTGCGCGCGCTGGCCAGCGCCGGCGGTGGCCGTTATGCCAGCGTGGCCACCGATGATGCCGACCTGCGCGCGCTGGGCGTGCTGACCCCACGCAGCAGTGCGGCGGAAAGCGAACGTCGGCAGGGCGGGGGCCTGGCCTGGCGTGATGAAGGTTTCTGGCTGTTGCCGCCGCTGATGCTGTTGTCGCTGTGGGCCTTCCGGCGGCGCGGCGCGGTTGCTGCGATCGCGCTCTGCCTGCTGCTGCCGTTGGCAGGCCCCGCGCCGGCCTACGCGGCCGAGTCCTCGCTGTGGCAGCGCGCCGACCAGCGCGAGCAGCAGCGTATCGCCGCTGGCGTGGAGGCCTACCGGCGCGGCGACTTCGCGGCCGCCCAGCAACATTTCCAGGGCCTCGACGGACCCGAGGCGCACTACAACCTGGGCAACGCGCTGGCGCGCCAGGGCCAGTACGACGCTGCGATCGCCGCCTACGACGACGCCCTGCGCCAGCGCCCCGGCATGCCCGATGCCGTGGCCAACCGCGCCGCCGTGGAGGCCGCGCGCAAGCGCAAGCCGCCACAGGGCGGTGGCCAGCAGCAACAGCAGAACCAGCAGAATCAGCAGAACCAGCAGAACCAGCAGAACCAGCAGAATCAGAACGGCAAGCAGGATCAACCGCAGCAGGGCCCGCAGCAGCAGGGCCAGGCAGGACAGCCGCAGCAGCGGCAGGGCAGTGCCACGCCGGACCCGGCCGAACAGGCGCGCGCCGACGCCGCGCAGCGCCAACGCATGGATGAGGCCATGCGGCGCCAGCAGGCGGCGTCCGACACCCCGCCCGCGCAGCGACGCCTGGCCAACGAAACCCCGCAGCAGCGCGAGCAGCGCCAGGCCGTGGAGGCCTGGATGCGGCGCGTGCCGGACGATCCCGGCAGCCTGCTGCGGGCCAAATTCCAGCTGGAAAACGAACGCAGGAAACGGGAAGGACCATGACCCCAGCGATCTCCACGCGTACCCCGTGGCGCGCCTGCCTGTGGCTGCTGCTTTGCGTAAGCGGGCTGGCCAGCGCGCAGACACGGGCCTGGCTGGACCGCGATGCGATCAGCGAGGGCGACACGGTGACCCTCAACATCGAATCGGACGGCGGCGCGCCGGACTACACGCCGCTGCAGGCCGATTTCGAGCTCAGTGGCCAGAGCAGCAGCCGCCAGGTGCAGTGGCGGCAAGGGGCGATGCAGTCGCGTTCGCTGTATGGCGTGGCGCTCAGCCCGCGCCGCAGCGGGGTGCTGACCATTCCGCCGCTGCGGGTCGGCAACGCGCTGACCGCGCCGTTGTCGCTGACCGTGGCGGCCAGCGCCGGTGCATCGGCCGCCGTACCGGGCAATGCGAAGGCCTTCGTCGAAGTCGACGTCGACGATCCCGATCCGTATGTGCAGCAAAGCGTCGGCGTGGTGGTGCGCCTCTACTACGCCTCGCAGCTGCTGTCGGGCGAGCTGGGATTCGACGCCCCTGACGGCGCGTCGCTGCAGCGGGTGGGCGAAGACCGCAGCCTGGTCCGCGAGCTCAATGGACGCCGTTACAACGTGGTGGAGCGCCGCTACCTGCTGATTCCCGAGCGCAGCGGCCCGCTGCTGCTGAAAGGCGCGCGCTTCAACGGGCGCAGCGCCGGCGGTTTCTTCGATGACCTGTTCGGCGGTGACGGCCGGCTGCGTGCCAGCGCCCCCGACCGCACCCTGCAGGTGCGCGCACAGCCGGACGCGGCACCGCAGCCGTGGCTGCCGCTGCACGACCTGCGCCTGCGCTATACCGCCGCGCCTACCCGCGGACGTGCCGGCGAGGCGATCACCGTCGTGGTCGAGGCGGTCGCCGACGGGGCCACGCGCGCCCAGTTCCCCGAGCTGCCGCCGCTGGATGCCGGCCCGGCGGCCCAGGTCTTCGCCGAGCCGCCGCAGTACGACGAAACCTTCGATGGCGGCAGTCCGCGGCTGACCCTGACCCGGCGTTACTCGGTCGTGCCGCGCCAGCCCGGCACCCTGGCCATTCCCGGCCTGCGCATGGACTGGTGGGACGTGCGCGCCGGGCAGGCACGCCGCGCCAGCTTGCCCGACCTGAGCGTGGCGGTGGCAGCCGGCGCGCCCGGGCGTGCGCCCGCGCCGCTGGCGCTGGACACGACCTCGGCGCTGCCGGACGCGGCGGCAACCGTGGCCGACACCGTGGCGCCGGCCGGTGCCGCCGGGACCCGCCCGTGGGGATGGATCGCCGCCGCGCTGGCGTTTGCCGTGTTGTGGCTGCTGACCCTGGCCTGGGCCTGGCGCCGCCGCCGCCGCGTTGACGCAGCGGGTGGCACCCCGGCAGTACCCCTTCCTGCGGCGGGGGCCCGCCGGCCCTCGCGCGGCGACCTGCGTCGGGCACTGGACCACCAGGGCCTGGATGAGATCGTGACCCTGCTGGCGGGCATGGGCGGGGTCCGTGACGATCTGGAGGCGGTGGTGGCGCAGCTGGCCGAGCCGGCCCAGCGCCAGGCCCTGCGCGACCTGCAGGCCGCGTGCTGGAGTGCCGAAGGCGGCGACATGGCGCAGGCGCGCCAGGCGCTGCGGCGCGCCTTCCATGACGGACCGCACTGGCAAGCGGCCGCGGCAGCGGCAGATACTCCGCTGCCGCCGCTGTATCCCCCGGCCCGCTGAAGGGGCCGGACCGGTCGGCTTTGCTAAGCTCTTTTACTTATCTTCAAGGAACGCCGCTCCGATGACCGACGCCGCAACACCCCGGCAGAAGCTGCCACTGCACTGGAAAATGGCTATCGGCTTCGGGCTTGGCCTCGCGCTCGGCCTGATCGTCCACGCCATCGGCGGCGGCATTCCCTGGCTGCCCGACGCGGCCCGTGCGGTGATGACCTACCTGACCACGCCGTTGTCGGGGCTGTTCCTCAACCTGATCTTCATGCTGATCGTGCCGCTGATCTTCTCGGCGCTGGTGATGGGCGTGTCGGAGATGGGCGACATCCGCTCGCTCGGGCGGATCGGCTGGAAAACCCTGGCCTATACCGTCCTGCTGTCGGGCGTGGCGGTCGGCCTGGGCCTGGTCCTGGTCAACGTGCTCAAGCCGGGCGTGGGCGTGGACCCGGCCATGGCGCAGCAGCTGCTGCATGAAAACGTGGAGCGCAGCCGCGAGATCGTGGCCAACATCGGCGAGCAGCCCAAGGGCATGGACATGCTGCTCTCGATCGTGCCCAGCAACGTGCTGGCTGCGGCATCGAGCAATGGCGCGATCCTGTCGCTGATGTTCTTCGCGCTGATGTTCGGCATCGGCATGGTGCTGTCGCCGGACGAAAAGACCGCGCCGCTGCGCAAGGTCATCGAAGGCGTGTTCGAAGTCTCGATGACCCTGATCAACCTGGTGATCCGCCTGGCGCCCTATGCGGTGGCCTGCTTCATGTTCAACCTCGCGGCGATCTTCGGCTTCGACCTGCTGATCCGCCTGGGCGCGTACGTGGGCGTGGTGGTGTTGGCGCTGGGCCTGCACATGGTGGTCAGCTACGGCGTGGCGGTATGGCTGTCGGGCCGCTCGCCCCTGGCCTTCTTCCGCGACACCCAGGAGGCCACGGTGATGGCCTTCTCCACGGCCTCCAGCAACGCCACCCTGCCGACCGCGCTGCGCGTGGCCGACCAGATGGGCCTGCCGCAGAAGGTCTCGCGCTTCGTGCTGACCGTGGGCGCGACCGCCAACCAGAACGGCACCGCGCTGTTCGAGGGCGTGACGGTGATCTTCCTGGCGCAGTTCTTCGGCGTGGACCTGAGCATCACCCAGCAGCTGATGGTGATGGTGGTCTGCATCCTGGGCGGCATCGGGACCGCCGGCGTGCCCTCCGGTTCGCTGCCGGTGGTGGCGATGATCTGCGCCATGGTCGGCGTCGACCCGATGGGCATCGGCCTGATCCTGGGCGTGAACCACTTCCTGGACATGTGCCGTACCGCGCTCAACGTCACCGGCGACCTGGCCCTGACCACGCTGGTGGCGAAGGGTGAGAGTGATGATGTTCACACTTCGGAGCCTGTCGTACCCGGCAATTGATCGCGCAGGGAATGCCATGGATACTGACCCCCGCGCATGGAAGGCGTCGGGGTTGGCGTCGTGCGGGGAAAGGAGTACTACAGATGAGGAAGTATCTGATCGCGGCCACGCTTGTCCTGCTGGCCTTCAACGCCAGCGCAAAGTCGGACTGCCCGAACTACAAGCAGGTCGGCAGCTATTTCGCGGGCCGTACGTTCACCAGCTGGGACGTGGTCCCGGTGAGCGCGGAGGTTGCCTACAAGCGGATCAAGATCGAAGGGGTGAAGTCGGGCCTGACCCTGAGGTCGGAAGACAAGGAATCGGGCCTGTTGATGTTCGAACAGAACACGCAGGGCAGCAAAGGCCAGGTCACCCTGCCGTGGAACGTGGCCATCACCCCGCAAGGTGCCCACGCGTCAAAGGTCGAGGTCACCAAGCTCACTCCCGGTGGCTACATGACCGGCGAGAAGTTCCAGCGTGAGTCCACCTGCGCGGTGATCAACGCGGCCACCGGCGAAAGCTGACCGCCCACGCCCGGATCCAAAGCGCCCCGCCTTGCGGGGCGTTTTTGTTGGTGTTCCGCAGCCGTCTTCGCGGCCCTGACTGGCCTGACCCGGCCGGTGGACTATGTGACAAGCTGCACAATTACTACCGAGAGTATGACCCCACAGTGGGGAGATACCTGCAGAGCGACCCGATTGGCTTAAATGCCGGCGTAAGTACCTACAGTTACGTCGTGTTTAATCCGACTCGATTCGCCGATCCCCGTGGGCTGAAAATTACTCTGGTGACCACCTGCGATTTTGGAATTGGGAGCCACTCGGCAATCCACATCGCACGGCCTGATAAGCCTGATTTCCTATATGATCCAGCTGGTTCATATTCGCCCGGTGGGCGTCGGGGAACCGGTGGGATGTTCGAGGGTGATGATGCCAGCTTGGCGGCATACGGCAAATACCAGAATGGAACTGGGAGCCGCGTCGAGTTTACTGTCATTCCTCTGACGCCGGAGCAGGAGGCAGCCCTCATTGAGAATGCAGAGGAGTGGGGCGATCCGCGTGGTTTTGGATGTGCTGCCTCGGTTTCGGGTGCATTGGGCGGTATGTGTGGAATCACTCAAACGATGCGTCCTGGTGTACTGAACGATATGGCGAAGGAGGCTGAATGTCCGGTCAAGTGAAAGCTAGACTGGTTGCTACCTTGGTTTGTTTCCTTCTCTCAGTTGCCATCAATATTGCAGCGTGGAGGTGGATCGCGGCTTTTGTGCGAATTGAGGAAATGCGGATTCCCTATATAGCAATGATCTCATTGTTTCTTTCGGCCGCGTTCTATGGGTTCTCGTCGATAAGCAAAAGGTTGCCAATGCTGGCGGTCGTCGCGGTCGGTGTCTTTGCCGGGGTGGTGTGCGGGACGATCGCCATCACCCTGTCCAATTTGGCACTTGGTGATGGCCTTCAACGCCTCATCGTCAGCTTCGAAAGAGATGGGGCAAAGGCTGCGTTGTTTGACGTTCCGGTATCGCTGTTGCTTGGCAGTTGGGTCGTAGGGGCTCTGTCTTTTTGCGGTTCCTGCTTGCAATTAAGGAGAGCCTGTGCCGTGAAGTTGAAGGGTTTAAGTTCAAAGCCCACCTAGGCTTCGTGGTTGGTGGGGGAGGATCGCTCCGCCACGAGCTTCGATTCATCCACGTAAGCTTGGTTCCGCTCTGGTCATGTTTGTGAAATCAACGCGGCATCCCTGTACCCTGGCTTTAAGGCCCGTTTGTCAAGGGGCGGGCGTAGTGCTGAAGCTCCAGCGCGAAAGCGCTGGAGCTGCGACAATAGCGTGCCCGCAGCCAGCGGGAGCCTCCCGACCCCGACAGAACCATGACGCAGCCCACCCGCCGCCAGTTGGCCAACGCCATCCGCTTCCTTGCCGCCGATGCGGTCGAAACCGCCAAGTCCGGTCACCCCGGCATGCCGATGGGCATGGCGGATATCGCGGAAGTCCTCTGGAACGACTATCTCCGTCACAACCCGAACAATCCGAAGTGGTTCAACCGCGACCGCTTCGTGCTCTCCAACGGCCACGGCTCGATGCTGCAGTACGCGCTGCTGCACCTGAGCGGCTACGACCTGCCGATCGAACAGCTCAAGCAGTTCCGCCAGCTCGGCAGCAAGACCGCCGGCCACCCCGAACACCATGAAACTCCCGGGGTGGAAACCACCACCGGTCCGCTCGGCCAGGGCCTGGCCAATGCGGTCGGTTTCGCGCTGGCCGAAAAGCTGCTGGCCCAGCGCTACAACCGTCCCGAGCACGAGATCGTCGACCACCGCACCTGGGTGTTCCTGGGCGACGGCTGCCTGATGGAAGGCATTTCCCACGAAGCCGCGTCGCTGGCCGGCACCTGGGGCCTGGGCAAGCTGGTCTGCTTCTGGGACGACAACCACATCTCGATCGACGGCAATACCGCAGGCTGGTTCACCGACAACACCCCCGAACGTTTCGAAGCCTATGGCTGGAACGTGGTGCGCGGTGTCGACGGGCATGACCCGGACAGCATCAAGGCCGCCATCGACAGCGCGCTGGCGCAGGACGACAAGCCGACCCTGATCTGCTGCCGCACCACGATCGGTTTTGGCTCGCCGGGCAAGGCCGGCAAGGAATCCAGCCACGGCGCACCGCTGGGCAAGGACGAGCTGGAAGCCACCCGCAAGCAGCTGGGCTGGAACTACGGCCCGTTCGAGATTCCGGAAGACATCTACGCCGGTTGGCGTGCCGGCGGTACCGGCACCCTGCGCCAGGCCGAGTGGGAACAGCAGTTCGACAAGTACGCCGCGCAGTATCCGGCTGAAGCCGAAGAGCTGACCCGCCGTTCGCACGGCGAGCTGCCGGCCGATTTCGTGGCCAAGGCCGATGCGTACATTGCCCAGGTCCAGGCCGAAGGCCAGACCATCGCCTCGCGCAAGGCCTCCCAGCTGGCCATTGAAGCCTTCGCACCGCTGCTGCCGGAACTGGTGGGCGGTTCGGCCGACCTGGCACATTCCAACCTGACCCTGTGGAAGGCCAGCAAGTCGGTCGCCACCGATGACCCGAACGCCAACTACGTGTACTACGGCGTGCGCGAGTTCGGCATGACCGCGATCGCCAACGGCCTGGCGCTGCACGGCGGTTTCATTCCGTTCGACGCCACCTTCCTGGTGTTCAGCGATTACGCCCGCAACGGCGTGCGCATGAGCGCGCTGATCCCGGCGCATGCGATCCACGTCTACACCCACGACTCGATCGGCCTCGGCGAAGACGGCCCCACCCACCAGCCGGTGGAGCACCTGGCCTCGCTGCGCTACATCCCGAACAACGACGTGTGGCGTCCGTGCGATGCGGTCGAGTCGGCGGTCAGCTGGAAGTCGGCGATCACCCGCCAGGACGGCCCGAGCTGCCTGGTGTTCAGCCGCCAGAACCTGCCGCACCAGCCGCGCAGCGCCGAACAGGTGGCGCAGATCGCCCGTGGCGGTTACGTGCTGGCCGACGCCGAGGGCGGCGTGCCGGACGTGATCCTGATCGGTACCGGTTCGGAAGTGGGCTTGGCCGTGGCCGCCAAGGCCGAACTGGACGCCGCCGGCATCAAGACCCGCGTGGTTTCGATGCCCTCCACCGACGTGTTCGAGCGCCAGGACGCGGCCTACCGCGAAGCGGTGCTGCCGAACGCGGTGCGCAACCGCGTGGCGGTGGAAGCGGGCGTCACCGGTTTCTGGCGCCAGTACGTGGGCCTGGACGGCGCGGTGGTCGGTATCGACACCTTCGGTGCCTCCGCACCGGCCGAAGCGCTGTACAAGCACTTCGGCATCACCACCGAACACGTGGTGGCCGCCGCCAAGGCACAGCTGGCCAACTAAGCGCCAGCAACCGACGCAGTCCAGACGGCGCTTCCCGAAACGGAAGCGCCGTTTTTGTTACGCGGTGCGCGCGAGGCCCAGCCGCACCAACCGCGCTTCGATCTTTTCGCCGAATGTCTTCGGCGCGTCCAGCCCCATCCGCTGCAGGTACACCACGTCGCCGTCGCCGGCCTGCTGGGTCAACGCGGCCAGCACCGTGCGCAGCTTTGCGCCCCGCGTCTGCGTGTTCTGCTTCAGCCAGCCCAGCGCCTTGACCAGGTGCTGCTCCACGTCAGTGAAATCGCTGCCCAGCGGGTAATCGGGCAGGGCGCCGGACTGGCGGAATGGCGCCAATGACGCGCTCACTGCGGCGGCGGTGTTGCGGCGCGCCCAGTGCTCGGGCGGCGTGAAGCCGGCGTCCAGCTTCTTCGAGGCCTTCGCGGTCTGCAGCAGTTCGCCCTGGAACGCCGCATCGGTGATGCCGGCCATGCCGATGACGCAGTCCTCGTCGGTCAGGTTGCGCAGGTCGGCGATGCCGTATTCGTTGATGTAGATGTCGCGCAGGTGGCGCGGGATCGTAGTGTGCCCGTAGTTCCAGCGCACGTTCGACTGCAGCCGGCCCTTGTCCTCGCGCACCGCGCGGAACATCAGCGCGCTGCGTGCCTCGGGCAGGGCGTGGGCCATGGCCACGAAGTTGTATTGGCCGCCTACGCCCGACACCACGCGACCGTCTTCCAGCGCATCGGAGACCGCCGCGCCCAGCGCGGTGGCCATCATGCAGGAGTTGAAGAAGCGCGCGTGGCGGCGCTGCAGACGCTCCAGCGTCTCGTTGCCGCCATACAGCTGGTTGATCTCGCTGATCCGGCGCATGCCGATCGCGCTGCGCTCCGCGTCGGGCAGCTCGCGCAGCCACTGGTAGAACTCCGGCGAACCCAGGTAGAACGCACCGTGCAGGTACTCGCCCTCGGCCTCCAGCGTGGCGTGATCGATGGTAAGCGTGCTGCCGCTCTCGATCCGCTCCATCAACCCCAGGTCATCGTGCACCTTGCGCCGGATCACGCCGGTCTGCACCAGCCGCCGGAAGCCTTCGTTGAGCATCTCGCTGCAGCCGTACAGGCCCACCTCGAACGGGTCCAGTCCCCCGCATTCCAGCACCGTGGGGTGGCTGGCCAGCGTGGGATCCAGCGCATGCAGGATCTGCCGGTACCGGGCGTTGTCGGTGTGGCGCAGCACCAGCGCATGGCTGATCGCATCGGCCAGCGTGCCGATGCCGATCTGCAGCGTGCCGCCGTCGCGCACCAGCGCGCTGGCGTACAGGCCGATGGCGTAGTCGGCATCGGTGACCGGCTGGCGAGGCAGGCCGAACAGCGCCGGATAGGGCGCGGGCGGGGTGATCACCAGGTCGAAGAAAGACACATCCACCGTGGCCGAGCCGCCCAGGTAGGGCAGCTGCGGATCGATCTCGGCAATCAGCAGCGGGCGCGGCAGGCCGCGCGCCAGCATGGCGTCGATCGTGTCCTGGGTGATGTCGTTGTTGCACGACAGCGACAGCCGCCGGTCGTCGGGCCGCATCGCCACTTTCTGCACGATCGCGTGCGGCGCGCGCTGCGCCACCGCATCGGCGGCATGGGTGTAGTTGAGGCTGGTGTAGCCGCGCTGGGCCTGCGATGAACCGAGCAGCGCGCCGGACTGCATGTAGAACTCCTCCACCTGCACGTGCGCCGGCAGGCGGTCGCGCACCATCGCGTCGGCGTAGGCCAGGCGCGGGAAATCCTCGCCGAAATGGCGCGCCGCGAACGGGGCCATGAACCGCGCTTCCAGCCCGCCGCCGGGCTTGGGCGGGTTCAATGAGAGCGCCGTGTAGATCTGCAGCGGGCGCGACGGGTCGTTCTCGATCCGCGCATACAGCGCGTTGAGCAGCCGGTGCGGCTTGCCCAGTGCCAGTGGTGCGCCGATGCGCAGCGGCCCGTCAACACGCTGCAACAGCCAGTCCGTGGCAGCGTCCAGGTCGGTGAGATGCTCGGTCATTCGGCGTTCCTGCAAAGTCTTGAAAAGCATTACAGCACTTCCGGCTTGAACGGACCGCGACGCAGGGGCTTGACAGGGCCAAGGATTACGCGCGTAATCGGTCCGTCGATTACGGGTGTAAATGATGAGCCGGATCAGCGAAGCCGAAGCCGTTGTCATGGAAGTGCTCTGGAACCGCCATCCGCAGGGAGCCGACGAGGTGGTGGCGGCGCTGGCCGACCGCGACTGGGCCGAGCCCACCATCAAGACCCTGCTCAACCGCCTGCTTACCAAGGGCGCGATCAGCGCCAGCCGTGATGGCCGCCGCTATCTGTACTCGCCGGTGCTGCGGCGCCAGGCCTGGGTGGCCGAACAGAGCAGCGGCCTGCTGGACAAGCTGTTCGCCGGCCGGGTCGCGCCGTTGGTGGCCCATTTCAGCGAACGCGGCGAGTTGAGCGCGCAGGACATCGCCGAACTGAAGAAGCTGATCCAGGAGCTGGACCATGACTGAGCTGCTGCAGGGAGTGCTGCTGGCAAGCATGTGGCTTGCGATCGGTGCGATGTTGCTGGCCGCGTTGCGCCCGCTGCTGCGCCGGCTGGGCGGTGCACCGCTGGTGTACCGCAGTTGGTGGCTGCTGCCGCTCGTGCTGCTGGCAACGCTGCTGCCGCTTCCCGGCGCGCCGCTCGACGAGGCCACGCCGGTACACGCGCTGGGGTCGGCGCTGCGCGCCCCGGTGCTGCCAACCGACGCGGTGCTGTGGCCAACGCTGCTGGTCGCGCTGTGGGCGGCCGGCGCACTGCTTGCCGGCACCCTGCAATGGCGTGGCCAGCGTCGCTTCGAACGTGGCATGGGCGCTTTGCACCGGCGAAGCGATGGCAGCTGGCAAGCCAGCGCCGACCCCGGCCTGCCGGCGCTGGTGGGCCTGTGGTCACCGCGCGTGGTGGTCGGCCCGGATTTCGACCTGCGCTTCAGCGCGGCCGAACGCGCGCTGATTCTGCAGCATGAATGCCAGCATCGTCGGCATGGCGATCACTGGGCCAATGCCGCGCTGGCACTGCTGCGCTGCCTGTTCTGGTTCCATCCGTTGTTGCCGTGGGCCTCGCGCCGCTTCCTGCGCGACCAGGAGCTGGCCTGCGACGCACGCACGGTCGACCCGCATCCGGCTTCGCGCCGGCTCTACGCCAACGCGCTGCTGAAGGCGCAGTTGGTCCACCCGGTTGCGCCCATGGCCTGCCACTGGCGCAGCCAACCGATGTTGAAGGAGCGAATTGCCATGATGAAGGAACGCAAGCGCAGCGCGTTGCCGTGGGTGACCGGCCAGGTACTGGTGGTGGGGCTGTGGATGGGGCTGGGCGCGGTTGCCTGGGCCAGCCAGGGCGGCAGCGGTGGCAGCCCGGCAATCAGTGCCGAACCGTTCCAGTCTGCGCAGCAGGATGCGGCCAAGGCAGAACGGGAGCGCCCGGTGACGATCGACAGGATGCCGCCGCCGAGCTACCCCACCAGCGCGTTCGAAAACAACCAGAGCGGCGAAGTGGTGCTGCGGGTGGAGGTGGACGCGCAGGGCAGGGTCAGCGATGTGCGCGTGCTCAGTGCAACCAACCCGGGCGTGTTCGACGCCGCGTCGATCGCTGCAGCCCGGCAGTGGACCTACCGTCCGGCGATGAAGGACGGCAAAGCGGTGGCGGGCGCGGTCCGCATTCCAGTGAACTTCGCCATGACTGAAACGGTGACCGGCCAGTGAGGTGGCAGTTGCCTGCGGCAGTTGCGCTCGTGGTGGGGGTGGCTGGCTGTGCCGGCCACGACCGCCTCACCACGGTGGATTCACGGGCCGAAACGGTCGGCCACCAGCGGCTGCCGGCTGCAGCGACGGGAGGGTCAGGGCAGGTGGAGGCTTATACCCTTAAACCCGGCGAGGGCTACCGGATGCCGCAACTCTACGCGGCGCCGGACCCGGTGCTGGGGGAGCGCGATCCGCGCCGGGAGCTGCCGCCCACCACGGTCTGCCTGCAGGTGGTGGTGAGCGCCGAAGGCACGGTGGAACGCAGCATGCCGGTGAGTGGGCGCAGTGAGTGCGTTGCTGGCGCTGCCGCCGAAAACCGGGTGCTGGTGGAAGCGGCACAGGAAGCGGTCGCGATGTGGCGCTACTCGCCTGCGGCGGTCTGCCACTTCGCCGCGGGCCACGCGCTGGCCGACCGCAGCGACTGTCGCGATGCCGAGCGGGTGGAGCCGGTGGCGGTGAGCCTGTTCTACGCCTTCACGTTCGAAATCGTGCACGGCCAGCACACGGTGAAGACGCGGTAAAACCACGCGCTGCGCGGTTTTTACGCCCCGCCCTGGATGTTCGCCTTTACCGACGGGTGCATCAACTTCGGCTCGGCAAGCGTGGCGTCGCGCGCTTGACGGGTCGCTACGAACGCCGCCTCGCTCACCCCGTCATGCAGGTGGATGTTGCGTGCGCGTTGCTCACCGATGGTGGTTTCATTGGCGACTTCACGCCCACCCGGACCGTAGTCGTGGCAGATGAACACCCGGGTGGCATCGGGCAGTGCAAGCAGGCGCTGGATCGAGCGGTACAGCAGGGCGGCGTCGCCCCCGGGAAAATCACAGCGTGCGGTTCCGCCATCGGGCATGAACAGCGAATCGCCGGTGAACAGGGCATCACCGATCCGGTAGGCCACGCTGTCGCTGGTATGTCCGGGAACGGCAATGACCTCCGCTGCAATGTCACCCACGGCAAAGCGCTCGCCATCGGCGAACAGATGGTCGAACTGTGAGCCGTCGGTGGGCACGTCCAGCCCATAGCGCGGAGCGAACGTGCGTTGCACCTCCACGATGCCGCCGCCCATCGCCAGCGCCGCCTGCGGGAACGACTGTTTCAGCCAGCGCCCGGCGCTGACATGGTCCGCATGCGCGTGCGTTTCCAGCAGCCAGCGCACCTCCAGCGCGTGTTCGCGCACATGCGCCAGCAGCGGCTGCAGCGCACCGGTCCCGACCGCGTCGGTGTCCGGGTCGTAATCCAGCACCGGGTCGATGACCGCCGCCTGCCGGGTGGCCGGGTCATGCACCACGTAACTGAAGGTGTTGCTGTCCGGATGGAAGAAACTGGCGACGTGCGGTGACATGGTGAAACCTCAGCGCTTACCCAACGTGTCGTTGAGCAGCACCGCCAGGCGTTCGCCGGCCAGGCGCAGTTCGGCTTCGGCGACCGGCAGGTACGTGGCGGTGTACTCGGGCGCCAGCGTACGCTTGGCCGGGTAAACGCCAGGTGCAATGGCGATGCGGCAGCTGGCCTCGGCCCACTGCACCGCATCGGTGCCGATCGCAGATCGCTTGCCCACCTTGGGCGCCTTCAGCGCGGCCAGGCGCCGGGTATAGGCGTCATCGTCCAGCTTGAGGGTGTTCAGCATGCCGCTGTCCCACAGCGAATGCAGGTTGGTACCGCGCCCGTTGAACTGCACCTGGACGTCATTGCCGCCCTTGTCATGGCCGTAACCGGCATGCATGGGCTGGTGGATGTCGCCGACGAAATGCACGACGAACTTGAGTGCCTGCGCGCGCTCGGCATCGGGGCGGCTGCGGTCGCCCAGCAGGGCGGTCTGGGTCTTCAACGCTTCCACCACGCAGTTGCCATTGCGGCAGTTGCGCTCGACCTCGTAGTGGCAATCATCCTCGCCGATGTTCACGTAATGCCAGCCGGCCGAACGCTTGCCCAGGCCGGGATCCTTGGCGCGCAGTTCATCGGCCCACGGCGCAATGGAGGCCAGGGTCGCCCCCGGCTCGGTGGCCAGAAGCCGCGCCACTTCGGCGCGGGTCTGCGGGGTCAGGCGCGGTTCGGCAATGCGGGCGACCAGGCGGTGGCCCTGCGCGCCCCAGGCCAGGGCGTCGGTGGAAACCAGGACAAGCGCTGCTACCAGCGCAGAGGAGCACAACAGGGAGGAAATCTTCATCCGCCCATTCTACCGGCGCCACCTGCACCGGACATGTTCTGGATCTGGCTGTCCGCGCATTGGCCTACACCGCGCGTGCGGGCAGGAAGGCGTGTGACGGGGCGAATACCCGGCGCGAATGCCGCGCGGTGCGACCGGCCGACGGCAAGGGGTCATTGGCAGCGTCAGCGACCGGCGCCGGACCGACCGGCGTGGCCGCGGTGATCTGCGGCAGCGGCTGAGACGGTCCCTGCGGCTGCAGCCACCCGCGCAGGAGGCGCAGCAGCGGCGCAAACTTTTCCTTTTCGTAGGGCGAAAATGCGGCGACGGCGGCGTGCAGGTGGTCGGTCGCTGCGGCTACCCACGCCGGATCCGGGCCCGCCGACAGCAATGCGGCAACCGTTTCCAGGTGCGCCTCACGCATGGCCAGCGCCAACGGGCTGCGCTCGGGGCTGGGCCCTTCGTGAAGCCGCACGGAGCCTGCCCGTGCGTGCCGCAGCAACAGCCGCACCATCGCAGCGTGGCCGCGCGCTGCAGCCAGTTGCAGCAGATCGTTGTTGGCCGGGTCCGGCCTCAGTCCACTTTCCAGCAGATACGTGGCCAGGTCGACGCGATCCCAATGCACCGCCGTGGCCAGCACCGACTGGAAGTCCACCGCCTGGAAGTCCACTGCCTGCACCGCCGCGCCCATGTCGGCGGCGAGCGTGACCTGCGCCTTCCAGTGCGCATGCAGGCGGAGGAACATGTCAGTCTGCCCGTTGACGACCAGCCATTTGAAGTCGGTTGTCTTGGCGTTGGCGCCGGCCTCGATCAGCAGTTCCGCGCAGCGCATATGGGAATGCCGGAGTGCCAGCCCCAACGCGGTGTCGCCGTAGTGCGGGGAGATCCGATCCAGGTCGATCTTGCCGGCACCGGCGTCCAGCAGCGCCTTCAGTCGTTCCGGCTTGTTGGCCATGACCGCCAGATGCACCGCACCGTAGGCGCCTGCGTTCGGGTTGCCGTCGTGGGTGCTGCCCATCACCAGCTTCTTGATGACCGCAACGCTGGACGGCTTGAACAGGTAGTCGCGGGCCGATGTCCGCATGTCGACATGGCAGCGCATTTCCAGCGCCGTATACGGTGCTGGCCGGGGAGTGGCGGCGATCTCCATCCGCTGTTCTGCATTTCGTTTGAGTCCGCTGCTGAAGGCTTCCACATGACTGGAACACCACACCCCAAGCGTGTTGACCAAGGTGCTCAATGCGGTGTCGCCAGTCGTTCGCTGGCCAGGCAGATCGAAGCTGGGCAGGGTGTAAGTCGTCAACGCCCCCTCCGCGCCAGCACCCGTAGTGGCCAACGCAGGCGTGCTGTCGTGGGCGCGCACGGCGTCGGTGGGCGGTGCGGCGATGGCGCGCGCAAGCGTATTGCGCAGGCCGGAGAAGGCAGTGGCCGTGTTGCTGCGTGCAGTAGCCTCCGGCATGGCGGCAACGGTCGCTTCCGGCAGCGCGGATTGGCCCTGAGTGGTCTGGCCGGCCAGGGCCTGCTCGATCCGCTCCATCTGGCTGCGACACTGGACGCGCGCTCGTGCGTCGTGCAGCGTCTCGTGCTCCTGCTTCAACAGGGCCAGCGCACAGCGCATGCCCTCTATTTCGGTCCTGGACAGCTGCTCCAGCGCCTCCACCTGCGTGGCGTCGGTGACCGGTTCGATCTGGATGCCGCGGACGGGCAGCGGCGCGCCGGGCATCCGCGTCGGGGACGGGGCGGAGGGATTGCAGACATCCCGGATCTGGCGCATGGCAGGAGACATCTGTCTGCCCAGCTGGGCCAGGCCGACGGCCAGGCTCGAGAAGGTGGGACGTGCACGCACAGCGGTGTGGGAGGAGATTCGATCCATAGTGATTCCAGGAAGGCCAGGCGAAGCGGAGGGAGTGCCGATGGGAGGCGGCGCCGCATGGTCCGGGGACGGATGTAGATCAGCGATGAATCGTTGCTGCTTCCGTCAACGCGCGGAGATGCCGCGGGTGACGGAACAGGCGTGGGTGGTCTGATCGAGCCGTGCAGATAGCGTGGCGTCGATGCCGTAATTGATGCCGTTGATCGAAATGATCGTTCTCATTGAAGCGACGATGAACGGCGGCGGTGCGAGAAAAAAAATCCCCGGCCAAGGCCGGGGAAATGCGTTGCTGCGAGGTTGGGAGCGGCGCTGACCGGTCGGTCAGAACTTGAACACGTAGGACACGCCGTAGGCCAGCGGGTCGATCTTGACGGTGCCCAGCTTGGTGCCATCCAGCTTGACGTCGCTGTCGATGTCGATCCAGCGCACGTCGATGCGCAGGGCGCCCTTGTCGGCGATGGCGAAGTCGACGCCGGCGTGTGCGGCCAGGCCCCACGAGTCTTCCAGCTTGAGGCTGCTGCCGGCCAGGGCGCCGCCGGTTTCTTCGCTGAAGAAGGTGGTGTAGTTCAGGCCGGCGCCGAGGAACGGGGACACCTTGCCCTTGCTGTTGAAGTGGTACTGCAGGGACACCACCGGCGGCAGGTGCTTGGTGCTGCCCACGCGGCCGAGGCCGTCGATGTTGATGTCGTGCTTGAAGGGCAGGGCGGCCAGCAGCTCGATGCCCAGGTTGTCGGCGATGAAGTATTCGCCGGTGATGGTGGGCTTGATGTCGCTGTCCACGTCGACCTTGAGGCCGCCGGCCAGGGTGCCGTTGTTGGACTTGGGGGCGACCTGGTGGACGCCGGCGGCCAGGGTCCAGTCGCCCTTGGACTGGGCCATGGCGGGGCTGGCGGCCAGGGCGAGGGCGGCGGCAAGGCTGGCGGACAGGAGGAGGGGGGTGTTGCGCATGGTGCTGTCTCGTGGCGGGGTGGAATGGGGCCAGTTTTCCCGCCCGGGCCCTGGCGCGCCTTGATCCGGATCAATCGACGATTTTTACGGGTGTAACCGCTTCCCGTCCCGATCCCGGGGGCCGGGGTGGGCCGGGCTTTGCTAGAATGGCGGCCCTTTCCATCGGCGCCGCTCTGTCGCGGCTGCAGGAGCTTGTGAACATGGCAATCAAGGTTGGCATCAACGGTTTCGGTCGCATCGGGCGCAACGTGCTGCGTTCGGCCGTGCTGAATTTCGGTAATGACATCGAAATCGTGGCCATCAACGATCTGCTGGAGCCGGATTACCTGGCGTACATGCTGAAGTACGACTCGGTGCATGGCCGCTTCAAGGCAGACGTGGAGGTGTCGGGCAGCGACCTGCTGGTCAACGGGAAGAAGATCCGCCTGACCCAGGAACGCGATCCGGCCAACCTGAAGTGGGACGAGGTCGGCGTGGACGTGGTGATCGAATCCACCGGCCTGTTCCTGACCAAGGAAACGGCGCAGAAGCACATCGATGCGGGCGCGAAGAAGGTGATCCTGTCGGCGCCGTCGAAGGACGATACGCCGATGTTCGTGTTCGGTGTGAACGACAAGACCTATGCGGGCGAGGCGATCATCTCCAACGCGTCGTGCACCACCAACTGCCTGGCGCCGCTGGCGAAGGTGATCAACGACAAGTGGGGCATCAAGCGTGGCCTGATGACCACGGTGCATGCGGCGACTGCGACGCAGAAGACCGTGGACGGCCCGTCGAACAAGGACTGGCGCGGTGGCCGCGGCATCCTGGAAAACATCATCCCGTCCTCGACGGGCGCGGCCAAGGCCGTGGGCGTGGTCATTCCGGAGCTGAACAAGAAGCTCACCGGCATGAGCTTCCGCGTGCCGACCTCGGACGTGTCGGTGGTCGACCTGACGGTTGAGCTGGAGAAGGAAGCCACGTACGCCGAGATCTGCGCGGAAGTGAAGGCGCAGAGCGAAGGCGCGCTGAAGGGCATCCTGGGCTACACCGAAGACAAGGTCGTGGCGACCGATTTCCGCGGTGAAACCCACACGTCGGTGTTCGATGCCGACGCCGGTATCGCACTGGACGGCACGTTCGTGAAGCTGGTGTCCTGGTACGACAACGAGTGGGGCTATTCGAACAAGTGCCTGGAAATGGCCAAGGTCGTTGCTGCGAAGTAATCGCTGCGTACGGATGGTGAAAGAACGGCGGACTTCGGTTCGCCGTTTTTTTTTGGCGCTTCGGCTGGTGAGGCTTGGCGCGTGATCTTCGATCACTGTGGTCGCGAGCGTGAGGGGCCCCGCCGCGGCCGGTAGGCCCCTATGCAAATGTCCCCCGGCCGACGCCTGCGGCGACGGCCTCCTCCTTTACTTTGCCAGGGACCTACCGGCCGCGACGGGGCTCGTCTTGCGGTTGGCAGGGAAAAGCGGGCGCCGGTGGGGTGAGTGCGGGGCCGCCATGCCCTTGTGGCGAAGTAAAGGAGGAGGGGGCGGCCGCAGGCCGACGCCGGGGGACATTCGCAGACAAGGGCATGGCGGCCCCGCGCTCGCCCCACCGGCAGCCGCGTCCGGATGAGCGCGTCCACCCGATTCAGTTAGCATGGGCCCGCTGCTGCTGGCGCCATGGCTGTTCTGGCTACCGGTGGCGTTCCCTTGAGGATGACGCGGAATGGAAGCTTTGATTGTCCTGGCGGTACTGGTGTTGTTGGCCGTGCCGGTGTTGCTGATCGTGGCGTTGGTGATGATTTCCGGGCTGCGCCGACGGGTGGCTGCCTTGGAGCAGGCACGCAGCGACAGTGCCCACCCGGCGGCCCAGCCGGCGGTGAGTGCTGCATGGGAAGAACGTCCTCATGCGCCGGCCCCCGTGCCCGCGCCGTCGCCTGCCCCTGAGGTACCGCTGACTGACGCAGAGCCGGTGCCCGAGCCGTTTGCAGCGGCTGCGCGGGTTGCGCCGCCGCCGCTGCCCTCCGGTGTTGTCTCCGAACCCGAACCCTTCGTGCCGCCGCCGCCCCGCGAGCCGGACCTGGGCGAGCGGATCGTGGGCACGATCAAGCGCTGGTTCACCGAGGGCAACGTGCCGGTCAAGATCGGCATGCTGGTGCTGTTGGCGGGTGTGGCGGCGCTGCTGAAGTATGCGAGCGACCAGGGCTGGCTCAATGCGCCGATCGAGCTGCGCCTGGCAGCGATTGCGGCCGGGGCGCTGGGGGGCCTGGTGTTCGGCTGGATCCAGCGCGAGCGCCGGCGGATGTTCGCGCTGGCGCTGCAGGGCGGGGCGATCGGCATCCTGCTGCTGACGATCTTCGCGGCGTTCAAGCGCTATGGGCTGCTGGATCCGGGGATCGCATTCGCGCTGAGCATCGTGCTGATTGCGGGCATGGGCGTGCTGGCGGTGGTGCAGAACTCGCGCACCCTGGCGGTGCTGGGCATCCTGGCCGGGTTCATGGCGCCGATCTGGCTGTCCACCGGCAGTGGCAACCATGTGGCGCTGTTCTCGTACTACGCCGTGCTCAATGCGGCCATCCTCGCCATTGCCTGGTGGCGCCCGTGGCGCGCGCTCAACCTGCTGGGCTTTGCGTTTACCTTTGGCATCGGCACCACGTGGGGCGTGCTGCAGTACAACGCGGACAAGTTCGCCAGTACCGAGCCGTTCCTGCTGCTGTTCTTTGCCTTCTACCTGGTCATTCCCATCCTGTATGCGCGCCGCCAACCGGCCGGGAAGCGCGACCTGGTCGATGGCAGCCTGGTGTTTGGGACGCCGCTGATCGCGTTCTCGCTGCAGGCGGGCATGCTGCATGACGACCGGCTGCTGCTGGCGCTGTGCGCGGTGGGGGTGGCGGCGCTGTACGCGGGCCTGGCGTGGGCGCTGATCCGGCGGCCGCGCTATACGGCGCTGGGGCAGTCGCATGCGGTGCTGGCGGTGGGCTTTGCCACGCTGGCGGTGCCGCTGGCGTTGTCGGCGCGTGCCACCGCCAGCGTGTTCGCGCTGGAAGGGGCGGCGCTGGTGTGGCTGGGCCTGCGCCAGCAGCGCCTGCTGCCGCAGATCGCCGGCGCGCTGCTGCAGCTGGGGGCTGCGTTCGGCTTCGTGGTGGGGGCCGATTACTGGTTCAACGACGCCACGGCCATCGCCAACCCGACCTTCATGAGCGGGTTGCTGCTGGCCCTGGCCGGCTTTGCGTCCGCCTTCAGCTACCGCCGTGCCGGCCGCGACGCGCCGGCCATCGTGTACTACCTGTGGGGCCTGCTGTGGTGGCTGGGGGGCGCCAGCCATGAGGTCACCCGCTTCGTTGCGTTCGACAGCCGCCCGGATGCGTTGCTGGTCGTGGTGGCCGTCACGGCATGGATCGCGGCGGAGGTGCACCGGCGCCTGCCGGCGCGCGCGCTGGTATTGACCACGCTGGCCATGCTGCTGTGCGCATTCCCGCTGGCGCTGTGGCAGGTGGACATCCACCGCCAGCCGTTCGCCGGGTACGGCGCGATGGCCTGGGGGGTGTTCGCGGTGCTCGGCGTGCGCAGCCTGTGGTGCCTGCGCGGCGGCCAGGACCGTGCCGCAGTGGCGGCGCAGTTCATCTGGTGGCTGCTGTGGCCTACGGTGCTGTCGCTCGCCGCGTCGTGGCTGGCCGACCGCTTCGCGCTGGCCCAGGGCTGGGCGCTGGCGGCGACGCTGCTGCCGTGGCTGGCGGTGGTGGTCATCGCGCTGCAGCGCTGGCGCTGGTTGACGGTGCCGCTGGGCGAGCGCTTCGACGTGGCGCGGCCGGCGTTGCAGTGCACGCTGTTTGCGGTGCTGGGGCTGGCGTGGATCGGCTTCCTGTTCGCCCCGGGCGCGGCCTGGCCGCTGCCATGGGTGCCCGTGTTCAATCCATTGGAGCTGGCGCAGCTGGCCGTGCTGGCCTTGCTGGCACAGTGGCTGTGGCGCGGCGATGCGCCCGCGGCGCTGCAGGCACGCCGCGTGCCGCTGCAGGCGCTGGCCGGCTTCGTCGCGCTGACCAGCATCACCCTGCACGCGGTGCATCACTGGGGCGCGGTGCCGTGGAACGGACGGCTGTGGTCGTCCACGCTGGCACAGACCAGTTTGACGGTGGTGTGGAGCGTGCTCGGTGTGATCAGCTGGGTGTGGGGTTCGCGCCGCGGGCAGCGCGCCCTGTGGTTGGTGGGTGCGGTGCTGATGGGCGTGGTGCTGGCCAAGCTGGTGCTGATCGACCGACAGCACCTGGGCAACCTGCTGGGTATTTCTTCTTTCATCGCCTATGGCCTGCTGTGCACGGTCGTGGGCTATCTGGCGCCGGCTCCGCCGCGCACGCCGGAACCTGCCATGGAGCCGCAGCCGTGACCCTTCTTCCTCGTGTGCTTGCCGCCGTTGCGCTGCTCGCCGCCGTCCCTGCGCTGTACGCCGCCGACGCGCGCCAGGCCTATCGGGAGCAGTGGCCACTCCAGTTGTCGGCGCCGCAGGCCGGTGCCTATCGGCTGACCCTCGGCGAGGACCAGTACCGCAGCGCGGTGTCGCCGCGGCTGGCCGACGTGCAGGTGTTCAACGCGCAGGGCCAGCCGCTGCCGGCGGCACTGCTGGCCGCCGACCAGCCGCTGGCGCAGCCGGCGCAGTGGCATCCGCTGCCCTGGTTCCCGCTGCCGGCGCAGGGCAGTAGCGCCAGCGATGACCTGCAGGTGCTGACCGAACGCAACACCGACGGCAGCGTGCGTCGGGTCGAGGCGCGGCTGGGCCGGAGTGGCGGCAGCACCCAGCCGGGTGGGTGGCTGGTGGATGCCAGTGCGCTGAAAAGCGGCGTGCAGGCGCTGCGCCTGGACTGGCAGTCGGCGCAGGCCCTGCAGGTGCGGGTGCGGGTGGAGGCCAGCGATGACCTGCGCGACTGGCAGGCGGTGGCCGAAGGCGTGCCGCTGGTGGACCTGCAGCACGACGGCCAGCGTCTGCAGCAGCGACGCATCGAGATCGGACGCCAGGCGAAGTATTTCCGCATCCTGCCGCAGGGCGGCGACGTGCTGCCGCCGCTGACGGCGGTGCAGGCCGAGCGCGTGCCGGCCGCGCAGACAATCCAGTGGCAGTGGCGGCAGCTGGCCGGCACGGCGGGAAAGCCCGGCGAATTCGAGTACACGTTGGACGGCCGCTTCCCGATCGCCCAGGCCGACCTGATCACGCCTGACAACAGCGTGGTGCAGTGGACCCTGCTCAGCCGGGATGATCCCGACCAGCCGTGGCAGGTCCGCGCCGGTCCCTGGGTGGCCTACCAGCTGCAGGACGGCGGCGCGCGCAACCAGTCGCAGGCACAGTCGCTGGCGGTTCCCACCCGCGACCGGTTCTGGAAGCTCACCGCCTCGCAGGCGCAGGCGACCCCGGCGCCCACCCTCAAGCTGGGCTACCAGCCCGAAGCGCTGGTCTTCCTCAGCCAGGGCGAAGCACCGTTCAGCGTGGCCGCCGGCAGCGTGCACGCGGCGCGCAGCGACGCGCCAGTAGGCACCGTGATCGCGCAGCTGCGCGAACAGCGTGGCGCGCAATGGCAGCCGGCCGTGGCCAGCGTGCAGGGTCCGGCGCAGGTGCTGGGCGGCGACGCGGCGGTGCAGCCGACCCGCGACTGGAAACGCTGGCTGCTGTGGGGCCTGCTGGTGCTGGGCGTGCTCATCGTCGGCGGGTTCGCCGCCAGCCTCCTCCGCCAGGCGGGTCGCGTCAGGGAGTGACGACCAACGGTCGTCACCTACCGGTCCATGGGTCGGTGGGTCGTCACACACCGTGGTGTACGGGACCGGTAGGTCGCACGGCAGGTAACGACCGTGGGTCGTTACGCACCGGGGTGTACGGGACCGGTGGGTCGCACGGTAGGTAACGACCGTTGGTCGTTACGCACCGGGATGTACGGGACCGGTAGGTCGCACGGCAGGTAACGACCGTTGGTCGTTACGCACCGGGATGTACGGGACCGGTAGGTCGCACGGTAGGTAACGACCGTTGGTCGTTACGCACCGGGATGTACGGGACCGGTGGGTCGCACGGTAGGTAACGACCGTTGGTCGTTACGCACCGGGATGTACGGGACCGGTAGGTCGCACGGCAGGTAACGACCGTGGGTCGTTACGCATCCCGGGGGGCCGTTACAATGGTCGCCTGCGCCGTGCGCGGCGCCCTTTCCTTTTCCGCCAAAGAGTTGCTGCCCCATGTCCATCGTTCGCATGACCGACCTCGACCTTTCCGGCAAGCGCGTGCTGATCCGCCAGGACCTCAACGTGCCGATCGAAGACGGCCGCATCACCTCCGAACAGCGCATCACCGCATCGCTGCCGACGTTGAAGCGGGCGCTGGAACAGGGCGCGGCGGTGATGGTCACCTCGCACCTGGGCCGCCCGCAGGAAGGCGTGTGGAGTGAAGCCGATTCGCTGGCGCCGGTCGCGCTGCGCCTGTCCACCCTGCTGGGCGTGGACGTGCCGCTGGTGCGCGACTGGGTCGATGGTGTGGACGTTGCCCCGGGTTCGATCGTGCTGCTGGAAAACTGCCGCATGAACGTGGGCGAGGGCAAGGACGACGAAGCGCTGTCGCGCAAGTACGCCGCGCTGTGCGATGTGTTCGTGATGGATGCCTTCGGCACCGCGCACCGCGCCCAGGCCTCCACCCACGGGGTGATCCGCTTCGCCCCGGTCGCCGCCGGTGGCCCGCTGCTGATGGGTGAGCTGGATGCGCTGGCCAAGGCACTGGACGCACCGGCGCAGCCGCTGCTGGCGATCGTGGCCGGCAGCAAGGTCAGCACCAAACTGGAACTGCTGGCCAACCTGGTCGGCAAGGTCGACCAGCTCATCGTCGGGGGCGGCATCGCCAACACCTTCATCGCCGCCGCCGGCCATGCCGTGGGCAAGTCGCTGTACGAACCGGACCTGCTGGAGACCGCGAAGAAGATCGTGGCCGACGCCAAGGCACGCGGCGCCGACATCCCGCTGCCGACCGACGTGGTGGTGGCCAAGCAGTTCCTTCCCGACGCCGAAGCCACGGTCAAGGCGGTCACCGACGTCGCCGATGACGACCTCATCCTCGACATCGGCCCGCAGACCGCCCAGCACTACGCCGGGCTGATCGCCAAGGCCGGTACGGTGGTGTGGAACGGCCCGGTCGGCGTGTTCGAGTTCGAAGCCTTCAGCCACGGCACCGAAGCGCTGGCACGCGCCATTGCCGGTTCGCCCGCCTTCTCCATCGCCGGTGGCGGCGACACCCTGGCCGCAGTGGACAAGTTCGATATCGCCCATCAGGTGAGTTACATCTCCACCGGCGGCGGCGCGTTCCTGGAGTTCCTGGAAGGCAAGACCCTGCCGGCGGTGGCCGCCCTCGAAGCCCGGGGCAGCTGATGGTCAACGACCGGTCGGTGACGACCGTGGGTCGTCACCCCGTTGAAGCGCGCGCAACGCTCTTCTTCGACCTCGACGGCACGCTGATCGACTCCGCCGTGGGGATCACCGGGTGCGTGGCCCATGCGCTGACCCGGATGGGCCTCCCGGTTCCGCCGCAGGACGAACTGCGGCGCTGGATCGGCCCGTCGCTGCGCACCAGCTTCGCGCCGCTGTTCGATGATCCGGCGCAGGTGGAGCAGGCGGTCTCCTTCTACCGCGAGCGCTTCGACGTGGTCGGCTGGCGCGAGCACGAGATCTACCCGGGCATCGGCCAGGTCGTGCAGGACCTGCATGCGCGGGGCCACCGTATGGCGATCGTGACCGCCAAGAACGAACCGCATGCCCGGCGCATCGTCGAGCACCTGCCGTTCGGCGCGTGCTTCGAGGACGTCATCGGCGCTACCCCGGACGGCAGCCGCAGCGAAAAGCCACAGCTGGTGGCCGAAGCGTTGCGCCGGCTGCTGTTGCCGGCCGCGCAATGCTGGATGATCGGCGACCGCCGCATGGATATCGAAGGCGCGCGCCACCATGGCATGCGCAACATCGGCGTCCTGTGGGGCTTTGGCGGGGAAGAGGAATTGCTGGCCGCGGGGGCCGCGCACCTGGCGGCCACGCCCGACGCGCTGCTTTCGTTGATCGATTGAACCGGCGGCGGCGTTCCGTACGCCGCCGCATGTCGTGCCCTGGTCCAAGGCTGTCTGCAGGACATCGGCGAAACCCAGACGCGACAATGCTGTAAACGTATTCATGGGACGTGAAGGGTGTGGTAATTTCGATCCTTTCCCGGGAGCCCATTAACCATGATTGAGCGTCAGCGCCGTACGAAGATCCTTGCCACCCTCGGTCCGGCCACCGATCCGCCGGGCGTGCTGGAGGATCTGTTCCGCGCCGGCGTGAACGTGGTCCGCCTCAACTTCAGCCACGGCGATCCGTCCGGCCAGGCCAAGCGCGCCGCCGACGTCCGCGCTGCCGCCGCGCGCGTGGGCGTGGAAGTGGGCATCCTGGCCGACCTGCCCGGCCCGAAGATCCGCATCGAACGCTTTGCTGAAGGCAAGATCCACCTCAAGGCGGGCGACCGCTTCGATCTGGTCGCCTCGCCGAGCGCACCGGCCGGCGATACCACCCAGGTGGGCGTGAGCTACCTCGGCCTGCCGCAGGACGTGGGCCCCGGCGACGTGCTGCTGCTCGACGACGGCCTGATGCAGCTGCAGGTGGTGGAAGTGCAGGGCGAACGCATCATCAACACCGTGCTCAACGACGGCGTGCTGTCCGACCGCAAGGGCCTGAACAAGCAGGGTGGCGGCCTCTCGCTGGGCGCGCTGACCGAGCGCGACAAGGAACTGATCGGCATCGTCGCCAAGATCGGCGTGGACTTCATCGCCGTGTCGTTCTGCCGCAACGCGCAGGACATGAACGACGCGCGTGCCATCGCCGAACAGCACGGCTGCTATGCCGCGCTGGTGTCCAAGATCGAGCGCACCGAAGCGATCGAGAACCTGGAAGAAATCGTCGACGCGAGCGACGTGGTGATGGTCGCCCGTGGCGACCTGGGCGTGGAAATCGGCGACGCCGAGCTGCCGGGCCTGCAGAAGAAGATCATCAAGGCCTCGCTGGCCCAGAACAAGGTGGTGATCACCGCCACGCAGATGCTGCAGTCGATGGTCGAAAGCCCGATCCCGACCCGAGCCGAAGTGCTGGACGTGGCCAACTCGGTCATCGACGGCACCGACGCGGTGATGCTGTCGGCCGAAACCGCTGCCGGCGCCTACCCGGTCAAGGCCGTGGAAGCCATGGCGCGCATCTGCCTGGGCGCCGAGCGCCAGTTCCAGACCGAGACCGATTTCGGCGCGTCGCCGCGCAACCTCGAGCGCGCCGACCAGGCCATCGCCATGGCCACCATGTTCCTGTCCCAGCACGTGGGCGTGCGCGCGATCGTGGCGATGACCGAATCCGGTGGCACCGCGCGCTACCTGTCGCGGTTCCGCGCCTCCGCGCCGGTGTACGCGGTGACCCGCCACGACGGCGCCCGCCGCCAGATGGCGCTGATGCGCGATGTGTTCCCGATCAACTTCGACAGCCGCGGCCTGACCCCGCGCGAAGCCGCGCGCGGCAGCATCCGCCTGCTGGTGGAAGCCAACCAGCTGCAGGCCGGCGACCGCGTGGTGTTCACCAGCGGCGAGCACATGGAAACCCATGGCGCCACCAACACCCTGCGCCTTTTGGAAGTGGGCGAAGACGGCCGCGCCAGCGGGCTGGGCGACCTGTAAGAAGACCGTGGAGCCGGGCACAGCCCGGCTCCACGCGGGGTTTCGCGGTAGCGCCGGCCGTTGGCCGGCCCAGGCGGAGTGATCCACCCAGGGCACATGACTGCCCGTGAAAGCGGTTCCAGATTCCGTGAACGGCCAGTTCACGGAAGGCGCCCGCTATAATCGTGTTTTTCCCGCACCCGCCACAGGAAATACATGAGCATCGAACAGCTGGCTGAAACCGCCCAGGCCATGGTCGCCCCGGGCAAGGGCATCATCGCCATCGACGAATCCACCGGGACCATCGCCAAGCGCTTTGCCAGCGTGGGCATCGAGAACACCGAAGAGAACCGTCGTGCCTACCGCGAGCTGCTGCTGACCACGCCGAAGCTCAACGAGCACATTTCCGGCGCGATCCTGTACGACGAAACCATCCGCCAGTCCACCAAGGACGGCGTGCCGTTCGCCAAGTACATGGCCGACAACGGCATGATCCCGGGCATCAAGGTCGACAAGGGCGCCCACCCGCTGGCCGGCTGCCCGGGCGAGATGGTCACCGAAGGCCTCGACGGCCTGCGTGAGCGCCTGCAGGAGTACTACAAGCTGGGTGCGCGTTTCGCCAAGTGGCGTGCGGTGATCAACATCGGTGAAAGCATTCCGTCGGGCACCTGCATCGAGTCCAACGCGCATGCGCTGGCCCGCTATGCCGCGCTGTGCCAGGAATGCGGCCTGGTGCCGATGGTCGAGCCGGAAGTGATCATGGACGGCGACCACGACATCGAAACCTGCTACGAAGTCACCGAAGCCACCCTGCGTTCGCTGTTCGACGCGCTGTACCAGCAGAACGTGCTGCTGGAAGGCACCATCCTGAAGGCCTCGATGGTCATTTCCGGCAAGGGCTGCGAGGAGCAGGCCGACGTCGAGGAAGTGGCCGAATCGACCGTGATGTGCCTCAAGAGCACCGTGCCGGCGATCCTGCCGGGCGTGGTGTTCCTGTCCGGTGGCCAGAGCGATGAGCAGTCCACTGCCCACCTCAACGCCATGAACCAGATGGGCAACCTGCCGTGGCCGCTGAGCTTCTCCTACGGCCGCGCCATGCAGCAGGCCGCGCTGAAGCTGTGGGCCAAGGACACCAAGGCCAACGTCGCCAAGGCGCAGCAGACCGTGTACGACCGCGCCAAGGAAAACGGCCAGGCTGCGCTGGGCAAGTGGAACGGCTGATCCACGCCGCACCCGCGCAACGGAAAACGCCGGCGGTTTCGCCGGCGTTTTTTTTGCCCGAAGCGCCACGCCCTGCGTGGCCGGCGGGGTGCCGGCCTACGGCAGCCACGCGGGACGTGGCTCTACCGGGGGGCAGGGCAGTCCTGGGGCCACGTCGCCCGGTTGCCCCAGCGCAGCCAGTGCCGACTGGTACACCTTGAAGGTCGCCGCGTTGTAGGCCACCAGGATGATCCGCTGGGGCTCGCGGTGCGAACGCTGCCAGGCCAGGGTTTCGGTGGCCGCAATCTGCGCGGCCTGGTGCAGCGGATAGCCGAACACGCCGCAGCTGATCGCCGGAAACGCAATCGAGCGCAGCCCCAGCGTTTCGGCCAGCTGCAGCGATTTCCAGTAACAGTTGGCCAGCAGCTCGGGCTCGGCGCGGGTGCCATCGTTCCACACCGGCCCCACGGTATGCAGCACGTGCCGTGCCGGCAGGTTGTAGCCCGCCGTGGCGCGGACTTCACCGGTGGGGCAGCGGACGCCCGGGCGGACCTGTGGCAGCGCCGCACATTCGGCCAGCAGCTGCGGCCCCGCCGCGCGGTGGATCGCGCCGTCCACGCCTCCGCCGCCGAGCAGGGATTCGTTGGCCGCATTGACGATCGCATCCACCGCCAGGGTCGTGATGTCGCCCTGCCACACTTCGATCTTCATGCGTGCCGCTCCTTCATGTTCCGGATCCATACAACGGGATGACTGCCGCCTCACACGCTAGCGACCAGGGCATCTAGGCTGCGTCATCGTCGTCTCAGGCAGTGCGACCCGGCGGGCACCGTCCGACACCGCCACCTTGCGGCGGGCCGGCTTCACCGCAGATGAAGGCCGCCCCAAACGCAGGCGCCCACCGCAAGGGGTGGGCGCTACCGGTCCGTAGCGCGGGGCTCTGCCCCGCTGCCCGTGGGCTCACGGCAAACCGGCCAACCACTCGTCGTCCGACCCCTCATTGATGTCGGCAAACAGCGGCGTGGAGAAGTACCGCTCGCCGGTATCGGGCAGCATCGCCAACAGCACGCTCCCGGGCTCAGCCTTGGCCGCCACGTCCAGCGCGCTGGCCACCGTGGCCCCGGCCGAGATGCCCACGAAGATGCCTTCTTCCGCCGCCAGCCGGCGCGAGGTCTCGATCGCCCGGGCGTCGTCGATCGTCAGCAGCTCATCGAAGATGTCGCGGTTGAGCACCTCCGGCACGAAGTCCGGGGTCCAGCCCTGGATCTTGTGCGGCTTCCATTCCGCGCCGCCCAGCAGCGCCGCGCCTTCCGGTTCGGTGGCGATGATGCGGGTTTCCGGGCGGGCCACCTTCAGCACCTCGCCCACCCCGGTCAGGGTGCCGCCGGTACCCCAACCGGTCACGAAGTAGTCCAGCCGCTTGCCGGCGAAATCGCGCAGGATCTCGGCGGCGGTGGTGTTGCGGTGGTAGGCCGGGTTGGCCGGGTTGGTGAACTGGCTGGCCAGGAACCAGCCATGTTCCTCGGCCAGTTCACGCGCGCGCTTGACCATGCCCGAGCCGCGCTCGGCGGCCGGGGTCAGGATCACCTTGGCGCCGTAGGCACGCATCAGCTTGCGGCGCTCGATGGAGAAGGTCTCCACCATGGTCGCCACGAACTTGTAGCCGCGCGCGGCGGCGACCATGGCCAGCGCCACGCCGGTATTGCCGGAGGTCGCCTCCACGATGGTGTCGCCGGGCTTGAGCACGCCGCGCGCTTCGGCGTCCAGGATGATCGCCAGCGCCAGGCGGTCCTTGACCGACCCGCCGGGATTGAACGATTCGACTTTCGCGTACAGGGTGACGTGGTCGGGGGCAATGCGGTTCAGGCGCACTACCGGGGTATTGCCGATGGTGTCCAGGATCGAGGGGTACAGGGCCATGGGAAACGCTCCGCGGATTCAATGACGGGCCACGGGCGGGCCGCGGCATGAGGGAAGGGCAGCGCAGGTGGCTTTCACGCGCCGGGCGCGACAGGGGTCCGCCAGACCGTAGCGCCGGCATATGACAGCGCGAAATGACCTGATACCCTTCATAAACAACATTTGGTTATAAGCTGGTGACGGCAACTGGCTTACAGTCGGTCGACCCCCTCCCTGCCTGCGCGCACGCCCATGACGCTGACCCAACTTCGTTATCTGGTGGCCATTGCCGACGCCGAGCTCAACATCACGCTGGCGGCCTCGCGGGTGCACGCCACCCAGCCGGGGCTGTCCAAGCAGCTCAAGCAGCTGGAAGATGAACTGGGCTTCCTGCTGTTCGTGCGCAAGGGCCGCAGCCTGGAGGCGGTGACGCCGGCCGGCGTGGAGGTCATCGGCCGCGCCCGTGCGGTGCTGGCCGAAGCCAACAACATCCGCACCTATGCCGCCAACCAGCGTCGGGAAAGCCAGGGCCAGCTGATCCTGACCACCACCCACACCCAGGCCCGCTTCGTGTTGCCGCCGGCGGTTGCCCGGATCAAGCAGGCCTACCCGCAGGTGAGCGTGCACCTGCAGCAGGCGGCCGAAAGCGATGCGCTGGACCTGCTCAGCCAGGGTGATGCGGATATCGCCATCATCAGCACGGCCGGTGCCGAGCCCAGCGCCGGCATCGCCATTCCGCTGTACCGCTGGCGGCGGCTGGTGCTGGTCCCGCGCGGGCACGCGCTGGACCGCCCCGGCGCCGCGCCGGACCTGCAGGCGCTGTCGACCCAGCCGCTGATCAGCTACGAGTCCTCCACCCGCGGCAGCTCCTCTCTGCAGCGCGCCTTCGCCGCCTCCGGGCTGACCCCCGACATCGCGCTGACCGCGCTGGATGCGGACCTGATCAAGACCTACGTGCGCACCGGCCTGGGCGTGGGCCTGCTGGCCGAAATGGCGGTCAACGCCGGCGATGAGGACCTGCGTTCCTGGCCGGCGCCGGCGCCCATCGACGAATGCATTGCCTGGGCCGTGCTGCCGCGCGACCGCGTGCTGCGTGACTACGCGCTGGAACTGGTGCACGTGCTGGCCCCGCAGATCGACACCCGCGACCTGCGCCGCGTCATCGACGGCAACCAGGAGGCCGACTGGCCGCTGCCGCCGACGTGGGAATCGCTGACCCAGACGATCACGGTCTGACCCCGCCCGACCAACGGTCGGGCGCTACCGGTCCGGCGTCGGGTAGGTGACGACCGTTGGTCGTCACGACGGCGCCTGCGACGCGTGGTCGCACATGCCCATTCAGCGGCGTGTCCGCCTACCCTCGCCGCTACAATCGCAGGGTGAACCGCCGTCGCCGCCCGTTTGCCTTCCTGCTGCAGCTCGCCTTCGTGGCGACGCTGCTGATGGCGCTGGCGCCGCTGGTCAGCCGCTGGCAGCAGGCGCAGGGCCCGTCGGTGATGCTGATGCCGGGTGGCATGGCCCACGTGATGCCGGCACATGCGATGCCCCCGCACGTGATGCCGGGGCATGACAGGGCGATGCACGGTTCGTCGCCGCATCACCTGTCCATGCACGGTTCGTCCATGCACGACATGTCGAGCAGCGCCGCCAGGCCTGCCGATGCCTCCCCAGCCTCTCCGTCCGCCCCGATCGACCCACACGCCGGCCATGGTGAGGCCTGCGAATACTGCATGATGGCCTCACGGCTGATGCCGTGGCTGGCGGTCCTGATCCTGCTGCTGCCGGTCCTGACGGTCATCGCGCCGCCGGTGCTGCGCACCGTCGCCGGCCCGCACAGCCTGCGCTGGCCTGCCCACGCCGCGCGCGGACCGCCGCTGCACGCCTGAAACCGCCCTGTCTTCTTCCTGCTGCGCGACGCCGCCCTGGCGCCGCGCACCTGTGCGTTTTCTGGAGTTCCACCATGACCGTTACCTCCCGCAGCGCGGGCGCAATGACGCGCCTGTCTGTTTCCCTGTCGCTTGCACTGGCCACGGTGCCGCTGCACGCCGCCGAGCGCGACCACGCGCGTACCCTCGACACCCTGGTGGTCACCGCCAGCGCCCCGTCCTCGCCCCTGCAATGGGTCACCGACCCGCGCCTGCCGCGCCAGCCGGTCCCGGCCAGCGATGGCGCCGACTACCTGAAGACCGTCCCCGGCTTTGCCGCCATCCGCAACGGGGGCACCAACGGCGACCCGGTGCTGCGCGGCATGTTCGGTTCGCGCCTGAACATCGTCAGCAACGAGGGCAACCTCATCGGCGCCTGCCCCTCGCGCATGGACAATCCGCTGTCGTATATCGCCCCGGAAACCTTCGACCGGCTCACCATCATCAAGGGCCCGCAGAGCGTGCGTTGGGGTGCCGGCGCTTCAGCGGGCACGGTGCGATTCGAACGCGATACCCCGCGTTTCGACGCTCCGGGCATCGACCTGGACGCCAGCGCGCTGGTCGGCTCGCGCAACCGCAACGACCAGGTGCTGGACCTCACCGCCGGTGCCTCGCAGGGCTACGTGCGCGTCAACGGCAACCGCTCCGAGGCGGACGACTACAAGGACGGCAATGGCGAGGTGGTGCCGTCCAAGTGGCGCAAGTGGAACAGCGATGTCGCCGTGGGGTGGACCCCGGATGCGGACACCGTGCTGGAGCTCTCCGCCGGCACCGGCGATGCGATAGCGCGTTATGCCGGGCGTGGCATGGATGGCGCCGCGTTCAAGCGCACCAGCTACGCCGCGCGCTTCGAACGCGACAACCTGCCCGGCGCGTGGGACAAACTGCAGGCCAACGTCTACTACAACGACGCCGACCACGTCATGGACAACTACACCCTGCGCGAGCCGAACCCGGCCAGCAGCATGCCGATGCCCATGGCCTCGAATGTCGATCGCCGCACCACCGGCGGTCGCATCGCCTCCGAGTGGCGCTGGCAGGACATCGCCCTAGTGGCCGGCGTGGACGCGCTCGACAGCCGCCACCGCAGCCGCAACGGCATGGGCCGCAACACCTACCGGCTCACGCCATGGTCGACCGACGCACGCCAGAAGAACCAGGGCGTGTTCACCGAGATCACCCTGGGCGAAGGCACCGCGCAACGATGGGTGAGCGGGCTGCGCATCGATCGCGCCGAGGTCACCGACGAGCGCGCCACCACCGGCATGATGGCGATGCCGAACCCGACCGCCGGGCAGCGCCGCCGCGAAGACCTGGGCAGTGGCTTCCTGCGTTTCGAGCGGGACATCAGCAGCGCGCTGACCACCTACGCCGGTATCGGCCACAGCGAGCGCATGCCCGATTACTGGGAGCTGTTCTCGCCTGACATGGGACCGGCCGGCAGCATCAACGCCTTCAGCAGTGTGCGGCCGGAAAAAACCACCCAGCTCGATATCGGCCTGCAGTACCGGGATGAGCGGGTCAACGCATGGGTCTCGGCGTACGCCGGGCGCCTCCAGGACTACATCCTGTTCACCTACCGCGACGGCGGCATGATGGGCAGCACCACCCAGGCCACCAACATCGATGCGCGTATTGCCGGTGCCGAAGCGGGCGCCGAGTTCGCGCTTGGGCAGGGCTGGAAACTCGGCGGCACGCTGGCCTACGCATGGGGCGAAAACCGCACCGATGGCGGCGCACTGCCGCAGATGCCGCCGCTGGAAGCACGCCTGAGCGCAGGCTGGGAAGGCGCGCGCTGGAGTGCAGGTGCACTGGCTCGCGCAGTGACCCGCCAGAACCGCGTGGCGCCGGCGCAGGGCAACGTGGTCGCGCGTGACCTCGGCCCAAGCGCAGGCTTCGCCACGCTCGCGCTCAACGCCGGCTACCGCATCAGCGATGCACTGCAGCTCAGCGCAGGCGTGGACAACCTGTTCGACCGCGCCTACAGCGAGCACCTCAACCTCGCCGGCAGCGCCGACTTCGGCTTCCCCGCCGACCCGGTCCGCATCAACGAACCCGGCCGCACGGTCTGGATGAAGGTGAACTACACGTACTGAGGTAAACCGCGCCTGGCGGGTGTCGACGTCTGGTCGATACCCGCCTATTCCCGTGGAGACGCAATCCGACATGCGTTGACACATCCCGTTACACGCCCCGCAGGCCCCAGCACGAAAGGGGTTGCGCCTGTCACCGGGCAATGTGAACGCGCCGGTAAACGCTTGGCACATATGCCTGACGCGGGCGGTGGCTACACTTGCCGGTCGTGGAACATCAAGGGTTGTACTTCATGTCGGGACGCATCACCGCGCGCATCATTGCTGGCCTCGGCCTGGTCCTCCTGGCCGGGTGCGGCAGCAAGGACGAAGCCGCCCATCGGCAGGCTGAAGTGGTGCCGGTGACCACCCAGGTGGTGCAGACCTCCGCCTGGAGCGACACCCTGCAGGCCCTGGGTACCGCCAAGGCCCGCGAGTCGGTGACCATCACCGCCAAGGTCAGCGAAATCATCGAGACCGTCCACTTCGACAGCGGCCAGCAGGTCTCCGCCGGCACCCCCCTGGTCACCCTGCGCGGCCAGGCCCAGGAAGCCGCCCTGCTGCAGGCGCAAGCGACCTTTGCCGAAGCCGACCAGCTGTACAAGCGCCAGCGTGAACTGGCCGCCCAGCAGCTGGTGGCCAGTGCCACCCTCGACACCCAGCGCGCCATCCGCGATGCCGCCGAAGCGCGCGTGCGCGAAATGCAGTCCGACATCGGCGACCGCCGCGTGCGCGCCCCGTTCGCCGGCGTGCTCGGCATCCGTCAGGTCAGCGAAGGCTCGCTGGTTACCCCCACCACCGTCATCGCCACCCTCGACGACATCGAGCGCATGCACGTCGACTTCCAGGTACCCGAAGCCGAACTTGCCTCGTTGTCCAACGGCGACAAGGTCAGCGCCACCAGCGTCGCCTATCCCGGCCGCACCTTCGAAGGCGAAGTCGCCACCATCGATACCCGCGTCGACCCCGGCACCCGCGCCGTCACCGTGCGCGCCGACTTCATCAACGCCGACCACAGCCTGCGGCCCGGCATGCTGCTGGACGTACGCATGTTCCGCCCCGAGCGCCAGGCGCTGGTCATCCCGGAAATCGCCGTCGTCCAGGTCGGCCGCGATTCCTTCGTGTTCCGGGTCAAGCCCGACCACACCGTCGAACGCCTGGACGTGGTCAGCGGCGCGCGTCGCTCCGGCGTGGTCGAGATCCGCGAAGGCCTCAAGGCCGGCGACCGCATCGTCGTTGACGGCACCGGCAAACTGCGTCCCGGCCTGAAGGTCAACGACACCGCCGCGCCCGCGGCAGCGCCCGCGCCGGCGCCCGCAACCCCGGCTGCCAGCCCCGCCGCCGAGAAGGCCACGGATCCGGCGCCGGCCGGCACCACCCGTGCCCCGACCGGCGCCACCGCCGCCGCCGTGGGCCACGCCGGATGAAACTCTCCGACATCTCCATCCAGCGGCCGGTCTTTGCGGTGGTGATGAGCCTGCTGCTGGTCGTGCTGGGCATCATGTCGTTCACCCGCCTGACCCTGCGCGAACTGCCGGCCATCGACCCGCCCATCGTCTCGGTGTCGGTCGATTACACCGGCGCGTCCGCCGCCGTCATCGAAAGCCGCATCACCCAGGTGCTCGAAGACGCCCTGGCCGGCATCGAAGGCATCGACACCATCAACGCGCGCAGCTCCAATGGCCGCGCCCAGGTCAGCATCGAATTCACCTCCAACCGCGACATCGAAGCGGCCGCCAACGACGTGCGCGACGCGGTCAGCCGCGTGGCCGACCGCATGCCTGAGGAGGCGCGCCCGCCGGAAATCGCCAAGGTCGAGAGCGACGCCGACCCGATCATCTGGTTCAACATGACCTCCTCCAGCATGAACACGCTGGAGCTGAGCGACTACGCCGACCGCTACGTCGTGGACCGCTTCTCCAGTCTGGACGGCGTGGCCCAGGTCCGCATCGGCGGTCGCCAGCGCTATGCCATGCGCATCTGGCTGGACCGCGACCAGCTCGCTGCGCGCGGCCTGACCGTGGGTGATGTGGAAACCGCATTGCGCAACGAGAACGTGGAGCTGCCGGCCGGCCGCATCGAATCGGCCGACCGCGATTTCACCCTGCGCGTGGAGCGCAACTACGTAAAGCCGGAAGACTTCGCCACCATCCCGCTGGGCAAGGGCGCCGACGGCTACGTGGTGCGCATGGGCGATGTGGCCCGGATCGAACTGGCCTCGTCCGAACGCCGTGCGTATTACCGCAGCAACGGCGAACCCGGCATCGGCCTGGGCATCGTCAAGACCTCCACCGCCAACTCGCTGGATGTCGCCCGCACGGCCCGCGCCGAAGCCGAACGGGTAGGACAGACCCTGCCCGAAGGCACCCATATCTTCGTCGCCTTCGACAACACCACCTTCATCGAAGCCGCCGTCGACCGCGTCTACGCCACCCTGATCGAGGCCATGCTGCTGGTGTTGGCGGTGATCTGGCTGTTCCTCGGCAGTTTCCGCGCCGCGCTGATTCCCGCCGTCACCGTCCCGGTCTGCCTGGTCGCCGCGTTCATCGCCCTGTACGCCTTCGGCTTCTCGATCAACCTGCTGACCCTGCTCGCGCTGGTCCTGTGTATCGGCCTGGTGGTGGACGACGCCATCGTCGTGGTGGAAAACGTGCAGCGCCGCATCGACCTGGGCGAACCCCCGCTGGTGGCTTCCAAGCGCGGTACCGCGCAGGTGGCGTTCGCGGTCATCGCCACCACCGCCGTGCTGGTGGCGGTGTTCCTGCCGGTGGGCTTCCTGGAAGGCAACACCGGCCGCCTGTTCCGTGAGCTGGCCGTGGCCCTGGCCGCCGCCGTGGCGCTGTCGGCGTTCGTGTCGCTGACCCTGACCCCGATGATGGCCTCCAAGCTGCTCAAGCCGCACACCGGCCAGCCGCCCAAGGGCCTGCATGGTTTCATCAACCGCAACCTCGATCGCGTCTCGGCGTCCTACGGACGCGTGCTGGATGCCCACGTCGGCAGGATCTGGATCTACGTCGTGGTCATGCTGCTGTCGCTCGCCGCCAGCGCGCTGCTGTTGAAGGTGCTGCCGTCCGAACTGGCCCCGGCCGAAGACCGGGGCTCGTTCCAGATCATGATCGACGGCCCCGAAGGCGCGGGCTACGACTACACCGTGGGCCAGGTGCAGGAAGTGGAAAAGATCGTCGCCGGCTTCGTCGGCGAGGGCAAACCCATCGTGCGGGCGAACCCGCGCGTCCCCGGTGGCTTCGGCGCCAGCGAGGAAATGCACACCGGCCGCATCAGCGTATTCCTGCAGCCCTGGCGGGAGCGCGCCACCGCAACGCCCGATGTCGCGGCCGAACTGCAGAAACACCTGGACACCATGCGCGGCGTGCGCGTGCGTACCCAGGTTGGCGGCGGCCTCGTGCGCAGTGGCGGCCAGCCGTTCCAGATCGTGCTGGGCGGCCCCGAGTACGCGGAAATTGCCCAGTGGCGCGACCGCATGCTTGAACGCATGGCCGACAACCCCGGCCTGGTCGGCCCGGATTCGGACTACAAGGAAACCCGCCCGCAGATGCGGGTGAACATCGACCGCCAGCGCGCCGCCGACCTGGGCGTGTCGGTCACCGCGATCGGTTCGGCGCTGGAAACCATGATGGGCTCGCGCCGCGTCACCACCTTCGTCGACAACGGCGAAGAGTACGACGTGCTGGTCCAGGCCGGTCGCGAGGGCCGCGCCTCGCCCGACGACCTGGCCGCCATCCGCGTGCGCGCCAGCAACGGCGAACTGGTGCCGCTGTCCAACCTGGTGACGCTCAGCGAAGTGGCCGAAGCGGGCAACCTCAACCGCTTCAACCGCCTGCGCGCGATCACCATCACTGCCGGCCTGGCCCCGGGCTATCCCCTCGGCGAGGCCATCGCCTGGGCCCAGCAGACCGCACGCGAAGAACTTCCCCAGCACGCGCAGATCGATTGGAAGGGCGAATCGCGCGAGTACCAGAACGCCGGCGGCGCAGTGCTGCTCACCTTCGCCATGGCGCTGCTGGTGGTGTACCTGGTGCTGGCCGCGCAGTTCGAAAGCTTCATCCACCCGTTGGTGATCATGCTCACCGTGCCGCTCGGCGTGCTTGGCGCATTGCTGGGTCTGTACGTGAGCGGCGGTACCATCAACCTGTTCAGCCAGATCGGCATCGTCATGCTGGTGGGCCTGGCGGCGAAGAACGGCATCCTGATCGTCGAATTCGCCAACCAGCTGCGTGACGAAGGTCGCGACGTGCACCGCGCCATCGTCGAATCGGCGATGGTGCGCCTGCGCCCCATCCTGATGACCTCCATCGCCACCGTGGTCGGTGCGATCCCGTTGGTGGTTGCCGGCGGCCCGGGTTCGGCCAGCCGCGGCACGATCGGTATCGTGGTGATCTTCGGCGTCACCGTCTCCACCTTCCTGTCGCTGTTCGTGGTCCCGGCCTTCTACGCGCTGCTGGCCCCGTACACGCGCTCGCCCGAGGCCGTGGCCCGCGAGTTGGAGCAGCAGGAAGCCGAGACCCCGTCGGTGGGTGGCCATGCCTGACCGCCCGCTGCGGCTGGAAGGCGAGGGCTTCGTGCTGCGCCCCTGGCGCAGCGACGACCTGGAGGCCCTGCTGCGGCATGCCAACGATGAGGCGGTTTCGCGCGGGCTGCGCGACCGCTTCCCGTTCCCCTATACCCGCGAGGACGGCGAGGCGTTCCTCGCTGGCCGCGTGCTGTCGGCGGACACGCTCAACCTGGCCATCGAGATCGACGGCGCCGCCTGCGGCAGCATCGGCGCCCAGCCCGGCGTGGCCGAACGTGGGCACACCGCCGAGCTGGGGTACTGGCTGGGCCGGGCGTACTGGGGGCAGGGGTGGATGACCCGCGTGGTGGGCCTGTTCGCCCCCTGGGTGATGGACGAGCTGCGCCTGTTCAGGCTGCAGGCCGAGGTCCTGGATTTCAACGAAGGTTCGGCCCGGGTGTTGCTGGCCAACGGCTTCCAGGAAGAGGGCGCCGCGCGCTGCGCGGTGTTCAAGCGCGGCCAGCTGCACGACCTGCGCCGCTTTGCACGGGTGCGTGAACGGGTGACCTGACGGCCGTCGAGCTTCGTCCCGACCAACGGTCGGGACCTACCGCAGGACGGGCCTCTGGCGCGAACCGGCACGCGACCGCAGGACGGGCCGCCGGCGCGAACCGTCACGCGACCGCGGGACGGGCCGCCGGCGCTGACCGGCACACGACCGCAGGACGGGCCGCCGGCGCGAACCGGCACGCGGGGGTGATTCCGCGATCGCCGCACCTGGTAGGCCACGACCGTTGGTCGTGGCGCCAGCCGCCGGGTGGGTCAATCGGCCCTATCGGGCTGGCGCGCTATGGTGGAGAATCGACCCGGTCCCTTCCAGCCGACGGGACGTCCTTCATTTTCCGCCGACTGGAGAGAGCGCGTGGAAGCAGTAGTTGAATTCATCAATGGCATCATCTGGAGCAAGGCGCTGATCTTCCTGTGCCTGGCGGCGGGTCTGTACTTCAGCGCCCGTACGCGCTTCATGCAGCTGCGCGGGTTCTTCGAAATGTGCCGGCTCACCGTGCAGGGCGAAAAGTCCGACGCCGGCGTGTCCTCGTTCCAGGCCCTGGCCATGTCCATGGCCGGCCGCATGGGCATCGGCAACATCGCCGGCGTGGCCACCGCCATCGCCTTCGGCGGCCCCGGTGCGATCTTCTGGATGTGGGTGATGGGCTTCCTGGGGGCGTCCACCTCGTACATCGAGTGCACCCTGGCGCAGATCTACAAGACCAAGGATGCCGAAGGCCGCTATCGCGGCGGCCCGGCGTACTACATCGAAAAGGCCATGGGCCTGAAGTGGTATGCGGTGGCCTTTGCCATGGCCACCATCGTGGCAGCCGGTTTCCTGATGCCCGGCGTGCAGGCCAACGCCATCGCCGACAGCATCATCAATGCCTGCCGTGGCGGCGCGCTGTGCGGTCCGCTGGATGGCCAGTTCATGGGCATGGAATCGGTGCAGGCACTGAAGCTGGGCATCGGCATCGTCGTGGCGCTCCTGCTGGGCGTGGTGATCTTCGGCGGGGTCAAGCGCATCGCCAACTTCGCCGAAGTGGTGGTGCCGTTCATGGCCGCCGGCTTCATCCTGATGGCCATCACCATCATGGTGCTCAACGCCGACCGCGTGCCGGACATGTTCCGCACCGTCTTCAGCAGCGCCTTCGGCGCCCACGCCGCCTTCGGCGCGATGATGGGCCTGGCGGTGGAATGGGGCGTCAAGCGCGGCATCTATGCCAACGAAGCCGGGCAGGGCACCGGTCCGCACGCCGCAGCGGCGTCGGAAGTTTCGCACCCGGCCAAGCAGGGCTACGTGCAGGCCTTCGCGGTGTACTTCGACACCATGATGGTGTGCACCTCCACCGCCTTCCTGATCCTGGCCGCGGGCACCTACAACGTGTACTCGCCGGTGGCCGGTGCCGAGCCGGTATTCGCCGGCCTGGCCGGCGTGGCCGAAGGCGCGGGTTATGCGCAGGCCGCGGTGGAAACCGTGCTGCCGGGCTGGGGCTCGGCCTTCGTGGCGATGGCGATCTTCTTCTTCGCCTTCACCACCATCATGGCCTATTACTACATGGCCGAAACCAACCTCAGCTACATCAACCACAACCGCAAGCGTCCGCTGACCGTGCTGGTGCTGCGCCTGGGCATCATCGGCATGGTGGTCTTCGGCGCCATGCACAACGCCAGGATGGCGTGGGCGCTGGGCGACATCGGCGTGGGCCTGATGGCGTGGCTGAACATCGTCGCGATCCTGATCGTGCAGAAACCGGCCCTGATCGCCCTGCGCGATTACGAGCGCCAGAAGAAGCTCGGCCTGGATCCGATCTTCGACCCCGATGCCCTGGGCATCAAGAACGCCGATTTCTGGCGTCAACGCAAGCTGGAGCTGTCCCGTAGTGAATGATCCCTGGAAAAACGCCCGCCGTCCGTCGTCGCGACCGCCGCGGGCCACCCCGCTGCCGCCGCGCGAGGGTGGCACCCCGCCACCCCCGGGGCGCGGCAACGACGAGCTGCGCCTGTATGGCTGGAATGCGGTGCAGGCCATGTTCGAGCGTCGTCCGCAGGCGCTGCGCAAGCTGTACCTGGCCGAAGCGCTGATCCCGCGCCTGCAGCCGATGCTGAAGTGGTGCGTGGCCAACCGCGTCGGTTACCGCGTGGTGGAGGAGGGCGACCTCAACAAGCTGGCCGCCACCACCCACCACGAAGGCGTGGTCGCCGACGTGGTGCGTGCGCCGATGCTCACCCTGGCGGAGTGGCTCGATGGCCTGCCCGCCCCGAGGCCGGTGCTGGCGCTGTGGCTGGACGGCGTGGGCAACCCGCACAACTTTGGCGCCATCCTGCGTTCGGCGGCGCACTTCGGCGTGGCCGGGCTGCTGCTGCCACCCGATTCCACGCTGGCGCTTTCGGGTGCGGCCGCACGGGTTGCCGAAGGGGGCGCTGAAGCGGTGCCGCTGGTGCGCCTGCCGGCGCTGCCGCAGGCAATGGATGCGCTGCGTGCCGGTGGTTTCAGCCTGGCTGCCACGCTGGTGGACGGCGGCGAAAATCTATTCAAGAGCACGCTGCCGGCACGCCTGGTGTACGTCATGGGCGCCGAAGGCGAGGGCATGGATCGCGCGTTGGCGCAGACGTGCGACATGCAGGTGTCCATTCCCGGCAGCGGCGCGGTCGAGAGTCTGAATGTTGCCTCGGCCACTGCGGTTCTGCTGTCGCATTGGTACGCACAACGGTAGTCGACGACCGTTGGTCGTCGCGCTTTAAACGGGGCAACGCAAACGCGCGCTGCCCCACGTGATGTGATCGACTTCTCCAATGAAGTCACGCTTACAGCGGATTCGGATTTTTCGGATGGTATGCAGTGTTTGCGCTGCATCACAGTGAAAAGCGGCACTGCACTGCGTAGGTGAGGAGAGACACCCACCCAGTGCGGCGCCGTTGTCCGGATCACGGTCTGTCCGTGGCGCTCACCGCGTGGGGTGTGATGAATCCCGGTAGCCCGGCCTCTGGCCGGGCTTTTTTTGTGGGTGCCGCCGCCACGCAGGTGAAAAGCGACAACTGCCGTCCGTGCCGCGGAATTCAACCCCTTTCCTGACGCGTCGTTTTGAGCCATTGACGATGTAATTCCGGTAGCCACCACGGTGCCCCGGCACTGCGCGAAATCGGATGTGGCGCGATGAGCATTTTCATGCGTGCGCTTGCGCACAGAACATGACAATCGCGTGATTTACCGATTTTTCCGAGCTTGCTTCCTGTGCAGATTGCCGTTGCGGCGGATCGACCCGCCGCACCACCCTGTCACCACGGAGGCATTCCATGACGACCTTTGCGCTGCGCTCCCTGCGCTCTTCCCGTTCCGCCCTGATCGCCGCCGTGATGGTCGGCGTATGCCTGCCTGCCGCCGCGCTCGCCGACGAGCGTACGCTGGACGGGGTCAATTTCATGGGGCCGTTGATTACCCCCAATCCGGCCGGGCTGCCCAAGGGCGGGCTGTTCATCGAGCCCTACCTGATCCGGATCGACAGCGACAGCTACTTCGACGGCGAAGGTCGTCGGCATGACAGCGTCGGTCGCAGCAGTGCCTGGCTGACCGTGGTGCCCATCGCCTATGGCCTGGGCCAGCGCGTCACCGCCCAGGTCAACCTGAGTGCATCGCGCGCCGAAACCAGTGGCGAGCGCAGCCGCGGCTTCCGCGCCGGCGACACCACCGCCATGGTGCAGTACCTGCTGCAGGCCCCCAACGCCGACGGCACCCGCCCGGCCATCTCGGTATCGCTCAGCCAGCGGTATGCCACCGGCAGCTACGACCGCATCGACGGCAATCCGCTCAACGCGCAGGGCGACGGCGTGCAGCGCACCACGTTCGGGCTGGGCATGCAGCAGGTGGTGTGGTTGCCCAACGGCCGTCCGCTGCGCTGGCGGGGTCAGTTCAGCGCCAGTCCCGCACCGGCGCGCGTGGCGATCAACGACCACAGCGTCTACGGTACCCCCGAAGGCTTCCGCGGCAGCATCGCCCCGGGCTCGCTGATCGGGCTGTCCGCCGCGGCCGAGTACAGCTTCAGCCCGAAGTGGGTGGGCGTGATGGAGTTCGCCGTCAGCCGCCAGAGCGACCGCCACCTCAGCGGTTACGCCCCCGCCGCCGATGGCGGCATGCAGCGCGTGGACGAGCGCCGTCCCGGTAGTCGCAATGTCACCCTTGCCCCCGCCGTGCAGTACCACTTCAGCCCCAGCGTCGGGCTGATCGCCGGTGCCGAGTTCACCGTGGCCGGGCGCAACACCGGCCGTTACATCAATCCGCAGGTTGCGCTGGGCATGTTCTTCTGATGTGCGCGCTGCAGAGGAGTGAGCCATGAGCCTCGACGACATCGTCGCCCGTCTGCTGGGCATCGTCTGGAGTCCCGCGCTGGTCGGCCTGTGCCTGCTGGTGGGTCTGTACTTCAGCGTGCGGACCCGCTTCATCCAGCTGCGTGGCCTGCCGGAAATGCTCAAACTGATGTTCCAGGGCCGCAGTTCGGCGGCCGGGGTATCGTCGTTCCAGGCGCTGACCCTGTCGCTGTCCAGCCGGGTGGGCGTAGGCAACATCGCCGGCGTGGCCATGGCCATTGCCTACGGTGGCCCGGGCGCGATCTTCTGGATGTGGATCGTGGCGTTCCTCGGGGCGTCCAGCGCGTTTGTCGAATCCACGCTTGCGCAGATCTACAAACAGCGCGACAGCAACGGCATGTACCGCGGCGGACCGGCGTACTACATCGAAAAGGGCCTGGGTAAACGCTGGTATGCGGTGCTGTTCGCGCTCAGCACCGTGGTCGGCTGCGGCCTGCTGCTTCCGGGCACGCAGTCCAACGCCATTGTCAGTGCGCTGGACGAAGCCTGGGCGGTACCGGGCTGGATCACCGCCGCGGGCATCGGCACGGTGGTGGCCATGGTCATCTTCGGTGGCGTACGCCGTATTGCCCAGGTGGCGCAGGTGATCGTGCCGTTCATGGCGCTGGGCTACCTGGTGGTGGCCGCCGTGGTGATGGCCCTGAACCTGGATGCGGTGCCGGAAATGTTCGCCATCATCCTGCGCAGCGCCTTCGGCCAGGACGCCGCGTTCGGCGCCATGATCGGCACTGCCATCCAGTGGGGCGTGCGCCGCGGGGTGATGAGCAACGAAGCCGGCATGGGCAGCGGCGCGCACCCGGCAGCGGCGGCGGAAGTCTCGCACCCGGTCAAGCAGGGGCTGGTGCAGGCGTGCTCGGTGTACATCGACACCATGGTCGTGTGCAGTGCCACCGCGTTCCTCATCCTGTCCACCGGCGCCTACAACGTGTACGACCCGGCGGTGCCCTCGCAGTGGATCGTGGCCAACGTGCCCGGCCTGGAAGCAGGGCCGCGGTTCGTGCAGCAGGCGGTGGAATCGGCACTGCCGGGGTTCGGGCGCTCGTTCATTGCGCTGGCGATCATCCCGTTCGCGTTCACCACCATCCTGGCGCTGTACTACACCGCGGAAACCAACGTCGTGTACCTGGTCCGCAATCGGCATTCGCCGCTGGTGATGACCCTGTTCCGTTGCGGCTTTGTCGGCGCCATGCTCTATTCGGCGCTGAACACGGCCACCGTGGCATGGTCGCTGGGCGATATCGGCGTAGGCCTGATGACCTGGCTGAACATCATCGCGCTGCTGCTGTTGCAGAAGCCGGCGTTGGCGGCATTGCGCGACTATGAAGCCTCGCGCGGCGCGGGCAGGGACCCGGTCTATCGGCCGGCGCCCGGCGTACTCCCCAGCACCACGGTATGGGCAAGGTAGAGCCGTCTGTTAGACGGCTGCTCCAACACCACGCGCAGCGGACCAACGGTCCGCTCTACCAGGTGACAGCGCGTCGCGCTGTCACTCGTTCGGCGGCGTGGTCGCCTTGGCTTCGCTGCCGAACGTGCCGTCTGCTTCTGCTGCAAGGTAGGCAAACACCGTGTATGCCGCCACGTTCTGGGCCAGGGCAGCGGGTTCAATCTTGTCCAGCGTATCGTCGGCGGTGTGGTGCAGGTTGAAGTAGTCGGTTCCGTCCTGCGCCAGCCACGCCCACGCGCCACCCTTGGCCGCCAGCGGGCCGATGTCCGGGCCCGGACCGCCCTTGTCAGCCACGTACTCGATACCCAGCGGCTTGAGTACCTCGGCGATCTGCCGGGTTGCGTCGCGCGAGCCTTCCGGATTGGGCGAGCCGGTGTTGAACGCATAGATGCGGCCGGCACCGAAGTCGCTCTCGGCGGCCAACTGGTGCAGCACGATGTCCTTGGCATGCGCGTCGGCGTAGGCCTTGCCGCCGTACAGACCCTGCTCCTCGTTGGCGAATGCCACCACGCGGATGCTGCGCTTGGGCGCCTGCTTGAGCTGGCCGATCAAATGGCCGGCAGCCATGGTCAGCGCCACGCCGGCGCCGTCGTCGATCGCGCCGGTGCCCAGGTCCCAGGAATCCAGGTGGCCGCCGATCACCACCACTTCCTTGGGCAGGCTGCGCCCGGTGATTTCGCCGATCACGTTGTACGACGTCGCTGTGCCGTCCCAGCCGCAGTCCAGGCTCAGCTTGATCGTGGTCGGCCCCAGCTCGAGCAGCCGCGCCAGCTGGTTGGCGTCGGGCACCGACAGCGCCGCCGACGGCACCGGCGTCAGGCCGTCATCGAAACGGGTGATGCCGGTGTGCGGAACGCGATGCGAATCGGTACCGGCCGAGCGCATCACAAAGCCCACTGCGCCCTTGCGGATCGCCTCGGACGGCCCCTTGCTGCGCACCGCGCCGCCCTTGCCGTAATCGCGGCCGTCGCGGTAGGCGGTCATCTGGTAATCGACGAAGGCGATCTTGCCCTTGAGCGAGCCTTCCGGTGCGGCCTGCAGCGCGGCCAGGTCGGCAAAGCGCACGACCTCGGCCTCCACCGTGCCACCCGGGCTGCCGCCCAGCGCGGTGATGGTCAGCGGCTGCGCATGCTTGCCCAGCACCTGGGCGTGCTCACTGCGGCGTTCCCACTTCGGGAAGGTCACCGGCTCTTTCCAGACCCGGTCAAAGCCCAGCGACTTGAACTTGGCCTCGGCCCAGGCCACGGCGCGCGCGTCGGCCTCGCTGCCGGCAATACGCGGGCCGATTTCGGTGGTCAGCGATTCCACCACCTTCCAACCGGTGTCGTCCTTCAGGGCCTGCTCGCGCAGCTCAGCGGCGGTGGCCAGCGACTTCGGCGGCAGGGTGGTGGTGCCGGTCGCGGCAAACGCCGGGGCGGCCAGCAGGGCAAGGGACGATGCAATGGCAAGAACGCGGCGACGCATGGGACGAACTCCGGGGCGGCAGGGCACAAGCCCCCGAGCTTAGCAGCCTGTCCGCGCCGCACATGGGCGCAAGGTCATGGTTGGGCGGATGCTGATTTCCACCGGTGGTTCGGGCGACGACCAACGGTCGTCGCCTACCGCATGCACCACGCACCATGGAGATATCCGACGCACGCGCCCAGCCCACCAACGGACTACTCACGCACGCGGCCCGCCGGGCTACGGAATACCACACGCACGCGGCCCCGCCGGGCTACGGAATCCCTCACGCACACGGCCCGCCGGGCTACGGATTCCCTCACGCACGCGGCCCCGCCGGGCTGCGGAATCCCTCACGCACGCGGCCCGCCGGGCTGCGGAATCCCTCACGCACGCGGCCCGCCGGGCTACGGATTCCCTCACGCACGCGGCCTTTCAACGGTAGGTACCGACCGTTGGTCGGTACGCCGTCACAACGTTCTTACTTTTTCAGGTTGTCGCGGATCTCGCGCAGCAGCACGATTTCTTCCTTCGGCGCCGCCGGCGCTGCTTCCTTCTTCCGCGCGACGCGGTTGATGACCTTGATCAGCAGGAAAATCGCGAACGCCACGATGATGAACTGCACCAGCGTATTGAGGAAATCGCCGTAACCGATCACCACCGCCGGAATCTCGGTGCCATCGGCCGCCACGCGTGCCGGGGCCAGGGTCCACGCCAGCTCGGAGAAATCCACCCGGCCGATCAGCCATCCCAGCGGCGGCATGATGATCTTGTCCACCAGCGCGGTAACGATCTTGCCGAATGCCGCACCGATGACCACACCCACGGCCAGGTCGATGACGTTGCCACGCATGGCAAATTCCTTGAACTCAGTCAGCATTCCCATCGGGTTCTCCTGTAGCGGGGATAGCAAAGGTCGCCGCAGCGTAACGCGGCGCGTGTCGTCATCCGGCGATGATGCCGTGGCGCTCGGCCACGTTTTCCAGCCGCGCGCTGAAACGATCGCCCGGCTTGAGCGCGGCAACACCGGCGGGCGTGCCCATGAACACCAGATCGCCCGCGCGCAGTGCCCACAGCTTGGACAGCTCGTGCAGGATTTCCGGCACGTTCCAGATCATCTGGTCCAGCAGCGATTGCTGGCGCACTTCGCCATTGATTTCCAGCGACAGGTTGAGCGCCGCCAGGTCGCCGACTTCACCGGCGGGCACCAGTTCGCTGACCGGCGCCGAATGGTCGAAGCCCTTGGCCGAATCCCACGGGTGGCCCTTGGCCTTCGCCGCGGCCTGCAGGTCGCGACGGGTCAGGTCCAGGCCGACGCCGTAGCCGAACACCAGCGCCTCGGCCTGGTCTACCGGCAGTTCGCCGGCCGGCGCGTCGCGGCCGATCGCCACCACCAGCTCCACTTCGTGGTGCAGGTCCTGGGTCGAAGGCGGGTAGGGGATCACATCGTCATGGCCGACCACGATGGCATCGGCCGGCTTGCTGAAGAACATCGGGCGGCCGCGATCATCGGCGGCAGGCACCGCCGCGCCCATTTCCTTGGCGTGGTCGGCGAAGTTGCGGCCTACGCAGTACACGCGGCGAACCGGAAACGTTCCGCCACCGGCGACCGGGATGCGGGGTTGTTCGGGGGCGGGGATTACATCAGTCATGCGCGCATCCAGAATCAAGGGATGCGGGCAGTGTAGTGCCGACCGTTGGTCGGCAACAATGTCGGACGGCGCGGCCTGCAGTCAGCCGTCGCCGACCGAAACCTCAACGCGACAGCGGCAGCGCCTGCTTGCGTACCACGTGGTACTCGCCTTCCACCACCTGCGGGTCGGCAGCACGCGCCGCCTGCTTGCGGTTGGCCAGCAGCTTCCACGCCACCCCGGCAATGATCATCGCCGCGCCCACGAACACGCCCACGAACACCAACGCGGCAAGGATCGCCAGACCGAGCAGACCCACCGCAACGCGCACCAACGGATGGCGCGGCTTGCGCGGCGCAAACAGGGAGCGGAACTGGTTGAACTGGAAGCGGTTGTACATGACGGTTCTTTGGCTGAAGTCAGCGAGTCGCCAGTATCCCGGCAGCGTTCTGTCATTGAGTGAAAAATACGTTAATCGCGACGGTCGTTCATTTGTAATCAAGCACTTGTGTTCATCGCCGAGCCAGCCACATGACGTCGTGCGACAATGGCGCACCTTGTTTCCCACGGCGAATCCATGTCTTTTCCCGATGCTCCCACCGCCGCGCTGATCGCGCTGGAACGCATTGCCGACGGGGGATTCGCGGAAGTGGAGGCTGGCATCGAGGGCGACCATGAGTCGGTCGTGCTGTACCGCGACGGCAACAGCGTGCGTGGCTGGCTGAACATCTGCCCACACGCCGGGCGCCGGTTGGATTGGGCGCCGGGGCAGTTCCTTAAAAGCAAGGCGGGCGACCTGGTGTGCGCGGCGCACGGCGCGTCGTTTTCATTGAATGACGGCGAGTGCGTGGCCGGTCCGTGCAAGGGCGACCGGCTGCGGGGCGTGGCGCTGGAAGTGCGGGACGGGCAGGTGTTCCTGGTGTGAGGCCATGCCGACCAACGGTCGGCATCTACCTGTTCCATGCCGACCAACGGTCGGCATCTACCTGTTCCATGCCGACCAACGGTGGGCATCTACCGGGCCCATGCCGCCCACCCCGGGTCATCATTGGTAGGTACCGACCGTTGGTCGGTACACCGCTCAGAACATCAGATTGATCATCACCACTACCACCATGGTGTAGATCAACGACAACGGCGCGCCCACCCGCCACAACTCGCGCGGGGTGTAATTGGCCGGGCCGGTGATCATGGAAATCACCGGGTTGGAGGCGGTCATCAGGTTGTTGGACGCCGACAACGCCACGATCAGCGCGAACGCCGTCGGGCTGCCGCCCGCGGCCAGTGCCAGGTTCACCGCGATCGGCACCATCACGATGGTCGCGCCCACATGGCTGATCACCAGCGAAAATACCGTGGTCAGCAGCGCCAGCGCGATTTCCAGTACCCACACTGGAATGCCGGTCGGCAGCCGGTCGATGGTGTGCCCGGCCACCCACGCCGCCGCGCCGCTGCTGTCCATCGCCCAGCCCAGCGGAATCAGCCCGGCCATCATGAACACCGTCTTCCAGTTGATCGACGCGTAGGCCTCGTCCATGCGCAGCACCCCGGTGAGCAGCATGCCCGCCACCCCGGTCATCAGGGTCAGTGCCACCGGCAGCTTGGAGGTCAGTGCGATCAAAATGGTGATGGCGAAGATCGACATCGCGATCTTGAACTTGTGCGGGCGCTGCTCACCCTTGGGGTAATCGGTGACCACCACGAAGTCGCGGCTCTTCGCCGCCTGGGCCAGGTCGGTCCAGATGCTGTGGAACACCAGCATGTCGCCGGCGCGCAGCGGCACGTTGCGCACGTCCTCGCGGATCACCTGCTTGTCGCGGTTGATCGCCAACAGGCTGATCCCGCGTTGCTTGCGCAGGCGCAGGTCCGATGCGCTCTTGCCGATCACATCGGACGTGGGCGGCACCACCGCCTCGGAAATGCCGGCGCGGCTGGGGTTGAACAGGTCGCCCAGGTGTTTCAGCCGCGAGGACATGCGCAGGAACTGGTTCTGCGCGAAATCGCTGACCTGCTGGCGGCTGCCCATCACCCCCAGCACGCTGCCCACCCAGATGCGCATTTCCGCCGGCGGCGCCAGCCGCGTGTCGTTGCCGGTTTTCAGCGCCAGCATCAGCGGCGCGTCGTGCACGGTTTCCGCCTCGCCCAAGGTCATGCCCACCAACGGGCTTTCGGCGCTGACCACCAGTTCGAACACATCGCCCTCGATCCCGTAGGTCTTGGCGAAATAACTCTCGGTGCGGGCCGGGGTCACCCCGTCGTTGGCCAGGGTTTCCTCTTCCACCAGCTTGCGGTCGCCGAAGTAGCGGAAGTACAGCAGCGACGCAACCAGCAGCGCCAGGCCGATCGGCAGCGGCGCGAACATGCGCAGCGGTTCGATGGTGGCCAGGCCGGAGGGCAGGTTGTTGTTGGCCGACGCCAGCAGGTCGTTGAGCAGGATCAGCGGCGAATTGCCGACCATGGTCAGCGCGCCGCCCATCACGATCGCCGCGGCGATCGGCAGCAGCAGGCGCTGCAGGGTGAGCCCGGTGCGCGCAGCCAACCGCGAGGCCACCGGCAGGTACAGCGCCATCACCGAAGGGTTCTGCATGAACGACGAATTCAAGCCGGCAATGGCGGTCGTCATCATCAGCAGCCGGGTTTCCACCCCATGGCCGCGTCGCAGCAGCCAGGCCGCCAGCCGGTTCAGCGCCCCGGTGCGGTCCAGCCCGGCACCGAGGATGGTGGTGGCGATGATGCTCATCACCGCGTTACCGGAAAAACCGCCGAAGATTTCCTCCGGCGCGATCAGGCCGGTCACGCCCAGCACCACCAGCACCACCAGCGCCACCACGTCGGCGCGGATGCGTTCGAACAGGAACATCGCCATCGTGAAGCCGACCAGCCCCAGAACGAGCTTCATGTCGGTGGTCAGCGTCAGCGTGGTGTCCATGGGGTGGTGCGATTCCTGGTGGGGGGATCAGGTACGGTCGTACAGCAGGTCCCACACCCCGTGGCCAAGTTTCTGGCCGCGGGTTTCGAAGTGCGTCTGCGGCCGCCATTCCGGCCGCTCCACCTGCCCGCGTGGACCGGCCCGGTTGACCAGCCCCGGGGTGGCGTCCAGCACCTCCCACATCTGCTCGGCGTAGTCTTCCCAGTCGGTGGCGCAGTGCAGCCGGCCTCCCACGCGCAGCTTGCGCACCAGCAGCGCGGCGAACGCCGGCTGGATCAGGCGGCGCTTGTTGTGGCGCTTCTTGTGCCACGGATCGGGGAAATAGATGCGCACTTCATCCAGCGCGCCATCGGCGATTTCCTTTTCCAGCACCTCCACCGCATCGTGGTGGTACAGGCGCACGTGGTCGGCGTTGTCGTCGGCCAGGGCGTTGAGCAGGCGGCCCACGCCGGGGGCGTGCACCTCCAGCCCGATGTAGTCGCGGCTCGGATCCTGCTGCGCGGCAAAGCGCAGCGCGGCCCCGTTGCCGAAGCCGATTTCCAGCACCTTCAGTGCATCGCGCCCGAACGTGGCGTCCAGGTCGCGCGGCTCGCCGGTGAAATCCAGCCCGAAACGCGGCCAGCGGTCGTCGAACGCGCGCTGCTGGGCCGGGGTGAAACGGCCCTGGCGCAACACGAAGCTGCGCACCTCACGGCGGCCTTCGGTGACGGTGAAAGGCTTGGGGGGCGCCTTGGCGCCTGCGCTGTCGAAGGGATTGGTCATCAGCCGATCAACCCGTCCACCGGCGAGGACGCGCTCGCGTAGCGCTTGCGCGGAATGCGCCCGGCCAGGAACGCCTCGCGCCCGGCTTCAACCGCCTTGCGCATGGCACTGGCCATCAGCACCGGGTTGCGCGCACCGGCAATGGCGGTGTTCATCAGCACCCCGTCGCAGCCCAGCTCCATCGCGATCGCCGCGTCGGAGGCGGTACCCACGCCAGCATCGACGATGATCGGCACCTTGGCGTTCTCGATGATTTCCAGCAGGTTGTATCGGTTCTGGATGCCCAGGCCCGAGCCGATCGGCGCGGCCAGCGGCATCACCGCCACGCAGCCGATCTCTTCCAGCCGCTTGGCCAGGATCGGGTCGTCGGAGGTATAGACCATCACCTCGAAGCCGTCCTTGACCAGCTGCTCGGCCGCCTTGAGGGTCTGCACCACGTCCGGGTACAGCGTCTTCTGGTCGCCCAGCACTTCCAGCTTGGTCAGGGCGTGGCCGTCCAGCAGCTCACGCGCCAGCCGGCAGGTCCGCACCGCGTCGTCGGCGGTGTAGCAGCCGGCGGTGTTGGGCAGGAGGGTGTAGCGGTCCGGCGGCAGCACGTCCAGCAGGTTCGGCTCGCCCGGGTTCTGCCCGATGTTGGTGCGGCGGATCGCCACGGTCACGATCTGGGCGCCGGCCGCCTCGGTGGCAGCGCGGGTTTCATCCAGGTCCTTGAACTTGCCGGTGCCGGTCAGCAGCCGGGAGGCGTAGGTCTTGCCGGCGATCACCAGCGAATCGGGGGAAGAAGGAGCAGTCATGCGAAGAATTATCGCCCAACCGGGCCATTCCTGTCCGGATAGTGCAGATGCCGGTAGCGCCGGCCGTTGGCCGGCCCAGGCGGTCCCACCGTCAGCCGCCCCCCAACGCGTGCACGATCTCCACCACATCGCCTTCGGCCAGAAGATGGCCCGCGTGCCGGCTGCGGGTCACGATCTCCCCGTTGACCTCCACTGCCACCCGGCGCTCGGTGAGGTGTTCGGCCTGCAGCAGGTCCAGGACGGTGGCACTTTGCGGAAGCTGGCGGGGTTCGCCGTTGAGCGTGATGTTGACGAAGTTCATGGCGCGATTGTCCCCTAAAGTCGTCACTTCTGCGTACCCTTGCGCCCCCACCGATGCCCGTCCCGGCCTGTTCCGCCTGCGTTGTCCGCGCCCCTGGCCCCGGCCATGCCGCAACGCAGCGTGATGTCGCCGGGGCGCAGTGGAACCATGGCACCGTGCGCCGCCGTACGTCGGCCGTCATCACCCAAAAAGGAGTTTTTTTCATGCTGCTCAGCAAGCGTCCCCTGCGTTCCCTGATGGCTGTGGCCATCGCCCTGGCCGCCGTGCCGGCGATGGCGCAGTCGCCCTATTCGAAGACCGTCTTCATCGGCGACAGCCTGACCGACCAGGGCTACTTCCGTCCGCTGCTGCCGGCTTCGGTGCAGCCGGTCACCGGCCAGTTCACCACCAACCCGGGCTGGGTGTGGGCGCAGTACGTGGCCGACTACTACGGCACCAACGCCACCGCCCACGGCAACGGCCAGAACGGCGACAACTACGCCATTGGCGGCGCCCGTGTCGGCGTGGACAGCACCCAGACCCTGGCCCCGGGCACCCCGGCCATCCCGGTCTACTCGCTCAAGACCCAGACCGCGCAGTACCTGGCGGCCAACGGCGGCAAGGCCGACGCCAACGCGCTGTACACCGTGTGGGGCGGCGCCAACGACCTGTTCGCCATCCAGGCCGGCGCACCGCTGCAGGCCACCCTGGGCGGGGCGGTGACCGACCAGGTCGGCATCGTCGGCACCCTCAAGGCGGCCGGCGCGCAGTACATCGTCGTACCGACCCTGCCGGACATCGGCCTGACCCCGGCCGCACGCGCCGGTGGCGCGGTCGGCATGGCGCAGGGCACCGCGCTGGCCAAGGCCTACAACGATGCGTTGTTCGGTGGCCTGAAGGCCGCCGGCCTGCAGGTCATTCCGGTCGACACCTTCCACATCCTGCAGGAAATCGTCGCCAGCCCGGGCACCTACGGCTTCATCAACGTTACCAGCCCGGCCTGCGCCACGGCTTCGTCGCTGACCTGCAACCCGACTGCCTACGCCAACCCGAACGCGGCCAACAACTACGTGTTCGCCGATGGCGTGCACCCGACCACCGCCACCCACCAGATGCTGGGCCAGTACACGCTCTCGATCCTGGAAGCCCCGCGCAACCAGCAGATCCTGACCCACTCGGCACAGACCGTGGGCCGCGCGCGCGCCGACCAGGTCAGCGGGCACCTGGATGGCCGCCCGGCCGATGGCCTGAGCTGGTGGGGTGGCCTGCGTGGCGACATGCAGCGTTACGACCACGCCGACCTGTATGACGGCATGGCCCCGGCCGGCCTGTTCGGCATCGACTGGGCGCAGGACGGCATGGTGGTCGGCGGCTTCGCCGGCTACGGCCGCATGGATGCCGACTTCGGCAACAGCAAGGGCGACTTCACCCAGTCCGACACCACCCTGGGCCTGTTCGCCGGCTGGTATGGCGAAAACGTGTGGGTGAACGGCCAGGTCAGCTACAGCTGGCTGGACTACGACGTGACCCGTCGCGTGCAGCTGGGCCCGGCCGAGCGCACCCACACCGGCTCGCCGGAAGGCAGCAACCTCACCGCCGCGCTGAATGCCGGTTACGAGTTCGGCACCGAAGGCGGCTTCCGCCACGGTCCGGTGGCCGCGGTGATCTGGCAGAAGGTCAAGCTGGACGGGTACGTCGAATCCAACCCGAGCGCCACCGCGCTGGGCTACGCCAACCAGGACACCGACTCCACCGTGGGCCGCGTGGGCTGGCAGGCCCGCTTCGACGGCGGCAGCGTCAAGCCGTACGTGCAGGTCACCTACGACCACGAGTTCGAAGACGACAAGCAGGCCAGCGCCTGGCTGCAGACCATGCCGGACGTGGGCATGTACAAGGTGCCGGGCCTGGAGTTCGACAAGAACTACGCCACCGCCGTACTGGGTGCGCGCATGAGCCTGTTCGGCCTCAACAGCAACATCGGCATGAGCACCACCGCGGCGCAGAAGCGCGCCCGCGACGTCAGCCTGTTTGCCACGGTGAGCGGCAGCTTCTGACGTAACGCCGGCCAAAACCGGTAGGGCACGACCGTTGGTCGTGCCGAACGCAACGGGCGGCCGCAAACCGCCCGTTGCCTTTTAACCCCCCGGGCAACTAAACTTCCCCGGCACCAAGCGGGTGTAGCTCAATGGTAGAGCTGTAGCTTCCCAAGCTACTGACGAGGGTTCGATTCCCTTCACCCGCTCCACGAGACCACTCAATCAACAACTGTCTGATTGAACTGGCAATTCGGGCCAACTGATGATTCCGAGCGATGCCCCCCGAGGTATCAATTGAGGTATCAATCATGCCCAAGCCCCTGTTGCTGGCGCGCCCAGCTGGGCTGTACGCACGCTTTTTCGTCCCGACCGTCCTCCGCGCAATGGTCGGCACGCGCTACCTCGTCCGCTCGCCGGGACTTTGCCGCGGCGACCACGCCAAGTTGGTGGCGGCCATGATGGGGATGGTACTATGCTCAGCATTCGATGCCATGCGGAAAGGGATTGCCGCACCTCGCTGTGCGCTAGCAACTTGGCCCAGGAATTGAAGGGCAAGACAGTTGCGCAATGGCGGGCTGAGAATCCTGGCACCGAACAGCAGCACGTCTGACGGTCTTCTTCTGAGTGCGGAAGGCGCCCTGGCAGGCGCACGTCGAACTTTCCTCTATCTGGAAGCCGGAACGCGGCACGCCAGCGCCCCCCATATCTCAGCCCATGCTCATCCCGCGTGCTTGGCTCCCCTGCTGCTCGCGCGCCTCCGTCAGCTGCTGCTCCAAGCGCTGCGCTTGAAGGCGTTGCTCTTGGTTCACTACCTCGAACTGCTGCATCGACGCTTCCATCGGTGTCTGTGCGGCCTGCTCAGTGGGCATGGCACCTCGTTGGTGCGCCGGGTTGCTCGGCTCGCCTTGGACAACGAACACGTAGTGCGCTGCGTCTTTTTCGGGGGTCGCATTGCTCAGCAAAACATGGTCCACCCGCTCCAGCCCGTTGTCCTTGGCCAAGACCAACAGGCTGGCGGTCATCCGTTCGCTGGTCGCATCGAAGTTACGCCCGTGCTTGGCATCCAGCGCGGTCACATGCTCGCGTATCTGCTGGTAAAGCGCATGGTCGGGATGACCGGCCTGCATCGGCGTCATCGCCACTGCCAGGGTAGCATGCTGATCCGGGAGCGCCGGCGCCTGGACTACGGGTGCGGTCGGCAGGTTCTCGGCCGGCTGGGCAGGCACCGCCTGATTGGGATGCTGGCGACCTTCGATGACTGGGTGCTGCGCGGAGTGGGCCTGCCCGTTCAATGGCGACGAGGACGGTGTGATCGGCTCGGGCGGGCAGGGCGCCACGGGCTGCCGCGAGGTGTCCTGATTCTGGGCACCCGCTGGCTGGACATCGCGCTCATGGTGCGCCGATGGCGTGGGCTGCAGGGAAGCCGGTTGAGCAGCTTGCCTATCCTGCTGGGGCCGATCATCGACTGCTGCCGGTGCCGGCCGCACTTCCGGTTCGTGTCGTGGTGCGTCTCGTTGAGTGGACGAATGGCTTCGTTCGGGACGTTCCGGAGCTACTGGCGGCGAAGCACCAACGGGAGCGGTTGCTGCTGCCATCATCACTGCATCGGAGGCAGGGGTTGCATCACGTTGCCGATCCGCATCGACTGCCACCTGCGGTGCTCGAGCCTCATCCCTTTCCGCCTGCTGATGCGCCTCGCGTTCTTGCGGCGACGGCGCAGCAATCCGCAGGTCCGGGGTATCTGTAATCGGCGCCTGCTCATGGCGCTGGGCTCGCACCTCATTCAGTGCCTGCCGCAGTTCTTCGCTGCTGGTGGTGGCGACCTGGCGAGCGATCCCATCTGGCCCGGTCTGGAAGTGGATGATCGGGCTGTCGTAGCCGCGCTTGTTCGTCCCATCGGGTTTCAACTGCTGCATCGTCCGGCCAGTAATGCCGTTGGACTCCAGCGTCCGCTGCGTCGCCAGCCCGATGGCCAGCTGAGTGTCAGGGTTCACGTTCAAATCGACGCCGACGCTTCGGTAGCGGTGCAGCAGTTCGTACTTTTCCGATTGAGCGGCCGTGGGCGCCGGCAATGCCTGGATGTCCGCCAACGCCTGCTGCGAGCGCTCCAGCGAAGGCTGGCGCATCTGGTTGGTCAGTTCCAGCTCCACGGCCAGGTTGCCGCTGGCCAGCCCGACCTGGCTCACCCATTGGCCCGCTTCATTCCGCTGGTAACGCTGGTTATCTGAGCCCAGCACGACGTCGCTGTTGGCACGCGCCGCCCCCACTGCCGCAGGTAGGCCCACACCATGGTCCTGTGCGCGTTGGGCGGCGCGGCTCTCCAGGTAGGCCGCTGCAATGGCTTCGCGCCCGGTGGCGATGTTGCTCTCGATGCGGCCCAACGCCTCCTGGTTGAGCTGCTGGGCGCGCTCTGGGGCTGCGGTCTGGGTTTCGTAGGAGCCCCGGTCATTCGCGCCGGACACGCTTGATTTGACTTGGCGCTCCCACAGTAGGCTCTCGGCATTGCGCCGCCAGTCCTGGTTGTCCAGCCCGCGCCGGTCGCTGGCCTGGGCGGGGATCTTGAACGGGTCCTGCGGTGGGGGCGCGTTGCCCAGTGCCAGTTCCACCGCCTTTGCACTGGCCATCGCACCGAGCTCTTGGGACTTCTCGTAGCTGGCCACGACGCTCTGCTGGACGGGGCCGGTATGTCCATCCGGCGTGCGATCGACAACGGCTTGGCGTTCCCAGTTGCGCCCGTTGAACTGCCAGTCCACCCCTGCCTTGTCGGTCTGGTGGTAGATGGCGCGGTTGTCCAACAGGTCTGCGCCTCTCTCAAATGCCTTGCTCAGGAGCAGTGCATCAGCAGCCACTGCGGCTGCGGGCACAAATCCACTTCCGCCCAGTGCCATCGCCGTAGAAGCACCACCTGCCCATCCGCCCACGTTGCGGGCAATGGCGTGGTTGACCTCCGACTGTGCGGCGGTGGTGTTGCCCTGCTCCAGCAGCTCGGCGGAGCGGCGAGCGGTCATGATCGCATCGGCGCCCGTTGCCAGCAGGCCGCCGGAGCGGACCAAGGTCCGGGCCGAGGCCTCGCCCATGAGTAGTTCCATGGACACGGCGCCGTGCTGACCCCGTGGAACGCGAAGAGGCGAGGCTGCCTCCGCGCCGAGGGTGTTTTCTACCACCTGGATGCTGCCTTGAGACAGACTCAAACGGCCGTCGTGGTGAGCGTTTGAGATTGCCAGGGAGAGCCCATGGCGCTGTAGCTCTATCGCTCCGCCTCGCGTCAGGGGGTTGGGAATGGTTTGGATATGTTGGAGCGTGCTGACGACGCGACCTTCGGTGTGGGTGACACCGGCCCAGCCATTGTCAACCGGTGCGAAACCTTTCATCCGCTGCAGCTGTGCTGCATTGCCCTGTCCATAGCCCTGCTCGTTGTGGAAAAAGCTCTGGACCGTGGGACGGATATCGTCTGCACGAAGGCCATAGGGCGCATTGGTGTAAAGGTCGCCGTTGATGAGGCCGGCCCGTATGGTGTCTCGAAACGTGTCCACGCGCCCGGCAATCCGAGCCAGCGCGTCTGGGTCGCCGGCAAGCGCTCTGGCGCCATCCGGTGTTTGCTCCAGACGCCGCAGGCGCTGCTGAAGTCCCACCTGGTAGTCCGCGATGGGGCCGCCACTATGTGGTGTGATGCTCAGAGTCTGAGCAAACGCTGGATCGGTAGGGAGAAATATCCGGTTCTCAGGGGCATGGATATTGAAATGCCCGGCATCTGAAATAGTTTTGAGTAGCGGACTCCGGTCCAGCGTCTGCTGCTCAATGGCGTGATGGTCTTGAAAAACAGGTCCTTTGCGAGACATGGTTCAGGCACCTTCCCAGTCACCGATTGTTAGGCTGTCAGATATTCGAGGCGTCGATGAACCACATGCCGTCGGCATCGCTATTGGTCGCAATGCCTGCCCCAGCGGCGGCATCCTTGAACACACGGTCGCAGAAGATCGTGCTGGTGTAAGGCGTCTTGAATACGTGTGCCGAACCCAGGAGGTCTCGTTTGAAGGTAACGCTGGCACCGCCGGTCAGGTCGTAGAATTTACCGTTGATGAACTCTTCGGTTGTGTCGATGAAGAGCTTTGATGCATCTTCATCCAGCGCGTCGATCTCCTGCACCACAGTGCACAGGAAGTGGCGTGGCCCCTTGCTGCCATCTGCGAGGCGGTAATCGACTTCCGCAAAGGCGAACGCGTTGGGGTCGACCGAGGCCATGACGTGGTGAAGCCGCTCGGACACCAGCCAGTAGCCGCTGAACCCGGGCTCCAGATCCTTCGGCGGGGGTCCTTTGCTGGGGGAATAGACCAGGCGTGGAGTTTCACGCAGCGCCGGGAACCCCCCGTCCTCCGGCCGTAGAATCAGTCGCGGGGGGGACAGCAACGTGCCTAGGTTCTCAAAGACCACCCCGCAACTGGGGCCATTGATGCTCCCTGCTTCAAGGATGAAGAACTCTCCAGACTTGGGCTGATTGGGCATGGTTGATTCCACGCGTTGGGTCCTGTCCATGTGGGAGCCTGCCTGCCATCGGTGCCGAACAGGTTAACCCGAGCGGCAGATGGCGGGCGAGTTTGCGAAACTTCCAGCTGTGGCGCGCAGGGGGATCACCGTGCGCGACTTAGGACCTGAATGCCCGGCCGTGTCAGCGCCTGCAGTATCTTACCTGGTCCGCTGTGCCCCCGCCGATTGACGCTGGAGGATCGAGACGCCCCTGCGGAGTAGGCCAAAGGCGACATAAAGCTATCGGCGTGAAGCGAGGTTGGGTGCGACGACCTCTTTCAAGGTCATCGCAAGCTGTCACGCGCTGAGGGTAGGGAGCGAAGAGGCGCTGGCACGGGTGATTGAGCTGGCCGAGGTGCCGCAGCTCGGCCGCTTCAGGGCTTACGGGTAGAACTTGCTGGGGTCCGAAAGCTGAGCAGCAAACTTGCCTCGTTGATACGTAGGCAGTTCAACAGTCGACTTGTAGCGCTTGATGGTTCGGATCTTCTTCTTCTAAGCCAGCGCCGACTTCTTGTGGAAGTAAGCCTGGTGCAGGACTGCACGCGTGCAGCCAGCGCAATCTTTTCGCTGTTCCTGACGAGCCCGGCAAGGCTGCTCTCAAGCTACTGGTGGTGCCATTCCTTCGCGACGTCACCTGAGCCGACAGGAGCTCCTGCGTTGGCCCTGACACTGCGATATCAATCTCCTTGCACCGCATTAACCCGGCAGCGGTGACCATCCACCTCTCGGCGTCCTGCGCCATCGGTGGAGCACTCCCATGCCTGGTACCAACAAGTCCATCCTGCTGCAGGCCAACGAGGCCATCGTTGCGGGCGACAATGAAGGATTCCTTTGAACCTGCCCCTTGAGATCGGACGCCAAGAAACACGTGGTCAGCCGGCGGCTTTCAATCGTTTGGCATATTCGTTGGGTGATAGATATCCCAGCGTCGAGTGTAGCCGGGTTGGATTGTAGAAGCCGTGGATGTAGTTCGCGATAGACCGTCGAGCGTGATCCTTTGTTTCATATACACCGATGGCTTCTTCATTCTTCAAAGTGGCAAAGAAGCTTTCCGCAACCG
>Ga0209257_1000176_pt1 | contig 161436 bp, 130 predicted proteins | sample AraplaCvi_mCL_r2_FD_184277 | JGI IMG/M metagenome (GOLD analysis project Ga0209257, IMG submission 184277) | Arabidopsis root microbial communities from North Carolina, USA - plate scrape MF_Cvi_mCL_r2 (SPAdes) (version 2) | ecosystem: Host-associated > Plants > Roots > Endosphere | place... | reverse complement strand
CGCGCGAGTGCCTGCTCACCCTCCCGCCGTTCCGGAACGATCGGTTTGCGGCGAAACAGGCTGTCGGTCATGCGGTGAGGCTCCCTAGGATATTATGCTGTGCTTGCCGCTGCTTGTAAGGTCGCGGATCGGCAGCGCAAGTCGCGCGGTTGGAGAAATGGGCGGCGAGTTTGGGGTGGAGAGCTGTCGTTGCCCTCTTTGGATATCGCCCGGCTGGATCCGGGATCGGATCGGCGCAAGGGCCGCGCAATATTCCAAAGTTCAGGAAAGTTCAGCCCTATGAGCGCCCCGATTTGCAAGTCGCGGAGAGCTGGACGTGCGCGGCACGTCCCATCATTGTCGTACCCGAAAGCCGGGCCGCGACCGATTTTTGTTCACCGAATGAAAGAGCCGGATGAAGGCTGGCACGGCCGGATAATGTAGGAAAGACCTATTTTGCAGGCGATGTCTTTTTTGGGGTGGGGAGCGGACATCCCATTTTCGTCATCCCGGGCTTGACCCGGGATCCCGCTTTTCTTGCGCATCGACCGGCTTGGACCTCAAGCGGGACCCCGGATCAAGTCGAACGAGCCACGTGTCGCGTTCGAGGGTGACGATATGGAGAGGGCCGCACTCGGTCGACGGCCGTCCTTGCCAGCGTTCAGACCAGCGCCTCGATCGCCTCGGCGAGTTTCGCGTCGCGCTCCGACAATCCATCGGCGTCGTGCGTCGTCAGCAAAATATCGACGCGATTATAGACGTTCGACCATTCGGGATGATGGTCCATCTTTTCGGCGATGATCGCCACGCTCGCCATAAAACCGAACGCCTGCGCGAAATCATCGAATCTGAACTGGCGGGTGATCGCGTCGCGCACCGGTTCGTGGGCCCATTCGGGAAAACGGGCGAGCAGCGCGGTGCGGGCGTCTTCGTTGAGTTTCTGGACCATGTTTTATCTCCCGCTGGTCAATGTGTCGCGCTCGCCATAAGGAAGGGCTCGATGAGCGACAAGCCTGCCCTTCCCGATTTGCCCGCCGGCTGGACCGGCGGCCCGCCCGACGCCGATGCGCTGTTCGCAATGGCCGAGGCAGCGCTGGCAACGATGCCTGCGGTCTTTGCGCCACATATCGAGGATGTGGTGATTTCGATCGAGGAATTTGCCGACGATGAGATGCTGGCCTCGCTCGATATCGAGCATCCCTATGACCTCACCGGCCTCTACGAGGGCCGCCCGCTGACCGAGCGCAGCATCGGCGAAAGCGGCGGCATGCCCGATCGCGTCACCCTCTATCGCATCCCGATCCTCGTCGAATGGATCGAGACCGGCGAGCGGCTCGACACGCTGGTGCGTCATGTGCTGATCCACGAGATCGGGCATCATTTCGGCTTTTCGGACGACGATATGCACGCGCTGGAAGATATGGCGTGACCGAATTGCTGCGGCTGGACAGCGTGGCGTGCATTCGCGGCGACCGGCTGCTGTTCGAGAATTTGTCGCTGGTGCTGAAGCGCGGCGACGCGCTGTGGCTGCGCGGTCCCAATGGCGCAGGCAAGTCGAGCCTGATCCGCCTTGCCGCCGGACTGCTGCGCCCAGCGGCGGGGACCGTCCTGCGCCGCGAACGCGTCGCGCTGATCGACGAGGCGGCGGCGCTCGACGCCGAGTTGCCTCTCCGCCGCGCACTCGATTTCTGGGCGCGCGTCGACACCGTCGACGGCCATAGCGTCGACCGCGCGATGGACGAAATGGCGCTGGCGCCGCTCGCCGAGGTACCGGTTGCAATGCTGTCGACCGGTCAGCGCAAGCGCGGCGCAATGGTACGCGTCATCGCCAGCGGCGCACCGATCTGGCTGCTCGACGAACCCGCGAACGGCATGGATGACGCGGCGCAGGCCCGGCTTGTCGCGGCGGTAGCAAAGCACCGCGCGAACGGCGGTGCCGTCCTCCTCGCGTCGCATTTCGCGCTCGGGGTACCGGACCTCATCGAACTCGATATGGGGGCGCTCGCATGACCGCGCTCATTGCCCTTTTCTGGCGCGACCTCAGGCGCGCTTGGGGCAGCGGGGCGCTGTGGTTGCCGGTGCTCTTCTTCCTGCTCGTCGCGACCGCCTTCCCGTTCGCCGTGGGTCCCGACGCACCGTTGCTGCGCCGCGCCGGTGGCGGGATGGTGTGGGTCGCCGCGCTGCTCGCGGCGCTCCTGCCGATCGACCGGCTGATCCGCCCTGACAAGGATATGGGCGTCCTCGACCAGCTTGCGGTGCGCGGTTTTGCCGACGAGGTGATCGCAGCCGTGAAAATCGCCGCGCACGCGATCGGTTTCGGCTTGCCGCTGATGATCGCCCTCTTCCCCGCCTCGGCTTTGCTGGCGCAAGACGCGTCGCGTGTAGAGCTGCTTGCGACGGGGATCGCAATCGCCATTCCGGCGCTTGCGTCGCTTGCCGTCCTGAGCGCCTCGTTGACCGCGAACCACAAGGGCGGCAGCGCGATCGGCGGCCTGCTGGTCCTTCCCCTCGCCATACCGATGCTGATTTTCGGCGCCGGCATGCTGGACCCGTCAGGGCGCGGCGCAATCAAGTTGCTGGCGGCAACGAGCCTGCTCCTTACCGTGATCGGGCCGTTCGCTGCGGGCTCCGCGCTGCGGGGATTGCGCGAATGATACGCCAGTCGGCGGCGCATATTTGATCGAGTTTCGCAAATTGAAATGACAGCTTCCGGCCGGAAGCGGACCTCCCCATCATCGTCACCCCGGACTTGATCCGGGGTCCCGCTTGAAATCGAAGTCAGTGAGCGCGTCAAAAAAGCGGGATCCCGGGTCAAGCCCGGGATGACGGAAGTGGGGGGCCGAAGGGCAACTCCTCACCCCAAAACCGCCATAAGAAAAGGGCCGGAGTTTCCCCCGGCCCTTCCCTAATTCAGTGCGTGCCTATCAGGCGCCGGTGACGTCGGCCGTATCGACCTTCACACCCGGGCCCATCGACGACGACAGCGCGATCTTGCGGACATATTTGCCCTTCGCGCCGGCCGGCTTGGCCTTGACGATCGCATCGACGAAAGCGTCGAAGTTCTGGCGAAGCTTTTCCTCGCCGAACGACAGCTTGCCGAGGCCAGCGTGGATGATACCGACCTTTTCGACGCGGAATTCGATCTGACCGCCCTTGGCGGCCTTCACGGCTTCGGCGACGTTCGGGGTCACGGTGCCCAGCTTCGGGTTCGGCATCAGGCCCTTCGGACCCAGCGTCTTACCGAGGCGGCCGACGATGCCCATCATGTCCGGCGTCGCGATGACACGGCCATAGTCGAGGTTACCCGCGAGCATGTCTTCCATCAGGTCTTCGGCACCGACCTTGTCGGCGCCGGCGGCCAGCGCCTTGTCGGCATTGTCGCCGCGCGCGAACACGGCAACCTTGACGTCCTTGCCGGTACCGGCGGGGAGCGTCACGACGCCGCGGACCATCTGGTCGGCGTGGCGCGGATCGACGCCGAGGTTGATCGCAACTTCGAGCGTTTCGTCGAACTTGGCCGAGGCCAGCTCGCGAACGGTCTTCAGCGCTTCGTCGACGGTGTGCAGCTTAAGCGCATCAACCTTGCCCTCGAGGGCCTTCTGCTTCTTGGTCAGCTTTGCCATCGGTTCAGCCCTCCGTCACTTCGAGGCCCATCGAGCGCGCGCTGCCCTCGATGATCTTCGTTGCCTGTTCGATGTCGTTCGCGTTGAGATCCTTCATCTTGATCTCGGCGATTTCGGCGAGCTTCGAGCGCGCGATCTTGCCACCGCTGATCTTGCCCGGCTCCTTCGAACCCGACTTGAGGTTCGCGGCCTTCTTGATCAGATAGGTCGCCGGCGGCGTCTTCGTAACGAACGAAAAGCTCTTGTCGGCGAACACAGTGATGATGGTCGGGGTAGGCGTACCCTTTTCCATGCCGTCGGTCGCGGCGTTGAACGCCTTGCAGAATTCCATGATGTTGACGCCGCGCTGACCCAATGCCGGCCCAAGCGGCGGCGACGGGTTGGCGGTGCCGGCGGGCACCTGCAGCTTGATGTAGCCGCTAATCTTCTTAGCCATGATGGCCTCCTGTCTTTCTGTCGCCCCGGACGGATCCGGGGCTCAAAATTAGCGGTCGAACAGAAGGGCATCACCCCTTCCTCCCGCGCGGAATCACGCCCTTATCTGACGCGAAGCGGCGCGCATAAGCGCAAACGCCGCAGAAAACAAGCCTTATGCGTCGGGCGCGGGCGGCGTGATGCGCAGCAGCCCTTCCTGCATCGCCGAGGCGATCAGCGTCCCGTCGCAGCGATAGATCAGCCCGCGATTGATTCCGCGGCTGCCGCCGGTCCAGTCGCTGTCCATCACATAGACAAACCATTCGTCGACGCGAATATCGTCGTGGAACCACATCGCGTGATCGAGGCTGGTCGAAAACAGCCCCGGCGTGGACCAGGTAAGGCCGTGCGGCAGCAGTGACGAGGACAAGAGCCCCATGTCCGACACATAGGCAAGGAAAGCGCGGTGGAGCAGTGGATCGTCACCGATCGGCGCCGCGAGCCGATACCATTGATAATGTGTTGTGCCCCGCTCGGTCGAGGACGGGCGGACGTTGCGCGTTTCGAACGGCCGCAGCCGCGCCATTCGTTCCAGCTGCGCGTCATCGACATTCGGATCAGCCGCCAGATTCTCGACGAGTTCGGCGCATTCCTCTGGTGGAAGCACGTCGGGCATCGGCGCCTGATGCGTCGCGCCGGGCTCGGGTGCATGGAACGACGCAGTGAGATTGAAGATCACCTTGCCGTCTTGGCGCACGACGACACGGCGGTTGGCAAAGCTGCGCCCGTCGAAGTCGCGGTGGACGCGGAAATGCAGCGGCTTCGCCTCGTCGCCTCCGCGCAGGAAATAGGCGTGCAGCGAATGCGCCGTCTTGCCGGGATCGACGGTGCGCGCAGCCGCCATCAGCGCCTGCGCGATCACCTGTCCGCCAAAGATGCGCTGGCGGGTAGGCTTATTGAAGGCTGGAAAGGTGAATTCGTCCGGCTCTTCCGCCGGGGCGAGATCGAACAGCCGCGTCACGCCGCGAACAACCTTTTCGGGCGACAAGCTCGCCTGAATTTCGCGCACGCGATCGAGACGAGCCTGCATCTCTTCGGGAGTGAGGCTCATACGCTAATTCCGTTCGCTGGGTTCCGCGCGCGCCCCGAAAGGCGCGCCGCGATATTATTTGAAGCGTTCGACCTGTTCGAAGTCGAGCTCGACCGGGGTCGCGCGACCGAAGATCGACACCGACACCTTGACGCGCGCCTTTTCGAAATCGAGTTCCTCGACCAGCCCGTTGAAGCTGGCGAAGGGACCGTCGAGCACCTTGACCTGGTCGCCGATTTCGTAATCGACGCGGATTTCCAGCTTCGGACGGGCCGCAGCCTCTTCCTTGCTGTTCAGGATGCGTGCGGCTTCGGCTTCGCTGATCGCCTGCGGCTTGCCCATCGATCCGAGGAAGCCCGTGACCTTCGGCGTGTTTTTGACGAGGTGATAGACATCGTCGGTCATCGTCAGCTTGGCAAGGACATAGCCCGGGAAGAACTTGCGTTCGGCCTGGACCTTCTTGCCGCGCTTCACCTCGGTGACCGTTTCGACCGGCACTTCGACCGCTTCGACAAATTCGGTGAGGCCCATGCGCTCGGCTTCGGAAAGCACCGAATCGCGAACCTTGTTCTCGAAACCCGAATAGGCGTGAATGATGTACCAGCGCGCCATGTGTATCCGTATCCTGTCCCTGTAACCGCGGCGATTAGCGCGCGAGCGACGTCAGCCAGCTGACGATCGCGTTGAAAACCGTGTCTACGCCGAAAAAGAACAGCGAAAGGATCGTCATCATGATGATCACCATGATCGTCGTCTGCACCGTTTCGCGGCTGGTGGGCCAAACGATCTTGCGGGCTTCGGCGCGTACCTGATTGATGAACTCAGCCGGGCTGGTCTTCGCCATGTTGATCGTCCTGTCCTAATAACGTCTCTGGTTCGGGCCAGATGGGTTGCCGCCCGCGGCGCGTCAAGCGTGCTTGGGGCAATAGTCCGCCCACCCTCCCCGAGCGTGTCGGCGAAAGGCGGAGGGAAAACGGCGCATCTGTCCGAATGAAAGCGGCCTTTACTTGCGCCGTGCAGCGATTGCAAGTCAAAGGCTGGCGGCCGCCAAAGGCGATGCGGACGTCCGCGGCATGTGCCGGTGCATCAATGCCAGCAGCCCGATCATCAGCATCCAGCTCGCCATCGGTTGCAGCACGAACAGCAGATGTAGTTCGCGCGCCGCCGCCGCGCCATTTTTCGGATCGAAACCGACGATATCGAGCAGCGCGTAGCTGACCGCGATCGCGGCGGCGACGCCGAATTTCGCCATCAGGTTGAGCAGCGCAAACAGAAAGGCCGAGCGATTACGCCCGCACCGTTCGGCATCGCGCGGGATCAGGTCGGCGAGCATCGAATAGGTGAAGAGCAGCCCGACGAAACCCGTGCCCAGCATCAGCGAAAACACCGCAGCCTGCGCGAAACCCTCCGGCTCCTGTGCCAGCGTCGCGAGCAGCAGTGCCGAGATCAGCAGCCCCATCGCCATCATCATCGGCGGCTTGCCGAAGCGGCGTGCGAGGAAAGTCCACAGCGGCGAAGCCATTGCGCCGCCGATAAAGCTTGCGAACAGCAGGAGCGCGCTCTGCTGGTCGAGATCGAGCACAGCCGCCGCGAAGAAAATGAAGAGTGAGGTCAGCGAACCGAACGCAAGGCTGTTGAGGAACTGCACACCGAGCAGCAGCATCAACGGCGGAAAGGACAGCGAGGCACGAATTTCGGGCCGCCAGCCAATCCCCGGCTCGGCGGCGACGGCGCGGCGCGGGACACGGCCGATCGCGAACAATGCGATGGGCGCGAGCATCAGGAAGATGCCGGCATAGGCGATGATCCGCCCCTGCAGATCGACGCCCGGCACCAGCAACTGCGCCGCCGCGGGCGCGGCAAAGGCAACGATCAGCGCAATCTTCGTGAACCAGTCGCGCGCGCCATACAGCAAGGCACTGTCGGCAGGGCTGCGCACCAGCGCCGCGCCCCACGACAGTTGCGCGACCTCGTAGAGGCTGAAGCTCGAATAAAAGAGCACCATCACCAGAAAGAGCGCGGCGAAAGGCAGCGCATTGCCCACCGTCACGATCAGCAACAGCAGCAGCGACAGCGGCACCAGCGCCCCTAGCATCCAGCGGCGGTGCGCCCCCATTCCCGGGCGAAAGCGGTCGATCATCGTCCCGATCAGCGGGTCGACGATACCATCCCACACGGTGGTCAGCGAAAAGAGCAGCCCAACGAGCGCGACCGAAATCGCCCCGCCCTCGGCGATATAGGGCGGCAGATAAACGCTGAACGGCAGCGCCAGCATCGCGGTCGGCCCCGCGGTCGCGGCATAGGCGGCGACCGTACGCGGGCGCAGCTCGGGAGCTTCGTCGGCCGGGGCGGCCGATGGCAGGGCGGTACTGGCCAAGATGCGACGCTCCCGAAACAGGAAGCGTCACGTTTTCAGTTATTGACAGTCATGTCAACAATCGCGGCCAGTCAGCGCGTCCACCTACCGGATCTTGAAATGCGACAGGAAGGGCTGAAGCCGCCAGTCGATCTGGTCGCGGTCCAGCCATTCCTCCTCGACCCCCATCAGCGTGTTCAGCATCGAATCGCCGACAACGATGTCGAAGAACAGCCGCGCGGCGGCTTTCGGATCGTCGATCTCGGCCCGTCCCGTCGCCGCCCATTCGGCAAATAATTCGACCAATTCATCGAGCGCGGGCACATGAAGATCGCGATATATCTGCAACGCAAATTCGCGATCACGGAGGCTTTCGGAGATCAGCATGCGCATCAACGCGACGGCACGCGGCGATTCCATGAGCTCGCTCTGGCGATGCGCATAGGCTTTCAGCGTTTCGACGCTCGACAATTCGCCCGTGGCATCGCCGTCGAGCGAGCGCAGCATGGCTTCGTCGCACCAGCGTGTCGCGATCGCGTGGAGCAGCCCCTGCTTGTTGCCGAACAGCTCATAAAGCGTCGCAAGCGAGCCGCCCGAGCGCTTGACGATTTCGGCCAAGCTGGTGCGCTCATACCCTTGCTCGAGAAACAACGACTCCGCCGCGTCGAGAATGGCGCTTTGCCGCCGCTCGCGCGGCGACAGCCTATCTATCTGACATAAATCCGATTCCGGCGTCGTCATTTTTGCATTCCTCTTCCCTTGCCCTTTTCTGTAATTTAAATTACACGGCGCCTGAGCGCAAGCTTTTGCGTATATACAACTCCCGCACAACTGCGATTTTTCAGGGGTCCATATGAGTCGCTTTCGTCCTCTTGGCTGCGCCGCCGGCGCTGCGCTGGCTCTGGTGCTGGCTTCATGCTCGTCGGAAGCGCCCCCTGCGCCGCCGCCGCCCGAGGTCAATATCGTCACGATCCGCACGCAGGCAGTACCGAATGTGATCGAATTGCCTGGCCGCGTGCAGGCGTTTCGCACCTCTGAAGTCCGCGCGCGGGTCAACGGCATCGTCGAGCGCCGCCTGTTCAACGAAGGCAGCTATGTCCGCGCCGGGACGCCGCTGTTCCGGATCGATCCGCGCGAGCTGACCGCGACCGCCAACGCGGCGCGCGCGCAGCTGGCGCGTGCGCAGGCGACCGCCGCGAATGCGCGGCAGGTGGTCGGGCGCTATCAGCCGCTGCTCGCAGACCAGGCGATCGGCAAACAGGAATATGACGCCGCGGTCGCCGCACAGCGCACCGCCGAGGCCGATGTGCAGGCGGCGCAGGCGAATCTGGAATCGGCGCGGCTGAACCTGGGCTATGCGTCGGTGACCGCACCGATCTCGGGCCGCGCGCGCCGCGCCGAGGTCACCGAAGGCGCGCTGGTCAGCGCGGGACAAGGTACATTGCTGACGACGATCGAACAGATCGACCGCGTCTATGTCAATTTCGGCCAGTCGAGTTCGGACCTGTTGGCGAACCGCCGCGAAATGGGCTCAGGCAAGGTGACCGCTCCCCAGTTCGACCGCGTCGAGGTGCAGCTGATCCTCGAGGACGGCTCCGCCTTTCCGGTCGTCGGCCACCTCGACTTCCTCGACCTGTCGATCGACGAGGCGACGGGCACCGCGGCGCTGCGCGCCGAATTCCCGAACCCGAACTCGGCGCTGCTCCCCGGCCAGTTCGTCCGTGCGCGTATCTTTGCGGGCAATCGGTCGGACGGCGTCCTGATCCCGCAGCGCGCGGTCAAGCTGGCCGCCGACAATGCGAGCGTGATGGTGCTCGATGCCAAGAATATCGCGACACCCCGCCCGGTGAAGCTCGGCACGATGGTCGCCGGCCAATGGGCGATTCTCGACGGACTGAAACCCGGCGACCGGGTGATTGTCGACGGGTTGCAAAAGGTGCAGCCCGGCCAGCCGGTACGCGTTGCGGCGCCCAAGGGCACGGCTTCTACTCCCCCGGCGAAGCGTTGATCTGACATGACCCCCCGCTTTTTCATCGACCGGCCCATTTTTTCGTGGGTCATCGCCATCGGCATCCTGCTTGCCGGGATCATCGCGCTGCGCGGCCTGCCGGTCGAGCAATATCCGTCGGTCGCGCCGCCATCGCTGACGATCGGGGTCACCTATCCGGGCGCCGACGCGAGCACGCTCGAGCAGAATGTCACGCAGGTGATCGAGCAGGAGCTGAACGGGGTCGAGGGCTTCCTCTACATGGCCTCGACCAGCGAATCGAACGGCACCGCGTCGATCACGCTGACCTTTGAGGCCGGGACCGACATCGATAATGCGCAGCTGGAAGTGCAGAACCGCCTGCGCCGCGTCGAGCAGCGCCTGCCCGAGGACGTGCGCCGCCAAGGCATTTCGGTCACCGAGGCGAACTCGGGCTTCCTGCTCATCGTCGCGATCACCTCGAAAAGCGGCGATACCGACCCGATGGAGGTCAACAATTTCGCGAACACGCGCGTGCTCGACGAACTACGCCGCGTCGGCGGGGTTGGCAACGTCCAGGCCTTTGCACCCGAATATGCGATGCGCATCTGGCTCGATCCGCAAAAGCTCGCCTCCTATAATCTGTCGGCGGCCGAAGCGCTGGGCGCGGTGCAGGAACAGAATAGCCAGACGCCGGGCGGGCAGCTCGGCGACCAGCCGATCGCCAAGGGCGCGCAGCTTAACGCCGTCATCACGACGCAGGGTCGCTTTACCAAGCCCGAGCAGTTCGAGAGCATCATCCTGCGCGCCAATCCCGACGGGTCGGCGGTCACGCTGGGCGATGTCGGACGCGTTGAACTGGGCGCTGCGAGCTATCTCTTTTCGTCCGAACTCAATGGCAAGCCGATGGCGGGTCTCGCGGTCCAGCTGACCCCCGGCGCCAATGCGCTGTCGACGGCACAGGGCATCCGCGACCAGATGGACCAGCTGTCGAAGGGCTTCCCGCCCGACATCACCTGGTCGATCCCGTACGACACGACGCCGTTCATCAGCCTGTCGATCGAAGAGGTGGTGATAACGCTGGGCGAGGCGATGGTGCTCGTCTTCCTCGTCATGTTCCTGTTCCTCCAGAACTGGCGCGCGACGGTGATCCCGACCGTGGTCGTTCCGATTGCGCTCGCCGGTGCCTGCCTCGGCCTCTGGATGGCTGGTTTCTCGATCAACGTGCTGACTTTGTTCGGCATGGTGCTCGCGATCGGCATCCTCGTCGACGACGCGATCGTCGTGATCGAGAATGTCGAGCGCATCATGAACGAGGAGCATCTGTCGCCCTATGATGCGACGGTGAAGGCGATGAGCCAGATCACCAGCGCGATCATCGGCATCACGCTGGTGCTGATCGCGGTCTTCATTCCGATGGCTTTTTTCCCCGGATCGACCGGGGGCATCTATCGCCAATTCTCGATGACGCTAGCGATCTCGATCGCCTTCTCGGCACTGCTCGCACTCACGCTGACGCCCGCGCTCTGCGCGACGCTTCTGAAGCCGCACGACAATAGCGAACGCAAAGGGCGGATCGGCGCCTTCTTCGACCGCTTCTTCGGGCGGTTCGACACATGGTTCGGCCGCACGACCGATCGCTATCAGGGCGGCGTCGGCAAGATGCTCGCGGCGCCGCTGCGCTGGCTCGGCGTGTTCGCGCTGATGGTCGCAGTCACCGCTTTGCTCTTCACCCGCCTGCCCGGCTCCTTCCTGCCGCAGGAAGACCAGGGCTATCTGATCACCGTGATCCAGGCGCCCCCGGGCGCGACGACGCAGCGCACCAACGAAGCGACGAAGCAGGTCAAGGCCTTCTTCGCCGAACAGCCGCAGGTCGCCAATGTCGTTTCGGTCAACGGCTTCAGCTTCTTCGGCCAGGGCCAGGCGAACGCGATCATGTTCACCCCGCTCAAGCCGTGGGACGAACGCACGGGTGAAGGCGACAGCGCGGACGCGATCGCGGGCAAGGCGATGGGGACCCTCATGGGCATCAAGGAGGCGTTCGCCTTCTCGCTGAGCCCGCCGTCTATCCCCGAACTCGGGACGTCGAGCGGCTTTACCTTCAAGCTCCAGGATCGCGGCGGCAACTCGCGCGAGGCGTTGATCGCCGCGCGCAACCAGATGCTCGGCGGCGCGATGCAGAGCAAGCTGCTGGCCAACGTTCGCCCCGAAGGTCAGGAAGATGCGCCGGTACTGAAGGTCGATATCGACCGGATTCAGGCGCGCGCGCTCGGCCTGTCGATCGGCGACGTCAACGCGACGCTCGCGATCAGCTTCGGTAGCGCGTACGCGAACGACTTCACCCGCGAAGGCCGCGTGCTGCGCGTGCTGCTCCAGGCTGATGCCGCGAGCCGCATGACCCCGCAGGACGTGCTCGAACTGCGCGTGCGCAGCGCGAACGGCGACATGGTGCCCTTCGGTTCGTTCAGCTCGGCCGAATGGTCGGCCGAAGCGCCGCAACTCCAGCGTTACAACGGCTATCCCGCGATGACGATTTCGGGCGAACCCGCGCCCGGCCAGTCGACCGGCGAAGCGATGGCCGAAATGGAGCGGCTTGCGCAGTCGCTCCCGGCGGGCTTCTCCTACGAGTGGACCGGCATTTCCTATGAGGAGAAACAGTCGGCGGGCCAGATCGGGCTGCTGCTCGGCCTGTCACTCGTCGTCGTCTTCCTGCTGCTGTCGGCGCTGTACGAAAGCTGGGCGGTCCCCATCGCGGTGTTGCTCGTCGTGCCGCTCGGCGTGCTCGGCGCGGTGCTCTTCTCGATGTTCCGCGGCCTTTCCGCCGATATCTATTTCAACGTCGGATTGATCACGATCATCGGCCTGTCCGCGAAAAACGCGATCCTGATCGTCGAATTCGCGATCGAGCAGGAGGCCGAGGGCAAGTCGACGCTCGATGCGGTGATGGAGGCGGTGAAGCTGCGCCTGCGGCCGATCATCATGACCAGCCTTGCCTTCATTCTCGGCATGGTGCCGCTGGTGATCGCCAGCGGCGCGGGTGCGGCAAGCCGCATCGCGGTCGGGTCGGGCGTGATGGGCGGGATGATCGCCGCGACGTTGCTCGGCATCTTCTTCATCCCGCTCTTCTACCTGTCGGTCCGCAAGTGGATCAGCCGCAAAAGACCGCCCGCGCCCGCCGAAAAAGGACATCATGAGGAGCCCGATCATGCGTAATCTGATCGCGCTGCTTGCCGCGACGACGCTCGCCGGATGCGTTAACATGGCGCCGAAACACGAGCGTCCGGCGCTGCCCACCGCGCCCGTCTATCCGGCGGAGTTCGCCGGCGATGTCACGCTCGGGCAGCGGGCGACCGAGGTCAGCTGGCAGGACTTTTTTGCCGATCCGCAACTTGAGGTGCTGATCACGCAGGCGATCGCGCGCAACCGCGACCTCGCCGTCGCGATTGCGCAGATCGAGGAAGCGCGCGGGCTCTACCGGATCCAGGACGCCGATCGCCTGCCGACGGTGGGCGCCAGCGCCGATGCGACGCGGACGCGCGGCCCGTCGTTGACGGGCGCGGGCACCGACACGACCAACCGCTATTCGGTCGGTGTCGGCGTGACCTCGTTCGAGCTCGATTTCTGGGGCCGGGTCAAGAATCTGTCCGAAGCCGCGCGCAGCCAATATCTCGCGACCGAGCAGGCCGAACGCGCCTTCCGCCTTGCGCTGGTCCGCGACGTCGCCTCGACCTATTTCGCGTCGCGCGGCGCCGAGGAACAGATCGAGCTGGCCGAAGCGACGGTAACCAGCCGCAAGGAAGGGCTGCGCATCGCGAAGCGCCGCCTTGACGCCGGTGTGACCTCGGCGCTCGACTATCGCCAGTCGGAAACCTTGCTGACGCAGGCCGAGACGCAGCTCGCGAGCCTGAAGCTCGGCAAGGCGCAGGCCGATAATTTCCTCAGCGTGTTGACCGGCGGCCCGGTCGCGGGCCCCCTGCCCGCGCCATTGCCGCTCGTCGCGCAAGGGCAGTCGCCGACGCTCACCGCCGGACTGCCGTCGGACCTGCTCGTCGCGCGTCCCGACGTGCTCGCGGCGGAGGAACGACTGCGTGCCGCGCGCGCCAATGTCGGCGCCGCGCGTGCCGCTTTCTTCCCCACGATCTCGCTGACCGGCAATCTGGGCTTCGCGTCGGGGTCGCTCGACAATCTGTTCAGCAACGATGGGTTCGGGTGGAGCTTTGGCCCGTCGATCACGCTGCCGATCTTCGATTTCGGGCGTAACAAGGGCAATCTGACCGTCGCCGAGGCGCGCGAGAATATCGCCGTCGCGACCTATGAACGCACCGTGCAGGGCGCGTTTCGCGAAGTCGCCGACGCGCTCGCCGGGCGCCGCTACCTCGCCGATCAGGTCGAGGCGCAGGAACGCGGCACGTTGGCGCAACGCCGGATCGCCGACCTTGCGCGCAAACGCTATCGCGAAGGCGTGTCGACCTATCTCGAAGTGCTCGATGCCGAACGCAATCTGTTCGCCGCCGAACAGACGCTGATCGAGACCCGCCGCGCGCAGGTCGATAATCTGGTGACGCTCTATGTCGCGCTCGGCGGCGGGCTGGTCGAGCGGCGATAAGACGCCGCGATGAGCGACGAAGCTTCTCCCCTGCTCAAGGACATATTGGGCCCTCGGGCGCTGGAGACGATCGGCGACGCCGGGGTAGCAGCATCGCCGCGCTTTGACCGCGCCGCCTTTCTGTCCGCGGCGTCGGACGGGCTCGATGCGCTGTCGATCATGGAGCGCGTGCGGCATATCGCCGATGCGCTTCATGGCGCGTTGCCTGACAGCTATCCTGAGGCGCTTACGATCATCCGTGCGATGGCGTCACGGTTGACACACGGGTTCCAGGCGATGGCGGTGACCGAATATGTCGCGCGCTACGGGCTCGATGATTTCGACCGGTCGATGGAGGCGCTTGCCGACCTGACGCGCTTCGGCTCGGCCGAATTCGCGATCCGCCCGTTCCTCGCCGCCGATACGCCGCGCGCGTTGGCAATCATGACCCGGTGGGCGGGTGACGACAACGAGCATGTCCGCCGGCTCGCAAGCGAAGGTGGCCGCCCCAGATTGCCGTGGGCGGCGCGCGTTCCCGCGTTGAAGGCCGATCCAACCTTGGCGGCGCCGATCCTCGAGATTTTGAAGGCCGATCCCAGCCTCTATGTCCGCAAATCGGTCGCGAACCATTTGAACGACATCGCAAAGGATCGCCCCGACTGGCTCCTGGATCGCCTCCAGAGGTGGCCTCAGGACGACCCGCGCACGGTCTGGATCATCCGCCATGCGTTGCGCACGCTGATCAAAAAGGGCGATCCCGCCGCCTTGGCGCTGATCGGCGTCGGTCACGGCGCCGCGGTTACAGTGCGCCGTTTCACGATCACGCCCGAGGTGGTGCGCCTTGGCGACCGTATCGCGATGGCGGCCGACCTTGCATCGGATTCGCCCGACGGGCAGCGACTGGTCGTGGATTATCGCATCCATTACGCGCGCGCCGGGGGCAAGACCGCGCCGAAGGTGTTCAAATGGAAGACCTTCGAGCTCGCCGCCGGCGACGCCATCACGCTTGGCATATCGCAGACAATCCGCGATTTCAGCACGCGCCGACACCATCCGGGCCGCCATCGCGTCGAGCTGATCGTCAATGGACAGACCGTGGCCGAGGGCGCTTTCGAGATACTAGCCGGCTGACGCGAGGTCTAATTGCCCGGCGGCGGTTGCGGTTCGGGCACGGCGGGCTCGGGCGCCCGATCCTGAATTGGCAGGCGCAAATCGATCCGGCTCCCGTTGATTTCGGTCGTAATCACCGCATCGCCGCCCTCGATCCCGACGCGCGTGCGGTCGCCGATCGGGATGTCGCCGATATCGGGAATGTCCAGCGGTTCGACGGGGCCGGTCGGATCGACCACCTTTTTGGGCTGCGGCGCCGCCTTCTTCCCCGATGCTTCGGTCATGAAATCGCGCCAGATACGCGCAGGCAGACCACCACCTGATATGCCCTGCAGCGGTGTGTTGTCGTCATTGCCGATCCACACGCCGACGACGAGGCCGTTGGCATAGCCGACGAACAGCGCGTCGCGATTGTCCTGGCTGGTGCCGGTCTTGCCGAAATTCGCCTGCGGCAGCCGCGCGGCACGGCCGGTGCCGCGATTGACTGCGGCGCGGAGCATCTGTTCGATTTCTTCATGCTCCTCCGACCCGAAGCTGCTCGGCCCCGAGATCAGATTTTCGAACCAGCCCTTTTCCTCGGTCTCGAACGCATGCGGTTCGACGGGATAGCTGTTCGCAGCGACCGCGGCATAGGCGGCGGTGAGTTCGAGCAGGGTCATGCTCGACGTGCCGAGCGCGAGGCTGGGGTCGCCCTTTGCCATCGGCGCGGTAACGCCGAGGTCGCGCGCCATGTCGATGACCTTGTCGTCACCCACCTGACGGAGCAGGCGGACCGCGGCGACATTGCTCGAAGAAGCAAAGGCATCCTCGAGCGTGATCGATTTGGAATAAGCCCCGCCCGAATTTTTGGGTCGATAGGCCCCGGTTTCGATCGCGCTGTTGTCGATGACGTCGTCGGGATCCCAGCCATCGCGCAGCGCGGCAAGATAGACGAACAGCTTGAAGGTCGAGCCCGGCTGGCGCCGCGCCTGTGTCGCGCGGTTGAAGGGCGATGCGGCGTAATCCTTGCCGCCGATCATCGCGACAACCTCGCCATTCGGACGCATCGCGACGAGCGCGACCTGCGCCTTGCCCAGCCCCGCGCGCCCCGTGACGCGGCGCGCGATCCCCTGCAGCCGGGCGTCGAGCGTCGTCGCGATCGTCTGCCGCGAATAGCCGACATCGCTCAATTTGCGCGCCTCGGGCAGCGCCCAGTCGGCGAAATAGGTCCCCGTCGGCAGCGTGTTGCGTGTGCGCACGTCGATGCGGGGGGTGCGGAGCCCTTTCCGCTCCTGCTCGGTGAGATAGCCCGTTGCGACCATCGCATCGAGCACCAGCTTCATGCGTTTTTCGGCGAGGTCGGGATTTTTGGTCGGCGCGAGGCGCGATGGCGCCTGCACCAGTCCCGCGAGCATCGCGGCCTGCGCCGGGGTCAGTTTTTCGGGCTGGCGATAGAAATAATGGAGCGACGCGGCGCGCAGGCCATAGGTGTTGTCGCCGAAATAGGCGTTCGACAGATAGCGTTCGAGAATCTCGTCCTTGCTCAGCCATGCTTCGAGCCAGAAGGCGATCAGCGCCTCGCGCGCCTTGCGCCCGAGCGTACGTTTGGGCGTCAGGAAGGTGAATTTCGCGAGCTGCTGCGTGATCGTGCTGCCGCCCTGTGTGCGTCCGCCGGTGACATTGCTCCACACCGCGCGCGCGATACTGCGCGGATCGACGCCCCAGTGGGTGTAGAAGCGCCGGTCCTCGATCGCGAGGAAGGCGCCGGTCACGTGCTTCGGCAAATCCGCCGCCTTTACGGGCGTGTCGACCATCGCGCCGATGCGTGCGATCGGGGTGCCGTCGGAGGCGAGCAAGGTGATCTGCGGCGGCGCGATCGGTTCGAGCGATTTCGAAAGCGGCGCGGTGAGCGCGAGCCAGCCGACGAGCAGGATGAAGATCATGCAGAAGATCGCGAAGCCGCGCGAAATACGGCGCGTCCACTTGCGCCGCCGTGTTTCGGGAACCGGCGGCGGCGGAGGCGTTGCGATATCGGCGAACGGACCACCCGGCGTCGCGGCGAGGGTGGGATCGGGGCCTTCGGGTTTACGGAACCATTTCATGCGCGGCGCCCGTATTACAGCCCCAACACAGCATAAGCAATTGGTTATGCGGTGCGGCAGATCGGCTCTGTTCGTCAATAAGGAGAGCGACTTGATCGGCGCGGCGAGATAAGAAAAGAAAAGCCCCACATCGGAGAGCGATGACATGAGCCAAACAGCAACCCGCTATTGCGATCTGGTGATGAAGGGCGGCATCACGAGCGGCATCGTCTATCCCAATGCCGTCTTGGCGCTCGCGCGCGATTTCCGGTTCAAGAATATCGGCGGAACCTCGGCGGGTGCGATCGCCGCCGCCGCCACCGCCGCGGCGGCCTTGGGCGACCGCAAGCATATCGCATCGGGATCGACTGCGCCCTGCCCTCCGACACTTGGATTTGCGGGCCTCGAACGCGTCGCAGCGCAGCTTTCGTCGCGGGGCTTCATCTTTGGCTTGTTCCAGCCCGCGCGCGGCGGACGCAACGCCTATCGATTGATAGTCACGCTCGCCGGGAATGCGGGAGTGTTCCGCAAAGCCATGGTGGCAGCGGTTGCGGTGGTGGCGATCGCGCCGCTTGAGGCGCTGCTTCTGCTCGGCCTGTTCCTCGCGCTCGGTTATTGGTTTGCGGGGGCGTCCGGGGTGGCCGCGGTGCTGCTGCCTGCGGCGGTCTGTGCCTATCTCGGCGCGGCGATTGCCGCGATATTGCGCGTTGCGCGCGTCACGCGGCGCAATCTGCTCGGCCTGTGTTCGGGGCTGAGTACGGGCAAAGATATGGCCAAGCCCGCGCTGACTGAATGGCTGCACGACGTACTCCAATCGCTGTCGGGCAAGGCGCCATCGGAACCGCTGCTGTTCGACGACCTCTGGGCCGCGCCCCGCTATCCGGGCGAGCCGAAGACCGAAACGGCGATCTCGCTCCAGATGATCACGACGGGGGTGTCGCATCACGAGCCGCGGACGCTCCCCTTCACCGATGCGTCTTTCTGGTTCTTGCGCGAGGAATTCGACCTGCTGTTTCCCAAAGTGGTGGTCGATGCAATGGTTACGATGGCGGGCTCGCCCGATCGCGTCTCGGACAAGGACTATTACCGCCTGCCACCCAGGGGTCGGATGCCGGTGCTCGTAGCGATGCGGATGAGCTTGAGCTTTCCGCTGCTTATCAGCGCGGTGCCGCTGCACGAGCCCGTCGGGAGGCGGTCTCGCCGCGGCGAGACCGAAGACGAGACGTTCGGTGAGGGCGAGGACACCAAGGAAACGACGCTCAGCCAGAGCACCGACAGCCTGGCTACCGGCGGTGAGGCGCCGCTTTCGGTGATCGAGGGTTTCCGCATCTGCTGGTTCTCGGACGGCGGCGTTTCGAGCAATTTCCCGCTCCATCTCTTCGACGCGCCGCTGCCGCGCTGGCCGACATTTGCTATCAACCTCGTCTATCCCCAAAGTAGCGACGACTGTCCGCCAACCCAGAACCCCGAGCCCCCGAATGCCCGCGACAGGGCAGAAGAGGCAGTGTGGCTTCCGCTACACAATAATCGCGGCTGGCAACGCAGCTATAGCTCGATCGCCCGCCCCCTCGCGCTCGCGGAGGTTTCGGGCTTTGTGTTTGGCATCATCAGCACGATGCAGAATTGGCGCGACCTGCTGCAATCGCGCGCACCGGGTCAGCGCGACCGGATCGTCCACATCGCGCTCGACAAGGTCGAGGGCGGGATGAACCTCAATATGTCGCAGGAGATATTGGACAATATTTCATTGAAAGGGACGGTCGCTGGTGAGCGGCTGTACCAATTCTCGTTCGACAATCATGTTTGGGTACGCTGGCGCAACGTCGCGTCGGGGCTTCAGCGCTATACGATGCGGATCGCCGCGAGCGCGAAAGTCCAGCCGCCGATCCCGGCCTATGAGGCGGCTTTTACGACGGTCCGCGCCGGAGTGCCGCCGGCGGTTTCGTACAAGTTCCGGTCCGCCGAAGCGCAGGGTGCCGCGCAGGTGCTGTTCGCCGATCTGGTGGCCCGCGGCGAGGAATGGGCCGACCTCGGCCCCGACCTCAGCGACGGGACGCCGCGGCCGCTACCCCAGATGCAGATGACGCCGATCTATTAGGGATCCAGTCGGCCGTAAGCGCTCGCCCGATTTGGTCGCAGGCGAGCGCTTATCCGGTGTGTGGCGTGATCGTTGGTTCCGGCGCCTCAGCGGTCGGTGGCGGCATTCTCGATCAGTTCGGCAACCTCGACCGGATGCGAAACCATCAGCGCGTGCGAGCCGCTCGCGACCGCGACGGTCTTGCGGGCATGCGCGCGCTCGGCCATGAATTTCATCGTCGCGGCCGGAATGTTGCGATCTTGGCCCCCATAGATGACGTAGCTCGGCAGGCTCTTCCAGGTCGCCGCCTGCGATGCCTCGGTCAGCGCGCCCTGTGTCACCGGGCGCTGCGTCGCGGCCATCAGCGTCGCCGTTGCCGCGGGCACGTCGGCGGCGAATTGCGCATGGAATTTCGCGGGCTGGATATAAAGGTCGGTGCCGCCGCCGGGCAGGCTCACCGGCGCGAGCGCGTCGCCGAGCGTGCTGCCGGGGAATTTCGCCGACAGCGCAAGCGCCGATTCCCCTGTGTCGGGCAGGAAGCCGGCGACGTAGACGAGGGCCTTCACATTGGCGTTGCCCTTCGCCGCTTCGGTGATGACGACTCCGCCATAGCTGTGACCGACGAGGACGACGCGGCCCGGTATCGAGCGGACGACCGACGCGACGCTTTCGGCATCGCCCGCGACGCTGCGCAGCGGGTTGGCGGCGGCGATCACCGGATAGCCATCCTTTTCGAGGCGAGCGATCACGTCGTTCCAGCCCGAGGAATCGGCAAAGGCGCCGTGAACGAGGACGACAGTCGGCTTGGCGGTGGCCTCTTCGGCATGCGCGTTAACGGTGCCCGAGAAGAGTAGTGCGGCAAGTGCTGCCGAACGAATGGAGCGATACATGTCATCATCCTCTTGCTGTTGAACGCGCAAGACATGCACGGGCTTCGACGTGGCGCCTATCAGATGAAAGTATGGTCGTTTTCCAGACGCATGCCCCGAACCCCAGACCAAAGGATAGGCCGCTACCGCAACCATCGGCTATCCGTCCCGGATTGCTATGCCGATCCGTCAGGCGCTTCGACAGGAATGACGAAGCGGAACTCCGCGCCACCCCCCGGATGGTTGGATGCAGTGATCGATCCGCCATGCTCGGCAATTATCGATTGGCAGATCGCGAGGCCGATCCCCATGCCCGCCTCCTTCGTCGTGAAGAAGCCTTCGAAAATGCGGTCGAGATCGTTCGGCGGGATCCCTGGCCCGGTATCGCGAAGGGTGAAGGCCAGCGCGCCGTCCTCGGTCAATTGCGTCCCGATGCAAATCTCGCGCTTGCCCTTGGCCTGCGCTTCGACCGCCTGGACGCTGTTGATGAGCAGGTTCACGACGACCTGCTGCAACTGGATGCGGTCGCCCATTGTGGCTGGAAGCGTCCGTGCGAGAGTCGTGGTGATCGCGATCGATTGCGACTCAATCTCGTGACGGATGAAAATCAGCGATTCCTGCACGATCTCGTTCAGATCGATCGCCGAGCGCTCGGGCTGCCGTTTCGAAGCCATGCCGCGGATATGCTGGACGATGTCGCTGGCGCGCCGTCCGCTTGCCGCGATGCGCGTGGTCAGCGCCTTGACCTTTTCGACATTGGGGTCGTCGCGCGACAGCCAGCGCAGGCTGGTCTCGGCATTGGTGACGATCGCCGCGAGCGGCTGGTTGATCTCGTGCGCGATCGATGTGGTGAGCTCACCCAGCGTCGATATGCGCGCGGCGTGGGTAAAATCGGCCTGAAGCTGCCGAATCTCGGCCTCCATGCTCAGCCTTTCGGTGACATCCTCGAAGCTGAAGATGGTGACGTCGAGTTCGGCCAGCACCTTGGGATAGGTCACCGACATACGGACATCGAGCACCCGGCCGTCGAAGGTCTGAACCTTCGTCACTTCGCTATGGTCCGCCTGGCCGTTGAAGCGGCCGATCATGACATTGCGCAGCGAGTGGCGACTGATCGTGAACAAATATCCGACGGGGCGCATCAGATCGAGCGCACTGGTGCCGCCGAGCAACTGTATCGCGGCGCGATTGACGTCGGTGATCTGCACCGTCGTCGCGGCGAGTTCGACAAGCTCGGGATGTTCGTCGAGATAGGCGCCGAAATCGGTGACGCCCGTTTCGCGAATATCGTTGTAGATGCGGCCCATATGGCTGGCATCGACCTGCCACAATGCGACCGGCATATGATGGACGAGCTTGCGGTATCGCGCCTCGCTCGCGCGAAGATAGACATAGGAGCGGTCGTCATCGACCGCGCCGTTGACCGCGACATAGATCCGCCCGGGCTCCTCGGCCCGCCACACCGTCACCAGCGGGTCGCGCAATATTCCGTCCGACGGCATTTGCCGGCGATAGGTTGCCCCCTCGGTCTGTCCGGTCATCGCATCGACGATCAAGCCCGCCACGGCAACGCGGCTTTCGAGCGGCCAGAAACCCGCGACCGGCTGGCCGATCATCAAGTCGCGACCGCGATTGCCGCCGACCAGACGCATTGTCCGCTCGTTCACATTGACGATCCGCGCCGTCTTGACCAGTTTGTGATAGAGGGCGTTCATGTCCCGCTCGTCGATGCCGCCCGCATCGCGCAGCCGTGCGATCTCGGCGATCAGCGCTGCGGCATCGGAGACGTCGATCTCCCAACTCGCCGCCATCAGCCGGTCCGGAATATGCCAATCGGCGCCCGCGACCGCGCCCTCATTCAGCGACTGCCGCCCATATTCGATGACATCGCGCGGCGTCCCGTCCTGCGCAAAGCGGACATATTGGCGGATATCGACCGCTATATGGATGCCCGAAGGGGTGCGGCGGCTGACCACGCCCTGCCACCCCCCCTCCTGGAGCAGCATACGCCAATGTTCGCGCTCATTTTCGCTGCGCGTGGAAAGATGGCCGATGCCGCGGCCGATCATGGTGAGCGCGGGCCAGCCGTACAAAGCTTCCGATGCGGGGTTCCAATAATGGACCGCGCCCTCGACGTCGAAGACAATCACGCTTTCGGAGGCGAATTCCGCGATGTCGGGCTCAGATGATCTTGCCGCGACGTACAGCTTGTCCTTTGGTGACACCGAAGGAAATGAAGCGTCGGGCAATTTCGTGTTCACCGCCCGGGCTCGTCCGGCCAATCCTCTTCGCCGATCGCCGACCTGATCTGGTCGAGGAGCGTCTCGTCGGCGACCGGCTTTGTCAGCCAGGCTTGCGCGCCGAGTTCCAGTGCCTTTGCTCGGGCCCCTGCGTCGAGAACCGAAGTCAGCACGATGACGGGCAAGTTCGACCCGCCAGCCCGCATGCGTTCGAGCAGGTCGATCCCGCTCATGCCCGGCATGCGGACGTCGGTAATCAGGCAATCTGCCTCGGTCGGCGAATTATCGTTCAGGAACGCCGGGGCGCTATCAAAGGTACTACACGCGAGCCCGGTGACCATCATCAGATCACACAGGGCTTCGCGGATGGCTTCGTCGTCATCCACTACTGCGACAAGAGGCGTCTTGGGCAAGCGATTCAGCCCTTTTCATCACGACCGAGATGGCCAACAACGCCGATGTTACGCGGCTTATAAAGCTTTGTAACCATACCAAAGTCTAGGCCTCGCCCGTTTCGCGCAATTGCGGAGGCAATTTCTCCCACGCGCGGATGAGTTCACCGACTGTTGTGGCCTCCATTTTTTTCATAACATTGCTGCGGTGCAACTTGACCGTAATTTCCGAAATACCAAGATCATAAGCGATTTGTTTATTGAGTCGTCCACGCGCTACTTCGCGCATTACTTGGCTTTCGCGCGGGGTCAAAGTCGCGAAACGCTCGACATGCTGCTGGATGATTTTGGCGTTTGCACGTTCGGACACGTCCCGTTCGACTCCGGCGACGACCGCATCGAGCAACGTCTGATCGCGCACCGGCTTGGTCAGGAAATCGACGGCACCCGCCTTCATCGCCTGCACCGACATCGGAATATCACCGTGGCCGGTCAAAAAGACGATCGGCTTCGTTACGCCTATGGACGCCAGATGATGCTGCAGATCGAGACCGCTCGATCCCGGCATGCGCACGTCGAGGATCAGGCACCCCGAGCGTTCGAGAAGCGGGGACTCGAGCAATTCACGCGTCGAGCCGAAACAGGTCGCCTCGATGCCGACCGACAGCATCAATTCGCTGATTGCGGTGCGCACCTCCTCGTCATCATCGACGATCAGAACGAGCGGCGGTTCATAGTCGGCAGTCGTCATCATTACCCCCTTCCGGGCAGCGGCTTAGCCGCAAATTCGCGCATGCGGGCAGAAATTCGGTCGCCGAACCCTTCGAAGGTCGCTTGGGTCATATCGGCAGGCGCGCACAGTTTAATTGCGTGTCCTTTGTGGAGCAAGAAGTTTGCCTTTTGCTCCACACTGCCATGGACAACACCCCGCCCTTACATGGGATAGAGACCGTCAAAGCTGCGCCATGCCACCGTCGACGTCCGGGTCGAGTCGGTAACGAAGCTGCGCTGCGTGGCGTAGGACGGGCGCAATTTTCGGTCATGTGCTGCGAAAGCCGATCTTGCGATGGCTCTCATCGCAGAAGGGCTTGGTTTTCGACGCGCCGCAACGGCACAGGCGTGCTGTTTCAACGGTGGCGACCGTGCGTCCCGTCCCGCTGAGGATCTCGAGATTGCCGCGCACCTGCAACGGTCCGTCCAGTTCGGGTTCGATGGCAAGCAGACCGTCGCGCGCTGTGAGTGCCGCCCCCTTCTTCGTCGGAGGCTCGCCCGTCGCCTCGAAGCCGATATATTTATGCGACTTGTCGCAGAAAGGTTTGTTCTTCGACGCACCGCAGCGGCAGAGCGTCGCGCGAAACCCTGCCTTCTTGCCATCGAGCGCGATATCTGCGCGCACGGCATAGGGGCCGTTTTCACGGAGAGTGATCAGATTGACCGGCGGTACCGGCTCGGCGTGGCCGTCGCGGCGTTCATAGGTCAGCGCGCCCGACGGGCATTGGCGAATTGTGCCGCACAGATATTCGATCTCGGTCGCGTCGGGGATGATCCATGGGCCGTCGACATTGGCGAGGAAGGTCGCGGGGCCTTGCGTAACGCAAAATCGTGCGTGGATGCACCGCTTGCCGTCAAACATCACGTCGATGTCCTTGCCTTCGGCGCGATCGACCCCGTTTGCCAACGTTGTGGGAGGAGCAACGGGTGTCGCGGGCGGCGGCGATGCGGCGGGCGCGGTCGTTGGCGCGACCTCTCCAATCGGTGCATCGCGCAACCGTGCAGCCTGCTTCTCCAATATCCTTGCCGCACGGGCGCAGCGGGGATCGGCGGGGTCCATCGCATCGGCGACCGCGCGGAGTTCTTGCATGCGCTCGAGATAGATATGCCGCGCGCTTGTCCCTGCAGGCAGCGACGCCGCCTCTCGCAGCGCGGTGAAGGACACACCCGCGTTGCATCCCGGGTTCGATGGGCCGGCAGGGAGGCGCGCGGCGCGTTCGGCCACCGCGGTCAGGGCGTGCATCAGCCCGATTGCCGAGCCGATATAGAGCGATTTGTCGGGGTTCGTCCGGGGTATCGTATAGCCGGCGGCGAGCAGGCGCAGCGCGAGCGCGTAAATGGCATTGGCGAGATCGACGGTCGCGACCGCATCGGCGTCCTCCAGCCAGACGCGCCCTTCGGGGCGGGGCGGCTTGCGCAGCACCGGGTTGACCGCAGCGGGATGTGCGGGCGCGAAATCGGGATTGGCGGCGGCGATTTGCTGCAACTCCGTCCGGACGCCAACGAAACGCTGGAAATGCGAATTATCGTGGTCCGACGGGGCGCCTTCGCCCTCGACGACAATTTCGCACAGCGCGGCGAGCGCGCTTTCGAGGTTCGTAACCGGCCGCGCGCCGGCAAAGTCGACTTCGGCCTGCGACAGTTGCAGCGCTGGGTCGCCACAGAAAACCGCCTCTTCGCCGATCGCTTCGGTTAACGCGCGGAGATCGGCCTCGATCGTCTGGTAAAAGGCGCCAATGGTCGCATAATCATAGGCGGCCGGGGTCAGCCGCGGGGCGACCGGTGTCCGGGTGGAGGGATTGGCGATGGCAAACCCTTCGCCATCGGGTTCGTCCGAGGTTTCGGGGCGTTCGAGAAAGACGAAATGCTGGATCACCGCGTCGCCGAACGGTGCGAGCTTTACCGCGATGCCCGCCGGCAGATAGCCAGGGTCGAGCGGGAAGTTGGTGCGTCCAAAACGCGGCGCGCCGCCGAGCGCCGCCGTGATGTTCCATACCGCGACGAGGTGGCTCATCTCGTCGATTGCGACATCGAGGATCGCGCGGCGCCAGCGTACGACAGCTTCGGCCTCTGAAACACTGAGCCCTTCAGCCTCGCCATCCTTCAGGCTGAAGGCCGCATAGAGATAGGTGCACATCAGATTCTGTTCGAGTTCCGCCGCTTCATAAAGCGCGTGCAGGATCTTCTCGCGGCTCACGGCGGTCTTGCCATCCATTTTTATCACCCTCCTGACACGGTCGTGCAGCGGCCGGACATGGGAGCAGGATAGGCAACCGTGCGGCGAGGGTTAGGCGTGAGAGCTAACAAGGCGTCTGTACCAAATCGTTCGCCCACGCGCCGAAATGCGGGCGAAATTTCGTCCGACCTAACCGGCGAGGCTGCGCACCCTGACCTTTCGCATAGGTCGCCCCCGTCTCGACAGACCCGGCGTGCGACGCATAGCCTCTGGCCCATCGAGAGCATTTTAACAGTACCATGAGGTGACGAGATGACTGCACCATGGAACCCGGAGCTGGTCTCCTTCCATATCGACCGCTCGCATTCGACACCGATTACCGCACAGATCACCGCGACGCTACGCGCTGCGATTATCGAAGGCCGGCTCCGGCCCGGAACGCGGTTGCCGTCTTGGCTGGACATGGCCTCGCAGCTCGGCGTAGCGCGCGGCACCGTGAAGGCCGCTTATGAAGCGCTGGCCGACGAATTGCTCGTCTTTTCGGCCGGCGCGGCGGGCACGCGCGTCGCCGAAAGGGCCGCGCCGCGTCCGGTCGAGACGAAACAGGTCGATATTCCCCGCCCCCTGCAGGATCTCGAACGCGGCTTTTCGCTTCGCCCGCTGCCGTTCCAGATGGGCGTTCCAGCACAGGATGCGTTTCCTGCGAAACTATGGGCGCGGCTGCGCACCCGCGCGGTCCGCGCCAATGCCATGGCGCCGGTCGGTCCTCCCGATCCGCGCGGCGAACCCGAACTGCGCGCGCAGATCGCGGCGCAACTCGCGATCACGCGCGGCATCTGCTGCCACCCCGACCAGATCATCCTGACCTCGGGCTACAAGAACGGGCTTTGCCTGACCCTGATGGCGCTTGGCGTGCAGGGCCGAACGGCGTGGGTCGAGGACCCCTGCTATCCTGTCACCCGTATGGGGCTGGACATCGCGGGGCTGAAACCGATCCCGATCCCGGTCGATGCCAAGGGCATTCGCGTCGATATGGGGGTGCGCGCCGCGCCCGACGCCGCACTGGCGATCGTCACGCCGGGGCAGCAGGCGCCGACGGGCGTGACGCTGTCGCCCGAACGCCGCACCGCGCTGCTCGCCTGGGCGGAGCGCGAAGGCGCGTGGATTATCGAGGATGATTATCTGAGCGAACTCCAGCTCGGCGGCCGTGCCGCGCCGGCGATGGCGGCGAACGACCCCGCCGGCCGCGTGATCCATATCGGCACCTTCGGCAAGACGATCAGCCCCTCGCTGGGACTCGGCTTCGTCGTCGCGCCGCTCACACTTGCCGGTCGCTTCGGCGAGGTTGCTGGCTATCTGAACCCAGCGCCCAATGTGACGACGCAGCTTGCGCTTACCGACTTCCTCGCCGACGGTCATTTCCTGCGTCATCTACGGCATATGAAATGCTTGTACCGCGAACGCCGCGACGCGCTCCACGCCCGGCTCGATCCGAATATCGTCGTCGACGCTTTTGCTGGACTTGCCCTCGTCGTGCATCTGCCGCGTGGATACGACGATGTCGCGCTGGCCAAACGCGCGCCCGATTTCGGTATCGCGCCCTGCCCGCTATCGGTCTGGTACGCCAATCCTGCCGAGGCGCAGCCCGGGCTGGTGCTGTGCGTCACCAACCTGCGTCCGCAAATACTCGACAAGGCATGCGACACGCTCGCGACGCTGATCGACGAAGGTGCGGCGGTGCAGATTGCGGCGCAGGCAGCTTGAACGGAGAGATGCCATGAAACTGCTGCACGTCGACGCCAGCCCCAAGCGCGAGAACTCGAACTCCCGGGCATTGTCACGCTTCTTCGTCGACCAGCTTCGCGCACATATCCCCTCGCTGTCGATCGACCATCTCGACCTCGCATCCGAGGTTTTGCCGCCGATCACTGAATTGTTCACGAACGCGACCTACACGCCGGAGGCCGAACGAACGCCCGAGATGCGCGATGCGCTGACCGCGTCCGACGCATTGTGCCGACGCCTGCTGGACGCCGACGCGCTGCTTTTTGCGATGCCGATGCACAATTGGACCATGCCTGCGGTTTTCAAGAGCTTCGTCGATGCGATCGTTCGCGGCGGCTTGACCTATGTCCCGACCGAAGACGGCCGCTTTGTCGGCATGCTCGGCGGCAAGAAAACCCTGTTCGTAACCACCCGCGGCGTCGATCTGCGTCCCGGTACCCCCTTTGCCGCGATGGATGCGCTGACGCCCGCACTGCGCGCCGCCTTCGGGTTCATCGGCGTCGCCAATCCCGCGTTCGTCGATGCGCAGCCCATGCAGTTCGCCCGCGAAAACGAGCGCGCCGAGGCGCTGGCCCGCGCAAAGGAAGAACTCGCGGCGCTCGCCGAATATTGGGGAAATATCGAGCCGCGAGCGATGCTGTCGCGAGCGAGCTAAACCACATAGTACAATCATATCCGCAGCGCTTGGGTCTGTCGCAGCGCAGCTGGAGGCTTAGGCTGTCCTCATGTTTCTCAAACAAGGGTGAGCTGCCATGGACGCCGAAGTCATCGACAATGTCGAAAAGCGCTGTTTCGAACTCGACCTGCCCGACGGGTCGACTGCGGCCGCCTTTTACCGCGTTGACGAAGAGGGCCGACTGGTCCTGATCCACACCGAAGTGCCGTCGGAATTCTGGGGCATGGGCATTGCGTCGCAACTGGCGGAGGGCGCGTTTCACCTGATGCGGCAGACGGGCCGCAAGGCGATCCTGCGCTGCCAGTTCATGGTCAATTTCTTTGGCCGCCATCCCGAATTCGCCGACGTCGTCGCCGGCTAGCGAGGCCATCATGATCGACGAATATGATCTCGAACGCTTTGTGACCGCACAGGCCGAAGCCTATGACGACGCGATCGACATCCTGCGCCGCGGCGCGATGTGCACGCCCTATATGGACTTCATCTTTCCGCGGCTGGGCCGCGAGGACGGCGATGATGGCGCCTATGCGCTGTCATCGCTCGACGAAGCGCGCGCCTATCTGGATTTCGCACCGCTCGGAGGCCGCTATCGCGAGTCTGTCGAGACGCTCTTCCGCCTCGTGCAGACAAGCGCGCGCGAAGTGTTCGGCGACGTCGATGCGGCGAAGCTCCACGCCTCGCTCACCCTTTTCGCCGAGGCGTCGAACGAAGTGCTTTTGCGCTCGGTGCTGATCACCTGGTTCGACAATATGGTCGACGAGGACACGATCGTCCGCATCCACCGCGACGCCTGACTCTCAGGCAAAGGCGATCCATTCGCGCAGCCAGTCATCGAACCGCTTCGGCGCGAGGCGCGGACGATCGCAGGTGAGCGGTTCGCCATCGAACTGTGCACCGAAGTAGAGGGCGTCGGGATCGACCGTTATCCAGCGCGTGTCCTCATTGGCGGTCAGGATTTCGAGCGCGAGGTCGGAAAGACCGAAGGTGTCGGGTCCGGCAATTTCAACAATGGCGTTTGCCGGGGCCTCGGTCACAAAGCCAGCCAACGCGTCGACCACGTCGTCGGCGGCGATCGGCTGCATGGTCACCGGCGCGAGCCGCATCCGGTCGCCCTCGCCGCTCGCGTCGACGATCTTGTAAACGAACTCGAAAAAGGGCGTCGAGCGCACGATCGTAAAGGGCACGCCGGCATCCAATATCCGCTCTTCCTGTCCTCGCTTGGCCTGGAAATAGCCGCCCTTCAGCGTTTCGGCGCCGACCGCCGACAGGGCGATGAAATGGCCGACCGAAGCTGCGCGAGCGGCCGCGAGGACATTATCGCTCGATGCCGCGAAAAAGCGCCGCATGTCGGCGGCGTCACCATAACCCGAATTCGAGGCATCGACGACCACGTCGGCGCCTTCAAGCGCTTCCGTCAGCCCTTCGCCGCTGACCGTGTTGACGCCGGTCGAGCGTGCCGCCGCCACGATGTCATGCCCCGCTTCGCGCAGCCGCGCGGCGAGTCGGCGGCCGATCAGGCCGGTTCCTCCGATGATGGTGATTTTCATGACGTTTCACTCCGCGATGCGATTGCTGTTCAGCAATTTAACCCGGCGGGAGCGGTCGTGGCAGAACCGAGAGCGGACAATCGCCCTGCACTAAGCGGGCGTTTCGTCCCCCGGCACCAAAGGCTCTTCCCATCCCGCCTCGGTCGCCTCGAAGCGCGAGCCCGTCTCGAGCGTGCGATGCACCGGGCAGCGATCGGCGACGCTGATCAACTCGGCATGCTGCGCTTCGTCGAGCGTGCCTTCGATCTCGACGCGGCGGCTGAAGATGTCGGGCTTGTCTTCGCCTTTTTCCTTGCGGTGAGTCACGCCGGTGCGGATCCGGTCGACCGGCCAACCCTTGCGGTCGGCATAGAGGCGCAAGGTCATCGTCGTGCAGGCGGCGAGCGCGGCGGACAGCAGGTTGAACGGCGTCGGCCCCGACCCGAGCCCGCCGGCGCTTTCGGGCTCGTCGGCGATGAAGGCGGCCTTGCCTGCACGCATTGCCAGCTGGAATTTTCCAAGCCGCGTTTCCTCGGCCTCGGCATCGAACTGGCTGGCTGCCGTCGGCGGGGTTGCCGGCAGGTAGCGGCTGGCCCACGCCGAAATCATGTCGGCGGCGAAATCGGCATCGCGCGCGTCGGTCAAAAGATGGTCGGCGCCGTCGAGCGAGACGAAGCTCTTGGGATGCTTGGCCGCAAGATACATGCTGGTCACGTTCTCGATCCCGACCACCTGGTCGATCGGCGAATGGAGGAGCAGTAGCGGCCGTTTCAGCTTGGCGAGCCGCGCCCCCTGATCCTGCTCGCGCAGGCTGGCGACGAATTCCTTCCGGACGGTGAAGGGCCGGCTTCCGATCGCCACGACCCCGCTCCCTTCGCGCTCGATCGTCTTCAACCCTTCAGGATCGAACTGATGGAGCGCATGTTCGACGTCGAAGGGCGCCGCAATAGTCGCGACGGCGTGGATGCCGGGCAGCGACTCCATGGCCGCGATGACCGCCGCGCCGCCCAGGCTGTGCCCGACGAGCAGCATCGGCGGCATGCCCGCGTCCGTCATCGCGCCCGCGGCGTCAACCAAATCCTTCACATTATGACTGAAACCCGATGCGCCGAATTCGCCTTCGCTGGCGCCCAGCCCGGTAAAGTCGAAGCGTAGAACGCCAATGCCGGCACCCGCGAGGCGACGCGATATCCGCACCGCGGCCTTATTGTCCTTCCCGCACGTAAAGCAATGCGCGAACAGCGCCCACGCCTTGGCCGAACCGACCGGCAGCTCAAGACGGCCCGACAGGCGATCGCCAGCTGCGTTGTGGAAGTCGAAAGGACGCGTCGGCATGGTCTTCTCCGGTATCGCAGCGGCTGATCAATCCCCGCATAACAGAAAGCGCGCGGATGCAGGAGCCGCGAAGGCGCCCGCCGTCAAGCGAGCCCCTCGGCCTTGAGCGTAGCCTGTACCGCGGGTCGCGCGTTCAGCCGCTCGTGGATCGCCGCAATCGCGGGCGGAATTTCGACGCCGAAGCGTTCGGCCCAACGCGTATTCACGAACAGATAGAAATCGGCGACGGTCGGCTGGTCGCCGAACAGATAATCGCCCTTGATCGTACCGCCGAGCAAATGCATCCGCGCGGTGATATAAGCGCTCGCGACCGCCTTCTGCTCGTCGGTGCCATTGTGCCAATAGGGTTTGTAGCTCTTGTGGATCTCAGTCGAGATATAGGCGAGCGCCTCGACCAGCCGCGTGCGGCCGAGCGGGCCTTCGACGCCGAACTGTGGGTAGATGCCCGCGAGATAATCGAGGACGGCGATATTTTCGGTCAATATTTCGCCATTGTCGAGTTCGAGCGCCGGAACATAGCCCTTGGGCGTGACCGAGTTGAAATCCGCGCCGCTCGCGGTGATTTTCGTCCGGATGTCGACGCTCTCATTCTCGAACGGGACGCCGGCTTCGTAAAGCGCGATATGGGCGGCCAGGCTGCAGGCCCAGGGGCAATAATAGAGCTTCATCGATCATCTCCTGACGGGGAGCCGCTGGGACACCGGAGGGCGGTGCCCCAGCGGCCGGGTCGGTGCTGGACGGCAGGGTCGGCAAGCCCAGCACCCGGGGGCTGATTAGGCCGCGGCCGCCTGTTCGACCGGATGAACGGCGCGAAGGCTGATCTGAACGGTATTCCAGAAATTGATCGCAGCGACAGCGACGGTCAGATAGGCGATCTGCTTGTCGTCGAAATGCGCCTTCAGCAGCTCGTAATCCTCGTCGGGCGCGCCGGTTTCGGCGATGCCGGTCAGCGATTCCGTCCAGTTTAGCGCGGCGCGCTCGCGGTCGGTGTAGAGCGGCGATTCACGCCATGCGTCGAGCAGATGGATACGCATGTTGGTTTCGCCATGCTTCACCGCATCGGTGACGTGCATATGGATGCAAAAGGCGCAGCCGTTGATCTGCGATGCGCGGAGCTTTACCAGTTCGAGCAGGCTGTGCTCGAGACCCGAAGTCTCGAACGTTGCTTCGAGGGCAAGCATCGCCTTCATCGCATCGGGGGCGGCCTGGAAGATGTTCATACGGGGGGTCATAATTTTTCTCCTTGCTATTCTCGGCGGACTAGAGGGCGGCAGCGGTACGGGAGCGCTCTTGTCGTGCGTCAGCGATGGCCCAGATGCTCAGCAACGCCGTGAGGATCGCAGGCAAGGTGACCGCCGGAAAATCGCGTGCAATCGCGTCAGGACCGCAGATACCGACCGCGACTTCCCAGAAATGGAACAGCGCATGGCCCCAGAGCCATAGCGTCGCGGCCGTCCACAGCAGCACACGATATTGCGGGCGAAAGGCGCCGACGAGGAGCGACGTACCCACGAACAAGAAGATCAGCCCGATGTCGCGGATGAAATGCTGGTTGAACGGGCCGGTGGTCGTGACGCCAGGTACCGCGAGATACCAATCGCCCGGCGACCAAAGCATGAAAAGCCCGTTCGCTTCGGCGCCGATGCCAAGGATGACGGCTGTCCAGATACAGATAGTCTTCAACATGGTGATCTCCCCTTGGATCGCGGATGATTATTTCTTCGGCGGCGGCGGGACGTTTTCGAGCCACCAGTCGAAGCGCGTCGAGCCGAGCTTGGCACCGGCGCCCGGAATCAGTGAATCATCCTCGAGCCGCAGCCCGAAATAGCGCGCCTCGGGATCGACTACGATCGGGCGAGTGTCGCCGTCGAACGCCATCACCTTGCCGATGATCTCGTCGAGGTGGAATTTTTCGGGGCCGCCGATTTCGACCGTACCGTTCGCGGGTGCGGCGAGTGCGACTTCGGTCACCGCATCGGCGACATCCTCGGCCGCCATCGGCTGGATATAGGCGTGCGATAGATGAACCTCGTCACCGACGACCGCCGACTGGCCGATGCCGCGAAGGAATTCCATGAACTGCGTCGCATGGATGATCGTGTAGGGAATGCCGCTCTCGCGGATCAGCGTTTCCTGCGCCTGCTTGGCAAGGAAATAGGGGCTAACTGCCATTTTTTCGGTCCCGACGACCGAAAGCGCGATGTGATGGCCGACGCCGGCCGCCTTTTCGGCTTCCGCGACATTCTTGCCGGCGGTCTTGAAGAAATCGATCGCGGCCTCGTCGAAGGTCGGCGAGTTGGCGAGATCGACGACGACCTCGGCGCCGGTCAGGACTTCAGCAAGCCCTTCGCCGGTCAGCGTATTGACGCCGGTGTTCGGCGCGGCGGCGACCGCCTGATGCCCCTGCGCATTGAGTTTGCTGACGACTTTCGAACCGATAAGCCCGGTTCCGCCGATCACGACGATCTTCATGGCACTTGCCCTTTCCCTGCGACGACGCGGGTTGCGTCCGTTGCATAAGGCTTAGCCGGGCGGCCCTGCCAGCTGGAGACCTGAGAGGTGCGAAAGCCACTGTACCATCCGGTCTGTCATTGCCGTTGGTACAATCAGGCGGTCAAATCTCGAACCTTACCAACGAACAAGCGCCCCACGTACAAGGTGTCATCGAGACGGATCGCGCTCCCTCCCCCTCCCTGCGCGGTTCGTCTCGACCGCATCGGCTGATGCTGCGAACTTCGTGGAGCCGTGTTAATCGGACGCGACAGAGATGATGAACGCAGGAGTTTTTCCGGTTTCTTCCTGCGGCCAACGAATTGGCAGGCGAGCATCCTACCTGTCCGGCTCCCTTTTTCCCGAAGCCTGATTATCCGTTCGCAAGCGTGTCACGCGCGACGCGTTGCAGCGCGACCGCTTGTTCGTCCGAAAGGCCGAGTTCGTCGGCGCCTTTTTCCTTGGCGCCGAGCGTCGTCGGGTCGATCCCGGTGATCGCGCCGAAGGTCACGAGCGCCGAGAGATAATAGCCCGCGACGCTCGCGTGATAATGGTCGTAGGCCCAGAGATCGAGTTGGCCGTATCCGATCCCGTCATAGGGATTGGGGTCGGCGACGCCGGTCGTCATCGCGCGGTTCCAGGCCTGGCCGACCGGCACGATACCCGCCACGGACGGGGTGGCGGATCGTGCGCGGTCGGCCGCGGCGCGGAGGTCATCGGCCATCGCCGTTACCGGCTTTCCGTACCAAGGACCCCCGGATTTGTAGATTTGATCGGCGCGCGTCCACGTCGCCGCGAGCCGGATGTCGACAGCAGGATTGCGCGCCTTGAACAGCGCGGCGAGCCGGTCGACGTTGCGCAGATAGTCCGCAGCGTCGCCGGGCTTGTCGCGGTCGAGCGTGCTGAATTCCTGCAGCACGACGATATCCCACTTGCCGTCGAAGAGCTGGCGCCGTTCGTCATAGTGGAAGCCTAAAGATTTGCCGCCCTGCGTCTCGAGGCTGACCCGATAGTCGAGCCCCGCCTGCTCGGCGAAAAGCTTGAACAGCGCGGGCACACCGCCATAGCCGGCGTTGTTGAGATCGGTAACCGACCCCGCGCGCCAGTTGCGCGCCGCCGAATGCGCGCCCTGTGTGAAGCTGTTGCCGATGAACAGGATCGTCTTCGGCGCCGCCTTTGGCGGTGTGGAAGGAGTCGCGCCGGCGGCGGTCGGCGCGGGCGCGCTCTCCTTTGCCAGTGCCGCCGGCGCGACGGCGAGCGCGGCAGCGCCGATCAGAAACCAGATGCCGTGCCCGTATTTCATATCAGAACTCCGTGGTGACCGAGGTGTACCAGTAGCGGCCATAGGGGTTGTAGAGCGACCCCAGATAGCCCTCGGACGACAGCGGCGGCTTTTCGTTGGTGATGTTGCGGACACCGACGCGCCAGCGCATGTCGCCGCCAAGACCGCCGTCGTCCTTGATGCGGATCTGGGCATAGAGATTGCCGGTGAGCTGCGACTTGACGCGCCACGGGTTGCCATCGGCATCGACGAACGCGGTTTCATCGACCGCGCCGGTGTAGCGCGCAAAGGCGCCGATCTGGAAGTCGCCGAGCGACCAGGTCAGCGACGCCGTTCCGCGCCATTTCGGGCGGCCGTTGGCCTCGATCAGATTTTCGGTCTCGGGCAGCGGCGTCGCGGCGTTGATGTCGCCGGCCGCGGCAGCCGCGACCAGCAGGTCGACCGCATCACCCGGGGCGCGCGAGAATTTGAGCAGCCGCGTCGCGTTGACCGAGAAATCGAACTTGCCGACATCGGTCTTGGGCGACTGCCAATAGAAAGCGAAATCGAGGCCGAGGACGGTCTGCGGCAACAGGTTGATGAACTGGTCGCGCACCGTGTTGATGCGGCCGACCGGGGTGATGCCGGTGCCCGCGAAGGCCGCGATATCGTCGGCATTGGCGGCGTCGCGGATGACATTGGGGTTCGACGAGCCCTGCAAGCGCAGCAGATAGTCGAGCGCCACCGCGGTATCGTTACCGAGGATGCCGACGATACCCTTTTGCTTGATCGACCAATAGTCGACCGTGAAGGTCATGCGGCCGAGGTCGGCGGGGATGAAGGTCGGCTCGAACACCGCACCGAGGTTATAGTTGGTGCTCTTTTCGGGCTTCAGATCGGGATTGCCCGAAACGCGGCGCGAATAGCCGACATTGTTGCCGCACGCGTTGAAATTGGCGATCCGCCCGGCGCGCAGATCGACCTCGCAGCGCAGGAAATCCTGGCTGGTCGCGAGGCGCGCATATTCGACCGCGTTGACCTGTTCGAGGTTCGGGGCGCGGAAGCCTTGCGAGAAGGAACCGCGGAAGCGCACCCCGTCGACGACGTCCCACGCCGCGGCGATCTTCGGCCGCGCAACGCTGCCGAAGTCGCTGTAGTGTTCGTAGCGGCCCGCAAGCTGCACGTCGAAGCGGCGAACGAGCGGGATGTTCATCTCCTCCGACACCAAAGGCACCGCGAGTTCGGCGTAAGCGGCGGAAACCGTCCTTTTGCCATAGGTGTCGGGGTTGTCGCTGACCGCGGCGGCGTCGCTGATCGTCACCGCGCCGGAGACCGCGTCGATGAAGGGGCTCGACCCGTCAACCGCCGAATCGCGATTGTCGCGCTGCGTCTCACGCCGGACTTCGAGGCCGAATGCGACACCGAGGTCGCCGCCGGGAAGCGTGAGCAGATCGGCGCGCGAGGCGCGGAAGTCGCCCATGGTCAGGGTGGTTTTCGAGCGGCGCTGAAGCTGGAAGGTGATCGCGTCGAGCGCCGTCTGCGAGCTGGGCGTGCAGTCGCCCGAGCTCAGGCTGTCGATGCAGCCGCCGTTGAACGGGTTGTAAGCGTCGGGGGTCGCGAGTGCGAGGCTCCGCTGGAGCGCCGAGCTGCGCACCGCGAGGCTGCTGTCGACGGCCGAGGCTTCGGAATAGACGAAGGCGCTGTCCCATTTGAAGCCCGCGACCTCGCCGCGGACGCCGATCAGGCCGCGGAGTTGCTCGCCCGTCACCTTCACCGTCTGCGGCCCGGTGTCGACGAAGCGATAGGTGGTGAGCAGCACCGGCAGGCCCGCGGCGGGCACGTTGACGAGGCCCGGGATGCGATTGGGATTGGGCTGGCCATTGATCGTCGTCGCACCGAAGGGATTGTAATAGTTGCTCGCCGGGATCCAGATCTGGTTGAGGTTGATCACCGGCGGCTGGATGCGGATCGTGTTCGATTTGTAATAGCCGAACTCGCCGAACAGCGTGATGTCGTCGGTGACGTCATAATGGCCGTTGGCGAAAGCGTTGTAGCGCTTGACGCTCGGCATCACGGTGGTGCCGACCGCGGTGTCGTAGCGCAGGTCGCGAAAGGCGTTGTTCGTCGCGAGCGCGGTGTTGACGAGGCAGAGGTCGGCGGTGAGTGCCTGCGAGCATCCTCCGAGGCGCGTCGGGCGGACGGTGAACGCGCCGGCGGCGGTGGTCAGGTTCGTCGTCCCGCGGCGTGGGCGGCCGCCGGTGACGGGGACTTGCAGCGCAGGCCAAGCGCCGCGCGTCGCGCGCGCGTCGGGGGTCAGCGAGTCGGCGAAGTCGGGATAGTCGGCGAACAGCGGGCGGAGGTTCGCCGAAGCGGTGAAATCCTGATCCTCGGCACGGAGCGCCGAGCGGTCGGTATATTCGAGCGAGACGGTAATATTCCCGCGCTCGAAATTCTTGCCCGCGAGGATATTGCCCTGGAACTCGCGAAGATGCGTTCCCTCGGCGCCGCCATATTGGGCCTGGAGCCGCAGGCCGTCATAATTGTCCTTGAGCACCGTGTTGACGACACCCGCGACCGCGTCCGAGCCATAAAGCGCGGCGGCGCCGTCGAGCAGCACTTCGAGCCGCTGCAGCCCCGTCGTCGGGATGGCGTTCGAGTTATAGCTCAGCACCGGCACCGTGCCGGTGTCCGACAAGCCTTGGCTCGCGGGGTGGGTGACGATGCGGCGGCCGTTGAGCAACACCAGCGTGTTGCCGACGCCGAGCGAGCGCAGGTTGACCGAGCCGACGTCGCCGCGCGCGGCATTGCTGGTCTGCGCGTTGTTGCCGGGGTTGAAGCTGACGTCGCCCATCTGCGGGATGTTGCGGATCAATTCGTCGCCGCTGACCGCGCCGATGGCGTCGAGCTTGTCCTGGCCGACCACGACCACCGGCAGCGCCTCGGTGACACGCGCGCCCTCGATGCGGGTGCCGACGACGACGATATCGCCAGACGTCTCGCCGTCGGGCTGCGGCTCTTCGGTGCCCGCGCTATCGGCGGCCGGATCGGCTTCGGCCGTCTGCGCTTGCGCGGGTGCGCTCGCGAGAAGGCAGATCGCCGTGCTCGCCAGAAGCATTGTTCCAACTGTGCGCCTCATTTTCACTCTCCCCAATTTTATTGTTCGAATTTTGTTTTGTGTTTGCCTCAGTCACTGTCGGTTTCGACCGGCGCCGCCGCGAGCGGTGCGGGTTCGCCGCTGAGCGCGCGGTTCAGCGCATCGCGGTCGAGTGCATTTTCCCACATCGCGACGACGATCGCGGCGAGCGCGTTGCCGATGAAGTTGGTGAGCGCGCGGCACTCGCTCATGAAGCGGTCGATGCCGAGGATCAGCGCGAGCCCCGCAACGGGCACGGTCGGCACCGCGGTCAGCGTCGCGGCGAGCGTGATGAAGCCCGCGCCGGTGACCCCCGCCGCACCCTTCGAGCTCACCATCGCGACGAGCAAAAGCGCGACCTGGTCACCGAGGCTGAGGTCGATGCCCGTCGCCTGCGCGACGAACAGTGCGGCGAGCGTCATATAGATGTTGGTGCCGTCGAGGTTGAAGCTGTAGCCCGTCGGCACGACCATGCCGACGACGGATTTGGCGCAGCCCGCCTTTTCGAGCTTGTCCATCAGGCTGGGCAGAGCGGCCTCGGACGACGAGGTGCCGAGCACAAGCAACAGCTCGGCCTTGAGATAGGCGATGAGGCGGAAGATCGAAAAGCCGCAGAGCCGCGCCATGCCGCCGAGAACGACGACGACGAACAGGATCGAGGTTAGATAGAAGGTCGCGATCAGCGCGCCGAGATTGACGAGCGATTCGACGCCATATTCGCCGATCGTGAACGCCATCGCGCCGAACGCGCCGATCGGTGCGAAGCGCATCAGCATGCCGACGAGATAGAAGAAGACGCTCGAAAGCTTTTCGAGCATGCCGAGCACCTGCGCGCCGGTGGCGCCGGTATGCGACAGCGCGATACCGAACAGAATGGCGGCGAACAGCGCCTGCAGGATCGAGCCCGAGGTCAGCGCCGAGACGAAGGTGGTGGGAATGATCGCGAGCAGGAAACCGACGAGCGAGGTGTCGTGCGCCTTCGCATCATATTCGGCGATCTTGGCGACGGCGTTGGGATCGAGCGTGCTCGGGTCGATGTTCATCCCCGCGCCGGGTTGCACGACATTGGCGACGATCAAGCCGATGATCAGCGCGAGCGTCGAGAAGAAGAGGAAATAGGCGAAGGTCTTTGCCGTCAGGCGCCCGAGCGTCTTGCCGCTGCCGACCGATGCGATACCGGTCGAAACGGTGAGGAAGATCACCGGCGCGATGATCATCTTGACGAGATCGATGAAGCCCTTGCCGAGCGGCTGGAGCTGGACGCCGACTTCGGGCCAGAAATGGCCGAGCAGGATGCCGCCGGCGATCGCCGCGAGCACCTGCACATAGAGATGCGACCACCACGGCCCCGTCTTGGCCGGCGTGTGCACCGCATTCATGTCGATCGTGGCTGCCACCAGCCTCTCCCCATATTTGCGTCCGGCTCGACGCGAACCGGGGTGTTTCCCGGCCGTTGGCTAAAAATAGGGGCAGGATGGAATCAGGGTCAAACGCTGGAGGTTTCGGTGCCAAACTTTTGTTATTACTACTATTTATTTCATGCCGAGATGCCGAACAAAGCAAATTTGTGCAAAATACCGCATACGTAGGCAAGAATTTGTGCAATAATCCGCACATGCCGTTGCAGAATGATTCGACCGCGGCCGGCCCGCACACCAACCGCCAGCGGCTGTTTGTCGCGGTCGCGATCGGGTTGGCGGTTCTGCTCGCCGCGGGATTGGGACTGGCACAATGGGCGGCGGCGCGCAGCGGTGCGCAAGCTGACGTCGAGGCGCGACAGAATGCCCGAGCGCACGCCAGCTTGCTCGAAAGCGAGCTGCAGAAATTCCGCCTGCTGCCGCGGGTGCTCACCGAATTCCCGGACGTGCGTGCAGCGCTCGCCGACAAGAGCGACGCGGCGTCGCGGCGGCTCGATCGCGAACTCGAACAGCTCGCGGCGCGCACCGATGCGACGGTGATCTATGTGATCGACGCCAGCGGCATGACGATCGCGGCGAGCAACTGGCGCGCGCCGACGAGCTTCGTCGGTGAGAATTACCGCTTTCGTCCCTATTTCCAGGGCGCGATGCGGGACGGCGCGGCCGAACTGTTCGCGCTGGGCACAGTCAGCGGACGGCCCGGCCTCTATCTCGCGCGCCGCGTCGATGTCGGCGGGCGCCATCTCGGCGTGATCGTGCTCAAGGTCGAGTTCGACAAACTCGAATCGCGGTGGGCGGATTCGGCGGCGGCGACGCTTGTGACCGATGCGGCGGGGATCGTCGTGATGAGCAGCGAGCCGCGCTGGCGCTTCAAGTCTTTCGCCCCGATTTCGACCGAAACGCAGCGGCGGCTTCGCGCAACGCGTAGCTATGGCGAGGCGCGGCTCGATCCGCTTCCGGTCGACCGCGTCGATGGCGGCGTTCGGATCGGCGCAGACCTGTTCCGCGAAGCCGACGAGCGTGTGTCTTTCCCGGGCGGCACGCTCCGCCTGCTCCAGCCCGCCGAGCCTGCGCGCGCGAGCGCCAACGCGACCGCACGCGTCGCCTTCCTCGTCCTGCTGATCCTAGTCGGCGCGGCGATCGTCACGCTGCTCCGCGTCGTCGAGCGGCAGACGCTGCGTCAGGCCGCGCACGAAGCGCTCGAACGCGAGGTCGCGGCACGCACGCGCGACCTTCGCAACGCGAACGACGAACTGCGCCTTGCATCCGAACGGCAGACCGAAACCGACCGCCGCTATCGCGCCGCGCGCGAGGAGCTGGCGCAGGCGAGCCGTCTGGGATCGATCGGCCAGATCACCGCCGGCGTCGCGCACGAGATAAACCAGCCGATCGCCGCGATCCGGACCTTCGCCGAGAACAGCCTGCGCTATCTGGAGCGCGCGCAGCCCGAGAAAGCGCGCGGCAACCTCGACACGATCGTCGAGCTGACGGCGCGCGTCGGGGCGATTACCAACGAGCTGCGCAATTTCGCACGCCGCAAGCCGACCCCGCTGGGGCCCGTAGCGGTGCAATCGGCGGTCGACGGGACGCTGCTGCTGATCGGCGACCGGCTGCGCGCGCAAGGTATCGCGCTCGACGTCGCAATCGAAAATCCGGCTGCCGTGGTGCACGCCGATCGCGTCCGGCTCGAGCAGGTGCTCGTCAACCTCCTGCAAAATGCCACCGATGCGGTGCACGAGGTGAAAGAGCCGCGCATCGCGCTCCGCACGCACGGCAGCGAGCCGGTGCATATCGATGTCTGCGACAACGGCCCCGGCGTTCCCGCCGAACTGTTGCCGCAGCTTTTCACCCCCTTCGTCACCGGGCGGCCCGACGGGCTCGGGCTGGGGCTCGCGATTGCCAGCGATATCATGGCCGAATTCGGCGGCGCGCTGACCCTGATCCCCTCGCCGCTCGGCGGCGCGGGCTTCCGCCTGACGTTGAGGCCGGCATGAGCTTTTTCACCGACGCGCAGACGATCTTCTTCGTCGACGACGACGCGGCGCTGCGCGAGGCGAATGTCCAGACGCTCGACCTAGCGGGGTTGGCGGTCGAGGCCTTTCCCGACGCGCAGAGCGTCTTGCCGCGCATCGAAGCTGGCTTCTCGGGGATCGTCGTCACCGATATCCGCATGCCGGGGATGGACGGGCTCGAACTGCGCGCGGCGATCCACGCGATCGATGCCGATATTCCGGTCATCCTGATCACCGGCCATGCCGATGTCGCGATGGCGGTGCGCGCGCTGCACGACGGCGCCTTCGATTTCCTTGCCAAGCCCTTTGCCGCGGATCACCTCGTCGGCATCGTGCGGCGCGCGCTGGCGCATCGGGCGCTGATCCTCGACAACCGGCGGCTCGTTTCGGCAGCGGCGGCGATCGACAGCCCGCTGATCGGCGAAAGCGCCGCGATGCTGCGGCTGCGCGAGACGATCGCGCAGCTCGCGCAGGCCGATTTCGATGTGTTGATCGAGGGCGAGACGGGGACGGGCAAGGAACTGGTCGCGCATATGCTTCATCGCCAGAGCCAGCGGAGCGCGGCGTCATTGGTCGCAGTGAACTGCGCGGCGTTACCGCAAGACTTGGCGGAGGCCGAGTTGTTCGGCAGCGACCTGATCGACCGGAGTAGCGGCAAGCTTGGTCAGGCGGGGCGGATCAGGAGCGCGCACCGCGGCACATTGTTCCTCGACGAGATCGATACGATGCACCCGTCGGTGCAGGCGAAGTTGCTGCGCGTGATCGAGGAGCGCGAGGTGCAGCCGATCGGCGCCGCCGCGCCCGAACCCGTCGACCTGCGCGTCGTCGCGGCGACCAAGACCGACCTGCTGGATGCGGTGCGTGGCGGCGATTTCCGCGAGGATCTTTATTACCGTCTGCATGTCGTGAAGCTGCGCATCCCGCCCTTACGCGAGCGGCGGTCGGACATTCCGCAAACCTTCGCCTATTTCCTCGACGAGGCCGCGGCGAAGATGGGGCTGACGGGCTTTGCGATCGACGACAGCGTGCGCCGCCATCTCGTCGAGCATGACTGGCCGGGCAATGTCCGCGAGCTCAAGAATTTCGCCTATAGCGTCGTGCTCGACCTGCCGTCGGATCCCGGGCTGTCGGCGATGCCTGCCGACGCGCCGCTCGCCGAGCGCGTGCGCCGGTTCGAGGCGACGATCATCCACGACACGATGGCGCAAACGCGCGGCAATATCGCCGAAACGATGGCGCGGCTGGGGCTTCCGCGAAAGACGCTTTACGACAAGATGCAGAAGCTGGGGATCGACCCCAAAAGCTTCCGCGCCTAGCGCGCCGCCGGCTTCCCCTGCGCCGCGAGGATGCGCAGGATATTGCCGCTCCACATCTTTTCGATGTCGGCGTCCGAATAGCCCGCGGCCTTCAGGCGCTCGGTGACCTTGGGCAGCGCCGAAATATCCTCGATGCCCGGCAGGCCGCCGCCGCCGTCCCAGTCGGCACCGAAGCAGATATGGTCGACGCCGCCGACCTCGATCGCGCGCAGCACCATCTTCATATAGCCGTCGAAATCGGCGGCCCAGAGCTTCTCGGTCTTGTCGAGCTCGCGCCATTTGCGGTTGAGATCGGCCTGATCGGCGGCCGCCATGCCGCCGATATGCTCATATTTGCCGAATAGTTCGGCGCGCGCGGGCGACATGTTCATTTCCGACATGAAGATCGTCGAGATGCACATCGCGCCGCCCTTCGCGGCGAGCGCCTTCAGCCGTCCCTCATCGAGATTGCGCGGATGGTCGTAGGCCGAGCGCAAGCTCGAATGCGACAGCAGGATCGGATATTTGGACAGCGCGAGGATCTGGTCAAACGCGGTATCGGACGAATGGCTCGCGTCGATCACGATGCCGAGGCGGTTCATCTCGGCGACCCATTGCTTGCCGAGCGGGCTCAGCCCCTTCCAGCGCCCCTCGCCCGTCGCGCTGTCGGCGAACTGGTTGTCCTTCGAATGCACCGGGCCCGCAAGGCGCAGGCCCTTGTTGTAGAACTCCTGGAGCAGCGACAGGTCTTCACCGAGCGGATAGCTGTTTTCCATCGACTTGAAGGCGATCAGCTTGCCTTCCTTGTTGAGCCGCAGCGCATCGGCGGCGGTCAAAGCGGGCGCGATCGTGCCCGAATTGGCGGCGATGGTCTTGTCGATCAGGTCCGACCGTTTGCGCGCGAAGGCGAGCGCATCGGCATAGCCCTTCGGAGTCAGCGGGCCCTGATCGGTATAGATGGCGAAGAAGCCGCCATCGAGATTGCCGTCCTTCATCCGCGGAATGTCGAGCTGCGCCATGTCGTCGGCGAGCGCGTGGCGGTCGGCGAAGCTCCACCCCGCCCGCTCGAAATGGAGGGGCGTGTCGAGGTGGGTGTCGAGCACGAGCATGCGGCTGTGCAGCCGCGCTTCCGACGCCTTCGGCTTGTCGCCGCCCGGCGAACAGGCTGTGAGCGCGGTTGCGGTCAAAAGAATGGCAAAGCGCTTCACTTCTTGTCCTCCACGGGCTTCAGGTCGAGATCGTGATAGTCCCAGCTGAAGTCGGCGATCTTGCTCACTGCCTTCAACGTCACACCGGTGATCTTGCCTTCGGCGTCGAGCGCGAAGGTGACATAGGCGGGTTCGATCGCCGGATCGTCGAAATCGGTGACGAAGCTGTCGTACTGCCAATGTTTGAGCCGCCCCGCCATCCGTGGTGTCGAGGTGAAATCGATCGTCAGGCCGGTCGATGCCTGCCCAATCACGATATCGCCATACCAGGGATCGCGGTAGCGGCCCGCATAGCCCGCCAACGCGAGCGAGGGACCGCTCTGCGCCGGCGAGGCCTTTGCCTGTTTCAGATACTCGACGCCGCCCGCGAGCCGCGACTGGTACCAGTCCTCCCATTTTGCGATCCAGCCATAGTCGGGCTGATCTAGATAATGGTCGAGCAGGTCGTAAGTGAGGCCAAGCAGCATGCCGCTGTCCTCGCTGTTCATCATGATCGCGAAGCCGACATTCTTGTCGGGGATCATAATGACGCGGGTGATCGAACCGAAGACCCCGCCGCCATGCTGGATGATGCGGTGGCCGCGATAATCCTGCACCTGCCAGCCGAGCGCATAGGCCTGCTGCGTCGGCTGCGCGGGCTTGAGCTGGTCGGGAAGCGGACTGATCGGCATGGGCGTCACGGGCGCCCACATTTCGGCGGCCTGCTTTTCGCTGAACAGGCGCTTGCCATTCGGCAGCGCGCCATGCGCGAGCTGGATCTTGAGCCATGCCGCCATATCATCGGCGCTGAGCGCCAGCCCGCCCGCGGGAGCGCCGTTGCGGCCGAGTTCGTCGCGCTCGTTGAGCGCCGCCTGCGGGCCGAGGCCGCGCAGCGCGCCCGAGAGGCGCGCGTGCGGCCAGCTACGGTTCGGGATGCGGAAGCGGTCTTCGCTGTCGCTTGTCGCATTCTTCATGCCACCCGCGCGCAGCACGCGCGCGCGGATGAAATCTTCCCACGTCTGCCCGGTGATTTCCTCGATCAACTGACCGGCGACGGCATAGAGGATATTGTCATAGGCGTAGGCCGAGCGGAAACTCGTCTTCGGCTTCAGGAATGCGACGCGTTCGGCGGTCTGCTTGCGCGTCAGGTGCGTGCGCGGCACGAACATCAGATCGCCCTGCCCAAGCCCGAGGCCGCTGCGATGGACGAGCAGGTCGCGGATCGTGATTTCGCGCGTCACCCATGCGTCGTGCATGCGGAACCACGGCATATGCTTGATGACGGGGTCGTCCCACGCGATCTTGCCTTCGTCGACGAGGATTGCGAGCGCCGCGGCGGTCATCGCCTTACCGGTCGAGCCGGTCTGGAAGATCGTCTGTTCGTCGACCGGCGCGCGTTCGCCGATCTTGCGCACGCCCCAGCCGCGCGACAGCGTGGTCTTGCCATCCTCGACGATCGCGATCGACACGCCGGCGGCGCCGACCTTCTTGCGGAGCGCCTCGACACTTTCGCCGATATCGGCGGGCGGCTCGGCCCATACAGGCACGGCGACCGACAGCATCAGCGACAGGGCAAGCAGGCGTTTCATGGCAAAGCCTCCAAATGGGGAGCGGTGGACGGGCGCAGCAGGCGCCAGGTTCCGATGGTGATGAGCGGCACGACGAACACCGCGAGGAATAGCCAGGCAAGGAAGCGGTATCCGCTGGCGATCAGGTCGACGAGGCCGATCTCGCCCGCGACGAACATGCAGCCGGTGAGGATCACCGCGCCGATGATCGCGCGTGCGGCGGTCGATAACGGCGGCCGACCGCGGCTCTCGATTGCGCCCGAGATGCGCTCGTTGATTGCATGAACCGATCCCGCCCCGCTTTCGAGCAACGCCGCGAAGATCATCACCTGGAACAGCACATGGAAACCCGGCACCGTCATCTGGCGGAGCAGGAAGTCCGACGGCAAGGTCTCGTCGCCGATCGCCGGATAGAAGGCCATCATCGCGACGAAGAAGAGGATCGCCGGCAGCATCGACAGCGGCCCCGCGATCAGCCCCGCGACGACGGCATCGCGCTGGTGCCTGAGGTGGCGAAGCACCGGCAGGATCACCACCGCGCCGACGATATTATAGCTGGCGTAGGTCAGCCCGCCCGCCATCCAGTTGCCCGATGGCGGCGGCGCGTTCGCGAAGCCCTGTCCGATCAGCCCGCCGAAGCTGGCGAGCGCGAGGACGAGGAAGAGCCCGTAGACGGCGTAGAGCAGGATCGAGACATATTTGAACATCTGCTCGACCGCACCGGTTCCCCAGGCCGTCACGGCGACGATGGCGACCGCGAGCAGCACCGATCCCAGTGCCTCGGGCCAGCCGAAGGTCGCAGCGCCGATCGCGCCAGCCGCGGCGCCGAACACCGCGAGGATCAGGACGACGAAGATGATATAGGCGACCTCGAACGCGACCCATGCGGGGCCGAGAAGCCCTTTGAAAAAGCTGCGATAATCATAGGCGCCGAGCTTGAGCGCGAGCGCGAAGGTCAGCGCGGCGACGACACTCCAGACCAAAGTCGCGAGCAGCATCGCCGCGAGCCCGCCCCACGGCCCCGACGGCACGAAATATTCGGCCAGCTCGCGCCCGGTCGCATAGCCTCCGCCGATGATGACGGCTTTCAGTGCAAATCCGGGCAGCAGGTAGCGCTGGAACCAGCTCGACCCGCTGCCCTTCTCGCCCACACTCACGCGAGAATGCTTTCGACAAGCGCGTCGAACGCCGTGCCGCCACGGATCGGATCGGCGACCGGGAGCCCGAGGCGTTCGCGTTCGGCCGCCATCAGCGCCTCCGCCGCGTCGGCGTTATAGCTCGACGTGTTGAAGCTGATGCCGCCGCAGCGGATCGCGGGATTGGTGCGGCTGCCAAGGCGGATCGTCATGTCGATAACCTCCTCCACCGAGGGCAAAGCAAAGCTTTCCATGCCGAGGATCACGCTGCGCGTCGGGTCGTGACAGACGACAAATACGTCGGGTTGGCTGCCGTGGAGCAGACCGAGCGACACCGGGGCGTAAGCGGGGTTGAAGATCGACCCCTGCCCTTCGATCACGTCCCAATGACTAGCGGCCGCGTCGGGGCTCAGCATTTCGGCCGCCCCAGCCTCGAAATCCGACACGACCGCGTCCATCGGCATGCCGCCGCCCGCGATCATGATGCCGGTCTGGCCGGTCGCGCGAAAATCGGCATCAAGGCCGCGCGCAACGAACGCGCGGTGCAATGCCAGCGCGGTATATTTCTTGCCGAGCGCGCAATCGGTGCCGACGGTGAGCAGCCGCTTGCCGCTCCGCTTGCGCCCGGTTCCGACCGGGATTGCGGGCGGCGGGGTGCGAATGTCGATGAGCCGCTGTCCGGTACGCCGCGCCGCCTCGACGAGCGCGGGAACGCTTGTCAGCTTGGTGTGGAGCCCGCTGACGATGTCGAGCCCCGCTTCCATCGCCTCGACGAGCACCGCGACCCACGATGCGCCGATGATGCCGCCCTGATTGGCGACACCGATCACCAGCGACCGCGCGCCCGCCGCCCGCGCTTCGGCGGGCGACAGACGCGGCAGGCCGGTCGAAACGGTGCAGCCGCCGATCGCCCATTCGCCCGTGCAGCGATCGCCCGCCCAGTCAGCGAGACCGAAAGCAGTCTTGGCATAGGCCGCATTGGTCGTGTCGCCGAGGAACAGCAGATAGGGCTGCGGCAGGGTCAGGCTGTCGGCCAGACTGCCGATAGGCGCGTTCATCTTGTCCAACTCCAATGCGCTCAGAAGGCCATGTCGAGCGCGACGCCGATCGTCCGCGGCTGCAGCGGAATGCTCGATTGATAGGCCTGCGTGCCGAAGGCGTCGAGCGTATAGGACCGCTGCGTCGCGGCCCGCTCGTTCGCAAGGTTGCGGGCATAAACGCGGATCGTCCAATGCTCGTCGAAGGTCACGGCAGCGTTTGCGTCAAGCGCGGTATAGGCATCCGACCACAGATTGTCCGGGCTGCTGGAGGGCAGCGACGCCAGCTTCGACGAATGCCGCACGCCAACGCCGACCTTGGCGGTCGCATTGCCACCGATGGCAAAATTATAGTCCGCCTGCACCGATCCGGTGAATTTCGGCACGCTCGGCAGGCGAGCGCCATCGACGCCCGAGATTTCGGGAGCGTCCGCGGTCAGCTTTGCATCGGCGTAGGCCGCGCTCGCAACCAACGACAGTCCCGGCGCCGGGCGCCACGTCAACGTACCTTCGACGCCCTTGCTGACCGCGGACGGCCCGTTGGCCTGCCCCGTCACGCCGCCGAAGGGCTGGACGACCTGAATGTCGGTCCAGTCCATATAGAAACCCGCCACATCGACTGTCAGCGTGCTGCCCAGATTGCCTTTGAAACCCACTTCGTAATTGACCAGCGTGTCCGCCTTCACCTGCGGCGGAACGCCGGGGAACACCACGTTCGGACCGCCCGGGCGATAGCCGTTCGCGACGCGGGCGTAGATCATCGCATCGTCGTTGATATGGAGCTGCGGACTGACGCTGTAGATGAAGACATCTTCTTCCGACGAGCCGGTGAAGTTGGCGACGCCGATGAACGGGCCGCTGCTGATCTGCTGGAAGTTCTGCTTGTTTTTCGCGTAGCGGAGGCCGCCGGACAATGCGAACATGTCGCCGAAATAGGCGGTCGCATTGGCGAAGACCGCCATTTCCTTGAAGGTCGACGGCAGCGATACGACAGCGCCGGGGTCGAGTGCGTTCGGCGCACCGGAGAAGTCGAACGTCCGCACCAATTGGTGGTTCTCGCTGTCTTCCTTCGTGTAGAAAGCGCCGACCATCCATTCGAAGCGATCGTTGCTGGGCGAAGCCAACCGGATTTCCTGGGTGAATTTTTCCAGATCGAGCGCGATGCTGAACGGCGCGAGGCCCGCAGGTACCGCCCCGCCGGTCAATGCAGGGAAAGCGATACCGAAAACCAGCGAGGCATCCTGCACGCTGGTTGTGCTCGTTTCGCTATAGGTCGAAACCGAGGTCAGCGTCGCAAAGCCGAGATCATAGTCGAGCACCGCCGAATAATAGTCGATGCTCTTGCGGAAGGGCTCGGGCAGGAAAGAATTATAAGACCAGCCATCGCCGATCGGTACGCCTGCCGCGGTTGCAACGACATTGTTGGTCGCGTTCGCGTCGATCGTCTGCCAGATGCCCCCGAGGCGGACGGTGAAATCCTCTGTCGCGTTCCACAGCAGGCTCACCCGGCCGCCGCGTTGTTCGACATCATTCGCATCGTTCAGCGCTGGATTATTGACCGAACTGACATAGCCAGGCGTTTTGCGCCAGGAGAAGCTGCCCGTGATGCCAAGCTTGTCCCGAACGATCGGCGCATTGACCATGACCTGTGCAGCCCAGCCCGGATTGCCGGCTTCGTCGATGATGAACAGCTCGCCGCCAGCCTTGACGCTGAAATCGGTCGTGCTCGGCGTGACGGTCCGATATTTCAGCAATCCGCCGATCGAGCTGGCGCCGTACAGTGTCCCTTGCGGTCCACGCAGGATTTCCAGCCCGGCGATGTCATAGGGCATCAGGTCGAGCGAGTAGGTCGCGCTGCGGGCATAGAGGCTGCTTGATCCCACCGGCGCGTCGTCCAGATAGATGCCGACCGCCTGCGCCGATCCGACCGGTGCAATACCACGAAGCGAAATGATCGAGGTACCCGGCTGCGAACTAAGCACCGTCATCCCCGGAACATAACCGGCGTAATCGACCAGCGAACCGGCTCCCTGCTCGCGCAACGCGTCGCCGTTAACGACGGTAATCGATATGGGAACATCCTGCAGCGCCTCGACACGCTTTTGCGCGGTCACGACGATTTCGCCCTCTGTTTCGATAGCGGCGGCTTCCTGTGCCTGAACCGGCGTCGCGGCGACAACTGCGGCCATGCTCGCGGCGATTAAAAATCCCTGTTTCATCGTCTCATCCCCAGACTTGGACCGCAGCGCGGCCTCTTCATTATCATTATGTTATCGTTCGAATATTCCCGGCTATCGGGTTTCCGCCATGCGCCGGATGGCCATAGGCACGCAGCCGTGCAGACCGTACTCGCCCCTTCCCCCAAGAAGATTTCACTTCGATGACTATTGTCCTAATCAGAAAAATGTCAACCCATTTGGGACAAATCGATCATGCACCCCAGATAGCGGCCGGGCAGTGGATCATGCCGTCACGATACTCGACCCCCGGCACGCGATCGCGCGCGAGGAAGGTCGGACCGTCGAGATCGACGATGTCGCAAAGCTGGCCCACGAGGTACGACGGTGCCATCGACAGGCTGGTGCCCATCATATTGCCGACCATGACGTCGAGGCCGAGCTTCTTCGCCTGTCGCGCAATTGCCAATCCCTCGGTCAACCCCCCGCACTTATCGAGCTTGATGTTCACGACGTCGAAGCGACCGACGAGCGAGGCGGTGTCGGCGAGCGACAAAGCGCTTTCGTCCGCGACGAACGGCAAGGGTCGCTTGAGCCCATCGAGATCGGCCTCGCGGCCGCGTTTCAGCGGCTGTTCGAGTTGCGCGACGCGCGTCGAGACGAGCACCGGCAGCAGTTCGGCGAGCGTTTCGATGTCATAGCCCTGGTTGGCATCGACTCCGATCCACGCATGCGGCCGTGCCGTCCGGATCGCGACAACGCGCGCAATATCGTCCGCCAGGTCGCCGGTCAGCTTGACCTTGATCGGCGCCTCCGGATCGATCGCCAGCGCGGCTTTCGCCATCGCCTCCGCGCGGTCGGCGCCAAGCGTCAGCGTTGAGCGCAAGGCTTTGGGCGGGCTCAGTCCGGCAAGCTCCCAAACAGGCCGTCCCGCCTGCTTCGCCTCGAGATCCCAGAAGGCGCAGTCGAGCGCGTTGCGCGCGCCGCCCGGCGGGAGAAGTTGTTGCAGGTCGTCACGCGTCGCGCCGTCCTCGATCGCATCGCGGACGCGCGTCGTCTCGGCGAGCATATGCTCGATGTCGTCGCCAAGATAATAGACGCCGGCGCCCTCGCCGCGCCCGACATGCGTCCCGTCCGAAAGCTCGGCGACGAGCAGCGCGGTTTCGGTGAAGACATGCCCCGAAATGCGGAACGGCTGGTGGTAGGGAAAACGCTCGACCCGAAGGTCGAGCGTCAGTTCCCGCATGGTCTGCGTGGCCATCAATATACCATCCCGAAGCCGTAGAGATGGAAGACGAGCGTCACCCAGACGAGGACCAGCGCGGCAAGGATCAGCAGCACCGCGCCGAGCTTCATCGTCCAGCGGCGCTTGTCCTTGATGCTGAGCCACAGGTGCCAGCCGGCGGTGGCGAGCAGGCCGAAAGCGGCGAGCGGCGTCACGATGCGCAGCAGGTTGATCAGCCAGTCGAGCGGCCCGCCGATGCTGCCGATATCCGCCGAGAAGGCCGCAATCAGTCCGAACCAGCCGGCAAGTGCGCCAATCGCGAGCCACGCGAACACACGCGACAGGCGGTAGGCGCGCCTTGCCTTGCCTTCGAGCGCAAAGTCGGCCTTGAAGCTGCGGCGCACCAGCGCACGTACCGGCCAGGCCAGCGCCGCGAGCAGGATGATGCCGAAGGCGAAGATCAGTGCCGGGTTGAGCCACGCGGCATTCACCCCGAACGATGCCGGTTCGAACACCATGAAGGGCGAACCGCCGTCGACGCTCCAGCGCACGACGCGGCCGTCCTTGACCTCGGCCGCGACGCGTTCGCCCGTCCCAGTGTCGCGCCACTCAAAGGGTTCGACCTCGACCCAGTCGCGCGCGCCGGCGCCAAGGCCGTCGAGCGCTGGCAGCGTGATCTTGCCATCCTCCGTCAGCGAGATCGTCGTTTGGCCGAGCAGGCCGAACAGGCTCATGAAGTTGGTGAAGGACCCGCGGCTGCTGATGTAGTTACCGACCATCATCTGCGCGTGCTGCGCGGCGGTCTTCGCGTCGACCTGGCCAGGCTTTTCCGTGCCGGGCAGGTAACGGTCGGCGAATTTGTGGAACAATGCGCTGCGCACCGCGCCTGCGTCGCCCGCTTTCCCTGCGCTGTTCATCGAGATGTAAACGCCGATGTCGGCGTCGGGGAACAGCCACAGATAGCTATGGAACCAGACGGTGTCGCCACCATGCGCGATCGCGCGATGGCCGTTGACCCATTGTTCGTAGAAACCGAGCGCCATGCTGTTGAGCGGACCGACGCCGGGCGCCTTGAAGTCGTGCATCTGCTTCGCGGTCTCGGGCTTGAGCAATCCCGCGCCGTCATTGAGATGCGCGATCATGAACTTGCCCATGTCGGCGCCGCTCGCCGACAGGCTGCCCGCGGGCGCGGGAATGACCAGTTCGAACGGCTTCGCCTTTTGCGTGATGTCAGGATAGCCCTTCGACATATACGGCGCGAGATTGGCGGGAAGCGGCTGGCGGAACGACGAATGCGTCATGTTCAGCGGCTTGAAGATGTGATTTTCGATATAGTCGTCGAACGGTTCGCCGCTGACACGTTCGACGATATAGCCCGCGAGCGCGGTGGCATAGTTCGAGTAAGCGGGGGTGGTGCCCGGCGCGAAAACGCGGTCGGGGAGCGCGAGCGGCATCTGCTTTTTAAGCGACATCACCGCCTTGGGATCGCTGCTGATCAGGTAACGCACCGATTCCTGGAAACCCGCGGTGTGCGTCATGATGTTGCGCATCGTGATCGGCTTGCCCTGATAGGCGGGAATCTTGAAATCGAGGTAGGTGTTCACATCCTTGTCGAGGTCAATCTTGCCTGCCTCGACCTGCTGCATCACCGCGGTCCAGGTGAAGAGCTTCGACACCGAACCCGGCCGGAACAACGTGCTCTCGGGCAGCACCGGCGCGCGCTTGGCGACGTCGGAGAAGCCATAGCCCTTTTCGAGCACGACCTGATTTCCGCGCACGACGACGACGACCGCGCCCGGAATACGCGCGCGTTCGAGCGCGTAGGGCAGATAGCCGTCGAGCCAGGCTTCAAGATCCTTGGCGTCGAGCGCGACGGGCGCCGCGGCAGTTTTCGCAACCGGAACGGCAGCGGCTTCGACTTTCTTTACGGCGGGTGCAGGCACCGGTCCCTGCGCCGCCAGCGGCAGCGCAGCAAAAGCCGCCAGCCCGATCATCGCCTTGCGGATGAAACGCATCGCTTTCCCCTTTTCGTTGTCGCGGCCTGTCACACCTTGCAGCAAGCCGCGCGACCCCTTACCAAGGGACCAACATCTGTTGGCCCGATAGGGACATAATGATCCTGATTAGAAAATTGTCAAATATGGAATGGAAAAATTGATGGCGGATGGGGCAACCCCGCCGACGCTAGGCGCGGTGATGAAGGGCATAAGGGGTCGCAACGGTTGGACGCTCAAGGAAATGAGCGCGAAATCCGGGATCCCGGTATCGACACTGTCGAAGGTCGAACATGATCGGCTGACGCTGAGCTATGACAAGTTGCAGCAGCTTAGCCAGCGGCTGAACCTTCGCATGTCCGACCTGTTCGCCGAGGACGAGGAGGACATGACGCCGCGCGTGACGGGGCGCCGGAGCATCGGGACGATCGAACGCGCCGCACGCGTGACGACCGACAATTACGACTATCACTATCTCTGCACCGACCTGCGCCAGAAGCGAATGATCCCGATCATCACGCGCATCCGCGCGCATAGTGCGCGCGAGTTCGGCGAGCTCGTCCACCATCAGGGCGAGGAATTCATCTATGTCCTCGAAGGCCGGATCGAGGTGCACAGCGAATTCTACGACCCCGTCACGCTCGAGGTCGGCCAGGGCATCTACATCGATTCGTCGATGGGTCACGCCTATGTCGTCGCCGAAGGATATGAGGAGGCGCTGGTGCTCGGCGTTTGTTCGAGCGCCGACGACGGGTTGATGGACAGCTTGATGAGCCTGCACGGCTAAACCCCAACTTTCGGAGAAACATATGGCATCGCAGCGGCGCTTCGCACCTTCCTTCGTGCTGCTGTGCAGTTCGATGCTCCTGTCCGCATCGGCGGCCGCGCAGGCGCCCGCCTATGACCTGATCATTCGTGGCGGCACCATCTATGACGGATCGGGCAAAGCGCCGGTCGTCGGCGATGTAGCGATCAAGGACGACCGGATCGTCGCGGTCGGCAAGGTCGATGGCAGCGCCAAGACCGAGGTTGCGGCGAAGGGCATGGCGGTCGCGCCGGGCTTTATCAACATGCTGAGCTGGGCGACCGAGTCGCTGATCGCCGATCCGAAAAGCCAGAGCGACATCCGCCAAGGCGTGACGCTCGAGGTGATGGGTGAAGGCTCGTCGATGGGGCCAATGAACGCCATGATGAAGGCGTTGGAGACCGAACGTCAAGGCGACATCAAATATCCGATCGAGTGGACGAGCCTCGGCGATTATTTTGGCTGGCTGGAAAAACGCGGGATATCGACCAATGTCGCAAGCTTCGTCGGCGCCGCGACGGTCCGTATCCACGAGCTCGGCGAAGGCGATGTCGATCCGAACCCGGAGCAGCTGGGACGCATGCGCGCGCTCGTCCGGCAGGCGATGAACGATGGCGCGATGGGGGTCGGCAGCTCGATCATCTATGCGCCCGGCTCCTATGCCGAGACCGACGAGCTCGTCGCGCTGACCAGCGAGGCGGCGAAATGCGGCGGCATGTATATCAGCCACATGCGCTCCGAAGGCGACCGGATCGAGGAAGCCGTCGACGAGCTGATCGAGATATCGCGCCGCTCAGGCGCGCCAGCCGAAATCTATCACCTCAAGATGGCGGGGCGCAGCAACTGGGGCAAACTCGACACGATCGTGAAGAAGATCGAGGATGCGCGCGCCGAGGGGCTGAAGATCACGACCGACATGTACACCTATACCGCGGGCGCGACGGGGCTCGATGCCGCGATGCCGACGTGGGTGCAGGCGGGCGGGCTCGAGGAATGGATCAAGCGGCTGAAAGACCCCGCGATCCGCGCGCGTGTCGCGGCTGAGATGAAGCAGCCGGGCAGCGACTGGGAAAATCTCTATTTCGGCGCCGGCGCCGACAAGATGATCCTGTCGGGGTTCAAGAATGACGCGCTGAAACCCCTGACCGGCAAGACGCTCGCCGAGGTCGCGGCGATGCGCGGCAAGAGCTCCGAAGAAACGGCGATGGACCTCGTCGTCGAGGACGGCTCACGCGTCGGCACCGTCTATTTCCTGATGTCAGAGGACAATGTCCGCAAACAGGTCCAGCTGCCGTGGATGAGCTTCGGCTCCGACGCCGCATCGCAGGCGACCGAGGGCGTGTTCCTGAAATCGGGCGCGCACCCGCGCACCTATGGCAATTTCTCGCGCCTGCTCGGCCGCTATGTCCGCGACGAAAAGCTGATTTCGCTCGAACAGGCGGTGTACCGGCTCACCACCCTGCCCGCGACAAATCTGGGCATCAAGGATCGCGGCGCGCTGAAGCCCAGCTATTATGCCGATGTCGTGGTGTTCGACCCGGCGACGATCGGCGACCGCTCGACCTTCGAGAAACCGCACCAATATTCGGTCGGGATGCGCGACGTGTTCGTCAACGGCGTCGGCGTGCTGCGAAACGGCGAGCATAGCGGCGCAACGCCGGGGCGTGCGGTGCGTGGCGCCGGCTGGAACCGCTGCTCTTAACCGCGCTTTCCCACACAGCCCCCTGCCCCTTGGCCACATTAAACGCAATCATGCAGCCGATTGCCGTACCCCTCCCACCGATACTTAGTAATAAAAGTATCGCTTCTTGACGCGATGCGCCGCATAGGGCTTTCAAGAATGCGGCGCAGGGAGGGACGACAGCTTGAATCCGATCTGGCTTCCCGCGTCGCTGCTCGGCGGACTGTTTCAGGCGTGGCGCACCGCGCTTCAGCAGCGGCTGCGCGCCGAGCTCAGTGTCAGCGGCGCCGGGCTGGTTCGTTATCTCTATGGCCTGCCCTTCGCTGTGGCCTTCGCGGCCGGGTGGCTCGCAATCCAGCATATGCCGATCCCGGCATTCACCTCCGCCTTCGCCGGTTTTGCCGTCGCGGGTGCGGTGACGCAGATGGCGGGCACGATCCTGCTGATCATGGCGTTCGGCCATCGCGGTTTCGTCGTCGGCACGGCGTTTTCGAAGACAGAGGCGGTGCAGGCGGCGCTGGTGACTGCGCTTTTCCTCGGCGAGCGGCTGCCGCTGCTCGCGTGGATCGGGATCGTCGCAGGGGTGACGGGGGTACTGACATTGGCACTCGCGGTGCGCGGCGTTTCGGGTCGCGAGATCTGGCGCGCCTTGGGCCAGCCAGCGGCGCTATGCGGCCTCGGCGCCGGGTCGATGTTCGCGCTCGCGGCGATCGCGGTGAAGCTTGCGACCGCCGAACTGAAGGACGTCGACCTCATCGGATCGGCGCTCGTCACGCTCGTCGTGGTGATGGCGATCCAGACCGGGCTGCACCTTGCATGGGTAATCGCGCGTGACCGCGACACCCTGCGCGCCGTGATCCGGCAATGGCGGACATCGAGCCAGGTCGGGCTGCTCTCGGCGCTGGGTTCAGCTTGCTGGTATATCGGCTTTGCGGCCGCGCCCGCCGCGCTGGTGCGGATCGTCGGGCAAGTCGAGGTGATCTTCACGATCGGCTTTGCGCATTTCTATCTGCGCGAGCCGGTGCGCTGGCACGAGATTATCGGGCTGCTGCTCGTCGTCGGCGGCGTCGTGATGGCACTGCTCGCGACCTTTTAGGGGAAGGCCGGCGCTTTGCTGACCATCGCGGGCAAGGGGCGCCCCATGACGCCAGCGAGCCAACCCGCTGCTTCAACTGCCCGCGGCAACATAACGCCGGTCTGGATGCCGCTCTTTTCGAGCATATAGATCACATCCTCGGTCGCGACATTGCCCGCCGCCCCCGGCGCGAACGGACAGCCGCCAAGCCCGCCGAGCGACGCATCGACCGTCGCCGCGCCTTCGTTCACCGCGGCCCACACATTGGCAATCCCGGTGCCGCGCGTGTTGTGAAAATGCACGCGCAGCGGCAGGTCGCCGACCGCTTCGCGCACGCGACCGACCATTTCGGACACCTGCGGGGGCACGCCGACGCCGATTGTGTCGGCGAGCGCGATTTCGCGCGGGGACGCGTCGGCGGCGCGCTTCGCCATTTCGACGACGCGGTCGATCGCGACCGCACCCTCGAACGGGCAACCGAAAGCGGTCGCGATGGTAATCTGACCGCTGCGCCCCGCGGCCTTCGCCAGCGCGACGATCTCCATCGCGGCGGTCAACGATTCGTCCGAACTTTGGCCCTGGTTGCGGACGCCGAACGTGTCGCTTGTGACGCACACTGCGCCAAGCTCATCGATCCGCCCTGTGACAATGGCGCGCTCGGCGCCGCGACGATTGAGCACAAGTCCGATGTAGGTCACATCGTCGCGGTCGGGCAGCATCGCGACGAGTTCCTCGGCGTCGGCGAGTTGCGGCACCTTCTTCGGATTGACGAAGCTCGTCACCTCGATACGTCTGACGCCATAGTCAATCGCGCGCCGGATCAGCTCAAGCTTGTCGGCGGTCGACACGATCGCCGCCTCGTTCTGCAAGCCGTCGCGCGGCCCGACCTCGACCATTTCCACCGTCCGGTTTTTCAACATCTTGCGTCCTGAATTTTTCGAGTCATTTGCAGGTTGAAAATTACATAGCATTCTAAGTATACGAAAGCCATGGGCGAGGCAGGCCGTCTCTATCAGAGTCGGCCGCGAAAGGAATGATATGAGCGAGACGAACAGCGGGGGCGCGCTGGAGGGCATCAAGGTCGTCGAGATGGGGCAGCTAATCGCCGGCCCCTTCTGCGGCCAGCTACTCGGCGACATGGGCGCCGAGATCGTCAAGCTCGAACCGCCGGTAACCGGCGACCAGATGCGCAACTGGGGCCAGGGAGACAAGCCGAGCTGGTGGCGCGTGATCGCGCGCAACAAATATTCGGTCGCCGCCGATCTGCGTTCGGCGGAGGGCCAGAAACTGGCGCGCGAGCTGATCGCCAAGGCCGACATATTGATCGAGAATTTCCGCCCCGGCACGCTCGAAAAATGGAATCTCGATCCCGCTGAGTTGCGCCGGACCAACCCGGGGCTGATCGTCGTGCGCGTGTCGGGTTATGGACAGACCGGCCCCTATTCGGCGCGCGCGGGTTTCGGAGGCATCGGCGAGGCGATGGGCGGGTGGCGCGGGATCGTCGGCTATCCCGACCTGCCGCCCGCACGCATGGGTGTGTCGATCGGCGATACGCTAGCGGCGACCTACGGCTGCATGGGCGCGCTCGCCGCGCTCCACCACCGCAGCAAGACCGGTGAAGGCCAGATCGTCGATTCGGCGCTCTATGAGGCAGTGTTGCAGGTGATGGAGTCGACCGTGTCCGACTATTCGGCAAGTGGCACCAAGCGCCGCCGCACGGGGTCGACGCTGCCCGCCATCGCGCCTTCGAACGTCTATCCGTGCCGCGACGGCGAATATCTGATCGGTGCCAATCAGGATGGGGTGTTCGCGCGCCTTGCCGCCGCGATGGGGAAGCCCGAACTCGCGAGCGACGACCGCTATGCCACCCATCGTGCGCGCGGCGTGCGGCAGGAGGAGCTCGACGCGCTGATCGGCGAGTGGACGGCGACGCTGACGATTGCCGAACTCGAGGCGAAGATGGTCGAAGCGGGTGTCCCGGCGGGCCGCGTTTTCGATGCCGAGGACATGCTGGCCGACCCGCATTTCGCCGCACGCGAAGCGCTGATCACGGTGGCTGATGAGGAATTCGGCGACGTTACGATGCAGGGCGTCTTTCCGAAACTGTCGGCGACGCCGGGCAGCGTGCGCCGCCCTGCCCCGCTCACCGTCGGGCAGGATAGCGCCGATGTGCTGAAACGCTGGCTCGGACGGGAGGTTTGAGGCTATGATTACCCTCTACGGCGGCCCGACCCCCAATGCGCGCAAGATCGCGATCGCGCTCCTCGAAATGGGACTCGAATGGCGGCTCGAATATATCGACATCCTCGCGGGAGACCAGCTGACGCCCGAATTCCTCGCGCTCAATCCAAACAACAAGACGCCAGTGATCGTCGATGATGAGGGCCCCGGCGGTGAGCGATTCGTGCTTTGGGAAACCGGCGCGATCCTGCTCTACCTCGCCCAGAAGACCGGGCGCTTCATACCGACCGATCCAGTGAAGCGCGCAATCTGCTGGCAATGGCTGATGTTCCAGGTGTCAGGGGTCGGTCCGATGTTCGGGCAGGAAGCGCATTTCACCCATTATGCCAAAGACCGGCATGAGTATGCGATCGCCCGCTACAGTCGTGAGGTTGACCGGCTGATGATGGTGATCGACAAGCGCCTCCGCGAGGCCGAATGGCTTGCCGGCGACGACTATACGATCGCCGACATGGCGACCTTGCCCTATCTGCGCCGCCAGTTGATCGAAAAGGCCGGGCGCTTCCCGAATGTCGATCGCTGGGGCGCGGCAATGCTCGAACGCCCCGCGGTTGCCGAGGGGATGACAGTCGGCGTCGCGCGCGCCGAGACGATCGAGGGCGGCCTCACCGGCTTCACCGACGAGCATCGCGCGATCCTTTGGGGCGATCGCCAGCACGCGAAGCGGTAACATCTTTCGTCATTGCGAGCGCAGCGAAGCAATCCAGAGCGGTTTAAGCGGTTTACGCCACACTGGATTGCCGCGTCGCCTTCGGCTCCTCGCAATGACGGGTGTCAGTCTTTTCCGACCGCCGCGTGGTTGGCGTCGCCGAACATGTTCGACCATTCCTTTTCGTCGAGGGTCTGATGGCGACCGATATATTTGGCGGGCGCTTTCAGGTCGTCGCGCGCCATTGCGCGTTCGACCGCCGGGCGTTCGCGGATGCGTTCGAACCACGCGTGCATCGCGGGCCATTCGTCGAGGCCCATGCCCATCACGAAGGCCGAGGCGCGGCCGGGCCAGATCGCCATGTCGGCGATGCTATAGTCGTCGCCTGCGACACAGGCGCTCTTTTCCAGCCTTTTTTCGAGCACGGTGAGCAAGCGCTTCAATTCCTTCGTATAGCGTTCGACCGCATAATCCTGCCCCGCCGGGGCATAGCGCAGGAAATGGCTCGCCTGCCCGCCCATCGGGCCCAGCCCCGCGACCTGCCAGGTCAGCCATGACAGGGTCGCGGCGCGCGCTGCCCCCGATGCAGGCAGGAAACGACCGCTCTTCTCGGCCAGATATTGGAGGATCGCACCCGACTCGAAAACGACAACCGGCGCGCCACCTTCCGCCGGGTCCTGATCAACGATCGCCGGAAGCTTGTGGTTCGGATTGATCCGCCCGAACTCGGCCGAGAGCTGATCGCCATCGAAGATATCATAGGGGATAACGTGATAAGGCTCGCCGATTTCCTCGAGCATGATCGCAATCTTCTGTCCGTTCGGGGTCGCCGAATAATGAAGGTCGATCATCTCACAGCACCTCGTGGATCACATGGCGCACGCCGAAATCGGTGCGCTCGCCGACGCCGACGGCGAGTACGCCGTTGAGCCAAGCATATGTCTTGCTCGCAGTTTCGAACACCGGCGCGATTCGCAGATAATAGCGTGACGGGTCGGCGTCGGGCACGGCTGGGTCGGCGAAGGTTGAACGTACATCGTCGGGAATGATGTTGCGGCCGGTGTAGCTCAGATAGATGAGGTCGCCGTCACCGGTCTGCCACACCGCGCGCGCATCGAAGGTGCCAACCGAAGCATCGCCACCCAGCCGCCCGCTACGTGACCAATTTCCGCCACCGGGAAGGACTATCCCGTTGATCCGAGATCCGAAAAATCGGCCGCCACTGATATAGCCAAGCCGTTGATCGCCGAACGGCGACGCACCGATGCCGATGATCCCGCCGCCAACCTCGAATTCGACGGTACACAGATGACGCGTCGCCAGTGCGGTAGGCACGCCTTGCGGTTTTTCTTCGTTCATGATGCGAATCCTCTTCCTGCCTATGGACAAGCATAAAACCATTAGTATACTAAGGGTCAATCAGATTGACGGATCGGAAGGCTTTCCGGGACCGCGACGATAAGCTCTATGGGAGGGTGAAGATGAAGGCGCATAACCAGTTCCTGCTGTCCGGCGTGGCCGCGATCGCGATGCTTGCCAATACCGCACCGGCAATGGCGCAGGCGGCCCCCGCCGACGCGGCAGACGTCGACGACAGCAACGTCAACGAAATCATCGTCACCGCGCAAAAGCGCGAGCAAAATCTGCAGAATGTGCCGATCTCGATGGAAGTCGTGAGCGGCGCCAAGCTCGCCGAGTTCAACACCAGCGATATCAAAGCGGTGATGAACTACACGCCGAACGTATTCGTCCAGTCGACCGCCGGCAACGACGTCATCTATATCCGCGGTTTCGGTTCGCCGCCGGCGAACTTCGCCTTCGACCAGTCGGTTTCGCTCTATGTCGATGGCATCTATGCCGGCCGCAACCGTCAGGCGCAGGCGCCCTTCTTTGACCTCGCGCGCGTCGAAGTGTTGCGCGGGCCGCAGGGGGCCTTGTTCGGCAAGAACACCGCCGCGGGCGCGGTCAGCGTCGTGTCGGCGGGGCCGACGAAAGAATTCGAAGGCGCACTTACCGGCCTTTACAACTTCGACCACAAGGGCACTGATTTCTCGGGCTATTTGTCGGGCCCGATCACCGACACGCTCGGTGCGCGCTTTGCGTACAAGATCGTCAATCAGGACGGCTATATCTATAATCGCGCGACCGATCACGACGATCCCGAAATCAAGTCGCAACTGCTGCGCCTGACGCTGAAGTGGGAACCGTCGGCCAATTTCGATTACACGGCGAAGGTCGAGTACGGAAACCGCGAAGTCATCGGCGGCATCACCGTTTCGAGCCCGCTGACCAGTGGACAGGATCCGCAGACCAACCGTTATCTCGAGCGCTCGGCGCTCGGTGACGAAGGCAATGACAACAAGTCGGTGATGATCTCGGGCGTGGGCAACCTCGCGCTCGGCGATTTTACGCTGACCTCGGTCACCGGCTACAGCTGGTTCAAGTCGAAGATCGTCAACGGCTTCGACCAGACGATCCCGAACAGCGGTGGCGCGTTCACGGCCAATTCGGTCTACAACGCCTTCCCTGAACGCTTCGACCAGATTTCGCAGGAAATCCGCATCCTGTCGCCGACGGGCAAGACCTTCGAATTCATCGTCGGCGCCTATTACGACAAGTCGAACTATACGCTGGAGCAATATCAGGGCTTCAACATCCCGAGCCTCAACATCCCCGGCGTGATCGTCGGCCCCTATTTCGGCCGCATCGACAGCATTTTCAACCAGGAAGCCGAAAGCTGGTCGGTGTTTGGACAGGGCACGTTCAACATCACCGACGCCTTCCGCGCTATCGGCAGCATTCGGTATTCGCACACCAAGAAGGATGGCGATTTCGCTGCGCGACTTGTCTACGGCTCGAACGGCGTCAACGGTCAGCCCTTTGCGTTACGCCCGATCTCGAGCGCGGTGGGCAAGATCAGCGAAGGCAATGTCGATCCGTCGGTCACGCTGCAATATGATATTGCGCCGCGCATCATGATCTACGGAACATGGGGCCGCGGTTCGAAATCGGGCGGCTTCGTGTCGAACACGCTTGGCACGACCAACGCGACCTTCACCTTCGAACCTGAACAGTCCGAAAACTTCGAGGCGGGCATCAAATCGACGCTGGCCGACGGCAAGGTCGTCGCGAACGTTTCGCTCTATCACACCAAGTTCAAGGATCTGCAGGTTTCGGTCTATCAGCCCGCGACGTCGAGCTATCTGACCGGCAACGCGGCGGCGGCAACGTCGAAGGGTGTCGAAGGATCGCTCAGCATCTATCCGATCGAGAATTTCGACATCAGCGCATCGGCGGCCTATTCGGATATCAAATATGACGATTATCCGGGTGCGGCCTGCCTTGCCTCGCAGGTTGGCTGTACGCCGGCAACGAATAATCTCGCCGGCTATCCCGTTGCTTACGCATCGAAATGGACCGGCAGCGTCACGGCGCACGCACGCTTCGACATGTCGGACGACCTGAAATTCGACATCACGGGCGTCGCGGCGGGCCGGTCGAAATATTTCAACTCGGACAATCAGAGCCCGATCTTCGGGGTGCAGGGCGGTTATGTGAAGCTCGACCTGCGCGTCCAGCTCGCCGACCGGGACGACCGCTGGCACGTCGCGCTCGTCGGCAAGAATCTGACGAATGAGAAGACGATCGGCAGCGCGTTCAACCTGCCCGCGCCGATCACACCGGTTCCGCGCGCGATCCTCTACCTCGAACCCACGCGCAATATTTCGGTCGAGGCCGGGATCAAGTTCTAGGTTCGAATATGATGTCCCAGGGATCGGCCGCCATCGATGCTTTCCTCGACAGGGAAGCGGCGGTGGCGGTCGTGACCTGTTACGCGTCCGCACTCGATGCGCGCGACTGGACCGCCTACCGCGCGCTCTTCACCGGCGAGATCGCGATCGATTATGGCTCGATCGGCTCGCTCGTCGCGACGGTGACCGCCGACGAGTGGACGAACCGCTGCCGCGCGCTTGAAGGCTTCGACGCGACCGCGCACCAACTCCATAATATCGTCGCGGCGATCGACGGCGACCATGCAACGGTTACGAGCATCGTCGATGCCGTCCATGTTGTCGGCGTCGAGGACCGCGCGCTGCTCGGCGACCTGATCGGCCGCTACACCCATTGCTTGGTGCGGCAGGACGGGTGGAAGATTGCGGGCGTGACGCTCACCGTCGTCGCCTACCCCGCGGGAAAAGAGGCATTCGAAGCCGCTTTCGCCGCGGCGCGCGCCATTTTCGCCGAAGGAAATTCCGCATGATCGACGTCTATTTCACCCCCACGCCGAACGGCCATAAAGTGTCGATTATGCTCGAAGAGGTCGGGTTGCCGCACCAGTTGCTCGCGATGAACATGCTCGAAGGCGATCATCTGACACCGGAGTATCGCCGCATCAATCCGAATGGCCGCCTGCCCGCGATCGTCGACCATGACCCGATCGGTGGTGGCGCGCCGTTACCGATATTCGAGTCCGGCGCAATCCTGCTCTATCTGGCCGAAAAGAGCGGTCAACTGCTTCCCGAAAACCCGCGTCGTCGTAGCGAGGCGCAGCAATGGCTGATGTGGCAGATGGCGAGTTTTGGCCCGATGCAGGGTCAGGCGCACCATTTCATCCGCTACGCACCCGAGGGACAGGCCTATCCGGTCGAACGCTATCGCAACGAGACTTTGCGACTGCTCCACGTCCTCAACGGCCGGCTGAGCGAAGCCGAGTATCTGGCCGAGGAATATAGCATCGCCGATATCGCGGCATGGCCGTGGACGCGCGCGATCCGCGCGATCGGGCTGACGCTCGACGATTATCCCGCGGTCGCCGACTGGTTTGCGCGGATCGGCGAGCGGCCCGCGGTGATGGCCGGAACCGACGTCAAAAATGCCGCGAACCTGTCGAGCGCGCGGCCAGTGCTGACCGAGGAACAATGGTCGAATTTGTTCGGCAAAAATATGCTGGAAGCGCCGACCCGTTAGACCGTGTCGGCGTGGCCCCACTGATATTCGACCTTGCCGCCCAGCCGCCGGACCGCAACCCAGTCGCCGCCCGCTAAGCTGTCATCCTCGATCAGCGCCATAACGCCGCCGGCGATATCCTCGGGCATACATGCCTCGTTGTTCGCAAGCACGGTCTTCATCCATTCCGACTTGCCGCCCGCGCCCGTCGTGTCGAGGATCGGCGTATCGACCAGACCGGGCAGCATGCCCGCAACGCGGACGTTGCATTGCTCCTTCAAGGGGGCGCAGCAGCGCGTGAACATCATCACCGCCGCCTTCGTCGTTGCATACATCGCGTCGTAAAAGCCGGTGCCGAGCGCAACGGTCGATACGGTGTTGATAATCACCCCGCCGCCGCGCGCCTTCATCTTCTGCACCGCGATCTGCGTCGCCGCGACGAGAGAGGTGATGTTGACGTCGATGATCCAGCGGATGCGCGCGGCGTCGACGTCGGGAAATTGCGGCAGGCCCGACACGACCCCGGCGTTGTTGTGGAGGATATCGACGTCACTATGCGCCTGAAACCAAGCTTCGGTCGCGGGAATGTCGGACAGGTTGAGCTGGTGAACACTCGCCCGCGCGCCCGCAGCCTCGACCAGCCGCGCCGTCTCGGCGAGCCCCAATTCATTCACGTCGACCAGCGCGATCGCAGCCGCGCCACGCGTCGCCAGCATCACCGCGGTGGCGCGGCCGATGCCGCCCGCCGAGCCCGTCACAATGGCACGTTTGCCGTTGATATCCATCTCTTCTCTCCCACCGGTTTTGTCGTTACCGTAAAGCACATTGACAGATAAACTTAAATACCTAAGTATTTTTTGGCCGGGAAGACTCGCGCATATCTGGGGAGAGTTATGACAGACGCCACCGCCCTCAATGGAGGCGCCGCCGCGTCGGATAGCGGCCTCGCGCTGCGTCGCAACGTCGCGCTCGTCATGCTGTTCGTGGTCGGCACGATCAACTTCGTCGACCGCCAATTGCTATCGGTGCTCGTCGAACCGATCCGCGCCGAGATGGACTTCAGCGACACGCAGTTCGGACTGCTCACCGGCCTCGCCTTCGCGCTCTTCTATGCCGCGATGGGCGTCCCCGTCGCGATGATCGCCGACCGCTGGAACCGCGTGAAGCTGATCGGCATCGCTTGCGTCGTGTGGAGCGGCTTCACCGCCGCGTGCGGCATGGCATCGAACTTCTGGCAGCTCGCCCTGATGCGGTTCGGCGTCGGTGCGGGCGAAGCGGGCGGCACCGCGCCGTCGCTGTCGGTGATCGCCGATTATTATCCGCCGGCGCAGCGCCCGCTGGCGATCGGGCTGTTCACGCTCAACGGACCGTTCGGGGTTTTCGTCGGCGCGACCTTCGGCGCATGGGCCGCTGCCAATATCGGCTGGCGCAACGCCTTCCTTCTGATCGGCGTCGTCGGCGTCATTGTCGCACCGATCCTGATCTGGCTCGTTCGCGAGCCCGCGCGCGGGCAAATGGATACACAAAAGGCGGCCGACGAGGCGCTGCCCTTCAGCCAGAGCCTCGCGATGTTCTGGCGCCGCCCGTCGCTCCGTATGGTGATGATCGGCAGCGGGCTTGCCGCCTTTACCAGCTATGGCATGCTCAACTGGATTCCGGCGTTCCTGATGCGGACGCAGAAGATGCCGCTCGAAGCGATGGCAACCTATTTTGGCCCCGCGGCGGGCATCACCTTCGGCATCGGCATCCTTGGCGGCGGCTGGCTCGTCAGCCACCGCGCGAAAGTGTCGGCGCGCGCTTATGGTACCATCCCGGCGCTTGCGACCGCCGTTCTGATCCCGACCTTCATTGCCGCGCTGCTCGTCGATACATGGCAGCTCTCGCTCGCCTTGATGCTGATCCCGATGGCGGCGTGCACCGCCTATGTCGCCCCTGCCCTCGCGCTGGTGCAGAACCTGACCCCGCCGCGCAGCCGCGCGACCGCCGCCGCCGTGCTGATGCTGATGTTCAACATCATCGGCCTCGGACTCGGCCCGCTGTTCGCCGGGATCGTCAGCGACAGCCTGAAGCCAGAATATGGCGACGGCAGCCTCAGGTGGGCGCTGATGGCGCTGATGCCCTTCGCCGCGGCCGCGGGCATCGCGCAGTTCCGCATGACGCGTTACCTCGAAAAGGACTTCGCCGAATGACCGACGTCGCGGGCAAGACCGCTTTCATCACCGGCGGAGCGAGCGGGCTCGGGCTCGCCACCGCCAGGGCACTCGCCGCCAAGGGGGCATCGGTGATCCTCGCCGATATCGACGCGGCGGGTGCCGAAAATGCTGCGGCGGAATTGCGCAGCGACGGCGCGAACGCGCTCGGCCTCCAGCTCGACGTCACCAGCGAGGACAGCTGGGCCGAAGCGGGCGCCAAGGCGCGCGAATTCGGCCCGGTGCGCATCCTGTTCAGCAACGCCGGCGTCGGCGGCGGATCGGGACCGTTCGAGCAATATGACACCGACGTCTGGCGCTGGAACTATGCGGTCAACGCGCACGCACATCTTTATGCCTGCCGGACCTTTCTCGGGGACATGAAGGCGAGCGGCGAGGCCAGCCACCTCATCTTCACCTCATCGATGGTCGCGATCGTGCCGCCGCCGATCTCGGTCGCTTATATCAGCTCGAAATATGCGACGCTCGGCATTGCGATGGCACTGCGCAACGAGCTGGCCGGAACCTGCGTCGATATTTCGGTGCTGATGCCTGGCATGTCGGCGACGCGGATCGTCGAGACGACGCGCGACCTGCGCCCCGTAGAAGTCGAGGTCGGCAAGGCCGCCGCGACGAGCCAGGCGATGCAGGGCGTGCTCGCGGGCGGCATGTCGCCCGACAAGATCGGCGCGCGCGTCGTGCAGGCAATCGAGGCCGGCGAATACTGGATATTCACCCATCCCGAGTGGAAAGCGATGGCCGAACTGGTGACGCAGGACATGCTGGCGTCCTTCGGCCCCTCGGCCGATCCCGCGTATAAGGGCGACGACATCGACGGGCTGATTGCCGCCAATGGCGGCCGCATGTTCGGCGCGAAAGCTTAAGGAGAGCATCATGGCAGAACAGGACGATATTCGCGCAATGGCGCAGCGCTTTTTCGATGCGATCGAGGCGGGCGACATCGAGACGATGCAGGGCAGCTTCACCCCCGACGCCGAAATCTGGCACAACACCGACGAGCTGATTGTCAGCCCCGCGCAGACCGCGCAAACGCTCACGGGCATGGTCGCGCGCATAAAGGACCGCGAATATGCCGACCGCCGGCTCACCACCTTCCCCGGCGGCTTCGTGCAGCAGCATGTTCTAAAGGGCGTGCGCGTTCACGACGATGGCCCGGTCCGCCTGCCCTGCGCGATCATCTGCAAGGTCGAAAATGGCAAGATCACGCGCCTCGACGAATATTTCGACAGCGCACATGTCGCCGAATTCCGCAAATTTGCGAACGCCTGAGGAGTTAGTCATGCCCGTGTTGCGCCAGGTTCCCCGCTCGGAAGTCACCGACGAAACCGTCCTCGCCTATTACAACCGCCTGTTCGGCGAGCGCGATCCGGTGGCCGAGCCGGGCACCGCGACCGGCACGCCGGGCGACTGGTGGACGGTGTTCGCACTGTCGCCCGACATTTTCGAACATGCGGTCAAGGGTTTCGCTGTCTATCGCAATCCCGCGCGCACGATCGATCCGGTGCTGCGCGAGCTCGGCCAGACGCGCGCCGGCTGGGTCAAGGGCAGCCAGTTCGTCTTTTCGCAGCATTGCAAGTCGCTCCGGGGCCTCGGCGTCAGCGAGGAGAAGATCGCCGCGATTGCGCACTGGCAGGTCGCCGACTGCTATGACGAGCAGGAACGCACGGTGCTCGCCTATGCCGACTGTCTCGCGCAGGCGAGCGGGCGCGTACCGCTCGAGGTGTTCGACAAGCTCAAGACCTTCTGGAACGACGAGCAGATTTTCGAATTCACCTACATCACCTGCCTCTATGACATGCACGCGGTGATCACCCGCGCGCTGCGTATGGAATATGATGCGCGCGAGGACCCGATCGTCGAGATCGCGGCGCCCGAAGGCTTCAGCGCCGCGGACTTCCTCAGCGCGCCGCGTCCAGCGGGCGGATGAGCGGTTACGGCGTCCCCGAGGTCGTCACGACGGGTCTTCGCTTCCCCGAAGGCCCCGTGCCGATGGCGGACGGGTCTGTGCTACTTGTCGAGATCGCGCGCGGCACGCTGACGCGCGTCGCGCCCGATGGCAGCCTGTCGGTGGTCGCCGATCTCGGCGGCGGGCCGAACGGACTCGCGATCGGTCCCGACGGCGCAGCCTATGTCTGCAACAATGGCGGCTTCGAGTGGATCGAGGCGGGCAGTCTGCTGTTTCCCGGTCACGCGGCGAACGCAGGCGCCTGCGGCTCGATCCAGCGGGTCGACTTGACCAGCAGCGCGGTGACGACGCTCTACGACAGTTTCGAGGGCGAGCGGCTCAAGGGACCGAACGATATCGTCTTCGACGAAGCCGGCGGTTTCTGGTTCACCGACCATGGGCAGGTGCGCGATACCGGCCGCGATCATGGCGCGCTCTATTATGCCGCCGCCGACGGATCGACGATCAGCCGCCAGCGCGCCGACATGATGGGACCGAACGGTGTCGGCCTCTCGCCCGACGGCGATACACTCTACGTCAGCGAGACGATGACCGCGCGCGTGTGGGCGATGGACATCGTCGCGCCCGGCGAACTGCCGCCGCCGCCGCCCTGGGCGCCCGGCCGCTTCGTCGGTACGCCGCCCGCCTTTCGCTTGCTCGACAGCATGGCGGTCGAGGAAAGCGGGCGCATCTGCGTCGGCACGATGGTCGAGGGCGGGATCACGATTTTCGATCCCGACGGCGGCGGCTCAGAGTTCGTGCCGTTGCCCGATGTCGGGATCACCAACATCGCGTTCGGCGGTGCCGACCGGCGCGACGCCTATATCACCGCGTCGACGACCGGCACGCTATACCGCATGCGTTGGCCGCGTCCCGGAAGGCAGCCGTATTAACTGTCAACTTAATTGACGATTGACGTGTTTGATGGTAGAAAAGACTCAAGGAAGAGGATGGGCATGAAATTCTATAACTCCATCGGCCCCAACCCACGCGTCGTGAAGCTTTTCATGGCCGAAAAGGGCGTCGAGATCCCTGAGGTCACCATCGACCTTCGCGGCGGCGAGAACCGGCGCGCGCCCTATTGCACCGACGTCAATCAGGCGGGCCAGACCCCGGCGCTCGAACTCGACGACGGCAGCTTCCTCTGCGAAATCACCGCGATCTGCGAATATCTCGAGGAACGCTTCCCCGAACCGCCGCTGATCGGCACGACCGCCGAAGAACGCGCGAAGACGCGCATGTGGACACGCCGCGTCGATATCAAGATCTGCGAGCCGCTCACCAATGGCTTCCGTTATTCCGAAGGGCTGCCGCTGTTCGAACCGCGCATGCGCTGCCTTCCCGAGGCTGCGGCGGGGCTGAAGGCGGTGGCGCAGGATGGCGTCAAGTGGCTCGATCCGCTGATCGCCGACCGCGACTTCATCGCCGGCGACACATTGTCGCTCACCGACCTGTTGCTCTTCGCTTTCCTCGATTTCGGCGTGTCGGTCGGTCAGCCGATCGATCCCGCCTTCACCCATGTCGTACGTTGGTACGAGCGGATGAAAAGCCGCCCCAGCGCGCTTTCGAATTAGAGACATAAGGAGATGGATCATGGCTGCAGCAAATAGCGAATTCGAGTTTCTCGGCGTCAACCACCTCGCGCTCGTGTGCAAGGATATGGCGAAAACGGTCGAATTCTACCGCGACATCCTCGGCATGCCGCTCACCAAGACGATCGACCTGCCCGGCGGACGCGGCCAGCATTTCTTCTTCGACATCGGCAATGGCGACAGCCTCGCCTTCTTCTGGTTTCCGGAAGCGCCTGAAGCCGTCCCCGGAATTTCCGCCCCCGCCGCACTGCCGACGCAGGGCAGCTTTGTTTCGGCACACGGATCGATGAACCATATCGCGATCAACGTCCGCGCCGACAAGTTCGACGATTATTACAACCGGCTGGTGGAAAAAGGCATCAACGTCAGCAAGGTGCTGAACCACGACGACAGCCCGATGCAGTCGACCGACGAGTTGCACCCCGGCGTGTTCGTGCGTTCGGTCTATTTCTTCGACCCCGACGGCGTCTGCCTCGAATTCGCGGCGTGGACCAAGGAATTCGACGAAAGCGACGTCGCGCACGACCCGGTGCAGGCCGACGGCACGAAGCGCGAAGGCTTCATCACCGGCCGCACGCCGGTGCCCGCCGAATAGACATTCCCAATCATATTACCCATTGGGAACTCCTCCTGGACCCGGCCTTTGGCCGGGTTCTTTTTTACCCGACCGCGCGGTCACGCCCCTCCCAATAAGGCGCGCGTAATTCGCGGCGCAGCACCTTGCCCGACGGGTTGCGCGGTAAGGCATCGATAAATTCGATGCTCTTGGGCACCTTGTACGCCGCGATCCGCTCGCGCGCCCAGCCGATGATGTCGGCGGGGTCGAGCGTCGCCCCCGCTGCGGGTACGATCAATGCCTTCACGCCCTCACCCCATTTGTCGTCGGGCACGCCGATCACCGCGACGTCGGCGACGCCGGGGCAGCCCATGATCGCGCTCTCGACCTCGGCCGGATAGACATTCTCGCCGCCCGACACGATCATATCCTTGATCCGGTCGTGGACATAGTAAAAGCCATCGGCGTCGCGGTAACCAACGTCGCCGGTGTGGAGCCAGCCGCCCGCGAGCGTCTCTTCGGTCGCTTTCGCGCGGTTCCAATATTCCTTCATCACGATGCCGCCGCGGATCGCAATCTCGCCGATCGCGCCCTCGCCGAGTTCGCGCCCCTCGCCGTCGAGGATCGCCATCGCGGCGCCGGGCCAGGGCTTGCCGCACGAGGTGAGCTTGCCCGGCAGGTCATGCGCGCTCGGCGACAGGTATGAGCCGCCGCCGGCGGACTCGGTCATGCCGTAAAATTGCACGAAGTCGCAGCCGAAGGCCCTGCGCGCGCGGCGAAGCACATCCTCGGCGATCGGCGACGCACCGTAGGCGATCGACTTGAGCGCGGGATAGGCGCCGCTGTTTGCATCGGGCTGGAGCAGCATCATCTGGATCATCGCGGGCGCTAGGAAGGCGTGTGCGACATCCTCCTCGCGCATCATCCGCACCGCATCGGCCGCCGTAAAATCCTTGACGAGCACGAGACGCCCCCCCTGCGCCAATCCCGAGAAGCTGACGTTGGTGCCCGCGACATGGAACAGCGGCATAACGATCATCACCGTTTCGTCCTCACCATAGGCGAAGCCGTCCACTTCGGTCGCCGCTTCAAGGAAGGTGCGGTAATTGGCGTTGGTGAGCACGACGCCCTTCGGCAGTCCGGTCGTCCCGCTGGTATAGAGCTGAAGCACATCGTCGGTGAGTTGCGGAGCGCCGGCGAGCGGGGCGTCGGACGCGCCACCCAGCCACACGTCGAAGGGCTCGAACGCGGGATGGCTGCCATAGAGTGCGATAAGGCGCGGCGGCGCGGCCAGATCGGCGACTGCGGCGAGCGCGCAATCGAAGAAATCCTCACCCACGAACAACAGCTTCGGTCCGGCATCGCCGAGGATGAAGCCGATCTCGGCGGGCGCGAGGCGGCAGTTGATCGGTGCAAAACAGGCGCGCGCGCGCGCGGTGCCGAAAAAGAGCGGATACCAGCTGTCGTGGTTCTTAGTCAGCGCCGAGACGCGGTCGCCGGGCGCGAGTCCCGACGCGATCAGCGCATGCGCGACGCGGTTCGAGCGCGCATCGAGCTGCGCGAAGCTCGTCTCGCGATCCCCGAATTTTACCGCGGTCGCGGCGCCCCTTACCCGCGCCTGTGCCGCCGGAATATCCGCCAGCGTCCGGATCGCCTCCAGATCGATCATTTTGCTCTCCCAACCGTCGTTTCGACTTGAATTAGATAGAATACTAAGCAAATGCTTGGCCAGATAAAAATTCGAGAGGATTGGCCTTGTTCGACCACCCCATCCTGCCGACAACCATCGTCGGAAGCTACCCCCAGCCTGACTGGCTGATCGACCGCGAAAAGCTGAAGGCCAGCCTGCCCCCGCGCGTCCGCGCCGAGACGCTGTGGCGTGTCCCCGAGCGCTGGCTTGCCGACGCGCAGGAGGCCGCGACCTTGATGGCGATCCGCGATCAGGAAGAGCTGGGCATCGACATCGTCGGCGACGGCGAGATGCGCCGCGAAAGCTATTCGAACCGGCTTGCGACCGCCTTGTCGGGCATCGACCGCGAAAAGCATGGCACCGCGATCGACCGCACCGGCAACGCCAATCCGGTGCCGCTCGTCTCGGGACCGATCCGCCGCGTCGCGCCGATCGAGGCGCAGGACGCCGCCTTCCTCCGCCGTCATTCGACCAAACCGGTGAAGCTCACCCTGCCCGGCCCCTTCACGATGACGCAGCAGGCCGAGAATGGCTATTATCCCGATGCGCGGTCGCTCGCGATGGACTATGCCGACGCGGTCAATGCCGAGGTAAAGGATCTGTTCGCCGCCGGCGTCGACGTCGTCCAGCTCGACGAACCCTATCTGCAGGCGCGCGCCGCCGAGGCGAACAGATATGCGATCGAGGCGATCAACCGCGCACTCGACGGCGTCGGCGGTACGACCGCGCTGCACATCTGCTTCGGCTATGCGATGGTGCATCACGGCGCGGGCGCGACCGGGCCGAAGCCCAAGGCTTATGATTTCCTCGCCGAGCTCGAAGCGTCGGCGATCGACGTGATTTCGATCGAGGCGGCGCAGCCGGGGCTCGACCCTTCTATTCTCGCCGAACTGCCGACCAAGACGATCATGTACGGCGTGCTCGACCTGTCGATTCCCGAGATCGAAACGCCCGAGATCGTGGCGGGGCGCATTCGCGAGGCGCTGCGCTATGTCGACGCCGAACGCCTCTGGATCGCGCCCGATTGCGGGATGAAATATCACAGCCGCGAGCATAGCCAGGCGAAGCTGAAGGCGATGGTCGACGGGACCGCGCTGGTGCGCGCGGAGTTGAAGTAAGCCTATTCGTCGATGAAGGCGTCCAGCAGCGGCACAACCGCTTCGGGCGCCTCGACGGTCGGCAAATGCCCTGCCCCGGCGATCACCTCGAGCCGAGCCCCGGGGATTGCTTCCAGTAGCTCGTCATGATGCGCGCGGCTGGTAATGCCGTCCTTCTCGCCCCAGACGAGCAGCGTCGGCACCGCGATCTCGCCGAGCCGCGGGCGGCTGTCGATGCGCGCCATGATCGCGCGCTGCTGCGCGAGGAAGGTGTCGGCGCCGGTGTCGGCCGCCATCTGGCGCGCGATGCCGAGCAGTCGCTCGTCATCCCGCTTTTCCTCAGGGAAGAGGATCGGAATACGCTCCTCGACGACCTGATCGAACCGCCCGCTCGTCACCAGATCGATATAGCCTTGCCGCCGCGCGGTCTGTGCGGGGCCGTCGGCCGAGGCGAGCGTCGAGATCAACACGAGTTTGGCGACACGCTCGGGCGTGCGGCGCATGACCTCGAACGCTACGAAGCCGCCCATCGCGTGCGCGATCAGCACGAACTGCGGCGGCGCATTGTCGAGCAGGCGCTCCGCGAAACCCGCGATCGTGTCGTCGCTGCGGTTATCGGCGACGATCACCTCGCGATCAGCCCACGCATCGAGCAGCGGTTGCCACACGGCATCGGTCAAAAGCTGACCGGTTATCAGAACGATGGGGAGCGACATTAGATCACCTGATGAAGAAGGGTTTCGCCCGCCGCCAGGCGGCGGCAATTTTCATGCGCCACCGTCAGGCTGCGCACGAGCGTTTCGGGGGTCAGCCACGCAATGTGCGGCGCGAGCACGACGCCAGGTAAACCGAGCAGCGGATTGCCGGGCGGTAGGGGCTCCTCCGCGAATACGTCGAGCCCGGCGCCGCGAAGATGGCCCGAGGTCAGCGCTTCGACCAGTCGCGCCTCATCGACGAGTTCGCCGCGCGCGGTGTTCACGAGCACCGCCCCCTTTTTCATCGCGAACGGATCGACGCTCGCGCGCGTCTCGTCGGTGAGCGGCATATGCAGCGAAACGATATCGGCTTCGGCGATCAACTCATTGAATGAGCGATATTCATAAGGGCCATCGCGGCGATTGCGCGCCGTGTAAATCACCTTCGCGCCGAGCGCCGAGAGCACCGGTGCGAGCAATTGCGCCGAATTGCCGAAGCCGACGAGCCCGACGGTGCGCCCGCCGATTTCGCCAACGCTGTCGAGTTCGGACGGATCGGCGGTCCACCCCTCGCCGGCGCGGGTGCGGGCGTCGAAGAAGCAGGTGCGCCGCAGCACCGCCATCATCAACGACAGCGCCATTTCGGCCACCGCTTGGCTGTTCGTGCCGGGCATGTTGCAGACGGCGACGCCAGACCCACGCGCCGCGTCGAGCGCGATGGTGTTCACCCCGACGCCGAGTTTCTGGATCAGCTTCAGTTTCGGCGCCGAGGCGATGAATTCGGGTGTCACCGGAGTCAGGACGTGGAGCAGCGCGGTGATCTCTCCCGCGACCTCATCGAGCGGCGCCGCCTCGTCGACATGCACGACAACGCCGGCGCCGAAGATCGCATCGACTGCATCGCGAAACCCGGGGCTTGGCCGGGCGTGGAGAACGATCATGCGTGGACCGCCCCGATCGCCCCGGCGAAGGCCGAGAAGCCCGCGAACATAGCGTCAGAACCCATTGCTTCCTCGATCCGCAGCATCTCGTTCCACTTCGCCATGCGTTCGGAGCGCGTGAAGCTGCCGATCTTCAACTGGCCTGCATTCCAGCCCGTCGCAAGATGCGCGATGGTGACATCTTCGCTCTCGCCCGAGCGCGCCGAGACGATCGCGCCCCAACCGCGCGCGATCGCGGCGTCGAGCGCAGCCTTGGCTTCTGTGACGGTGCCCACCTGATTGACCTTGATCAGCGCGGCGTTGCACACCCCGGCATCGCCGGCGCGTTCGACGCGCGACGCATTGGTGACGAGCACATCGTCGCCGATGATCTGGACTTGCTCGCCGATGGCCGCGGTCACCGCCGCCATCGTCGTCCAGTCGTCCTGCCCTGCCGGATCCTCGACCGACAGGATCGGATAGGTTTTCGTCCACTCGATGATCCGCGCCGCCATCTCCTCGCCCGATAGGCGACGGTCGTCGAGCGCGAGATTATAGCCATCGGCATCACCCAACTCGTTCGCGGCGATATCAAGCGAGATGAAGACGTCCTCGCCCGCGCGATGCCCGCTCGCCTCGATCGCCTTCGTCAGCGTACCCAGGGCATCCTCGTTCGACGCGAAGTTCGGCCACCAACCGCCCTCGTCGGCAACGCCGGTGAGCGGCCCCTTCGCTTCCATCAATTTCCCTGCGGCGCGGTAGACATCGTCGGTGATCTCGAGAGCGCGACGGAAACTTCCCGCCTTCGGACACATGATCATGAAATCCTGCACGTCGGTGCGCCGGCCCGCGTGGGCGCCGCCGCCGAAAATCTGTATTTCGGGCAGAGGGATACGCACCTTTCTTCCATCGGCAAGATAGCGCCACAACGGCTCGCGCGCATCAGCCGCGGCCGCGTGTAAAACCGCCATCGACACCGCGACCACGGCATTGGCGCCCAGCCGCGCCTTGTTCAGCGTACCGTCGAGCGCGCAGAGCGCAGCGTCGACCAAGGCCTGCTCGCGCGCTTCCATGCCGCCAATCGCTCCGGCGATCTCCGATCCGATCCCGGCGACCGCGCGATTAACGCCGAAGCCGCCGAACGGCCGCCCGCCGTCGCGCAGATCGATCGCCTCATGCGCCCCGCGCGACGCGCCCGCCGGCGCGATGGCGCGTCCGACTGCGCCCGATTCCAGCACGACTTCGGCCTCGACCGTGGGCCGGCCACGCGAATCCCAAATCTGGCGGCCGGTGACGGAGGCGATACGCGAAGTCATGCGAGGGTCCTTTTCCAATGGGTCACGAAATCGTCGAGAGGCTGGGGCACGACGATGAGCGCGCGCGCCTGATCACGAACGATGCGCCGATGTTCAGGGTCGGTCAGATAGGGCGCGGGCGACTTGCCCTCGACCCGGGCGAGCAGCAGCGCGGCGGTGAGCTGTCCCGCGCGAAGCAGCAATCCATCTGCGTCCTCCCAGTCAATACCCGCCCGATAGGCATCAACGAGCATGCCGGCTGCCTTCGTCAGCCGGTGGTCGTCCAGCCATACGGCCTTGAGCAGCAAGTGCGTGGTGCAGAAAGCAAGGTCGAACGCCGGATCGCCGTAGACCGCGCATTCGGCATCGAGGAACACCGGCCCGTCCGCACTGACGAGAATATTTTTGGGGCTGACGTCGCCATGCACGAGCGCGATCTTGGCCGACAACAGCTCACTGGCTAACGCCTCCAGCGCGGGCGCCAGTTCGGCATCCTTCCGCGCGACGTGGAGCAGGAAGGGATCGACGCGCAGCGCCCGAAACATCTCGTCGTTCGGGAAGGCGTCGCGGTCGGCGGCCTTGTTCGCGGTCGCCGCATGAACCGCGGCGATACCCCGCCCCACCGCGGCGGCAAAATCGACATCGACGCGGCCGGCAACCAGCTCGTCCTTCCACACCGGGCATCCGGGCAGGAAGCGCATCGCGAAAGCATGCCCCGTCGGCAGTTCGGCCAGCACCTCGGGCGCGATGCGCGGATCGACGCCGCGCGCGCGCCGGAGCCAGCGCACCTCGCTTTGCCCGCGTTCGACTGGCGCGTGCCATTCGGCGGCGACGCGCAATTGCTCGAGCGGACGCTTGACGACGATCGGCCCCGACGGCGTTTCGACCTTCCAGACGTCGCACGACACGCCGCCGGTTAGCGGTTCGAGGACGACATCGCGCTCGCCCACCAGCCCGGCGCCGCGCAATTCGTCCACGATGTCGGCGTCGGCCGTCACGTCACAGCTTCTCCCTGATCCACGCGCCGACAAGATCGGCGGCATTTTGCCGTTCGGCAATCGAATCCTCGAAATAATGCGCGCCGGGGATCAATTCGAGTTTCTTGTCGGTCGAGCCGAGGAAGTCGAAAATCTTGCGCGCATCGCTCGGGAAGACGCCGGTATCAGCGAGCCCCTGCACGACCAGCGCGGGCGTGTCATGCTTCGCAAGATGCGGCTGCCCCTGACATGGCGAGGTTTCGAGGCTCCACATATTGAGCCACGTCTTGAGCGTGTTCGCGCGGCCGATGCTGGGCGTGCGGTTCGCGGTCGCGGGGTCGCCGCGATAGCACCAGTTCGGCTTGCGATCCGACGGATCGAGCGCCGGGTCGACGCAGCGAATGTCGCCCCAGCAGCGGAACATGGGGAAGATACGGTCGGGGATGCCCGCGGCGTTGAGCCGCGCCAGTTCGGCCTTCGCCCAGTCGGTGATCCGCTGGTTGCGCGCGCGCTGTCCCGCGCGGTACTTTGCGACGAACGCCTCCGAATAGGGCGGGCCGTTGTCGGGGTTGAACGGGTCGAGTTCGGGGTCGGTCAGCGTCGGATCATTCTCGTCGATCACCGACGCGTCCATCCAGTCGGTCAGCACTTCGGGACGCCCCTGGTGCGCGTTGAAGCTGATGTAGAGGTCGCCCTTGATCAGTTGCGCCAGCGCGTCCTGCCCCGCCGCCGGCAGCCGATCGGTCAGCGTCGGCGCGATCGCTTCGGCCTGATAGGCGCCCATCAAAGAGCCGCCGCCCGAATTGCCGAGGATGACGATCTGCTCGACGCCCGCCTCTTCCTTCAACCATTTCATCCCGACGCCGATATCGAGCACGGCATGTTCAAGCAGGAACTGATCCTCGAACCCCCGATAACGCGTGTTCCAGCCGAGGAAACCAAAGCCCTGCCGCGCGAAATAGGGGGCGATATAATGTTCGGCGAAATCGACATTATAGTGGGTCGCGATGATCGCGACCTTCGGGCGCTTGCCCGCCTCGGTCCAGTAAATGCCCTGGCACGGATGCCCGCCCGCCTGGATGCGCGGCGCGGTCGGCGACACCAGCCCGATAAATTGCGCGTCCAGTCCCTCGATCCCGTTCGGGTCCATCATCGTCTCTCCTGATTGTCGGTTATTCGTCAGCGGGTGACTTCGAAGGGCAATATATACCCCTCCAGTCCCGCGCGGATCGCCTTCTTGTCGATCTTGCCCGTCGGCCCCAGCGGGATATCTTCGACGAACAACACGTCGTCGGGCATCCACCAGCGCGCGATCTTGCCGTCGAGATACGCCTTGAGATCGTCGGCGCAGGCATCGGCGCCATCCTTGAGCTGGCAAAGCAGGATCGGCCGCTCGTCCCACTTCGGATGCGCGACGCCGACGACGGCGGCAATTGCCACCGCATCGTGCCCCATCGCGATATTCTCGATCTCGATCGAGCTGATCCATTCGCCGCCCGACTTTACGACATCCTTGGCGCGGTCGGTGATCTGCATATAGCCTTCGGCATCGATCGTGCTGACGTCGCCGGTATCGAAAAATCCCTCGGCGTCGAGCACATCGCCGCCTTCGCCCCCATAATAGGCGCCCGCAATCGTCGGCCCCTTGACCATCAATCGGCCCGGTGTCTTGCCGTCGTGCGGCACACGATTTCCCGCGTCGTCGACCAGCTTCATTTCGAGCCCGCAGAGCAGCCGGCCTTGCTTGAGCTTGTACGCCATCTGTTCGGCGTCGGATTTCGCCGCGACCGACGCGTTGGGGACCGACACCGTCCCGAGCGGCGAGGTTTCGGTCATCCCCCAGCCTTGGATGACATCGACGCCATAATCGTCACGGAAGGTGCGGATGATCGATTCTGGGCACGCCGAGCCGCCGATCGTCACGCGCTCCAGCGCCGTGAAGCGCTTCCCATTTTCTTGCATATATTGCAGCAACATCTGCCACACTGTTGGCACGGCGGCTGAGTAAGTGACGCCCTCCTGCTCGATCAGATTATAGATGGATTCGCCGTCCATCCGCTGCCCCGGAAGCACCAGCTTTGCGCCGACCGCGGGCGCCGAATAGACGACGCCCCACGCGTTTGCGTGATACATCGGCACGACGAGCAGCACGGTGTCGCGCGCCGACAAAGCGAGCGCGTCGCGCTGCAGCGTCATCAGCGCGTGGATATAATTGGAGCGATGTGAATAGAGCACACCCTTCGGGTTGCCCGTCGTGCCGCTGGTGTAGCAAAGGCCGCACGCCACATTTTCGTCGAAGTCACCCCAATCAAATTCAGCGGAGTGATCCCCGATCCAGTCGTCGAAGGCTACCGCCGGAAAGCTTGTGTCGGGCATAGATCCGGCGTCACTGAAGAAGATCACCTTCTCGATCGACGGTACTTGCGGCAACAGCTCTTCGACCAGCTCGGCGGTCGCCGGGTCAGCGATCAACAGCCGGTCGCCGGCATGGTTCGCGATATAGGCGATCTGTTCGAGAAAGAGCCGCGGATTGAGCGTGTGGAGCACCGCCCCCATCCCCGCGGCGCCGTACCAAGCGGCAAGGTGCCGCGCGCCGTTCCACGCCATCGTCGCAACGCGGTCGCCGGGCCTGACCCCTTCGGCAGCGAGCGCGTTCGACACGCGCTTTGCATCGGCATGAACGTCGGCATAGGTCGAACGGGTGACGCGCCCCTCGGCATCGCGCGACACGATCTCGCGCGCACCATGCCAGTTCGCCGCATGATCGATGATCCGGTCGACCGTCAGCGGCACATTCTGCATCAACCCGTCCATGCGGCCCTCTCCATTCTCGTTGCAATAGATAGTATACTAAGCATTTTGTCTTTGCAACGCCGCTCTGCCTTGCTTCGCCCGCTCCGCTCTTCTAGCGTGATGGCGTTGGCACTCCGCCGGCAACAGGGGCATATCATAGCGTCCATGCGCACAAACCAGCTTATCATCGCCCTTTTTCAGCGCTTCTGCTGGCTCGATGAGGGGCTGCAGGCGCGACTTCACGACCATGGCTGGCCCGACGTCAATCGCCCGCAATCGATGGTGATGACCAATATCGTCAGCGGCATCGTGCGCCCGTCGGACATCGCCCGCAACCTCGGCGTGTCGCGCCAGGCGATCCACAGCACGATCAACCAGATGGTGAAGCTGGGCATCGTGCAGATGGAGGTCGATCCCGCCGATCGCCGCCACATGATCGTGTCGCTCACCGACCTTGGCGCACGGATGCGCAAGGATGCGCAGCGCTCGATGGACGAACTCACCGCGCAGATCGCCGCGGTGCTCGGCCAGGACAAGTTCGATGCGTTGCTCGCAGCGCTGGAAGCCGACTGGGGCGACAATATCGCCCGTGACGTCGCGGCCCCACGGCGGCGCGGCGCCTAAACCGCCAGCGCTTTTGCGACCGCGACCAACCGTCCCGCCGTCATCTCGACGAGCGACGCCGGCAGCGCCTCCTTCAAACTGCCATCTTCGGCGAACGCCGCATGCGCGTTCGGCACGACGACCTGTTCGGGGATCACCAGCATCTGGATCGTCCACAAAATCTGGCGCAGATGCATCAGCCCCCGCAGCCCGCCGAACGGGCTGATCGACGCCGACATGATCGCTGCCGCCTTGCCGCGATAGGCGGAGAGCGCGACAAGGCTCTCTTCGCCAGTCGGCCGCGACGCCCAGTCGATTGCGTTCTTGAGCAGCGGCGATAGCGAGCCGTTATATTCGGGCGAGACGAACAGCAGGCCGTCCTGCGCGGCAAACAACGCCTTGAGCTTCAGCGCGTCCGGCGGAAAGGCATTCGCTTCAAGCGCCGCCGAATAGAGCGGCAGGTCGAACGCCGCGAGGTCTACGCGCGTCACGTTGGCGCCCTGCCCTTCGAGGCTGGCAGCAGCGAGTTCGCCCAAGGCGCGGTTAAAGGACCCCTCGCGGGTGCTTCCGACGATAATGGCGATGTTTGTCATTCATCCTCCCGGACAATAGTTAGTATACTAACCTATTGTCCGGGCGCCCGGCAATTGCAAGCAATCAGGCCTTGATGTCGGACAGCACCGCAAGTTTGCGCGTTTCGTCGCCGAGATTGTCGATGACGCGGCGCATCAGCCCCTGCAGCACCTCGACTTCCTCGTCGGTCATGCCCTTGGTCGCGATCTCGTGAATCTCGGCGTTCATCGGCGCGAGAATCAGTTCGAGCTTCTTGGCGTGCGGCGTCAGATGGATGAAGGTCTTGCGCCGGTCGTCGGTCGTCTTCTTGCGCGTGATCAACCCGGCCTTTTCGAGTCCCTTCAGAGCGACGACCGTCGTCGGCTCGCGCATGCCGACGCGTTCGCTGAGTTCGCGCTGGGTGATGCCGTCCTCGCGCCACAGCTGGCGGAGGAACCGCCACTGTCCCGCCGACACATCGTGCGTCAGCGTCCGCCGTTCGAGCAGCCGCGAAAAGGAGCGAAAGACGACGCGCGCCAGATAGCCGATGCTGTTTTCAGGATCGGTATAATATTCGGCGGGATGCCGGTAATCCTGTGGTTTCTTTGCCAAATCCTGCTCCCCTGTCGCGGTCCCCGGCCTCGGGCGCCGACCCGCGCGATTGCGAACCTTAGGACGCGAAGATTCGCGCGGCAACTATCTTCATCGCCATCTTGCGCGACATCGTCCTTCCAACTCCGCGATAATGTTGGACAAGATCGCCCCCTCCATTTACTTAGAATACTAAGTTAATGGAGGCGGTGTGCAGAAATTTATCCGGATGAAGGCGGTCGCGGCGCCCCTGCCGCTTGCCAACATAGACACCGACATGATCATCCCCGCCCAATTTATGAAGGCGCTGACCCGCACCGGGCTCGGCAAGCATCTGTTCCGCGAATTGCGGTTCGCCCACGATGGCAGCGAGCGCGGCGATTTCATCCTGAACAAGCCCGCCTGCCGCGACGCCCAAATTCTGATCGCCGACCGCAACTTCGGTTGCGGTTCGTCGCGCGAGCACGCGGTTTGGGCGCTGACTGACTTCGGCATCCGCTGCCTGATCGCGCCGAGTTTCGGGGACATATTTTCCTCCAACGCGCGTAAGAACGGCCTGCTGCTGATCCGCCTGCCGGACGAAACATGCGCGCGGCTCCGCGATGAGATGGCGCTCGCACAATATGCCCCGATCAAAGTCGATCTGGAGGCGCAACAGATCCAGCTTGCATCGGGCGAAACGATCGATTTCGACATCGATCCCGACGATCGCCGCATCCTGATGGAGGGCCTCGACGACATCGCCCGCACACTGCGCCACGCCGACGCAATCGCGCGGTTCGAAGCGTCGCTCTAGCCCAGCATTTCGGGCGACGCGATACAGCCTGCAATCGCGCTCGCGGCCGCCAGCGCCGGGCTCATCAGGTGGGTGCGACCGCCGCGACCCTGCCGATTTTCGAAATTGCGGTTCGAGGTTGCGGCGCAGCGCTCGCCCGGCTGTAGCCGGTCGGCGTTCATGCCGACGCACATCGAACAGCCGGGCTCGCGCCAGTCGAACCCCGCGTCGCGCAGGACCAGGTCGATGCCTTCTTCCTCGGCTTGGCGCTTGACCAGCCCCGATCCCGGAACGACCATGGCGCGAACATGCGGCGCGACGCGGCGACCGCGCACGACGCCCGCAACAACGCGCAAATCCTCGATCCGGCTGTTGGTGCAGCTACCGATGAATATGCGGTCGAGCCGCAGTCCGGCGATGGGCGTGCCCGGCGCCAGGTCCATATAGGCGAGCGCGCGTTCGGCGGCTGCGCGGGCTTCGGCGTTAGATAGTGTCGCCGGATCGGGGATATGCCCGTCGATCGTGACGACCTGCGACGGGTTCGTGCCCCAACTTACCATCGGCCGGACATTGCGCGCGTCGACCCGCACCTCGCGATCGAATACCGCTTCGTCGTCACTCGCCAGCATCCGCCAGCGCGCGATCGCGGCGCTCCAATCGGAACCCGTCGGCACCGCGGGCCGCTCCTCCAGATAAGCGAAGGTCGTCGCATCGGGCGCGACCAGTCCCGCGCGCGCGCCCATTTCGATGCTGAGGTTGCACAGCGTCATCCGCGCCTCCATCGACAGCGCGCGGACGGCCTCGCCTGCATATTCGACAACATGCCCACCCGCGCCGTCAACTCCGATCACGCCGAGCAGATGCAGCGCGAGATCCTTGGCATGGACGTGCGGCGCGAGCAGCCCATCGGCGGTAACGCGCATGTTGCGCGACCGGCGCTGGCGGATCGTCTGTGTCGCGAGCACATGCTCGACCTCCGACGTGCCGATCCCGAACGCGAGTGCACCAAAGGCGCCGTGGGTGGAGGTGTGACTGTCGCCGCAGACGATCGTCATTCCCGGCTGCGACCGCCCCTGCTCCGGTCCGACGACATGGACGATCCCGCCGCGTGGATCGCCCATGGGGAAATTCTCGATCCCGAAACGTCGTGTATTATCCACCAGCGCCTCGAGCTGCGCCCGCGCCTCGGCATCGGCGACGCCAGCGGGGCCGGCCGCCTGGCCGATCGTCGGCACATTGTGATCGGACAGCGCCAGCGCCCGCTCGGGGCGCCGCACCGACCGGCCCGCAGCGGCTAGACCGGCAAAGGCCTGCGGCGAGGTCACTTCGTGAATTAAATGCAGGTCGATATAGAGCAAAGTCTCGCCATCGTCCTCGTCGACGGCGTGCGCGTCCCAGATCTTGTCGTAAAGCGTGCGCCAGCGGTGCGTGGTCATCCCGTGCAAACCCCGGCGCTACGCCCCAAATCTCCAAACCCGATCATCGCCTGCCCTGAAATTCGCATATACTTAGATATCTAAGTTATTATCGCAAAAGATGAGCAGAGCAAGAATTTTCGGGATTTTCGGCGCGGCATTGTGCGGGAAAGCTTCCTGTCAGCCCCCGGACGATTGTCGCCAGCTATGGATTTGTAACCGGGGTGGTCCCGTCAGCGAACACCGACCAGGTAAACCTAAAGGCCGCAATTTTCGGCAAACCACAGAAGGATATGATCATGCGCCAACGCGTCCCCGCCCTGCTTGCTGCCGCGCTGATGCTGGCCGGTCCCGCTTTCGCGACGCCCGCCGCACCGCAAGGTACCATCCGCACCGACCTCCAGCGTCACGACCTCTCGATACCCGGCCGCGAGACCGTCCAGGCGCGTATAGACATCCCCGCCGGCGTTGTGGCGCCGTGGCATCGCCACCCCGGCGAAGAAATAATCTATATCCTCGAAGGCGTGCTCGAATATCAGTTGGAGGGCGAGGCGCCCGTCACGCTGAAAGCGGGCGACGTGCTGTTCGTACCGGCTGGCGTCGCGCACATGGCGCGCAATCGCACCGCGAATAATGGCGCCGAACTCGCGACCTATATCGTCGAAAAGGGCAAACCGCTACTTGTCCCGGCCAAGGATATCAAAATACCCTGACCGGGTTTCAGCCGCACAATAAGGCAATCTTTAGAATTGAGAGGCAAAAGAGCGACGGGGACCAGGGAGAGCATGCATGTTCAGCGTCCTCGAGTGCGTCGTCTATCAGCACGATCTGCGATTTGTCCTGATTGCCGCACTGGTCTGTATCCTCGGGAATATCAGCCTTTTTGTCGTGCTGAACCGCTCGACGCACTGCGTTGACGCCCGTCGGCGCCACTGGCTGGTGGTTGCGGCGGTAGCCGAAGGTGTCGGGGTGTGGGCGACGCATTTTGTCGGGATGCTCGCCTATCGCGGGTCGATGCCGATTCGCTTCGACGTCGGGCTGACCATCCTCTCGGTCGCGATCGCGATCGGCTTTTTCTGGTTCAGCTTCCGCTCGCTGGGCAAGGTGCCCAGCGCGGGACGCTGCGCGATCGCCGCCACCGGCGCGGCCGTCGGCGTAGCGGCGATGCATTTCACCGGCATGGCGTCGATCATTGCACCGGCCCGCATAACCTATGACTGGGTGCCGATCCTCGTCTCGGTCCTGCTGTCGGGGTTGTGCTTCTTTGCCGCCTTCCTGACATTCGCAAGAGTGAGAGGATGGAAGAAGGTCGCAGTGCCCGCGGCTTTCGCCGTGCTCGCCATCGTCGTGATGCATTTCACCGCGATGTCGGCCACGACGCTCGTCCCCGATCCGACGCGCGGCGGCGCCTTGGGGGCGGGAAGCAGTCGCGACTGGCTCGTCCCGGCGATCGTGATCGCCAATTTCGCACTGGTCGCGCTGGCGCTCACCGGCTCGCTCGTCGACCGCTGGCTCACGGACGCGCACGGCCTCGCCGATGCGACGCTCGAGGCGCTCGCGATCACCTACGACGGGCGAATCGTCGAGGTGAACGCACGGCTTTGCGCCCTGCTCGGCGTCAGCAGCGGTGCGATCGTCGGCAGCACGCCGTCGGACTGGTTCGTCGCGAGCGACGGCGGTACGTTCGAGGCGCCCGACGGCCATTCCGCCGAGGCGCGCGTCCGCAGCAGCACCGATGACGATCATATTTTGGAGATCGCCACCCAGACGATCGAATATCGCGGCCGCAGCTGTCAGGTCCTCGCAATCCGCGACCTGTCCGACCGGAAACGCGCGCAGCGGGCGATCGAGCATCTGGCGTCGCACGACGCGCTCACCGACCTGTCGAACCGCGCCCATTTCGGCCGGGCGCTCGACGCGGCGATCGGCGCGAAGAAGCCGTTTGCCCTGCTCGCGCTCGACCTTGACCGATTCAAGGCGGTGAACGACTTATACGGCCATGGCGCGGGCGACCAAATCCTGTGCCGGATCGCCGACATTCTGCGGTCGGTGGTCCGCGCCGACGACGTCATCGCGCGCATCGGCGGGGACGAATTCCTCGTCCTCCAGACCGGCGTTTCGGATCCGGACGACGCGCGCAGGCTTTCGGCACGCATCCTCGATACTCTGGCGGTCGAGATGGACGTCGCGCGCGACCCGATGGCGGTCGGGGTCAGCATCGGCGTTGCGCTCTTTCCGCAGGACGGCACCAATGCCGAAATACTGCAGCGCAATGCCGACACCGCGCTCTATCGCGCAAAGAACAACGGCAAGGGGAACGCCGCCTTCTTCGATCAGGAGATGGACGAGCTGGCGCAGGAACGCCGCGCGCTCGAACATGACCTGCGGCACGCGATCGCCCGCGATCAGCTATATGTCATGTATCAGCCGCTCGTCGCGACCGCCTTCGCTTCGGTCATTGGTTATGAAGCGCTGCTCCGTTGGAACCATCCCGAACGCGGCGAGATTGCGCCAGACGATTTCATCCCGGTCGCCGAAGAAATCGGCGCGATCGTGCAGATCGGCGAATGGGTGCTCCGCGAAGCCTGCCGCGCGGCGGCGACCTGGCCCAAGAATGTCTCGGTCGCGGTGAACGTGTCGACGATCCAGTTCCAGGTGCCGAACCTGCCCGCGGTGGTGCGCGACGCGCTGTCGCAATCGGGGCTGGAGGCACACCGGCTCGAGCTCGAAATCACCGAGACCGCTTTCCTGCGCAACCGGCACAGCGCGCTGAAGGCGCTCCATGAAATCCGCGCGCTGGGTGTGCGGATCGCAATGGACGATTTCGGCACCGGCTATTCGTCGCTGAGCAACCTCAAGGCCTTCCCGTTCGACAAGATCAAGATCGACAAGAGCTTCGTCGCCTCGATTTCGGACGACGAGGCGGCGCGGTCGATCGTTCGCGCGATCATCGGGCTCGGTCGGAGTTTCAACATGCCGATCGTCGCCGAAGGAGTCGAAACGCAGGAACAGCGCCAGATGCTCCTCGACGAGGGCTGTCCGCAGGCGCAAGGCTATTATTTCGGGCGTCCCGCCGCCGATCCCTTTCAAGCCGAAGAATGGTCGCCGGCGGCGCTCCACGCCGAAAAACGCGACGCCGAGGCTTAGCCACGAAGCGCCTGATCCACGAGATCGCCGCTCGTCGCATAGAAGTCAGCCGCGTTTTCCGAGCCCACGGATATGACCCCGATGCGGTGATATTCCTGAACGATCTGCGACAGCGCCGACAGCGCCAGGGTCGCAGGGTCGCGCGTGGCGGGGATAAGGCCGACCGACGTCCGAAGCTTGCGGCGCAAAGCTTCCGACACCCCGGCTGTACGCATTGTGTCGAGCCGGATATCCTGCGTTCGGCGGCTCCCGATCGCGCCGATGTAAAAGCTGGGTAGACGCAGTGCCAGCGGCAACAGCTCTTCCTCCCAGTCGCGATCGTGAAATACCGAGAGGATAGCGGTCCACGGATCGGTACGCACGAGCGGCAGCGTCGTCCGCGCAGTCAGACGGACGGTATCAAAGCCGTCGGCATCCAGGTCGGCCAAAGCGCGCACATCGGGCGAAAGCACGCTCACATCGGCACCGAAGCTCGCCGCGAGCCGCGCCAGCGCCGTAAGTTCTTCGCCCTGCCCGATCGCGACGACGCGGAGCCGCGGAACATAGCGAAGATAAAAGCCGTCATCGCGCCAGCCCGCCGCGTCCCCTTTGGACATAGTGGCAGAAGACACACCGTCGTCGGCGAGCCGTAACACAGCAGCCACCCGTCGATCATGCGCCGATAGGGCCTCGGATATCGCGTACGGATCAGGGCTGGGATTGAACAAAAGGTCGATCCCGCCGCCGCAGGGGAGACGTATGTCAAGATAGGGCGACCCCGCGCCGAACCGCACCAGCCTGGCGCGCCCGCCGGCGAGCGTTCCGATCGCCTCGGCAACGACCGCCGCCTCGATGCAGCCCCCGGAGAAGGAGCCGACGTATCGTCCGTCCTCGGCCACCGCCATCTGCGCGCCAATCGCCCGCGGCGACGATCCTTCGATCGCGGTGAGCGTGACGAGGATCGTCCCGACACCCTCCCGGCTCCGGTCGAGCGCAAAGCGCAATATGTCGGCCGGCTTGGTTGCTATCATCCGTCGTTTGCTCTGAAAGGGGCGCAAAGATTGGCGGAAGGACCGAGAGCCATGATCGAAGCCGCGAATGTCGCCGCCATCCTGCTCGCCGCGGGCACATCGCAGCGGTTCGGTGCCGAGGACAAGCTGCTGGCCCCGCTCGCAGGCGAACCGCTGGCGCTGCACGCCGCGCGGCGGATCGCCGAACTAGCGCCCGGACGCCGGATCGCCGTCTGTCCCGACGACCATGGCGTGCTCGCGCAGCAGCTTGCATCAGAGGGCTTCGAAATTGTCGTCAACGCGCACCCCGAACGCGGGCTGTCGCAATCCCTGTCGTGGGGGATTGCCGCGGCCGCGTTGGGTCCGGAAGTCGCGGCGCTCATCTGTCTTGCGGACATGCCCTTCGTCAGCGCCGGCCATTTACGCAATCTGCTGACACGCTTCGATTCCTCAACCGCGCCTGCGATCGCCTCGTCGAATGGCGACGCTGCGATGCCACCGGCACTTTTTTCGCGCGCGCTGTTCGAAACGCTGCGCAGCGGCGAAGGCGACCGCGGCGGCAAGGCCCTGCTCGCCGACGCCGCACTCGTCCGCGCCGACGCGGGCGAACTGCTCGATATCGACCAGCCGGGCGACTTGCCCGCCCGCTGATCGCCACGCATCGCGATCACGTCATCTCCGGCAATTTGTCGATGAATTTGTCGAGCGTGATCGGATAGTTGCGCACGCGCGCGCCCGTTGCGTTGTACACCGCGTTCGCGACCGCCGCGGCGACGCCGCAAATGCCGAGTTCGCCGACGCCCTTCGCCTTCATCGGCGAGGTATTGGGATCGGTCTCGTCGAGAAAGATCACCTCTTGGTACGGGATGTCGGCGTGAACCGGCACCTCGTAACCGGCGAGGTCATGGTTGACGAAGAAGCCGAAGCGCTTGTCGACCGCGAGTTCCTCCATCAGCGCGGCGCCCGCGCCCATCGTCATCCCGCCGATGACCTGGCTGCGCGCCGCCTTGGGGTTGAGGATACGCCCCGCCGCGCACACCGCGAGCATGCGGCGGATGCGGATTTCGCCCGTCGCGATATCGACGCCGACCTCGACGAAATGCGAACCGAAGGTCGATTGCTGTTCCTTTTCGCCCAGCTTGCCGAACTCGATGATATCCTCGGCGACGAGCTCGCCGTCCTTCGCCGCGTCGCCGAGCGCAAAGCTGCGCCGACCCGCCTTGACCTTGCCGTCAGCGAAAACCGCGTCGGCGGCGTTGAGCCCGAGCTTTTGCGCCGCCGCCTCGCGGAGCTTCATGCAGGCGGCGTAGACGCCAGCGGTCGAGCTGTTGGCGCCCCACTGCCCGCCCGAACCCGACGAGACCGGAAAGGCGGAATCGCCGAGTTTCACGACGACCTTGTCGAGCGGCACACCCATCATTTCCGCCGCGGTCTGCGCGATGATCGTATAGCTGCCGGTGCCGATGTCGGTCATGTCTGTCTCGACCGTGACGATACCTGCATTGGATAGCCGGACACGCGCTGCCGAATTGGCGTTGAGATTGTTGCGGAACGCCGCCGCGACACCGAGGCCGACAAGCCATTTGCCGTCGCGCGTTGCTCCCGGCTTGCCGCGTTTGGCCCAGCCGAATTTCTCGGCGCCCATTTGCAGGCATTTGTTGAGCTGGCGCTGGGTGAAGGGCCGGCTCGGCACTTCGGGATCGACCTGCGTGTCATTGAGGATGCGGAACTGGATCGGGTCGATGCCAAGCTTCTCGGCCATCTCGTCCATCGCGATCTCGAGCGCCATCAGGCCGGGCGCCTCGCCCGGCGCGCGCATGTCATTGCCTTCGGCGAGGTCGAGCGGCGAGATTCGCATCGCCGTCATGCGGTTGGCCGCTGCATAGAGGAGGCGCGTCTGCGCGACGGCGCCCTCGGGCTTGGCGGCGTTGATGTCGCCCGACCAGCTTTCGTGGCCGATCGCGGTGAGCTTGCCGTCGGGCGTCGCGCCGAGCCGGATGCGCTGGATCGTCGCCGGACGGTGCGGCGTGTTGTTCATCATCAGCGCGCGGTGCAGCGCGACCTTGACCGGGCGCTTCGCCGCCTTGGCGCCGAGCGCGGCGAGGATCGCGTCGGCGCGAACATAGAGTTTTCCGCCAAAACCGCCGCCGACATAGGGCGACAGCAGGCGGACATTCTCCTTGGGCAGGCCCAGCGTCTTCGCAACGTCGCCCGCCGACCACGCGATCATCTGGTTCGACGTCCACACGGTCAGCTTGTCGCCCTCCCACGCCGCGATCGACGCATGCGGTTCCATCATCGCATGCGCATGGTCGGGCGTCGAATAACGCGCGTCGAGCTGAACCGGCGCGGCGGCAAAGGCCGACGCGAAATCACCGACCGCGGTGTCGGGCTGGTTGCCATAGAGCACCGGCGCCTTGCCGGCGGTGGCTACAGTGGCGGAAAGATCAAAGGTCCCCTTGCCGCGCGCATAATCGACGCGGACGAGCGACGCGGCAGCGCGCGCCTGCTCGAAGGTCTCGGCAACAACGAGCGCGACCGCCTGATGATAGTGCTCGATATCGGGCCCGCCGAGCAATGTCGCATTGTTGAAATCGCCCTTGCCGAGCTTGCCTGCGTTGGCGGCGGTGACGATCGTGAGCACGCCGGGCGCGGCGCGCGCCTCGTCGAGGTTCATCGACGCGATCTTGCCCTTGGCAATCGCCGATCCGACGACATAGCCATAGGCCTGCGTTTTGGCGAAATCCTGATGCTCATAGGCATAGGGCGCGGTACCGGTCGTCTTGAGCGGCCCCTCGATGCGGTTGGTGGGTTTGCCGATCACTTTCAGCTGGTCGATCGGGTTGGTCGTGGCGGGCGTGTCGAATTTCATGGCTCAGCCTTTCGCTTGCGCCAGCACGCCGGCGAGCGTGCGCTCGACCAACGTCAGCTTATAGGCATTTTCGTGGGTCGTCTTCGCGCCCGCGAGTAGTTTTGCGGTCACCGCTTTGGCGCCGCTCGGCAGGTCGGCCTCGGCCGCCTCGACGCGCCACGGCTTATAGGCGACGCCGCCAAGCGCGACGCGCCCGGTGCCGTCTTTTTGCACCACCAGCCCGACCGAAATCAGCGCGAAGGCGTAGGAGGCTCTATCGCGAACCTTATGATAGATATGCGTGCCGCCGACGGGTTTGGGCAGCGTCACCGCGGTGATCAACTCGCCGGGCGCCAGCACCGTTTCGAGATGCGGCGTCTTGCCCGGCGCGCGATAGAAATCGGCGTAGGAGATCACCCGCGCCTTACCCGCGGCATCGACCGTCTCGACGCTCGCATCGAGCGCGCGCAGCGCCACCCCGACATCGCTCGGCTGCGTCGCAATGCACGCGTCGCTGGCGCCAATGACGGCCAGAATGCGGTTGAAGCCGCCGATCGCGGCGCAGCCGCTGCCCGGCTGGCGCTTGTTACACGGCTGGTTCGTGTCGTAGAAATAAGGACAGCGCGTGCGCTGGAGGATATTGCCCCCCATCGTCGCCTTGTTGCGGAGTTGCCCCGAGGCCCCTGCGACGAGCGCGCGCGAGACGAGGCCATAGTCGCGGCGAACGCGCGCGTCGGATGCGAGATCGGTGTTGCGAACCATCGCGCCGATGCGCAGCCCGCCTTCGGCCGTCGGCTCGATCTTGTCGAGCGCGAGGCGGCTGATGTCGATCAGATGTCCCGGCGTCTCGATCTCGAGCTTCATGAGGTCGAGGAGGTTGGTACCGCCGGCGATGTAGCGCGCGCCCTTGGTACGCGAAAAGGCGGCGGTGGCGGCGGCAGGGGTATCGACCCGCTCGTATGTGAAGCTTTTCATGCCTTCACTCCTGCCACTTCGCTGATCGCCGCGACGATGTTGGGATAGGCGCCGCAGCGGCAGATATTGCCGCTCATCCGCTCGCGTATCTCCATATTGGTGACCTGCGGCGCGGCGGTCAGATCGGCCGTCACATGGCTCGGGATGCCGGCCTTGATCTCGTCGAGCACAGCGACCGCCGAACAGATCTGGCCCGGGGTGCAATAGCCGCACTGAAAGCCGTCGTGGGTTACGAAGGCGCCCTGCATGGCGTGCATCTTGTCGGGGGTGCCGAGGCCCTCGATCGTCGTGATCTTGTCGCCCTCGTGCATCACCGCCAATGTCAGGCAGCTGTTGATCCGCCGTCCATCGACGATGACCGTGCATGCCCCGCACTGGCCGTGATCGCACCCCTTTTTGGTGCCGGTCAGGTGCAGATGCTCGCGCAGCGCGTCGAGCAGCGAGGTGCGCGTGTCGAGTTCCAACTCGCGCGCCGCGCCATTGACCTCGAAGGCCACCTTGGCCGTTGACGGAGCTTTGGCAACCGGGCTGGCCGCCGTCGCTGTCCCGATCGGAACAAGCGTCACCGTCGCGACCGACGCCGCGCCGCCGAAGAGCACGCCGCGCCGCGACAGCTCATATTCTTCTGGAGTCTGCACCGCGTTCCTCCGTTTCTGTATCTGTTTGCCGATGGGCGCGGATGCCCACAGGAAAGCTCAGGCAGTCATACCGCGCAGCGTTATGGCTTGCCGCGTCGGCACAGAAAATTTCGGATTCGTTCCATATCGGTATCATATTAATGAGCGGCGGAACAGGCACAGGCACGACCGATTTCGTTCGGCGATTGCGGACATGAAATGAGGACGCTAGCGACGAAGCGATGATCTCTTCCCGCGTATGCTCGCCAGCGCTTGTCGCTATCCTTCGCTCGCTTGGCGTGGCCGCATCGCTGATGGCGGCCGCGCCTTCCAGCGCCGCGGAGCAGGTCCTGTATACCGATGTGACGATTGTCGACGGGACCGGCGCGCCCGCACGTGCCAGTCAGGATATGTTAGTCGACGGCGAGCGGATCGTAGCCATCGGGGCGCACGGCGGTCTGACCGCGCGAGCCGGGACCGCGCGCCGCGTCGACCTGTCCGGGCGCTTCATCATCCCCGGATTGATCGACAGCCACGTCCATCTCGCCACCCCGCCGAACCGCACCCGCGCCGAAGCGATACTCCGTCGAAACCTCTATGGCGGAGTCACGGCGGTGCGCGACATGGCGGACGATCTGCGCGCGGTGGGCGAGCTTTCGCGTGCGTCGCTGGTCGGCGAGATTCCCGCGCCCGACATCTTTTACGCCGCGCTCATGGCGGGGCCGTCCTTTTTCGAGGACCCCCGTGTCCTCGCGGTCAGCCGCGGGTTCACGCCGGGCACCGCGCCGTGGATGCAGGCGATCGACAAAAAGACCGATCTGCGTACCGCGGTCACGCTGGCGCGCGGCACGTCGGCGAGCGCGATCAAGATATACGCCAACCTGTCCGCCGAGCGCGTTGCGGCGATCACGGCCGAGGCGCATCGCCAGAAGCTGATGATCTGGGCGCATAGCGCGGTCTTCCCCGCCCGCCCCGCCGAGGTGATCGCGGCGGGCGTCGATTCGGTCAGCCATGTCTGTTATCTCGGCTACGAAGCGCAGCCCGACATGCTCGCCGCCTATCAGGACCGCACCCCGGTCGACGAGGCGTTGCTTGCACCGACCGGCGACGATCCGGTCGTCGGCCGGCTGTTCGATGCAATGCGGAAACGCGGCACGATCCTCGACGCGACCGGCAGCCTGTTCGTCAAATTCGAGGACGCGCGCAAGGCCGATCCGAAGGCCAAGCCGCTTCGTTGCAGCGGCGCGCAAACGATCCGCCTGACGCAGCAGGCGTGGCGCGCCGGCCTGCCGATTTCGACCGGCACCGACTTCGCCAATCCCGCCGGCGACGCCTGGCCCGAGGTTCACGCCGAGCTTCGCTATCTGGCGCACGACGTGGGCATGCCGCCGCTCGCGGTTATCCATTCGGCGACGCTCGTCGGCGCGCGTGCGGCGGGGCAGGACAAGGATATGGGGTCGATCGAGCCGGGCAAGCTCGCGAATTTCGTCATACTGGCGGCGGACCCGCTGGCCGACATCGGGAATATCGAACGCATCGAAATGACCGTGAAGCGCGGCCGCGAATATCGGCGCGCCGATTATGTCGCGCCGACGGAAAAGGAGCTTGGAAATGACGATTGAACGCCGCGCGATGCTCGCGGGGGCGGCGGGATTGGCCGCGACATCGCTGCTGCCTGCGGCTGCCCATGCCGCGGTGCCCGATGGCCGAAAATGGGTGATCGTCAATGCGCTTGGCGGGCTCGCCGATCCGAATATCCGCGACGCGCCCGATCCCTTTTCGCCGCGCGTGCTTGCCGAAGCGCATGCGTCGGGCATCACCGCGATCAACTGCACCCTCGGCTATGTCGCGGGCCCGGCCGAACCGTTTGAAAAGAGTGTCGCCGACGTCGCCGAAATGGACATGCGACTGCGCCGCTATCCGCGCGACCTCCTCAAAATCTTGAGCGCCGCCGACATCCGCCGCGCCAAGGCCGAAAAGAAGATCGGGATTATCTACGGTTTTCAGAACGGCGCGATGATGGGCAAGGACGCCGCCCGCGTCGACATCTTCGCCAACATGGGCGTGCGCATTTTCCAGATCACCTATAACCCGGCGAACCAGCTTGGCGACGGATCGATGGCGCCGGACAACCGCGGGCTCACCCCGTTCGGGCGCGAAGTGATCGAGCGGCTCAATGCACAGAAGATGATCGTCGACCTGTCGCACAGCGGCGAAAAAACCTGCCTCGAAGCCGCACGCGCGTCGAACGCGCCGATCTCGATCAATCACACCGGTTGCCGCGCGGTGACCGACCTGCCGCGCAACAAGACCGACGCTGAATTGCGGCTGGTCGCCGAAAAGGGCGGCTTTATCGGCATCTATTTCATGCCCTTCCTCAACATCTCGGGCCACGCGCGTGCCGAGGATGTCGTCCGCCATATCGATCATGCGGTGAATATCTGCGGCGAGGATCATGTCGGGATCGGCACCGACGGCCATGTCGGCCAGATCGACGATCTTCGGGCCTATGAAGCCGTACTCGCCAAGGAAATTGCCGAGCGTCGCGCCGCGGGTATCAGCGCGTCGGGCGAGCGTCCCGACACCTATCCCTTCGTTGTCGACCTGCGCGGGCCCGACCAGTTCCGGAAACTCATCGGGCTGCTCGCTGCGCGCGGTTATTCGAGCCGACGGATCGAGAAGATCATGGGGCTCAATTTCCTGCGCCATGCCGAAAGCGTCTGGGGTGGCTGATGCAATCCGCTTCATCGACGCGGCCGAGGTCCGCGAGCGGCTCGACCATCGGACCTGCATCGACCTGATGAAGGGCGCGATGATCGCGCTTGCCGAGGGACGGAGCCGCCAATTGCTGCGCGGCATCATCGACCTTGATGGCGGCGATCTGTTCGGCGTCATGCCGGGCGCGCTCGACGGCGCAGGCTTCGGCGCGAAGATCATCAGCATCTTCCCTGCAGCGGCGGCGCATGGCAGTTCGCATCAGGGTGTCATCATCCTGTTCGATCGCGCGAGCGGGGCGCCGGTGTGCGTGATCGACGCCAGCGAGGTCACTGCTATCCGCACCGCCGCCGCTTCGGCAGCGGCGACCGATGCGCTAGCACGGCCCGACGCCGGGCGCCTCGCGATCATCGGGACCGGCGAACAGGCATGGCACCATGTCGCCGCTATCCGCCATATACGTGCGCTGGATAAGGTGCGGATATGGGGCCGTTCGCCCAAAAAGGCAGCCAACCTTGCAGATCGGGTCGCCAACGATTTCGGCCTTAACGTACAAACGGCCGAGTCGGTGGCCGAGGCGGCGGAGCGCGCTGACATCATCTGCACGCTGACCGGCGCTGCCGAGCCGATCCTGCTCGACGCGCATATCGCGGACGGCGTGCATATCAATGCGGTCGGCTCAAGCCGTGCCGGCCCGTCCGAAATTGACGAAGCGCTCGTCGCACGCGCACGCTTCGTGCCCGATCATCGCGAGGGCGTGCTGGCACAGGGCGCCGAGTATCTGCGCGCGCGCGACGCCGGGCTAATCACCGAAGCGCATGTTTTGCCCGAGATCGGGCATGTCTTTTCGGGTTCTGCGCCGGGCCGCCTCGCGGCATCGGACATCACCATCTATAAATCCTTGGGTTCGATCGTGCAGGATCTCGCCTGCGCCGCGTGGCTTTGGAAGACGTATTCGAGCTGAGAAACGGAAGGAAGACCGCCACCTAAGAGGCTGCAACCCCGCCCTCGATGGGGTAAGGAAAATCATGATTATCGAACCGACTCGCCGCAGCCCGTTGGGTGCTGCGATCATGACGGTCTCGGACCCGCTCGCGGCGCGCCCGTGACTGCGAAGCCGGCATAGCGCGCCATGGCGGAATATGTCTTCAAACCGCACGAGCGGCCAACGCTTCCGGGATCGCCCGCCAATCCCGATCATCCGACCTCGCGCATGGTGCGCCACTTCCTGATCGGCTGCCTGATCGGGATCACCGGCGGCCTCGGCAATGCGCTGGTCACGGTCAACCTCAACTTCGCGCAGGGGACGCTGGGCCTGAACAGCGATGAGGCGGCATGGCTGACCGCCGCCTATTTCATGACGAACGTCAGCGCGAACCTGCTGCTCGTCAAATATCGTCAGCAATTCGGGCTCCAGCCGTTCATCCGCTACACGCTCGTCGCCTACGCCGTGACAACGCTGATGCACCTGTTCATCCACGATTTCTGGACCTCGGTCGCGGTGCGCGCGATGAGCGGGATCGCCGCAAGCGGGCTCTCGACGCTCACCATCCTCTATTTTTTCCAGGCGCTTCCCGCATCGAAGCGGCTTGCCGCAGTGATGATCGGGATATGCATACCGCAGATCGCGACCCCGCTCGCGCGCGTGCTCTCGCCGGGGCTGCTGATCTGGGGCGACTGGCATAATCTATACTGGTTCGAATTCGGGATGGCGCTGGCGACGCTCGCCGCGGTGATGGCCCAGCCTTTGCCGCCGAGCGAGCGAGAGAAAGTGTTCGAGCCGCTCGACTTCCTGACCTTCGGCCTTTTCGCCCCGGGATTGTGGCTGTTGGTCGCGGTGCTGTCGCAAGGGCGGATCCAGTGGTGGACCGAGCGGCCGTGGATCGGCTGGTCTATGGCCGCCAGCGTCGCGCTGATCGCCGCCGCGATCCTCGTCGAACATCACCGAAAGAACCCGCTGATCAACACGCGCTGGCTGGGCACCCGCGAGATGCTGCGGCTGATCGCGGTCGCCGCATCGGTTCGCATCCTGCTGTCCGAACAGGCGTTCGGCTCGATCGGGTTCCTCAGCGCCGTCGGCCTGATCAACGACCAGCTGGTCACACTGAACCTGATCGTGGTTTTTGCATCGATCGCGGGGCTCGCCACCGCGGTTTTGACTTTCCGTCCGGACAATCTGACGCGGCCGATCATCATCGCGGTCATATTGATCGTGATCGGATCGTTCATGGACGCGAATGCGACCAACCTTACCCGACCGAGCCATTTCTACCTTAGCCAGGCGCTGATCGGTTTCGCTTCGCTGCTCTTCCTTGCCCAGGCGATGGTGATTGGTATCGCACGCACCTTGCTCGCGGGCGGCAAGAATTTCATCAGCTTTGTCGTGTTGTTCAGCATGAGCCAGAGCATCGGCGGTCTCGCCGGCGGCACCTTGCTCGGGACCTTCCAGACGGTTCGCGAGAAATACCACTCGCACGAACTGGTCCAGAATATCGTCGCGAGCGACCCGCTCGTCACGGCTAGGCTCGGCGCCGGCAGCCGGGTCGTGGCCGGGACGGTTGGCGATCCGGTGCTGCGCAGCGCGGAGGGTGCCGCATTGCTCAGCCAGCAAGTCACGCGCGAGGCCAATATCCTTGCATATAATGACGTATTCCTGCTGGTCGGCGTACTCGCGATCCTGACGACGATATGGGGCTTTATGATCAGCCGAGGCATCCGGCGGCGAAACGAGCCATCTCCGGTGATATTATTGGTACAGCGTCTGCAAGCGCAGGCGCAGGCTCAACAGGGGCAATGACATGAGCGACGAGCCAAAGGCGAACACGCCGCAACCAAAACCCGCAGCGGCAGCCCCGCCGCCCGAAGCCGCGCCACCCGCCGATCCGCAGGTCGATGCGCAGCCGTCGGCGTGGCGCCCCCCGGACAAGACCCGGACGACCGTGATCGTCATCGTCGTTGCCGCCGTCCTGGCTATCCTCGCGATCCTTTATGCCTGGGACCTGCCGCCCTTTGCCGGAAGAGCGGAACGGACCGACAACGCCTATGTCCGCGGGCGCGTAACGATCATCAGCCCGCAGGTCAGCGGCTATGTCACCAGTGTCCCGGTGCAGGATTTTTCCGAGGTCAAGGCGGGCCAGGTGCTCGCGACGATCGACGACCGCATCTATCGCGCCCGCGTGGCCCAAGCCGAAGCCAATGTTGCGGCGCAGCAGGCCGCGCTCGCCAATTCGGCGCAGGCACAGCGATCGCGCGAGGTTGCCACCGACAGCCAGAATGCCGGCATCGCCAACGCGCAGGCGCAGCTGACGCGCGCGGAGGCCGACATGCGCCGCGCGCGCACGCTCGCCGCCGACGGCTCGATCTCGACCCGCGAGCTCGACCAGACCCGCGCAGCGCTGCTCGCAGCGCAGGCCTCATTGCAGCAGGCGCGCGCGAGCCGGTCGATCGGGACGCAGGACGTCCGCACCGTCGTCGTCGCACGCGCCGGACTCGAAGCCGCAGTCGCTTCGGCGAAGGCACAGCTCCGCCTTGCACAGATCGACCTCGACAACACGATCATCCGCGCCCCCACCGACGGCCAATTGTCCGAAGTCGGCGTACGCCTGGGCGCCTATGTTACCGCGGGCACGCAATTGCTGTCGGTCGTCCCCCACAATGTCTGGGTCATCGCGAACTTCAAGGAAGCGCAGACAGGAACGATGGCGATCGGCCAGCGGGCGCGGTTCAGCGTCGACGCGCTCGGCGGTGCCGAACTGACTGGGCGGATCGAAAATCTGTCGCCCGCCGCGGGGTCCGAATTCGCGGTGCTCAAGGCCGACAATGCTACCGGCAATTTCGTCAAGGTGGCGCAGCGGATCGCGGTGCGGATTGCGATCGACAAGGGGCAATCGGCGGCGAAGCGGCTGCGGCCCGGCATGTCGGTCGAGGTCCGTATCGACACGAGCGGCGGATCGCGCCGGTGAAAATATCGCACCTAGCGCTGATTCCGGCCTTAGCAACGATGCTCACGGCCTGCGCCGGGCCCCATGTCGCCACGACGACAGTGGCGCCCGTCGCGCCGCCGCTCGCGTGGCGGACCGACGCCGGCCCCACCGCGGCGCTGCAGCGCGAGTGGTGGCGATCCTTCGGCGATCAGACCCTCGCCGCGCTGGTCGACACGGCGCTCGCGAACAACAGCGATATCGGCGTCGCTGCGGGGCGCGTCCGCGAAGCGCGCGCCAACGTCGCGCTCGCGCGGGCGCAGACGCTGCCGACGATCGACGCGGCGCTCAGCGGCGGTCGGTCGCGATCGGTGAGCCCCTTCGGCCAGCCGTCCGAGCAGAATTTCGCGCAGCCGCAACTTCAGGTCGCCTATGAGGTCGATCTGTTCGGCCGCCTCGCCGACCAGCAATCGGCCGCGCGCGATCTATATTTTGCGAGCGAGGCCGCGCACGACACGATCCAGCTGTCGATCGCTGCGGCGGTGGCGGGCAATTATGTGGTCCTGCGCAGCCTCGACGCGCGGCTGGAGGTCGCGCGCGAGACGGTGCGCGCGCGATCGGAATCGCTCCGCATCGCAAAGTCGCGCGTTGGATCGGGCTATTCGCCCAAGCTCGAGCTCGAACAGGCGCAGGCCGAATATGACGCGACGGCGCAGATCGTGCCGCAAATCGAACTCGCCATCGCGCGCACCGAAGACGCGTTGAGCCTGATGGTCGGCGACACGCCGCGCGCCATCGAGCGCGGCGAGGCGCTCGACCGGCTGACCGTGCCGCTTGTCCCGGACGGCCTCCCGTCCGAGCTGCTGCGTCGCCGGCCCGACGTGGCGCAGGCCGAATATCAGCTCGCTGCGTCCGACAAGAATCTCTCCGCTGCACGCAAGCGCTTCCTGCCGCAGGTGCGCCTTACCTCGGCCGCCGGCGCGGCCTTTTCGACGCTGCTCGGCGACCCGATCACCATCTGGTCGGTGGGCGGCAGCATCCTCGCGCCGATCTTTCAGGGCGGTCGGTTGACGGCGCAGGCCGATGCCGCGGGCGCGCAGCGCGACCAGGCAGCCTTCGCCTATCGCCGCACCGCGCTGACCGCGTTTCGCGAGGTCGAGGATGCACTGGCGGCGGTCCGGCTGGTCGACGCGCAGATCGTCTTCGCCCAGTCGCAGCGTAATGCGCTGGCCGAGGGCTTGCGCCTCGCGACCAACCGATATCGCGAAGGCTATTCGCCCTATCTCGAACAGCTCGACGCCCAGCGCGGCCTGCTCGGCTCCGAACTGTCGCTGATCCAGCTCCGCGCCGACGCACTCTCGGCACGTATCCAGCTCTTTCAGGCGATGGGCGGCGGTTGGACGATGTGCGAGGTTCCGGGAGCGTACTGTCCGTCGACGCTCCAAGGCGCCAATCCGTCGTAAGAAGGAGGCGCGCTGGCAGGCGCCCTCCAAGAGATCCGCCCTCTCGACCCGCTATATGCCAAGCGTCTGCTTCGTGCTCGCGCTGCGCCGATTGGCAAGAACAGCATTTTGAAACATGGTTGAAATGGCCTGATTCATTGGATTATCGGGCCAAATCCGCGACTCTTTCGGTGTCACATTTTCTATAATTGAAAATTATGTCTCGATTGGGGTTGATTTTTCAAAAAAATCCGACTTTATAAAAAATCGCAAACCGGAGGACCAGTTGAGCCTCGCGGTAAAAACATAAGCGAGCACCGGACAGCGAAATTGCCGTCCACAGGCGAAGGGGATAATTATGAAATTCGTTCAATCCGGCTGGTATGCGGGCACCGCGCTGTCGATGCTGGTCAGCCTGAACCCGGCCTATGCACAGTCGGCCGACGCCGCGGCCGAGGTGGTTTCGGATCAGGAAATCGTGGTCAGTGGCTCGCGCATTCAGCGCGAAGGCTTTGACGCCCCGACCCCGACCACCGTGATCGGCGAGGCTGAGCTGGCACTGGGTAACCGCCCCAGCATCGCCCAGGTTTTGAATGACACCCCCCAGTTTCGCCCGACATCGAGCCCGACGACGACGACGGGCAACACCTCCAGCGGCGTGTCGACCGCCGACATGCGCGGTCTCGGCGCGGTCCGCACGTTGACGCTGCTCAACGGGCACCGTTTCTCGGGCGCTGCCGATCTCAACACCGTGCCGCAAAGCCTGGTCAAGCGCATCGACGTCGTCACTGGCGGCGCTTCGGCGGCTTGGGGCTCGGGCGCCGTCGCGGGCGTGGTCAACATCATTCTCGACGATGATTTCACCGGTTGGCGCATGGGCGCGCAGGCCGGCGTGTCGTCACGCGGCGATGGCGCGCGCTATGGCGCCGACATCGCATGGGGCACCGACTTCGCGGACGGCCGCGGTCATTTTATGGTCGCCGCCGACTATATGAACGAACGCGGCATCCTCGACCGCAAGAGCCGCTCCAAGCTGGAATCGGGTGTGTTCCTGCGCCCTGACGGTCGGCTCGAACTCGTCAAAGACCCCAATTTGACCCAGCTTTACAACGGCGGCTCGATCCTCGGCCTGACCGGCGCCCCCTATAATCTGGTCTTCAACCCCGATGGCAACATCGGCCCGTTCCCGCTCGGCAGCGTGACGCAGGGTGTCACGACCGTCGGCGGCGGCGGCCAGAATATCTATGACTATGTCGCGGTCAGCACGCCGTACGAACGTATCAATGGCTTCGCCCGCGCCGATTTCGAAGTGACCGACTCGCTGAAGGTCTGGGCCAATTTCAGCTATCACCGGATGACCGGAAATTACGGTTTCTTCCCCGAAACCCCGACCGCCGTGATCATGCCCGACAACGCCTTCCTGACCGCGGCGAACCGTACCGCGCTCGCCGCTGCCGGTGTCACCGGCCCCTTCATTCTCGGCCGGATGCTCGACGACGTCGGCCCCGACAAGATGCTGACGTTCAAGTATAATCGCCGAAATCTCGAAGGCGCGATCGGCCTCGACGGCACGTTCGGCGACGGCTGGAGCTATAAATTCTATTATGATCACGGCGAGGTCCGGATCAATCAGAGCCTCAACAACCAGCGGATCAAGACGCGCTTCAACAACGGCGTCGATGCGGTGCTGGTGGGTAATACGCCGACGTGCCGGATCAACACCGACGCGTCGACCGCCAACGACGATCCCAATTGCGTGCCGATCAACCTGTTCGGCAATGGCAATATATCGGCAGCTGCGGCCAACTGGGCATTCGGCGGATCGCAGCTGATCGCGACTACCAAGCTCGACACCGTGGGCGCCAGCCTGTCGGGTCAGCCCTTCTCGACCTGGGCCGGCCCCGTGGACATCGCGATCGGCACCGATGCGCGCTGGGAAAAGCAGATCACCAATTATGTCGATCCGCTGTCGCTCGCGAACGCGCTGGGCACGCTCAACTCGTCGGCGACGAACGGCAGCTTCAACGTCAAGGAAGCCTTCGCCGAAGTGAACGTGCCGCTGCTCGACATCGCCGACGCTATCAAGCTCGAGATCAACGGCGCCGCCCGCTATTCGGATTACAGCACCAGCGGCGGCATCTGGTCGTGGAAGACCGGCGGCACGCTGCGCGTCGTCAATGACCTGCTGCTGCGCGCCGTCTACTCGCGCGACATTCGCTCGCCCAGCATCACCGAATATTTCCTCAACCGGTCGACGAACATCGGCAATGTCATCGATCCGTTCCCGAACTCCAGCGGTGCGGTCAACACGCCGCAGGCCAATGTGGTGGTCTACGGCGGCGGCAACCGCAACCTGACCCCCGAAATCTCGCACACGCTGACGCTCGGCGGTTCCTATTCGCCGAGCTATATTCCGGGCGTCCGCCTGTCGGTCGACTATTATGAAATCGACATCGACAATGTGATCACGACGGTGACCGCACAGGATCTGCTGCGCCAATGCTATGCGGCGAACCCGACCGACCGGACGTGCGGCGGCGTCATCACCCGCCTGCCAAACGGCAGCATCGAGTCGATGACGAACACCTTCCGCAACCTCGCCAACTATAACACCGCGGGGCTCGACATCGAGGCGTCGTACCGGACGAGCCTGGGTGACGGCACCCTCTCCTTCCGTGCGCTCGCCAACCACGTCTTCCACCTCAGGATCAACGGCACCGACGTGGCGGGCGTCGTCGGCGGCGAAACCGCCTTCTCGACCCCGAAATGGCGTGGTTCGGGAACGATCGCGTTCGACAATAACAGCTTCGGCGCGAACCTGCGCGTGCGTTACGTCGACGGCGGCCTCTACAACACGCAGCTCGGCCCGACGCAGCAGCCGATCGTGAACAACCGCAACGGCAGCCGCACCTATGTCGACCTGGGGCTGCAGTTCAAGACGGGGCCGTTCACGCTGTTCGGCAACGTCAACAATCTGTTCGACCGCAAACCGCCGTTCACGCCCTATATTACCCCAAACTACGACGTCATCGGGCGCTATGTTTCGGGGGGCGTGAAGCTGAACTTCTGAGCCCATATAACAGTTAGTCCCGGTGGGCGGCGGTATCGACGATATCGCCGCCCATTTTTTGTGCAGGGCTAGGGCTGGAAGGCTGCTTTGGAGTGGGAAGCTGCTGAACAAGATTTAGTCGGCCGCTAAATTTGCCAATGCAGGACTAAGGCAAAATCGTAACTGGGGTACCGTCGGGCGTGATATCCTGCAGTTGTTTCATTTCCGCAGCACGCAGGCCAATGTCACCGTCGGTCTTGCGCCTGCCGTCGACATAGCGGGGCATTGGAAGAGGTGCTCCGTAAATCATGATGCCGCCGCCTGCTGAGCGCCCTCGCGCTGCCGCATATGCGCGGTCGGCGGCATTGGGATAGGAAATTCTGAGTGATGAGAGGTTACGCGGATCTGGCTTGCCCCGGTTAATAACATACTCGCCTTCGGGGACGAGGCCATCGCCTTCGAAACGTTTGCGCCCGGCTGATGCCCCGCCAAGATCAATGTTGAAATAGGTGACGAGTTCATCCCCGCCCGAATAGGCGGTCAGCCAGCCCTGATGCTTGACGATGACGATCCGGTCAACTTTCGTCCCCGTGGGCAAGGGCGGCTGCGGCGCGCTGCAGCTGGCTAGCGTAAGCAGTGGAACAGCGAAGAACGGGAGCGAGCGCATGCCGCTTCATCGTATAAGTTCGCGCGCTCAGCGCAAGTACTGCAGCCGGCCGTTAGGGACGCCGCGAAAGGGGGCCGGTGAACCGCCGCGGCTCGACCGACACCCCTATTTTCGCGCGTGGTGTCAGTAGTTCACCGTCATCGCGATCAGCCCGAAGGTCCAGGCGACGTAGAAAGGCATGAGGATCGCGAGCAGCAGCAGTGATGCCCAGAGGGTGCGGAACCAGCCGCGCTTTTCCTGACGGACGAGGCGGAGGTTCCACGCCGCGAATAGCGTGCCTCCGACGAGGACGATCAGGCCGGCGATCTGGAGGAACCACAGCCACGGATCGTAGGATGGCAGCGCCTTCAGTTTCGACATGCTGATCAACCACGCGGCGACCAGCGCAAGCACGAGTCCCGAAGCCACACGAACGCCGCGATAGACGCGCAGCGAACGGCGTTCGAGCGTCAGCGGTGTCTTATAGTGGCGGCGGATCAGCGCAGAGACGGGCCACTGAAGGAGCGTGATCAGAAGGACGCCGAGGCTGACGTACATCGCGGGCATGATCCATGCCGCCGATTTCGACGCCGGCGCGCGATCGAACACCATGAAGGGCGAGATGCCGTCGATGCTCCAGCGCACAACCCTGCCGTCCACGACCTGCGCGGCGAGCCGGCCGTGGCCATCGGCATTATGCCAGACGAACGGCGCGGTCTCGACCCACTTCGCGGGCTTTCCGTTTAGGTCGCGCCCGGCGGGAACGATCAGTTCGCCCTTGGGACCGACGCTGATCTTCACCTGTCCGAGCAGCGAGGCGATCGCGTAGAAATTCGTCTCGGCGCGGCGGCTATTGAGCCAGTTGCCGACCAGCATTTTGGCATGGGCGGCCGAGGTTTTCGCGTCGACGCGCGTCGCGGGCATTTCGTTGCCAGGCAGATAGCGATCGGCGAAATCCTCGAACAACGCGCGGCGCACCGGACCGACCGAGGCCTGCTCACCGGTCGCGTTGAACGACATATAGATGCCGACATTCTCATTGGTGAACAGGTGGAGCGCGGTGTGGAACAGCTGCGTATCGCCCAGATGCGCGATCACCTGGCGGCCGTTGATGTTGGCTTCGAAAAAGCCGAGCTCCATCCGGTTCAGCGGCGGCAGGATCGTCAGCGGCGTATCATGCATCATCCGCGCGGTTTCGGGCTTCATCAGCCCCGCGCCTTGGTTGAGATGCGCGATCATGAATTTCGCCATGTCGGCGCCGGTCGAGGAGAGGCCGCCCGCAGGCGACGGACCGACGATTTCGAACTTAGACGGCCCGGCCGAAAGCTGGCGATAACCCGTCGCCATCCACGGCGCAAACGCCTTGGGCAGCGGCTGACGGAAGGTCGATTGCGCCATGCCGAGCGGCTGGAATATGCGCTGCTCGACATAATCGTCGAACGACATCTTCGTCACGCGCTCGACGATATAGCCCGCCAGCGCAGTGCCATAATTCGAATAGGAGGGCGTCGTCCCCGGCGCATAGATGCGGTTCGGAATGCCGCCCTTCACCAGTTCGCCGAGCGAGATCTGGAATTTCTTGTCCTCGAACATGGTGAGCTTGCCATGTTCCTCGAACCCCGCGGTGTGCGTCATCAACTGGCGCATCGTGACGGGCTTGCCGTCCTTCAGCGGGATCTTGAAATCGAGGTAGGTGTTGACGTCGGCGTCGAGGTTGATTTTCCCGGCCTCGACCTGCTGCATCACCGCGGTCCATGTGAACAGCTTCGACACCGAACCGGGGCGGAACAAAGTGCGGGCGGGGTCGACCGGCGTGCGCTTGGCGGCGTCGGCATAGCCGAAGCCGCGTTGCGTCAGCACTTGGCCGTCCTTGACGACAACGATCACAGCCCCGGCGAGATCGCCGCGCTTGAGCGCAAAGGGGACGAAGCCGTCAAGCCAGCTGTCCACATCCTGCTTGGTCAGCGTTGCCGATGGTGCGAGCGGGGTCGTGACGGGGGGCGCAGCCTTTTGTGCTTCAACCGCAGGTTTGGGCGCGAGGGCGGGCGCCAACGGAGTTGCCGGCTTCGTCGCCGCGGTGCCGAGCATCATGACGAACGGCAACAGCGCGAACAGCTTGAGCGAGCGCATCGTCATTCCCCTGCCGCCCGCACGACGACGCCGCGCGCCATGACGAAGCCCATGGTTTCGAGGGTGCGTACGTCGGTCAGCGGGTCGCCCTTCACCGCGACGATGTCGGCCGACTTGCCGGCGGCGAGCGTGCCGATTTCGGTTTCGAGCCCGGCGTGCGTTGCCGCCCAGACGGTCGCGGACTTGATCGTCTCCAGCGGGGTCAGGCCCGCCTTCACCATCAGCGCGAATTCGCGGGCGTTCTCACCATGCTTCGACACCGCGCTATCGGTCCCGAACGCGATGCGCACGCCGCCTTCGTGCGCGCGGCGGAGGGCATCGACCATCAGCGGGCCGACGGTGCGCGCCTTGGCGCGAACCGGCGCAGGCATCCAGTCGGCGGTTTCGGCCTGCCGCGCGACGGTGTCGCCTGCGAGCAGCGTGGGAACCAGATAGCTGCCCTTCGCCTTGAACAACCGGATCGATTCCGCGTCGAGATACGTCCCATGCTCGACCGAATCGACGCCGGCGCGGAGCGCGGCATTGACGCCGTCGGTGCCATGCGCGTGCGCCGCGACCTTGCGGCCGAGGCGGTGCGCGGTGTCGACGATCGCGACGAGTTCGGCATCGCTCATCTGCTGGCCGAGCCCCGCCGCGGTGTTCGACATCACCCCGCCCGTCGAGGCGGTCTTGATGACGTCGGCGCCCTGCTGCACCGCCAGCCGGACGGCGCGCGCGCAATCGTCGGCGCCAGAACACAAGGTCGGCGAACGGAACAGGTCGATGATTTCCTGACGATAGCCGTGGACGTCGCCGTGCCCGCCGTGCGCCGCGACCCCGCCTGCGGCGATGATCCGCGGCCCGACGACCTTGCCGGTCGCAGTCGCATCGCGCAGCGCGTTGATCGCCTGCGAATCGGAGCCGAGGTCGACCACCGTCGTGAACCCGGCGCGCACGGTGCGCTTGGCGAAAACGACGCCGTCGAACGCCTGATCGACCGTCGATTTGGTTACCGCGTCGAGGCGGCTCGTCGGGCTCGATTCAAAGGTCAGGTGGACGTGGCTGTCGACGAAGCCCGGCATGACGAACTGGTCGCGAAGGTCGACGATCCGGCCCTCGCCGACGAAGCCGTCGCGGATTGCGGCGACCTTTCCTTCTTCGACGACGATCGTCTTGTTCGTTTCGACCCGGCCGCTCGCCGGATCGGCCAGCAAGCGGCCAGCGTGGATGTACGTCGTCGTCGGTTCCTGTGCAGCTGCGGGCTGGATCAGTGTCACCAGTGCGAGCCCTGCGAATATCGTCTTTTTCATTGTGCCTCTCCCTGTCCCGTTATCCACTCAGCCGACGTCGCGGCCCCAAATCGCCTCGCCGCACCATGCGTCGCCATTGGTATATTCGATCGAAGGGATGCGATCCTCGGCGAGGAAGATCGGGCCGTCGAGATCGACGATGTCGCAGAGCTGTCCGACGATGAACGAAGGTGCCATCGCGAGGCTGGAGCCGACCATATTGCCGACCATGACGCCGAGCCCGAGTTCGCGGGCACGCTTGGCGATCGCCAGCCCCTCGGTCAGTCCGCCGCATTTATCGAGCTTGATGTTCACGACGTCGAAGCGGCCGACGAGTCCGTCGACATCGGCCAGCGTCAGCGCGCTTTCATCCGCCGCAATCGGGATCGGGCATTGATAGCCGGTGAGGTCGGCCTCGCGCCCACGCGCGAGCGGCTGTTCGAGCAGCTTGACGTCGGCGGCGACCAGCGCCGCGACGAGCGCGTCGAGATCGCCGATCGCAAAGCCCTGATTGGCATCGACCCCAATCCAGCATTCGGGCCGCGCCGCGCGCACCGCCTGCACGCGGGCGATATCGACGTCGAGGTCGCCGGTGAGTTTGAGCTTGAGCGCGCGCGCCTGGGCATAGTGGTGCGCGCCCGCAGCCATCACCTCGGGATCGTCGGCGCCGAGCGTGAAGGTCGTCCGGAGCGGGCGCGGTTCGCTGAGGCCGGCGAGTTCCCATACCGGCACGCCGCTGCGCCGCGCTTCCAGCTCCCACAGCGCGCAATCGAGCGCGTTGCGCGCGCCGCCCGCGGGGAGAAGCGCCTGCAACTGTTCGCGCGCCACCCCGGCCTCGACCACGCCGCGTACGCTTTCAATGGCGGCCGTCATAGCGGGCACATCGTCGCCGAGATAATAGACCCCCGACGCCTCGCCGCGCCCGCTGTGCGTGCCGTCCGAGAGCGTGACGAGGACCACCGGCGTGTCGGTGAAGACATGCCCCGAAATGCGGAACGGCTTGGCCAGCGGGAGCGATTCAATCGCGAGGTCGAGCGAGAGGGGGGTACGCGTCGTCATCGAATTTGTCCTTTGGTCGTTCAGGGTGCAGGAGCAGCGGGCGCGAGCGCCGCCGCGATCTGCGAGAGATATTTGTTCCAGTCGAACGCCTGCCCCTCGGGCGTCCAGCCGAGGCGGACGATCACCGCATCCTGCGACGGAATCGCGGCGACGATCTGGAAACTATGCCCGCGCGCCATCACGGTATCTTCGGGCAGGTCTGGGTACAGCTTGCGGCGTTCGCCGTCGGCTTCGGCATGGTTCAGCCAGAGCTGCGCGCCATAGACCGGCCGCGGCGCGGCCTTGGTCGGCGTGACCGCAAAATCGAGCCATTGCTTCGAGAGCAATTGTTTACCGCCCACCCTGCCCTGATTGAGGTGGAGCAACCCGTAGCGCGCCCAGTCGCGCGCGGTGGCATAGGCATAGGAACTGCCGACCTGCACGCCCGCCTCGTCGGGGCCGATCAGCGCGCTGGTCATGCCGGTAGGCTCGAACAGGCGCTTTTGCGCAAAGCGCGTCATGCCTTCGAGCGTGCCGCCGGTCGCCTGAAACACGATGCGTGATAGGATATTTGTCGTGCCCGACGAATAGCTCCAGTTCGTGCCGGGTGCCTCCTTCAGCGCCAAAGCCGCCGCCATCGCGCCCATGTCGCCCGCTTCGAACAGCATCTTGATCGAGTCATTACCGGGGACATAGCTTTCGGAAAAGGTCAGCCCGCTCGACATCGTGAGCAGTTGGCGCAGCGTGATCTTGGCGCGCGGATCGCCCTCACCTTGCCACTCGGGAACCGGCGCGGGTTCGTCGAGCTTGAGTTTGCCGTCATCGACCAGCAGGCCGACCAGCGTTCCCATGATACTCTTCGACGCCGACCAGCCGAGCAGTTCGGTATTGCGGTCGAACCCCGGCGCATAATGTTCGGCGACAATCGCGCCGCCCTGCACGACGACGATCGCGCGGGTGTCGGGATAGCCGCCCTTATTCTGTTCGTCGAATGCGGCGGTCACTGCCTTGTCGAGCGCGGCGCGGTCGAGCCTGGCCTCGGCCACCGCCGAAAGCTTGGCTACCGGGGCGTCGCCGATCGGCCAGGGCTTCGCCGTGTTGCCGCGCGTCGGCTTGAGCTTCGCCGCCTGTGCATCGAGCGTGGCCGTCGAAACATCGCCGGTCAACAGCGTGCAACCGGCGACAGGCCGGTACAGCGCGGTGCGCGTCGCCGCGCCGGGCGCCGATGCGGTAACCGTGCGCGCCTTGCGGTCGACCGCCAGCGTCACCGCCGTCATGAACGGCGCGAACGCGTGGATATCGTCGCGCAGGACATCGGCCTCGGCGCGCTCGGCGACGAATATGCTGGCGCACGCAATCTGCGCCGACACGGCGGTGCCGAGGTCTTCGGGCTTCGAAATCGCCGGCGCGGCGGCAAGCGCTGGCGCCGAAGCACCAAGCGCAAAAACGAGGCTGACAAGAGGTCGCACCATATCGTCAGACGCCGCAGCTATGCCGCAGCACCGCGCCGGCCTTAGCCCCCGTATGCTTGCCGTTCGCGATCGTGACCACGCCATTGACGATCACCGTCTCGATCCCCGTCGGCGACGCCGTGGGCTTTTCCCAGCTCGCGACATCGTCGAGCTTGTCGAGATCGAATACGACGATATCGGCGCGCATCCCGTCGCGGATCAGCCCGCGGTCGGTGAGCCCCATGCGCTGTGCCGGCCAGCCCGTCATCTTGCGCACCGCATCTTCGAGCGACAGGATCGGACGGCGCCTCACATATTCGGCGATGATGCGCGGGAAGGTGCCATAGGCACGCGGATGCGGCAGGCCGAGTGCGTCCATCTCGCCCGCCTTTTCCGACGCTGCGGCGTCGCTGCCGATGCTGACCCACGGCTGCTTGATCGCCGTCTCGATATCCTGCTCGCTCATCATGAAATAGAGCGCGACCGAGCGGTTGGGCAGGCCTTTGAGCAGGATGTCCCAAGCCACATCGGCCGGGTCGCGGTTGAGCGCCTTGCCGATCTCGGCGAGGCTCTTGCCGTGATAGGGCCGGTATTTATCGCTGAACCCGTTGGCGAGGCGCACATTGGCAAAGCCGCCCGACGCGTGGACAAGGTTCGACCAGCCGGGCATCGATCCCGCGGCGACTTCCTTCTTCATCCGCTCGCGCACTTTGGGATCGCGCAGCCGCTCGATGCCCTTCTGGACGCCGTCGGCCCACACCCAGCTCGGCGCGATGATCTCGAGCCCGGTGCCACCCGCGGTATAGGGATAGAGGTCCGCCGCGACATCGACGCCGCGCGAGCGCGCCGCGTTGATCGTCGCCACCGCCTGCGGCATCAGCTTGCCCCAGCCGGGGGCGTAAGCGGCTTTCAGGTGGAAAATCTCGACCTTGACCCCGCCCTTCTCGCCGATCTCGATCGCTTCCTCGATCGCCTTGACGAGGCCCTCGCTCTCGTCGCGCATGTGCGTGGCGTAAAAGCCGTCACACTGCGCCGCGACCTTCGCGAGCGTGACGAGGTCCGAGGTGGTCTGGAAGCTGCTCGGAGGATAGATCAGCGCGCTGGTGATGCCGAACGCGCCGTTGTCCATCGCGATCTTGACCTCGCGGCCCATGGCGTCGAGCTGCGCCGGGGTCGGTTGCCCGGCGCCGTCGCCCATCACCTTCACGCGCGCCTGTGTCGCCGAATAATAGGTGCCGTAATTGACCGAGATGCCCTGCTTTTCGAGCTGGCTGAAATGCGCCGGAATCTCAGTTGCCTCGGCCGGGGGACCGCCCTCGCCGGCGATGACGGTGGTGACCCCCATCAGCAGCTTGTTCTCGGCCGCGCCATTCTTGACGAGGACGCGCCCCGACTGGTCCATCATGTCGATGAAACCGGGCGAGACATAGCGGCCCGTAGCGTCGATCTCCTTGGCGCCGCGCCCGATCACCCGGCCGATATGCACGACGCGACCATCCTTGACCGCAACATCGGCGCTGACCCACGGGCTGCCCGCACCGTCGAGCACACGGCCGCCACGGATCACAATGTCATATTCGGGCGCCGGGGTGTTCGCGGCGAGCAGCAGCGGCAGCATCGACATGGCACCAAAGAGGATCTTACGCTTCATCATTCTTCTCCCTGTCGCCAGCCGCGGGGACTGACGGTTTTTGTTTTCATTTCTTGTTGGCCGCCTGCCATTTCTTGGTGGCGGCCTGCGCATCGGCGCGCACTTCGTCCACGACCTCGCGAACCGCGGCGATCACGACTTCGGGGCGATCGACCTGGATATAATGGGTCGCATCGGGCACGATCTGCTGGCGGCCGCGCGTCGAAAAGGCCGCCTGCTCGGTGTGAAGCGCCTTCCATTCCTGTTTGAAGCGGTCGCCCTCTTCGGCCTTCAGGCCCAGCCCTTTGAGCTGCTCGGGCTTCATCGGCGCCATCGCGGTCAGCACGATCAGCGGGCGGTTCCCGAAACTGTGAACCGCGCGCGCCTGATCCATCGTGCGGTCGAAGCCATCGAGTTCGGAGGCCGAACCGCGTATCGACGTGCTGGCATAGGCGGCCGATTTGACCATCGCGTCGCCGAGCCTTTTAGTCTCGGCCGGGGTCCGAAGCTGCGGCTTGTCGCCACGCGCGATGACGAAGCGGACGACGCCGGTCCACGCCAAGGCCTTGGCCGTGTGGATCAGCGTCGAAGCGCGCTTGGGATGAACATTGATGCTCACGACTTTTCCGAGCCGCGCGATCTGGTCGGGGTGCGACGGATCGACCATCACCAGCCCGGCAACCTGCTCGCCATATTTGCCGACATAGGTCCGCGTGTAGGGCCCGCCGATCGAGTGGCCGACAAGGACCAGCGGGTCGGATATTCCCGCGACGTTGAGCAACTTGTGCAGATCCTCGGCCACCGCAGCGGCGTCCTGCGGCGTATCCTTGGCATCGCTCCACATAATTCCCGCGCGGTCATAGGCACAGGTGCGCGTGAAGCTGGCAATCTCGTCATGGACCAGCGTCCAGTCGGTCGTGCCGCCGGTGCCGAGTCCCGATTCTAGGATGACCGTCGGCGATCCGGAGCCGCGGCAATCGATGTGCATCTTGCGCCCGCCTATATCGACCAGCTTGCCGGGCGGCGGATAGTTCGCTGCCGCGTTCTTGCGTCCCAGCGCCTCGTAGATCGAACCCACGACGACGAGCAGGACCAATAGGGTCAGCAGCCCGAGCAAGACGCGCTTCGCCCAACGCCGAACCCGCGCCCAACCGGTCACCTTCGTCATTTCAGATTCCCCTCGACGGCGGGTTGAAGCTCTTGTTTCTGCGCGCGAACCAGTCGGTACAGGCCGACCGTCAGCAATGGCGCGACATAGACGGCGAGGAACACCCAGGAGAGAAAGCGGTACCCGCTGGCGATCAGCGTCACGAGGCCGAAGCGGTCGGCGAGGAACATGCAGCCGACGAGCAGCGCCGCCGCGATCCCAGCGCGTGCGCGCTTGCCGAGCGGCGCCCCGCCGCGCGACCGGCGCGCCGCATCGACGCGCTCGTTGATCGCGTGCACCGAGCCCGCCCCGCTTTCGAGCAAGGCGGCGAAGATCATGAACTGGAACAGCAGGTGAAACAGCGGCATATCGAGTTGCCGCAGCATGAAATCCGACGGCAGTGTCTCGCCCATGATGCCCGGATAGAAAGCGATCATCGCGACGAAGAAGAGGATGGCGGGCGCCATCGCGAGCGGCCCTGCGATCAGGCCGGCGGTCACCGCATCGCGCTGGCTGGTCAGATGGCGGATCACCGGCAGGATCACGACCGCGCCGATGACGTTATATCCCGTGTAGGTCAGCCCGCCGAGAATCCAGCCGTCCGACGGCGCGGGAATGGCGAAACGCGCGGCAATCTCGTCGCCAAAACTGCTCAGCGCAAAGACCATGAACAGCGCGTAGACGCCGTAAAGCAGGAAGGAGACATATTTGAACAGCCCTTCGACCGAGGAATTGCCGAAGGTCACGAACAGCGCGATCGATGCCGCGAGGAATGCGGTTCCTGCGATCGGCGGCCAGCCGAAGATCGACGCGCCGATCTCGCCCGCCGCGGCGCCGAACACCGCGAGCACAAGCGTCACGAGCAGCACGTAACCGACCTCGAACAATATCCACCCGCGGCCAAGAAGCCCTTCAAAAAAGCTGCGATAATCGAATGCGCCGATCGCGCGCGCAAAGGCAAAAGTGGTGGCGCAGATAATACTCCAAAGCACCATCGCCAGCAGCATCGCCGCCAATCCGCCCCACGGCCCGCTCGGCAGGAAAAATTCCGCGAGCTCGCGTCCAGTGGCGTAACCGCCGCCGATCACAACCGCCTTGAAGGCGAAACCCGGCAACAGGAAACGCTGGAACCAGGAGGATCCAACCGCCGTTGCCGGGGTGGCCGCCACACTCATGCGAGACAGCTATCAACCAGACGCGCGAAGGCTTCGCCGCCGCGGATCGGGTCGGCAACCGGGAGGCCGAGCCGTTCGCTTTCGGCCGCCATCAGCGCGATGGCCTCTTCCTCGCCCAGATGTGCGGTGTTGAAGGAAACGCCTGCACAACGGATCACCGGATTGGTCCGGCTACCCAACCGCAGGTTGAGATCGATCGTTTCCTCGATACTCGGCAAGCTATAGCCCGGGGACCCCAAAATCTCTTCGCGGCCGGGTTCGTGGCACACGACGATCACGTCGGGCTGGCTGCCGTGAAGCAGGCCCAGCGACACCGCGGCATAGGCGGGATGGAACAGCGACCCCTGCCCTTCGACCACGTCCCAGTGATCGTCCGCCGCGTCGGGGCTGACCGTTTCCGCCGCGCCCGCCTCGAAGTCGGAGACGACCGCGTCCATCGGCACGCCGCCGCCGGCGATCATGATGCCGGTCTGTCCCGTCGCGCGGAAATCCGCGTCGACGCCGCGCTCGGCAAAGGCGCGCGCGAGCGCCAGCGCCGTATATTTCTTGCCCAGCGCACAGTCGGTTCCGACGGTGAGCAGCCGCTTGCCGCTCCGCTTGCGCCCCGTGCCGACCGGCAGGCCGGCGGGCGGGTGGCGTACGTCGATCAACTGGCGACCAAGGCGCTGCGCGCGCGCGGCGAGTTCGGGCATCTCGGCGAGCCGCATATGCATGCCGCTGACGATATCGAGCCCCGCCTCGAGCGCCTCGAAGAGCGCGGGCATCCAGCTTTCGGGGATCACGCCGCCGCTGTTCGCGACGCCGATGAGCAGCGAGCGAGCGCCGCGCGCATTCGCTTCGGCGGGCGCGAGTTGTTCCAGCCCCGCGCTGACCGTCGCGCCCGGCAGGGCATATTCGCCGACGCATTTCTCGGGCGCCCAGTCGCGAAGACCGAAAGCGGTCTTCGCATAACCGCGGATCGTCGTGTCGCCGAGGAACAGCAGATAGGGCTGCGGAAGCTGCAAGGCACCGCCAGCGACGTCGAGGGAAGTTTGAATGTTCACGTCTCTCACCAAATTCGGAAGCGGTGCGGAATCGGCCGGTTTTGCGACATCGATCCTGCAATCACTCCTGTTGACCTGTTTGGGACATTATTTTCAAATTTTGATAATTGCAATATGATTGGAGAAGTTTTCTTTTGCCCGCAGGCGGGACGGCTATGCCGCACACCCCGCCCTGCCCCGTCAGAAGCGGGTCCCGAAGCCGATCAGGTGGAAGGCTGCGCCAATCCAAAGCAGCACCACCGCGCTGATCAGCAAGACAATGCTCCAGAATTTGGCGAAGCGGCCGCGCTTGCCCGTCCAGACGTGCCGGATATTCCAGATCGCGCTCGCAAGCAGGCCGAGGAATATGATCGGCGTTACGATCTGGAGCGTGACGAGCGCCCAGTCGAATTCCCCGCTCAGCGACGAGAAGTCGCTGACCAGCGTCGACACGAACAGGATCCACCCGAGCATCACCGCGACGGCGAGCGCCGCAAAGCCGCGGGTCAGCCGGTAACTTTTGAGCGCGGCGGGCGCGAGGTCGGCTTTCACGCCATAGCGGCGCCGCGCCAGCGCCGCGGCGGGCCAAGCAATCGCTGTCAGTAAAAGGGCGGCGAGGCTGGCGAGCATCGCCGGCGTCAGCCAAGCGGTCGACAGATACCAGGGCACGCGATCGAACGCGATATAGGGCGACGCCGAATCGACGCTGAAACGCACGACGCGGCCATTTTCGACCTTCGCGGCGAGACGCATCTTGCCGCCGGCTTCGCGCCACACGAACGGAGCGATTTCGACCCATTTGCGCGGCTGACCTCCGATGCCCGGCACCGCGTTCAGCCGGATGCCGCCGTCGCTATCCAGGGAGACTTTCGTCTGCCCGGCCAGCTCCATCGCCTTCAGGAAGCTCGTCTCCAGCCGCCGGGTCTTGTTGTAGGTGCCGACCATCATGCGCGCATGTTCGCGCGCGGTTGCGGCATCGACGCGGCCGTCCTGCTGCACAAACGGGAAATAGCGATCGGCGAAGGCTTCGAACAGATAGGCGCGGATCGGCCCCGACACATTTTGCGTCCCCGCGGCGTTCATCGACATATAGATGCCGACCTTCTCCTCCGGGAAGATCCAGAGCTGGCTGTGGAAATTGAGGCTGTCACCAGCATGCGACAGCGCTTTGCGGCCGTTGATATTCTGTTCGTAAAAGCCGAGCGCCATGCCATTGAGCGGCGGGACCAGTCGCAGGATCGTGTCGTGCATCTGCGCCGCGGTTGCGGGTTTCAGTAGCGGCCCACCCTTTTCGAGATGCGCGATCATGAAGCGCGCCATGTCGGCGCCCGACGCGGCCATCGCGCCCGACGGCGTGAGGCTGCTGAGTTCGAACGGCCCCGGCTTACCCGAGCCCAGCATGTAGCCGCTCGCCATCAAGGGTTGCAGCCGTGCAGGAAGCGGTTGACGGAACGTCGATCGCGTCATGCCTGCAGGCGCAAAAATGTGGCGCTCGACATAATCATTATACGAAAGCCCCGACACACGCTCGACGATATAACCCGCGAGCGAGGTGCCGTAGTTCGAATAGGCCGGCGTCGTGCCCGGCGCGTAAATGCGGTAGGGCACCTGACGCTTCAGCGCGTCGCCCAGCGACGGAATTTTCTTCAGATCATAGCTGTTGAGCCCGCGCTGCACTTCGTCGAAGCCGCCAGTGTGCGTCATCAAATTGCGCATGGTGACCGGCTTGCCGGCGAAGGGGGGGATTTTGAAATCGAGATAGGCGTTGATGTCCTTGTCGAGATCGATCTTGCCCTGCTCGACGAGTTGCATCACCGCGGTCCAGGTGATCAGCTTCGACACCGATGCCTGCTTGAAGAGCGTGGTTTCGGGATCGACGGGCCGGCGCGCGCCGACATCGGCATAACCGAAACCGCGCTGCGTCAGCACCTTGCCGTCCTTGACGACCACGACGACCGCACCTGCTGCGTCGCCGCGCTTCAGGGCATAGGGCATATAGCCGTCGAGCCAGGCATCGACGTCGCCTTTGGTCATCGCCGGGGCGGGCAACAGGCTTAGGCCGCGTGCATCCTCCGGCGTGGGGACGGTTTGAGCGGCGGACGGAGTGACCGGCCCCGCTATGAGCCCAACCAGCATCGCCGCAGCCATCATTGCGCAAGACCGTATAAACCCCATTCGCCCTCCCCTTTCGACGTAGCCATTTGCCGGCCTTATCGCATAAATTTCACTTTTTGAAATATTTTCAATTTTGGATATAGGCATCCGGAATAGAAATTTGTCAATGGCGGACGCGGCCGTGCAGTCGCGGCGCGAAGCCGCGAGCAAATTTCAGAACGACCGATTTTTTCCGGAGCGGCCGCGATAGCCGATCAGCAGGAGCGCGGCGCTAAAGGATTATTCGGTTTCGACCGGATGAAGTACCGACTTCAGATCAGCATCGGTTGCCGAGCAGACCGACAAGATGCGGCACGGGCCATCGCCCACCGCGACATAGCCATGCCCCATCGACGCGTCGAAATAAGCCGAGTCGCCCGTCTTCAGACGCGACGGCGCATACATGTCGGTGTGAAATTCGCATTCGCCTTCAAGCACGAGGACATACTCCTCGCCCGAGTGGCGCATCAGATCGCCGAAATCGTCGATCGAGCGTACCTTGATGTCGATGATCATCGGATTGAGCGTCTTGTTGAGCAGGTCCGCCGACGGGTAGGTATAATTATAGGTCGCAGTCTTGATCGAAGGCCCCTCGCCGGCGGGGGTGATGCTGCGCCGGCCGGTGGCGGTATGCGTGGCGGCGGGGACCGACGTTGCTGCCGCGAACAACTGTGTGATGTCGATGTCGAGCCCCTGGCTGAGCCGCAACAGCTTTTCGTAGCTGAGCGACATCTTGCCGGTTTCAATCTTCGACAAAGTTGAAACCGGAATCCGCGTCCGCTCGCTGACCTCGGCGAGCGTCCACCCCTTTTCGGTCCGTAATTCCCTCAGGAATATCCCCGGATTACCGTCTACGGCGGTCCGCCGTTCGCTTCCGGTTGGACTGGGTTGGCGCGTTGCCGGCATCTGCATCCTTTCAATCGATTTTCTTATCTAGCATATATTTGCGCATTTATGGCATCGATCAAGCCGGACCGCATCATAGGTTAAGACAATCGGCAAAGAATTTTGCGCATTGGGTGTGGTCGATTTGGTTGCATAGAGCGCTGCACGCCGCCACTGATGCCCCGATTCGCTGGGATGACAGGATGACCAACAAGCTATCCATTCGCATTTCTCCGGAGTTTACGAGCTTCGTCGGTCGCGGTCCCTGCGACCCCGCGGTTTTGCCGCCCGACGCGCTTATCTTCGGCTTCGGCGACATTGGCGAGCCCGCGGTCTCGATGCTTCTCCCCGAGGATGTCGTGGGCCCCGCCGACGATCATCTGGTGGTATTCGCGATCAACCGTGCCGCGTGCGACCGCTTGTTCGGCCTCCGCCCCAAGGCGGATGGACGCTGGTACCTCCCCGCCAATCTTCGCGGGCTCGGCCGCGCGGTGGTCGCCGTCGAGGGCGACAGCGAAGTCGACGACATGCTCCGCAGCGCGCGCAGCCAGGAATTGCTCTGCCAGCTTTTCGCCGAACTCGCCGCCGACCGCATGGTCGAGGTGGGCGGCACCACCTCGCTCAGCGAACTCGACATCACGCGGGTCGCCGCCGCGCATCAGCTGGTCAACGAGAAGTGGCAGGAAAAGCTGACTGTCGGAAGCGTGGCGCGCCGCTGCGGCCTCAGCAAGGCCAAGCTGACCCGCGGCTTTCGCGAACTCTATCAATGCAGCGTCGCCGAGGCGGTGAGCGAACGGCGGCTGCAACGCGCCCGCCAATTGCTCGCGCAAAGCGACCTGCCGATATCGAGCATCGGCTATAATTGCGGCTATATGAGCAATGCCAGCTTTACGCGGGCCTTTGCGCGGCGTTTCGGCATGGCGCCGACGAAGATGCGCGGCCGCGAAGCGACGGCCTGAAATCGCGACGATAACCGGCGACATGTAGGAAGCGTGTCAGCCGCCCGTGTCGTTCGGCATCTTCCGCCTCAATTTCTTCATTCCATAGGAAGCACCGGCCGATGGCGGATTGAACTGGCTGCTTGATCGCCTGAGCGATGCTAGTGGCTCGCGGGCTGACGCCGGGGAAATGGCCTAACGCTTGTTTAACCCATTCATGGCACTTGCTGCTGTCCACAAGGATAGCGAATGCGCGCCACGATATTATGCCTCGCCCTGTTGATCGGCGCGGTGCCCTCGGGTGCCGCGCTCGCCGCGCATGGCCAGACCGTTGCCGTGCAGTCGCCCGCGATGAAGGCCTTCGCCGCCAAGGTCGACGCGACCAAGCAGGCGATGATGGGCGATCCGGCGATTGCACGGAAATCGGCCGAAGACTTGCTGCGCATGGCCGACGCAATGAAGCGCGACGGTTCGGTCAGCGCGCGCGACGCCGCAATTTCGTCGGCAACGGCGCGGTGGCTGCTGGCCGAGGCCTATATCGGGCTGAACGATGCGCCGCGGGCCAAGTCGCTGGTCGCTGAGGCTTTGACCAGTATCCAGAGCGGCGCCCCCGGATCGAAACTCAACGGCGATCTGCTGCGGTCGCGCGCGACGCTGTCGGAAATGGGCGGCGATGTGCAGGGCGCGCTCAAGGATTATCTGTCCGCGCACCGCATCTTCCGTGCGATCGGCGAAGCGCGATCGCGCGCGATCGCGCTTCAGGATATCGGCAACCTGTATCTCGAGGCGGCCGATTTCGATCGCGTCCAAAGTTATTACAGCCAGTCGCTCGAAGCCTATTCGGAAGATCCGTGGCTCAATCTTGCGACCTACAACAACCGCGGCCAAGCCTATCGCGAACAGGGGAATTTCGCCAAGGCCGAAGCCGAATATGGCCTCGCGCTGAAAGCCGCGCGGCAGCTTGAGAGCCAGCTTCTCGAAGCGCGCATCCTGACCAACCTTGCCGAAACGCAATATGAGCTGGGCAAGCTCGATCAGGCGCTCGCGACGCTGGCGCGCGCCGAATCCCTCGTCGCGCAGGGCGGCGAAGCGGCCGGTTGGCATCCCTTCATCCTCGGCGTGCGCGCGATGGTCGAAGCCAGGCGCGGCGATACCGCCAAGGCTGGCCAGCTGATGAGCGCCGCCTTTGCGGGGCAGGATCTGGCGAAGACCGAAATGCCCTTTCGCGAGTTGCACGAGGCCGCGACGGGAATTTACGAGAAGCTTGGCGAACGCGATCTGGCGCTCGCACATCTCAAGGCCTTCCAGCGGCTCGATGGCGAAGCGCTCCGGCTCACCGCCTCGGTCAGCGCGCAGCTGATGTCGGCGCAGTTCGATTTCGCCAACCAGAATCTGAAAATCTCCGAACTCAAGCAGGGGCAGCTTCAGCGGGACATCACGATCGAGCGGCAGCGTGGCGAGTTTCGCACGCGCCTGTTCATCGGCCTCGGCACTGCGCTCCTGATCATCTTCGCGATGCTCGCGTTCGGCTATGTCTCGATCCGCCGCAGCCGCAATCAGGTTCGCGCCACCAACGTCGAGCTTTCGGCAAGCAACGTGGCGCTCGAAAAGGCGCTGAAGGCGCGCACCGACTTTCTTGCGACCACCAGCCACGAAATCCGCACGCCGCTCAATGGCGTTCTCGGCATGGCGCAGGTCCTGCTCGCCGACCGTCGCCTCACCAAGGACACGCGCGAGCGCGTCGAACTGCTGCGCGGCGCGGGCGAGACGATGAAGACGCTGGTCGACGACATCCTCGACGTCGCCAAGATGGAGGCCGGCGACATGCCGGTCGAAAGCGAAGAGGTCGATCTCTCCCGTCTGATCGCCGATTGCGTCGGGCTCTGGCGCGAGGCGGCGGCCAGCAAGTCGTTGGCGCTCGAATGTGTACTCGACAATGTCCCCGCGCGCGTGATGACGGACGGCGGGCGCTTGCGCCAGATCCTGTCGAACCTGCTCTCGAACGCGGTCAAATTTACACCGCAAGGCAGTGTTGCGCTGACCGTCACCGGCACGACCGATGGCGTCGCCTTTGTCGTGCGCGATACCGGGATCGGGATCGACGAAGCCGAACATGCGCGCATCTTCGAAGCCTTTACCCAGGCAAACAATTCGACCACGCGCGAGTTTTCGGGCACCGGGCTCGGCCTCGCGATCTCGCAGCGGCTCGCCAAGGCACTCGGCGGCGACATCGCCGTCACCAGCACGCCGGGCGAAGGATCGTGCTTCTCGCTCACCCTTCCGTTGCAGGCGGTCGGCGAAGGCTATGCCGAAATCGCCGAAGCATCGCACACGCTGGCGCACGCCGCGGTCCTGCTGATCGAGCGTAATATCGCGAACCACGCGCTGATGCGGATGCTGCTCGCACCCGAAACGCGGACGGTCGACATCGCATTTTCGGCCGAAAATGCCCTCGAACAGATGAAATCGGCGCATTTCGATCATATCCTGATCGAGGGTGCGTCGACCGGCGGCATCGACGATATTCGCGCAATCATCGCAGCCGCGAACACGGCCGACAGCAAGACCACGCTTCTGGCAGCGCCAACCGACCAACTTGGCAAAGCGGACATGTTCGCGGCGGGCGCCGATCAGGTTATCCTGAAGCCGGTCGGCGCCGCCGACCTCATTGCTGGCCTCAAGGCGCTCTACGGCAAACGCGAGGAACAGGGCGAAGACAGGCAGCCGATGCGGATTGCCAGCTAAACTTATCCATGGTTTGCCAGAAATTAACGAGACCGGCGTAGAACCCCGCAATCGAGAGGTGGGGGACCAATGAATATTCTTTTCGTCGATGATGATGCCATGAACCGACGTGTCGTGAAGGACATGCTCGGTGTCGTCGGCGCGAGCATGGACGAAGCCGACAGCGCCGAAGCCGGCCTCGCGCTGATCGAGGGACACGATTATCAGGTCATCCTGATGGATCTCCGCATGCCCGGCATGGACGGGCTCGATGCCACGCGCGAGATCCGTGCCCGCCGCGATGCGAAGGCCGAGCTGCCGGTCATCGTCGTCACCGCCGACACGTCGAGCGACCTCGAACAGCGCTGCACCGCCGCCGGCGCCGACGGCGTACTGATGAAGCCCGTCGCCATGGCAAGCCTGATCGACACGATCGGCCGCCTGATGGCCCGGTCTGCGGGCGCCGGGATCGTCCTGAACTAGTGCCCCGCCGCACGTCATGAGCGCGCTGATCGTCCTTTCCTTGCTTATCGCCATGGCCGTTGCGGCGACCCTGATCTGGGGTTGGCGTGACGGCTGGCTGACGCCGCGAGGGCTCGTCGGGCATCATGCGCCGGAAATATCCGTGCCGAACCCGCGAGCCCATAATTATGCCGCGGTCGCCGAGGTCATGAAATTCGCCGCAGTGCGCCGCCGGATCGGATATCGCGCCGCCAACGACATCATGCGGGCACTGGCCGACCGCATCGCCGCCGACGCGCGGATGGAGATCGGCCGCGTCGGCCGAACATCGATCGAGTTCTTCTATCGCGCCGACGATCCTGCCGAGGCCATGGCGACGATGCAGGCACTGCGTGCGTCACTGCAGCAACCCGTGACCGTCGACGCCATGCCCTTCGCTCCCGAAATCGCCATCGGCTCGAACCTCGTCGCAGCGGGCGAAACGGGAGACGAACTTTTCGAGATTTCGGCGCTCGCGGTCGAGGATGCCCAACGCAAGAGCGAGCGGATCAGCTTTGCCCGCGCCGGTGAATTCGGCGCCAGCGCCGCGAGCGCACGGATGTTGCCCGACCTGATCGAGGCGATCCACCAAGACCGCCTCGAGCTTCATTACATGCCAAAGCTGAGCCTTGCCAACGAGACGGTGACGGCTGCCGAGGCGCTGTGCCGCTGGACGCATCCGCGCCACGGCAATGTGCCGCCGATGACCTTTGTCACGCTGGCGGAGGAAACCGGGCTGATCGACGAGTTGACGATCTGGACGCTCGACCGCGCGATCGCCGACCAGCGCCGGCTGCTCGAACAGGATCTTGTTTTGCCGATCGACGTCAACCTGTCAGGTCGGCTGGTAAGCGATGCCGCCTTTTGCGACCTCGTTATCGCGCGGATCGCCGACGCGCCGGGCAAGATCGGGCTCGAGATCACCGAGACCGCGGTGATCGAGGATACCGACGCCGCGCTCGCGAACCTGCGGCGCATCGCCGATGCCGGAATCCATCTTGCGATCGACGATTTCGGATCGGGCCTCTCGTCGCTGTCCTATCTGCGCGACCTGCCCGCGCACGAGCTCAAGATCGACCAGGCCTTTGTGCGTTCGCTGACGACGAGTCACCGCGATCCGCTCCTCGTCCGCTCGGCGATCGAGATCGCGCGCGCGCTCGAAATGGAGGTTACCGCCGAGGGAGTCGAAGACGAACTCGCTTTGAGCCTGTTAACAATCATGCGCTGCGATCATGTGCAGGGCTATCACATCTCGCAGCCGCTGCCGCTTTCCCAGCTCATCGAATATCTCAAGAGTGGCTCAAAACCGGTCAAAAATGAGCTTACCGAGCTCCAAAATCGGCTCGGAACACGACGTGTCGCAAACTGACACAGCTTTATCGTGAACGGGAATTAACGCAATTCGGTAGGCTTCGCACAAGGAGCCGAAACCTATCCGGTCCTCATCGAGCAATCGATAAGGGGGCCAAAATGACCACATCCAAACTGCTCAAGGCAAGCCTGATGGCCGGCATCTCACCGATGCTGATCCATGCCGCGCCCGCGCATGCGGGACCGCTTTCGGGCATCCTCACGGGCGGCGCGACCAAGACGGCCGCACCCGTCGCCAGCACGGTCGCGAGCACCGTCGGCAAGACGACGACGATCGTGGCGCCCAAGGTCATTTCGATACTGCCCCTGTCGGCCAAGACCAGCGACAAGCTCAACAACCTTCTGAGCCCGGTCATCAAGACTGTGAACGGCGCGCCGGGTTCGCTGGTCAACACCGTCAATGCGACGGGCAGCATCCTCGACAACACGACCACCGACGGCCTGCCCTATCTTCTGCGCAACGACGCCTTTGCCGCGCCCGAACCGGGCGACGTCGAACCCAAGTGGGGGAAGATTCGCAGCTTCTGGGGCAAGATCCGCAGTTTCGAAGGCGAGGAAGTCTCGCCCTTCTGGGGCAAAATCCGCAGCTTCTGGGGCGATGTGACGCCGTTCGAGGGCGATACGCGCGCCTTTTGGGGCGACCTTGTCACCTATAACGACGGCAAAACGCCGAGCAGCGTCAACCGCTCCGCCCCCGCATGGGGCAAAATCCGCAGCTTCTGGGACGAACTCGGCACCTCTTGGGCCGCGACGCGTCCGGCGTGGGACAATGGCGACTATAAGGGCGCCTCGGCGCAGCTGCGCGCGATGGTCAATCGCTCGGGGGGCTTCTGGGGCGATGCGGTCAAGGCCGGCACGGGCAAGGATTTCAATGCGGGTTTCGCAAACCCGCTGCTCGCCAAATATGGCATCGACCTCGGCGATCCCGCGAGCCTCGCCAAGCTCGACGTCAACGAGCGCGAGCATTTCTTCCTCGAATGGTATGACGGGCTGATGCAATTTTCGGGAGCCGACAATCCCGACTACTGGATGCGCATGGTCAACTGGTCGCCGTCGCTGACGCAGAACGCGGGCGAAGGCCGCGACAGCATCATCGGCCTGCTCGATTTCACCGTGTCCGACCCGACCGCGGGCAATATCAAGACATACAAGGGCGCATCGAGCTTCGACAATGGTCATGGCTCGGCGGTCGCCAGCCTGATGGTCGCGCCGCACGACGGCAAGGGCGTGATGGGGATCGCGCCGATGGCGACGGTCGTCGCCTATAATCCGTTCGACGCGACCGAGACCGCGGGCTGGGCCGACATCAAAAAGGGCATCCTGACCCTCGGCCAGAAGAACGCCAGCATCATAAACATGTCGCTGGGCGTCCCGGGCTGGACGCTGCATCCCGACTGGAACAGCGTGCTTGCCGATCCGGCGGTGACGCTGTCGACGAAGGAGAGCGTCTTCGTCATCGCCGCGGGGAACGACGGGATTTCGCAACCGCAGAATATCAAATGGACCAATTCGGCGAACGTCGTCGTCGTCGGCTCGGTCGATCCGTCGGGCGCGATCTCCGATTTCTCGAACCGGCCCGGCGACGCGTGCCTCAACACCAACAGCGGCTGCGTCAAGCTGATGGATCGCTTCATCGTCGCGCCGGGCGAGATGATGCTGGTGTCCGACGGCAAGGGCGGCGTAACGCGCTATTCGGGGACGTCCTTCGCCGCGCCGCTCGTTTCGGGCACGGTCGCGCTGATCCACGACCGCTGGCCTTGGCTTGCCAAATATCCCGGGGAGACGATCGACATCATCCTCGGAAGCGCGACCGATCTCGGCGCGAAGGGCAACGACCCGGTGTATGGCGTCGGCATGCTCAACGTCACCGGGGCACTGTCGCCGCTCGATTACAACAATCTCACCTGGTATCAGATGAGCGACAAGGGTCAGGCAAAGCCGATGTCGTCGGCGACGCTCCGTTCGCAAGGCGCGACGCAGCTCGGCAATTGGGAAGCCAAGGGCATGTATTTCTATGCCTTCGAGAATATCGGCGGCACCTATCGCGACTTCGCCATCCCGCTGTCGAGCAAGCTGTTCGACAGCAAGGCGCTGTCGGCCGGATCGACCAAGGAACAGTTCCAGGCCTATCTCTACAACCAGGTCACGCGCTGGATGAAGACCGGCGCCTCGTTCACCGACCGGTCGAGCCTTAATTTCACCGCAAGCTCGGCCAGCGTCGGCGCGCGGTCGGGGCTCAACATCACGCTGTCGAGCGCGCCGCGCACGATCCGCGGCAACGGCCTCCGCTTCGGCCAGTCGCCCTATCAGTCGTCGCTGCGCCTCGCGAGCCCCGAAGGCCGCTTTGCATTGCAGATGGGCGAAGGCGACGGCGCGATCGAGCTCGGCAATATCGTCGGTTTCGGCCGCGCGTCGGACTATGACCCGTCGCAGGGCGGCGCCAACCCGATCCTCGGCATGGCGTCGGGCGGCGCCTTCGGCAAGGTCAGCTACAGCTTCAACGACGCGCTTTCGATCGCGGCTGGCTTCACCGAGCAAGACATTCGCTACGATTTCCGCGCGATGAGCCTGCAGCAGCAGAACAGCTACGCCGGGATCAAGGGCTATCGCACCGGCGCGAGCACCGTCTCGGTCGCGTACCGGCCCCTCGCCGGCGTCGAGTTGACCGGCGCGTACACGCGGCTCGCCGAAAAGGACGGCATCCTCGGCATCCAGTCGCTGTCGTCGGACGTCATCGGCAAGGGCGCGACCACCGACGGCATGACGCTGGGCGCGACCTGGCAGGCGACGCCGACGCTGCAGATCGCCGCTTCGGCAACGTCCGGCCGCACGCGCACCGGGTCGGGCGACACGCTGGTCGCCACGGGTGGCGGCGGCTTCCGCACCTCGGCCTATCAGGTCAGCATTGCCAAGCAGCATGTGTTCGACGGCAACGACGCGCTGCGCATCAGCATGGCGCAGCCGCTGCACGTCGACAGCGGCAGCCTCGACGTCAGCAGCGTGCAGGTGATCGATCGCGAGACCGGCCAACTCGGCCTCGTGACCGAACGCTTCGACCTGCCAGGCAGCAAACGCCCGCTCATCGGCGCATTCCAATATGCGCGGTCGATGATGGACGGTCAGGCGGATGTGGCGCTGTTCGGCCAGGCAAGGCTGCGCGGCGCACAATCGATCGATCAGGCGGCGGGCGTCATGGCCGGCGCCCGTTTCACGCTTCGCTATTGACGGACGTCGGCGGGGCAGCGCGGTCGACCGCGCTGTCCCGCCGCGCCTATATCGCGCCAGCCTTCATCTGCCCGACCGCATGATCGACAGCGCGCGCAGTGAGCGCCATGAAGGTCAGCGACGGGTTGACGCACGAGATCGACGCCATTTGCGCGCCGTCGGTGACGAACAGATTGGACGCGTCATGCGCCTGGCTCCATTTGTTGAGGACCGACTGGCGCGGATCGGCGCCCATGCGCGCGCCGCCCATTTCGTGGATCGCATCGCCGGGGACATGCTCGCGCTGCTCGCTCTTCACATTGGTCAGCCCCGCCTTGCGCAGCATCGCCTCGCCCTCGGTCCGCGCGTCGTTCATCATGCGGATCTCGTTGTCGCGGAAGGTGACGTCGAAACGCATCAACGGCACCCCGAAACGGTCGACCTTGTCGGCGTGCAGGCTGACGCGGTTGTCCTCATAGGGCAGGCATTCGCCGAATGCGCCCATGCTGAATTTCCACGGCGCATAGCCGCGCATCGCCTGCTTCATCGACGCGCCGAAGCCCACCGGCGCGGCCGGGTCGCGCCGCGCGCTGCCCTGATAGCCATAGCCGCGGCGAAAGCCGATGCCCTCCTCGCCGCCGACGTTGCGGAAGCGCGGGATATAGACCCCGCCCGGACGCCGGCCATATTCGATAAAGTCGGTCATGCCGGGGATATCGCCCCAGATGTTGACGCGGAAAATATGGTCCATGACATAGCCGCCGAGCGTACCGCTGGCGTCGAAATGGCTCTTGCCGCTGCCGGGTGCGCGCGAGTTCATCAGGATCTGCGTCGATGCCAGCGCCGAGGCACACAGGAACACCATCCGCGCCGGGATGACCTCGGCCTGCTTCGTATTGGCGTCGACCACGCGGACGCCGGTCACGCGCTTCGTCTTAGGATCATATTCGAGGTTGGTGACCACCGAGTCCGGGCGCAGCGTCAGCCGCCCCGTGGCGCGCGCGGCGGGCAGCGTCACCGCCTGTGTCGAGAAATAGGCACCGAACGAACAGCCGCGCCCGCACTGGTTGCGGAACTGGCATTTGGTGCGGCCCTGCTCTTCCTTGTCCTCGGTCATGTTCGACAGGCGGGTGTGGATCAGCTTGCGGCCGGGCGAGGTCGCCTCGAGCCGTTCCTTCACCCATTTTTCGGCGATGTTCATCTGCATCGGCGGCTGGAACGCGCTGTCGGGAAGCTGCGGCAAATTTTCGCGCGATCCCGACACGCCGATATATTTTTCGACATAGTCGTACCATGGCGCGAGGTCGTCGTAGCGGATCGGCCAGTCGATCCCGACATTCTCGCGCTTGTTCGCCTCGAAATCCTCGGGCGCCCAGCGGAAGCTCCAGCGCCCCCAGATCAGCGACTTGCCGCCGACAGCGGCGGGGCGGATCCAGTAGAATTTGTCGCCCTCGTCATAGGCATAGGGATTGAGCCGGTCGTTATTGTAGAATTTCCGGTTCGACGGCGAAACATAGCCATGCTTGGCGATGAAATAGTCGCTATCCATCAGCGCCTTGGGCATCATGTCGCGCGCCGGGATGTCATAGGCGGGCTTGCCGTCGAAATCATAATCCTCGCCATGTTCGACCATCACGCCGCGGTCGAGCATCAGGACCTTGAGGCCCTTTTCGGTCAATTCCTTCGCCGCCCAACCGCCGCTCACCCCGGAGCCGATAACGATCGCGTCGAACTTGTCGGTCGCTGCCATGAATATATCCTCGAATATCTGTTATGCGCGGAGACGGCTGAGCGTCGTGAAGCTGGTCTGGATGTCGGGAAGATAGGGCGCGGGCGACTGATCATTCTCGACATAGAAATGCTTCACGCCTGCGGTCCGGTTGAGCGTGAAGATGTCGGCGAAATCGATCACGCCCTTGCCGACGCTCGTCATCTTGCCATCCGCTGTGCGGTCCTTGACATGATAGGCGTAGATGCGGCCCGGCAGACGCCGGATAATCGCCTTGGGATCCTCGCCCGCGGCGACCGTCCAGAACAGGTCGAGCTCGATCTTGACCAACGCGGGATCGGTGTCGGCCACCAATGTGTCGAACAGGCTGGTGCCGCCGGGTTTCACCGTGAACTCGAAATCATGATTATGATAGGCGAAGCCGAGCCCGGCCTTTTTGAGCTGCTCGGCCCAGCGGCTGAAATTCGCGACCGCGACCTTCCACCCCTCGGCATTGCGCTGCGCCTCGGCCATCCACGGCAGGATCACCGTATCGGCGCCGAGCGTCTTCGCCATCTTCACCGATCCATCGAAATCGGAGATGAGCGCGTCATAGCCGATGTGCACCGAGGGCGAGGTCAGCCCCAGCCGATCCATCGCCTTGCGCAGCGCGGCATGGTCCATCTTGTCGTAACCGCCGCCGCCATATTCGACCTCGCGATAGCCGATCGCCGCAATCTTCTCGAGCGTCGCCATCGGGTCCGCCGCGAACAATTCGCGCACCGTGTAAAGCTGGATTCCGATGGGCTTCGACTTCAGGCCTTTCGCCAACAGCGGGCCCGCCGCGAGCGTCGTTGCCAAGGCCGCACCGCCCGCCAGCCATTGTCGCCGGTTCACCATCATGAGGAATAGACCTTGTTGACGTTGGAATAGGGAAAAGCGCCGTCATAATGCCCGGGGACGGGCAGATATTCGCGCTCCTGCGTGATGCCGACCTCCGACGTGAAATAGCCGGTGAGGACGAGCTGGCGGAACTTCTCGAAGAAGTCCGCGCCGCCTGGCAGCTTGTTTTCCATCGCCAGCGTCAGCAGCGCGTCCTGTTGCGCCGGCGTCGCCTTGTCGGCGGCGACCTTATAATCGCTACGGCTGCGCGCCTCGATCGCATCGAGCCCCGCGACGATCGGTTTGCGATCCGCGGGCGCCGCCCAGTCGGCCAGCAGCTTTTCGATGAATTCGGGCACCCCGGCCGCGATCGCACCCGGCGTGTCGGTCGTCGGCATCACGCGTTCGCTGAGCGCGGTCATCAGTGCCCGCTGCTGCGCGGTGAATACGGGCGACGAGGGTGGCCCGTCGCTGATCACCGGCGAAACCGCCACCCCCGCCGCGCGGGCGATCGGGGCGAACAGGGCCGCGCCGAACATCGCGGCCATTCCGGCCAGCGCATCTCTGCGGTCGATCATTTCACCTCTCCCTGAAAATCGCGGCTCTGCGCCGCTTCGGGCAGCGGGCGCACCCAGATGTTGCGGAACGATACCGGCGAGTCATGATCCTGCAGCTGGATCGGCGCCGCGTCGCCATGCGTTTCGTAGGTCGCGACCTTGCGCCAGACGGTGCTGCCCAGCCACGGTTGGCGGTTCTGCACCAGCACGCCGTTGAGGAAGGCGGTGGCATAGGCCGGCCGGAGCAATTTGCCGTCGGGGCCGAATCGCGGGCGTTCGAAAACGATGTCGTAGCTCTGCCATTCGCCGGGCGGACGCGAGGGGTTCACCAGCGGCGGCTTCCACGCATAGATCGACCCGACGGTGCCGTCGGCATAGGTCGGGTTCCGGTAGCCGTCGAGGATCTGGAGTTCGTAGCGCTGCATGAACCAGATGCCGCTGTTGCCGCGGTCCTGCGAGCTTTTCGTCGGCGGATTGGGCGAGCGGAATTCGAGATGGAGCTGCACGTCGCCAAAGCTCTGCTTGCTGACTAGCGCGCTCTCGCCGGCGCCCTTGGCGCGCGGCGGCACGGTCATCGCGCCGTCCTTCACCGTCCAAGCGCTGCCCTGCGGCTGCCATGCGTCCAGCGACTTGCCGTCGAACAAGATGACAGCATCGGACGGCGGCGCGCCCGGGGCCGATCCCGGCGTCACCACTTCGGGCAGCGGCCGGTCGGCATCGTGCACCAGCCATTTGCCGCCCGGCAGCATCGGCGTATCCTTGAATCCGGGCTTTTCCTGCGCAGCGGCGGAACTGCCCGCCGCTGCAGCGACCGCGATTGCCGCGGCCAATGCGATACGCTTCACTCGTGCCTCCTTCATGCCGCGTCGATCTCGCGATAGGCGGCGACCAGCCGCTCTTCGCCAGCGCGGCCGTCGATCGAATTTCCATGTTCCATGCCGATCACCCCGGCATATTTCTTCGCGCGCAGCCAGCGGACGATATTGCGATAATTGACCTCGCCGGTGCTCGGCTCCTTGCGCCCCGGATTGTCGCCGAACTGGATATAGGCGATCTCGTCCCAGCAGGTGCCGAGCGTGTTGATGAGGTTTCCGGCCTGGATCTGCTCGTGATAGAGGTCCGCCAGTATCTTGATCGCGGGGCTGTCGACCGCGCGCGCGACGGCATAGCCTTGCGGCACGGACGACATGAACACGCCGGGATGGTTCACCAGCGTATTGAGCGGCTCCATCACCATGACCAGCTCATGCGGCTCGTAGATGTCGGCGGCGCCGCGCAGCACGTCGATCACGCGCGCGGTCTGGATGTCGACCGGCAGCTTGCGGTCCATGAAACCGGTGACGATCGTCATATGTTTCGAATTCAACCGCTTGGCGACATCGACCGAGCTGCGGATATCGGCAAGGAAGCGCTCGCGATCGGCCTCGTCATTGCCGCCGAGCTGGGGGCGGAAATCGCCCCATCGCGGCATGCTCGCGACGAACACGCCCATCGTCATGCCCCGCTGCTGCAACGCGCGCGCCATCGCGGCCTGATCGGCGACCGAGCGCGTCGCGGCCTCATTATCCTCCCACGCGGTAAAGCCTTGGTCGGCGGCGAAGGCGATCTGTTCGATCCGGTTGCCGCGGCTCGCGAAGCTGCCTTCGTGCGGGGCGTATTTCAGCGAAAAGCGAGCCGCGTTCGACGGCGTCGCGCCGTTCGCGAGCGTCGCTGCTGCGGCCGCCGCGACGGCACCGCCCGCCAGCACGTTCCGACGCGTCATGCTCATGCTGCTTCACCGGCGAGCACGGCGCGCGATTTGCCGCGCTCGCGCAGCCAGATGAAGCCGAACACCGCGAGCAGGATGAGCGGCAGGATCGCCAGCCGCTGGAACGACAGCGACGCCGCCGCATCCTCGACCGCCAGCTTCGCCGCACCGGTCAGCGCCGCGAAGGCTTCGGGACCGCCGGCGAACTCGATCTTCGCCTGATCGAACATCGCGCCGAGTTGCGGCAGCACAAAGAAGCTGGCGAGCGCGCCCGCCGACCCGACCAGACCCATCGCCCACGATCCGCCGCGCGGGTAACGTTCAGCGACCGAGGCGAGCATCGTCGGCCACATCACGCAGACGCCGAGCCCCCAGACCGTCGCCGCAACAATAGCGGCGACCGGCGACTGCGCCTGGCTCAGCATGAACAGGCCGATCGCGGCGAGCAGGCTCGATACCCAGAGCAGGCCGGGGTTCGAAATCTTGTTCGCGAGCCGCCCGGCGAAATGGCGGAAGACGAACATCAGCGCGTTGACATAGACGAGCAGCAAAATGCCGCGCATGCCGACGCGGTTCGACAGGGCGACGTCGATCCACTGCCCCGGCGCCAGTTCGGACGCGGCGGTCAGGAACATCGCGGCGAACCAGATGAAGAAGCTGGGGCGGCGAAACACCTCACCCACCATCTCGCCGAAGCTGACGCCGCTCTGCTCACGCAGCGGCGGCGGGAAGGTCGTGGTCAGGGCGATCACGACGGTCGCCACGGCGGGGATCATTACCAGCGCCATGATGCCCTGCCACGGCAACGCCGCCGACAGGAAGAAGCCAGCGAGCCCACCAACGATGATGCCGCCGGGGAACCAGGCATGGAGGACATTGAGCCGGTGCGTCGTGTCGTCGGGATAGAGCTGCGCGGTCAGCGGGTTGATCGTCGCTTCGGTCAGTCCCCAGCCGATGCCGCTCAGCAGCATGCCGGCCCAGACGAGCCAATAGACATTCATGCCGGTCGCGATATGGCCGGCAGTAACGATCATCAACGGCCCGAGGATGAAGCACAGCCCGGCGCCGGCGAGGCAGCGCTTCATCCCGATCTGGTCGAGCAGTGCGCTGGCGACGAACAGGGTGATCGCGAAGCTGAGGAATGCTGCGCCCAGCGCGGCGGCGACCAGCTCGCCGGCCTGCAGCGGGGCGATCGGATCGATCCATTCGGCCTTGAGCCCGCTGGCAATCGCGCCGCGGATCGCGAGGCTCGCCGCCGCGGTGAACAGCGCGAGCACGCCAAGCCAGAACAACCGGCCCTTGTTCAATGTCGTCATCCTGCGTCCCTCTGATTATTATCGTTGATTATTATCTTTTGGCCCGTCGTCTTGCGCGCGGTCAGGTCAGTCCCAGCATCTTGCGGTTGAGCGCCGGGTCGCTGCCCCCGGCAAAATCGTCGAACGCCCGGTCGGCCTTGCGGATCATGTGCGCGGCGATGAAGGGCGCCCCTTCGCGCGCGCCGTCCTCGGGATGTTTCAGGCAGCATTCCCATTCGAGCACCGCCCAGCCGGCATAGTCATATTGTGTCAGTTTCGAGAAGATTCCGGCGAAATCGACCTGCCCGTCGCCCAGCGACCGGAAGCGGCCGGGGCGATCGACCCAATCCTGGAACCCCCCATAGACCCCCGAGCGTCCGGTCGGATTGAGCTCGGCGTCCTTGACGTGGAACATGCGGATCCGCTCGTGATAAATGTCGATGAACTGCAGATAGTCGAGCGCTTGCAGAACATAATGACTGGGGTCGTAGAGGATGTTGGCGCGCGGGTGATTGCCGACGCCGGCGAGGAAGCGCTCGAAGCTCACGCCGTCGTGCAGATCCTCGCCCGGATGGATCTCGTAGGCAAGGTCGACGCCCTGCTCCTCGAACGCATCGAGGATCGGCCGCCAGCGCTTCGCCAGCTCGCCGAACGCCTCCTCGACCAGCCCCGCGGGGCGCTGCGGCCAAGGATAGATATAGGGCCACGCGAGCGCGCCCGAGAAGGTCGCATGTGCGTTCAAACCCAGCCGCCGGCTCGCCTTGGCCGCCAGATGAAGCTGCTCCACCGCCCACAGCTGACGCTCGGCCGGCTTGCCCTTCAGCGCATCGGGCGCAAACGCGTCGAACGCCACGTCATAGGCCGGGTGCACCGCGACGAGCTGGCCCTGCAAATGCGTCGACAGCTCCGTGATCTCGACCCCCGCCTCGCGACACGCGCCGGCGAGCTCGTCGCAATAATCCTGGCTTTCGGCCGCAAGCGCCAAATCGATGCAGCGGCTGTCCCATGTCGGAATCTGGACGCCGACATAGCCGGCATCGGCCATCCAGCGCGCCGCGGAGGGCAAAGTGTCGAACGGCGCCGTATCGCTCATGAACTGCGCGAGGAAAACCGCTGGCCCCTTCATGCCGCCCTTCCCTTCCGTGCAAAGCTCATTTGGATGTTGCGGTCTTGAGATAGGCGATCAGCGCAGCGCGGCGTGCCGGATCGGCAACCTTGACGACCATGCGCGTGCCGGGGACCTTCTTGGTCGGCGCCGCAAGATATTCGTCGAGCCCCTTGGCATCCCAGCGAATTTTCGATGCCTTGAGCGCGGGGCTATAGTTGAACCCGGCCACCGAGCCGGCTTGCCGGCCGAACAGGCCGTTAAGGTTGGGGCCCATCGCGCTTTTGCCGCCCGCCTCCAGCGTATGACACCCGCGGCACGCGGCGAACGCCTGTGCGCCGGGATCGGCGGGGGCCGCTCGCAGTTGGGGCGACGGCGCAAGCGCCAACGCAATCAAGACAGCCGCTGCCGATGGCAGGGCGACTAAAAATTTCATTATCCTCTCCGTCTGGCAACAGCCGGTCGAAGCATGTAACCGTTCGGATTCGAATAACGCAATCATTTTTCAGAATTAAGAAAGTTGAGCACGGCGATGAACGCACGGTCGAAAGTTCGGTATGGCATGGTCGGCGGCGGCGAAGGCGCGTTCATCGGCGCGGTGCATCGAATGGCGGCGGCGCTCGACGGCGAATATGAATTGGTATGCGGTGCGTTCAGCAGTGACGCCGACCGCAATCGGCGGAGCGCCGAGGCGCTGGGACTCGATTCGGCCCGCGCTTATGCCACCCTCGACGCCCTGCTTGCGGCGGAAGCAGCCCTTCCCGCTGAGCAGCGGATGGAGGCGCTCGCGATCGTCACCCCGAACCATCTCCACGCGCCGATGGCGATCGCCGCGCTCGACGCGGGATTTCATGTCTTTTCCGAAAAGCCGATGGCGCTGAACCTGGGCGAAGCGCTGACGATCGACGCGGCGGTTTCGCGCAGCGGCAAGCTCTACGGCCTCGCCTTTACCTATAGCGGCTATCCGCTGATCGCGGAGGCGCGGGCGCGAGTCGCGCGCGGCGATTTCGGCGCGATCCGGCTGGTGCAGGTCGAATATTCGCAAGGCTGGCTCAGCCGGCCGATCGATCAGGACGGCAACAAGCAGGCCGAATGGCGGACCGACCCGGCGCGCGCGGGACTGGGCGGCTGTCTCGGCGACATCGGCACCCACGCCTTCCAGCTCGCCGAGCATGTGTCGGGGCTCGAGGTCGAGGAGTTGAACGCGGACCTGACCACGCATGTGCCGGGCCGACGGCTCGACGACGATGTCGCGGCGCTGCTGCGGTTCGCGGGCGGCGCGCGCGGCGTGCTCAAGGCGAGCCAGGTCGCCGCGGGCGACGAGAACGGCTTGCGCCTACGTATTCACGGCGAAAAGGGCGGGCTCGACTGGTCGCAGATGGAGCCCAACACGCTGACCTTGCGATGGCTCGACCGGCCGATGGAGGTAATCCGCGCGGGTGGGCCCGGCCTTGATGCGCTGACGATGGCGCAGTTCCGCACCCCGGCGGGCCATCCCGAGGGCTATATCGAGGCGTTCGCCAATCTCTACCGCAGCTTCGGCCGCGCGGTGCGCGCGGGCGCGACCACCCCGCCAGCGCCCGACGCCGCTGGCTGGTTTCCGGGCATCGGCGATGGGCTGCGGACGATGGCCTTTGTCGAGGCGGTGATCGAAAACAGCCGCGGCGAAGCGAAATGGACTTCGCTGGCCAGTGTTTCGGAACCTCTCTGCACCTGAAGAAGACGGCGCGGCGGCTTGCTACGCCGAATAAAAGAAACCGGTGTCACAACAATGCCGCATGACTGTCATCATAGCGTCTCGTCGCGGCCATCGAACCGCAACGCTGAAGCCCTAGCGGACGCCGACCGCAATCGGCGGCAATCCAATCCAGGGGTTTCAGAATGACGATCAGAGGTCTTGCCTCAGCCACCGCGCTTGTTCTTCTCGCGAGCACGAGCAGCGCCGCACTGGCGCAGTCGGACACCGGCGACACAGCGGCCGCGGACGCGGCGGCGCAAGGCGATGAGATCATCGTGACCGGCCGCGCCGGTGCCGGCGACCGCACGCGGATCGAAACCAGCTATGCCGTCACCTCGATCGACAATGACACGCTGCGCTCGCGCGCGCCGTCGAGCGTCACCGAAGCGCTGAAGTCGGTTCCCGGCTTCTGGGTCGAGGCATCGGGCGGCGAAGGCAGCGGCAACGTCCGCGCCCGCGGCATTCCGGTCGACGGCTTCGGATCGATCACCCTGCTCGAAAACGGCTTGCCGGTGCAGCATGATCCGTCGCTCGGCTATCTCAATGCCGACCAAGCATTCCGCATCGACGAATCGATCGAGCGCGTCGAAGTGGTGCGCGGCGGCCCGTCGTCGATCTTCTATTCGAACGCCCCCGGCGGCGCGGTCAACTTCATCACGCGGCAGGCAAAAGACGAACTGACCGGCGTCGCCCGCATCCTCTATGGGCCGACCGCCGACCTTTTCCGTTTCGACGGCTGGGTGGGGACGCCGCTCGGCAACGGCTGGAGCCTTGGCGTCGGCGGCTATTACCGCAAGGAGGACGGCGTCCGCGATCCCGGCTTTGCGGGCAATGAGGGCGGACAGATACGCGCCGACCTCAATTATGATTTCGGCGATGGCCGGATCACGCTCGGTTACAAAAAGATCGACGACAGCACGATCTTCTACACCGGCATCCCGCTCACCAAGGACCGCAAGGGCAATATCGTCGGCCTGCCGGGCTTCGACCCGCATTATGGCACGACCGCGAGCCGGGCGACCGCCTTCCTGACGCTGCGCGACGCCAACGGGCCAGTTCAGTTCAACAATGCCGACGGCACCGACGTCAATCTCGACCAGTTCAGCCTGCTCGCCGAGTGGGAGCTCGCACCGGGCTGGAAGCTCAGCAACCGCGCGCGCTATCGCGACTCGCTGACGGTGCGCAACGGCGTCTATCCGGCGTCGATCAGCACCGCGACCGCGTTCCTCAACCAGAACCGCGCTTCGCTCCTCGCCGCCTTCCCCGGCGCGGCGAGCGTCCAGCTGCGTTACAGCGACACCGGCGAGGCGTTCGATGTCACCGGCCAGAACGGCAATGGCGATGTCTTCATCAACGCCGCGCGGCCAGTCACTGTCGATGAAAGCGAGTTCCTCAACGATCTCCGCCTCGCGCACAGCTTCGACATCGGCGGGATGACGCATGATGTTTCGATCGGCTTCTATTACGCCCGGATCGAAGAGACCTTCCAGCGTTACTCGGCGTCGACGCTGCAGGATGTTTCGGACAATTCGCGCCTGCTCGACCTCGTCGCGCTGAACGGCGCCGGGCAAGTCGTCGGTTCGGCGACCGAGAATGGCGTCGTCCGCTATGGCTCCGAATTCGCCAATGGCAGCGGCACGCAGGACACGTTCGCGCTTTATGCCGCCGACGAGTGGCAGATCACGCCGCAGCTCCGCATCGACGGCGGCATCCGCTGGGAAACGGTGAAGACGCGCGGCGCGCAGGAGGGCAGCAAGACCGTCAATCTAGGCAATGCGGCGACGCTTGCCGACAATAGCGTGCTGACCGGAAACGGCATCTTCACGCCGTTCGACCAGAAGTTCGACAAGGTCGGCTATACGATCGGCGCCGACTGGCAGTTCGCGCCGCGCGCCGGGGTGTTCGCGCGCTACACCTCGGCTTTTCGCCTGCCGAGCGTCGGCAGCTTCATCACCAGCGCGACCGCGGTTCCGCGGACGCAAGGCATCGACCTGTGGGAGGCGGGGCTCAAATATCAGTCGCGCTTTGCGAGCGTCTACCTCACCGGCTTCCTGACCGACTTCAATTCCTATGGCATCGGAAACACGAAGTTCGACCCGGTCACCAACGGCTATGTGTCGCAGACCGTCTATACCGACACGCGCGCGTACGGCGTCGAGTTCGAGGGGACCGTGCGGCCGACGTCGTGGTTCGACTTCACCCTCAATGCGACGTGGCAGGACCCCACTTTCCGCAACCTGCGCTATGACGAGCTGACCACCGTCAACGGACAGCAGACGCTGGTCCCGCGCGACTATTCGGGCAATCAGCTGATCCGCGTCCCGAAAATGACGCTGCGCGCGACCCCGGCGGTGACGCTGCTCGGCGACCGGCTGCGCGCGCAGGTCGATGTCGAGCATTATACGAAGCGTTATGCCGATGCGGCGAACATATCGAAGCTGCCCGCCTATACCGTGCTCAATGCCAGCGTCCGGTTCAACCTGACCGACCAGATCACGCTCTGGGCCTATGGCGACAATCTGACCAACGAGCTCGGGCTGACCGAGGGCAATCCGCGCGCGGGTGAACTCACCAGCGGGCAAGCCAACGACCTGTTGTTCATCGGGCGTCCGATCGTCGGCCGCAATGTCCGCTTCGCCGTCGACTTCCGCTTCTGATGTTGCACCGCGCGATCCTGTTCGTCGCGGTTCTGGCGATGGCCGCCCCCGTGGCGGCCATCGAACAGACGCCGCCCGATGCCATCGTCACCGGCGAGATCACCGGGGCCGACCATCAGACCTATCGGGAAGTCGCGTTCGACGTGCCCGAGGGGACCGAACGGATCACCGCGGTGCTGCGTTACGACAAGGCGAACAAGACCGTCGTCGACATGGGCGTATGGGACCCGGCGCGCTTTCGCGGCTGGAGCGGCGGATCGCGCGACCGGTTCACGATCGCGCCGAGCGACGCGACTCCCGGCTATCTGGCGGGTGCGCTCCCCGCTGGGCGCTGGCGCGTCATGCTCGGCGTTCCCAATGCGCGGGCGGACAGCCGGTCGGCCTATTCAGTCCAGGTCTTCTTCGACCGGGCCGGCGAGCGACGCGCCACCGCCGCGATCGCCGATCCGCCGCTCAAGCCCGGGCCGGGCTGGTATCGCGGCGACCTCCACATGCACGACGCGCATAGCGACGGAAGCTGTCAGAGCCGCGGCGGGCGGAAAGTGCCCTGCCCGCTGTTCCGCACCGTTGCCGCAGCGGCCGACGCGGGACTCGATTTCATTGCGGTCACCGACCACAATACGACCGCGCATTTCAGCGGCCTGCGCGAGCTCCAGCCCTATTTCGACACGATGCTGCTGATCCCGGGGATCGAGGTGACGACGTTCGGCGGCCACGCCAATATCTTCGGCCCGAGCCGCATCGTCGATTTCCGCGTCGGCGCACCCGGCGGCCCCGATATCCGCGCGTTGCAGCGCGACGTCGCGGCGGCGGGCGCGATCATGTCGATCAATCATCCTGCCTTGCCCTCGGGCGAGCAATGTATGGGCTGCGGCTGGACGTGGAAGGACACCGACTATGGCGCGGTCACGGCGATCGAGGCGATCAACGGCACGATGACCGAGGGCCCCTTTGCGGGGCTAGGCTTCTGGTATGCGCGGCTGAACGAAGGGCACCGCCTGACCGGCATCGCCGCCAGCGACAATCACAACCCCGACGTCGCGCCCGGCAATCCGCCGCCCGGTCCGGCGCCGATAGGCCGCCCGCGCACCGTCGTCCATGCAAGCGCGCTATCGGCGCCCGCCGTGCTCGACGGCCTTCGCACGGGCAATGTGTTTCTCGATATCGAAGGCACGAACACGCGCCTTCTTGAGGTCGAAGCGACTGCGAACGGGCAGCGCGCCGTGATGGGACAAGCATTGGCAGGCCGCCACCGCACGACGATCGGGGCGCATATTGCGGGTGCCGCCGGGGCGTTTGCAGAGCTGATCCTGAACGGCAAACCGATGGGCGCGCGGCAGCCGGTCGGCGCCGACGACAACCGGCTGACATGGACGCTGACGGGCGGACAGAGCTGCGGATGGCTCGCGGTCAATGTTCGCGGCGGCGACGGCAAGCTGCTGCTCGTCGGCAACCCCGTCTATCTGTCCTGCGGCGCGGTTCCGCCGCATCGATGAGCGCGGCAGGTTGTGATCCTGTTCCCGCCGGAGCACGTCGTCAGCCTCGTACTGGCCCGTGAGATTGCAGCAAATTCATTCTTGCAGGCTCAACAAGACCACGCGCAATGGAAGCGTCTCACTTTGGTCTGCCATCCGCCGACGGAGCGCATGAAGCCCCCTGTGCGAGCGCAAGCGCGCCGAGCGGGCCGGCACGCGAGCCCAGACCCGGCGGCTGGAGGAAATTGTCGATGACGTCGGCAACGAGAACGGCCCCCGCATAGCCCGCGAGGCTTTCGACCAGGCGCGCGCGAATGTCACCGAGCAATTGCGGTTGGCCCGTAGCAACACCGCCGCCGATCAGAATGCGTTGCGGCAGGCTGGTCAGCACCAGATTATGGCAGAGCATGGCGATCGCATGTGCGGCAAAGCCCCATGCCGGGTCATCCGGCGCGACGTCAGAGCCCTTTCGCTTCGCGCGCGCCTCGATGGCGGGGCCGCTGGCCATGCCTTCGACGCAATCGCCGTGGAAGGCGCAAATTCCGGCGAAACGATCATCGGTCAGGCGCGGCACGCGTTGGTGACCGGCCTCGCTATGCGCGAGGCCGCGCAGCGGTTGGCGCCCCGAAATCGAGCCGACGCCGATCCCCGTGCCCACGGTGATATAGGCCCAGCAGTCGAGACCCTGCGCCGCCCCCCAATGCCCCTCGGCCAGCGCGGCGCCATTGACGTCGGTATCAAGCGTGCAGGGCTTGTCGCCCGCAAGCGTCAACAGGTTGGCGCCGTTCCACGACCTTTTGGGCGAATTGACGACGCAGCCATAATCGGGCGCCGCCGGGTCGAGCTGCAACGGTCCGAAACCCGCGATCCCGAGCGCGCGAAAATCCCAGCCGCCAAGGATCGCGGCAATGGCGCCCAGCGTTTCATCAGGCGTCGTCGTTGGCACCGCGACCTGATCGCGAATGTCGTCGGGGCCGCTCCCCAATATGCAGATGCACTTGGTTCCGCCGAGTTCGACCCCCGCGAACACCTAATATTGGTCCTTGAGCATCTCGCCGATCGAATTGTTGAAATGGCTCTCCATCGCCGCGCGCGCACGCGCCGGATCGCGCTCCGAAATCGCTTCGGCAACCTCGCGGTGCAGCGCGAGCGTTTCGTCGCGTTCCTCGTGCGTCGTCCGTCCGGCCCAGGCGCGCGGAATCGCAGCCGCCATCAGCTGTTCGAACGAGCGCACGATCTGGTGGAAGAGCTGGTTGCCGCTCGCCTCGGCAATCGTCTGGTGAAAGATCGTGTCGGCCGCGGTCCGCGCCGCCTCGTCATGCTCAACCGACAGGCCGTGCGCTGCGGTCAGGATTGCGCGCGCCTGTTCGTCGGTGCGGTTGATCGCGGCGAGTTCGGCCGTCCGCAGTTCGAGCGTGCGGCGCACTTCCCACACGTCGGCGAGCGACACCTGCGCGGTGTTGACCGCATGCCCCATCGACGCCGCCATCACCGACCCGTCGATCGCGCCGACACGCGGTTTGCGCCCATTGCCGACGTCAACGAGGCGGAGTGCCGCGAGTGCGCCGAACGCCTCGCGCATCACCGGACGGCTGACGCCCAGCTGCGTCGCAAAGCTCCCCTCGCCCGGCAGCGTGTCGCCGACCTTGAGGTCATTCACGCGGATGAAGTCGCGGACCGATTCGACCGCGCGCTCGACGAGCGAGCCACGTGCACCGGGGTCGAGCATCCCGCTCATGCCGCAACCCCGACGCGGCGCATCGCGGTCGGCGCCATGCCGAAGCGGCGCGAGAAGGCGCGCGTGAAGCTGGCATTGTTAAGGTAGCCGCAGCGATAGCCGATGCTCGCCACCGGCAGGTCGCTGGCCGCGAGCATCTGGCGCGCCTGACGCAGGCGGCGTTCGCTCAGCGCCTCGGCGACGCTGCATTGATAGAGTTCGCGAAATCCGCGGGTGAGCTTGTCGCGATTGATGCCGCAGCTTTTGGCGATGTCGTCGATCGTCAATTTCTCGTGCCAGCGCGTGTCGACGATCCGCCGTGCTGCAGCGATCCGTGCGATGTCGCTTTCGGTGAGGCTCGGCTGGCCGTCGACGGGGACAAGCGCGCCGGCGCGGAGCGCGGCGAAGAATTGGCAGAGTAGTTCGATGCTGCGCGCGAGGCGCAACGTGTCGGCGGCCGCCTCGTCGCACTCGGGCGCGACGATCGACTGGCCGAGCGTGCGCAGGTCCGACGGCAGGTACCAGCGCGCGTCGGTATCGGGCAGGTCGCCGAACAGGCGGCGACATGCGCTGCGCGATACCGCGAACACAAGCAGATGTTCCTCATTTTCGAGTTCGCGAAACGCCAGCGTGCGGACGACGGGCTCGCCGATATCGCCGAAGCCGAGCAGCAGCGCATCGGGTGGCAACAGCAGCGGGTCGCATGGACCACGGCCGACATAGGTCGTCATTTCGGGCGACACGATCACAGGATGTTTTGACGGCATTGCACGACTCTCCCTGATCCGTGCGTAGACCTATCTTACAGCTTTGGCAATAGCTATCTTACAGGTTCGGGTGCACGCCGCATCGCAAGCAGGAAGGCGAAGAAGGACAGCCCGCTGACGATAACCCCGACGAGCGCAAGCGCCTCCGCCAGCATCGCCTCGCCGCCCATCAGCGCGCTGACGCGCGTCACCACCCACGGTGCAAGGCCGAAGCCGATCAGTCCGGCAATCGCAATAAAGGCGCCGATGCAGAGACCGCGCAGTTCGTTCGGCAGCAGCACGGTGAGCGCGACCGAGACGACGAGCCCCGTCACCGCGCCGCACATCGACATCACGCCGAGCGCGACCGCAAGGCCCGTCACGCTGGGCATCAGCGGGAACAGCGCCGCCGGTACGCCGATCCCGGCCGCGATCACCGCGCCGAGCAGGATGCCCCCGCGGCGGCGGCTTTTCTGTCCTAGATCGGCCGAAATCCCGCCTAGCACCGCGCCCGCGACGCCGGTGCCAAACATGAGCGCACCGACCCAGCCCGCGAATTGCTGCGGCTGAAGCCCGAAATCGCGCGACAGCACCGGCGCCACCCAGACGGTTGCGGCGACATCGGCCATCACGACCGCGACCTGTCCGGCAAAGAGCGGGCCGAGAAAGCTGCGGCGCGCCCAGAGTTCGGCGACGACGATGCGGAACGGCGCATCGGGGCTCGCCTCGACCTCGCGTCGTTCGGGTTCGCGCAGGAACAGCAAGGGCAGCAGACAGAGCGCGCTGATCGCGGCGAGCAGCACATGCGCGCCGCGCCAGGGCGCGAGCCCCGCGAGCCAGTCTGGCGCCGAAAAATCGGCGAGCAGGCCGAACAGCCAGCCAGTGAGCGCGAAGCCGAGCGCGACGCCGAGCGCCTTGCCGAGATTGACGATCAGCATCGCACGCCCACGCTGTTCGGGCGCACAGAAATCGGCGCAGAGCGAGAGTGCCGCGGTGAGCGATCCCGTCGAGCCGATGCCGACGAGCATCCGCGCCGCAGTGAGCAGCCCCGCGCTCGGCGCAAACGCAGTGAGCAAGGTGCCGAGCGTCCAGAGCATCGCGAGGCCGATCGTGAGCCGCACGCGATTACGCCGGTCGACGAGGATGCCGATCGGGATCGAGAAGAGCACCATCGGCACCGCCGCGCCGAGCCCCTGGATCAGCGCGAGCGCGTCGTCGCTGAGCGCGAGTTCGGCCTTGGCGCTTTCCTGGATCGTCCCGAAGCTGCCGAGCGCGGTGAAGCCCATCGTGGTCACCAATGCGAGGAGCAGCAGCGGGACGAGCGTCGCGGGCGCAGTCAGGCGCGGCGTGGGGATAGTGAGCGGTTCGGCCTGCGTCGCCATCACAGGGTAAAAATCTTGCCGGGGTTGAGCAGATTCTGCGGATCGAGCGCGCGCTTGATCATCCGCATCTGTTCGACCGCATCGCCGAGCTCGGCAACGAGCCATTCCTGCTTGCCGATGCCGATGCCATGTTCGCCCGTGCACGTCCCGTCCATCGCGAGCGCGCGCTCGACGATCCGCGCGTTGATCGCCTCGACCTCCGCCATTTCTTCGGGCGCGTCGGGGTCGATCGAGAAGATGACGTGGAAATTGCCGTCGCCGACGTGACCGAGGATCGTTGCGGGGACGGTCGCCGCGTCGAGATCGACATAGGTTTCGGCGATGCATTCTGCGAGGCGGCTGATCGGCACGCAGACGTCGGTCGCCCAGCCGATCGCGCCCGCGCGCATGTTGACCGCCGCATAATAGGCCTCGTGCCGCGCGCGCCACAGCTTGGTGCGCTCCTCGGGCAGGTTCGACCAGCTGAATGCGCTGCCGCCATTCGCTTCGGCGAGCGCCTTCACCGTCTCGACCTGTTCGGCGACATTGGCGGCGCTGCCGTGGAATTCGAAGAAGAGCGTCGGCGCCTCGGGATAGTCGAGCTTCGACCAGCGGTTGACCGCCACCATCTGTTTCTTGTCGAGGATCTCGACGCGCGCGAGCGGCACCGCGCACTGGATCGACTGGACAACGGTATCGACCGCGCCGCCCAATGTGTCGAAGCTGCACACCGCCGCCGAGATCGTATCGGGAACCGGATGCAAACGCAGCGTGACTTCGGTGATGATACCGAGCGTGCCTTCGGAGCCGACATAGAGGCGGGTCAGATCATAGCCCGCCGCGGACTTGCGCGCGCGGCGCGCGGTGCGGATGACCTTGCCCTGCGGCGTCACGATTTGCAGGCTGAGCACCGCATCCTTCATCGTGCCATAGCGCACGGCGTTGGTGCCCGACGCGCGGGTCGACGCCATGCCGCCGATCGTCGCATTGGCGCCGGGATCGATCGGGAAAAAGAGCCCCTGATCGCGGAGATGCACATTGAGTTCCTCGCGGCGCACGCCGGGCTGGACGACGCAGTCGAAATCCTCGGCGTTCACCGCGATCACCTTGTCCATCTGGCTCATGTCGAGCGAGATGCCGCCGTTGACCGCGAGTGCATTGCCCTCGATCGACGTTCCCGCGCCGAACGGGACGATCGGGATATCGGCGGCCGAACACAGCGTCACCAGCGCGACGACATCGTCGGTCGAATGGGCAAAGACGACAGCGTCGGGCAGCACGGGAGCGAAATGGGACTCGCTCGATCCATGCTGCCCGAGCACCGCCTCGCCGCGTTGGAAACGGTCACCGAACCGTGCTTCCAGCGCGCCCACCAGGTCGGCGGAAAGCGGTTTGCGCCCCCCCGGATGCTCCGTTCCCGCCATGGTCAGAACTTCAGGCTTGCGCGCACGCCATAACGGCGGCGGTCGCCGGTGATACCGAGGTCGGAGGCCGGCAGGCCCGCGAGCGCCAGCGTCGTCTGTTCGATATAGGATTCGAAATATTCAGTGTTGAAGATGTTGTTCGCGAACAGCGCAACTTCGACCGGGCCGCGGCGGTACGCGATCGACGCATTGGTCAACCAATAGCTGTCGAGGAAGGTCGGTGTCGTCTGGTTGAGCGTCGCGGCGAGCCGCTTGCCCTTGCCGACCAGCCCAGCGCTCAGCGTCACGTGGCTGTCGCCGCCCGTCTCGATTCGATAGTCGCTAGAAAAGCTCGCGGTCCAGTCGGGCTGGAAGGTCAGCCGGTCGGACGAGAGCAGGCGGCCGGTCGTCGCGGTATAGGCGCTGTCGTCGGTGATGCGCGCGTGCATCCAGGTGAAGCCGCCGCGCAGCGTCCACGCCTGCACCGGACGGACCATCGCTTCGAGTTCGACGCCATAGCTTTCGACATCGCCCGTGTTGAGGTCGACGGTGACAAGCCCGCCGCCGAGCGCCGGGGCGATCGAGTTGAGGCCGATATAATCCTTGTAATCGCTATAGAAGACGGTGCCCGACAGGCTCATCCCCGGCGCCGCATATTTGGCGCCGGCTTCATAAGTCCACGCCGAATCCCCCTTGTACGTCCGCGTCGGCGCGGTCGGCGCGTTGAAGCCGCCGCCGCGATAACCGCGCGCGACCGAGACATAGGTCATCAGGTCGGGGGTCCATTTGCGCGTAATCGACAGCTTGGGCTGCCATTCGTCGGACTTGATCTTCGCGGTTGGGACGATGCCGCCCGCGGTCGCGGTACCGAGCACGGTGGTCGTCGCGGTGGCGACCGAGCCGTTCGCGGTGCGGCTTTCATGGTCGAAGCGCACGCCCGCCGCGATTTCCCAATCGAGGCTGGGTTTGAAGAAGAGCGTGCCGAAGGCCGCATAGGTGTCGCCGACATTCTTCACGCTCGTGGTGCGCAGGATAGAGACGGGCCCAAGGATCGGGTGCGTCAGGCGGATGGTGTCCTGGCCGCGCGCCTGCACCATTTCGTTCGAATAGAAGACGCCGAACAAAGTCGAGAACTGGTCCGACCATTCGCTGTCGAGCCGCGACTCCAGCGTCATCGTGCGCAGGCTGTCGCGCGCAATCGTCCGCACGGTATCGGTCGGACCGAAGTCGCCCTCGCCATCGGGGGTAAAGCCGTTGCGCATGTCATAGGCGCCGATCACGCTGAGCTTCGACCCGCCGCCAAGATCGGCCTCGGCGCGCGCGTTGAGACCGCGATATTTATACGAAACGCGGTTGATCGTGTTGAACTGAACGTCACGCGAATAATCCGTGGGCCCGGTGACGCGCGAGTAAGGCGTGTTCACCCCGTCGACCCAGTCATAATAGCCTTTGACGGTCAGCGAGAAACCGCTCGACGGGGTCAGGCGCAGCGTCGCGTTAATCGAATCGGTGTTGAACGGATTGGCGTTGCCGCCGATCACGGTGTTCCGAAGGAAACCGTCCTGCTGACGATGTGCAGCACCGATGCGAAACGCCAGCACATCCTCGATGATCGGACCCGATACCGATCCCGATACCGACCAGCTGTCATCGGGGCCCGCGTAGCTGCCGTTCGCGCGCACTTCGAGGTCGTTGGTCGGCTGGCGCGTGATGACGTTGATCGCGCCGCCCATCGTGTTCTTGCCGTACAGTGTACCCTGCGGCCCGCGCAGCACTTCGATGCGCTCGACGTCGACCAACGGGTTGTTCAGATACGCCGTGTTCGGCTGGTAAATGCCGTCGATGAACAGGCCGACGCCCGGTTGCACGCTCTGCACCAGCGTCACACCGACGCCGCGGATCGAGACAAAGGCGCGGCCGGTGCCGTCGCTGTTGATATTAAGGCCGGGCGAGAGCACCGCGGCTTCGCGCACCGAGTTGAACCCGCGCGCGGTCAACGTGTCGCCGGCGATCGCGGTCGCGGCGATCGGAACATCGTTCAGCGTCTCTTCGCGCTTGCGCGCGGTCACGACGATCGTGCCGTCGTCCTCGCTTTCGGCGGCAACGGGCGTGGCTGCACTATCCTGCGCAAAAACCGGCGCGGCGCCCAAAGTGGCGGCCAAGACAAGCGTAGAAACGGCGGCAAATCGGAACTTGGTCATCAGGCATCCCCAAAAACGGCGGTCTCGGCCGCCCGTAGGAACCTATATGACAGCTTTTAGACCTATATGAAAGGTCTGCACATTATGCCGATCCGCAGACTGGGTTTGCCGGATGGGTAAACCTTGGCATTCCGTCATTGCGAGCGAAGCGAAGCAATCCAGAGTGTGCGTAAACCGCTCTGGATTGCTTCGCTTCGCTCGCAATGACGATGTTTTGAACGTGCTGCGCTACCAGCAGCTATACCCGCCGTCGGCCAGCACGATGCTGCCGGTCATCAAGCTCGCCATGTCCGATGCGAGGAACAGGATCACCGACGCGACCTCCTCGGGCTCTCCCAGCCGCGCCTGCGGCGTGCCGTCGATCCAGCGGCGATACATCTCGCCCTGTTTGTCGGCGAAGGCGTTGAGCGGCGTCGCGATATAGGTCGGTGCGACCGCATTGACGCGCACGCCGCGCCCTGCCCATTCGGCGGCAAGGCTCTTGGTGAGCTGATGCACCGCCGCCTTCGATGCATTATAATAACTTTGCGGCTGCGGGCGATTGACGATGAAGCCGGACATCGACCCGACGTTGACGATGCTCCCCTGCCCCGCCGCGAGCATATGCCGGCCGAAGGCGCGCGCGCACCAGAAGCTGCCGTTCAAATTGACGTCGAGTACGTTCAGCCAATGCTCGTCGGCGACATCCTCGGCCGCCGTCTCGCTGCGCGCGATCCCGGCATTGTTGACGAGAATATCGATCCGGCCGTCGCGGGCGAGCATCGCGGCAGCGGCGGCATCGACCGCCGAGCTGTCGGTGACGTCGAGCGCCTCTGCAAAGACGGCATAGCCTTTGGCAGCGAGATCGGCGACCGCGCGATCAAGCGCGACAGCGTCGCGATCGGCAATCGTCACCTTCGCCCCCGCTTCGGCCAGCGCTTCGGCGATTGCAAGGCCGATGCCCTGCGCGCCGCCCGTGACAAAGGCGGTGCGCCCATCGAGGCGCAGCTTTTCGAGATACATAGGGCTTACTCCGGAACGAAGGCGGCGGCGGGCATCACGGGCTCGTGCAGCGCCTCGCCGCGCGTCATCTGATACACCATCCGGTACGCCCCGAACTCGGGCCAGGGCATCGCGCCCGTCCGCGCGAAACCAGCCCACAGATCGTGCACCCGGTCGGCCAGCGCCTGCGGCGGGTCGAGCCCCGCAAGCCCGCGCGGCCCGGTGACGGTCGGCAGCGTCTTGAATACGAACGGCATCTCGATCCCGTGGCACGCGCCAAGTTCGCCGTCGCACGCGGGCGAGCCCCAGTCGAACTCGTACATCCACGTCTTGCCCTGATGCGCCGCGGCATATTGGCGTGCGGGCCAGCGGAAGACGAGGTCGTTCATTGCGTCGGTCAAGGCCTCACCCGGCCGCACGCCCTTTTGCTTGTAACCATAAGCCTTCAGCACCGCCTTCGCCTGCGGATGCGACCGCCCGAGCAGCCAGCGCGCGAGCAGCCCGCCGATCTTTTTGCGGACCCCCGTGGGCACGAAATAGAGATTCATCTCCTCGGCATTGGTGCCGATGACAACTTCCACCTCGCGGCCGGCCCCTTTGCGCAGCGCGTCGATCGGCTTTTCGGGCAGCACATCGTCGCCATAGACCGGGATGAAGCGGCTGATCCCATAGACGGGTTCATATCCCCCCGGTCCGCGCAGATCGAGCGCCCAAGGCTTTCCGATCCTCTCGAGCGCGTCCATCGCGGCGGCGTGCGAGACGGTGCGGAAGCCTTCGACGTCGGGCGTGACGCGCAATATCTTCGCGAGTTTTTTTACCAGCCGCTGCGCCACGTCGATCTCGCGCACCATCGCGCCATGGCCGCTCTGGATGATCGCCCGCGCGAACAGCCCCTTCGCGAGCGGCGAAGTGACGAGGTCGGCGATCGCCATCGCGCCCGCGCTTTCGCCAAAGACGGTGATGTTGGCGGGGTCACCCCCGAAGCTCGCTATATTGCGCTGCACCCATTCGAGCGCGAAGATCATGTCGCGCAGGCCCAGATTGGTTGGCGCGCCGGGCACGGGCAGGAAGCCGTCGATGCCCATGCGATAATTGATCGCAACGCAGACGATACCCGATGCGGCAAAGGCGCTACCGTCGTGAACCGACGCATCCTTGCAGCCACCGACGAAGCCGCCGCCGTGAATGAAGACCATCACCGGCGCCGTCCTGGCATCCTTTGGCGCCCAGACATTGAGCCGAAGATAGTCGCCATCGCTGCCATCGCTGCCCGGACCGACGAGCGGTGTCGGGTCGACCATGGGGAATGGCTTGATCCGGTGCGGTGCCGCAGGCCCCGGATCAACCATATCGCGCACCCCCTCCCACGAAATCGGCGGACGAGGCAGTTCGAAACGCGCGGGCGGCGCGGCATAGGGAATGCCGAGGAAGCGGATGACCGCGCCATCGACGCGGCCGCCTATCGCGCCGCCGTCGATTTCGATGGGCGCACCATATTGTTCTGCAGCAATCATTCCGGCGGCATATCACCTGTCATGGCCGCACGCCTATGATCACCGATATGCCCAGCGGATGAAGGAATATGCTTGGAAGGGCGAGAACGTCCCGTCCAACCTTACTTACGTCTTCAATCGAGAACCACCTCGACCTCGCGCGCCTCGCGGATATCGACCGATGAAGACCCAGCCAAAATCCGATATTGTCCCGGCATCACCTTCCACCGCCCGGCTGCCGGATCGAACTGCGAAAATGCGCGAGGATCGAGCGTGATAGTGACTGTCCGGCGGGCCTTCGGGGCGAGTTCGACCTTTGCGAAACCGCGCAGCGCGATCGGTGGCTCGCCGACGGCTGGCGCGACGGGCGCGACATAGATTTGCACCACCTCTTTGCCGGTGCGCTTGCCGTCGTTGCGGAGCGTCAAGCGTACAGGCACCGCCTCGTTCCCCTTGATCCGCGCGGGGGCCGAGAGGCCCGACAAGGCGAAACTGGTGTAGCTGAGCCCGTGGCCGAACGCGAAGAGCGGCTTGATGCCTTTCGCGACATAGCCGCGATAGCCGACGAGCAGCCCTTCGGAATAGGGCGTCTTGGCGCCCTTTAGATTGATAGCGTCATCCTCGGTCCGTGCGGGGAAAGTAACGGGAAGCTTGCCCGACGGGTTGACCTTGCCCGTCAACACATTGGCGAGCGCCGCCGCGCCGCCCTCGCCCGGCAGCCACATGTCGACGATGGCGGGTGCCTTGTCGGACCAGGGCATCGTCATCGCAGCCCCAGCATTGACGACGACCGCTGTCTTCGGATTGGCGGCGATGATCGCCTCGACGAGCTTGTTCTGGTCGCCCGGCAGGTCGAGCGACGTTCGGTCATAGCCTTCGCCCTCGGTGGTCGACGATGAGCCTACGAACACTACGGCGGCATCGGCGCCGCGCGCTGCCGCGACCGCTTCGTCGAACGATGGGAGCGGTTCTCGGATGCCGAAACTCAGATATTCATATGGGGTCTGGCCGTTCACATAGTCGATGCGGATCGGGTAGCTGCGGCCTGCTTCCAGTTGCACCGCCACGGTCCGCCGCGGGATGGGGAAGCCGAGCACGTCGCGGATATCGGGCTTCGACGCGCTTTCCTTGCTGAGCACGGTCTTGCCGTCGAGGGTGATCGTCGCATTGCCGGTGCCGCGCGTGCTGAATTCATAGGTGCCGCTCTTGTCGGGCCAAAACTGCCCTTCCCAACGGAACGCCGCATAGCCGGTGACCTGCGGCCCGGCGATATTGCCGCTGATCCGCTTGAGGAAGCTCGTCGCAGTTTCACGCTTGACCGGCTCGCCGCTCATATCGGCGTTGGCGTAATAGGTCGCCGTGAGACCAGTGACGCCGCGGTCAGAGCTGGGGCTGAACAATTTGGGGTTTGCACCCGGCGGCGTCTCCTCATTGTCGACGCCGCGCGCGTACTCGATCTTCACCCCCGGCAGCGCCGCCTTCAGCGCGGCCAGCGGCGTGCTCGTCTCGAACGGTACCACCGCCGAGCTGCCGCCGCCCTGGATGCGCACGACGTCGGCGTTGGGGCCGATCACCGCGAGCGATTTGATCGACGACGGGAGCGGCAGGACGCCGCTGTTCTTGAGCAGGACTATCGCTTCCTCGGCCGCGCTCTGCGCGAGCGCGGCGTTGCGCGGGGTGGTGTCGGCGATCGGGCGGGCGATACCGCGCTCGATGGCGCCGCTCCGCACGATCAACCGCACCATGCGGCGCGCATTGTCGTCGAGCTGCGCGGTTGTGACCTTGCCTTCGTCGACCGCTTTCCTGAGCTTCGGCCCGAAATGGTTCGGCGGTCCGGGCATTTCGAGGTCCATGCCGGCGTTGACCGTCGTCGCGGTCGAATGGACCGCGCCCCAGTCGGACACGACGAAGCCCTTATAGCCCCACTCGGTCTTGAGCAGGTCGGTGAGCAGCCAGCGGTTCTCGGCGGCGTGGATGCCGTTGATCTTGTTGTACGACGCCATCACCGACCAGGGATCGCCCTCTTTGATCACCGTCTCGAACGCCGGAAGATAGATTTCACGCAGCGTCCGCGGATCGACGACCGAGTCGACGATGAAGCGGTTGGTTTCTTGATTGTTCGCTGCGAAATGCTTGAGCGAAACGCCGATGCCCGCGCCCTGCGCGCCCTTCACATAGCCAAGCCCAATCTGGCCTGCGAGATACGGGTCTTCGGAATAGGTTTCGAAATTGCGGCCCCAGCGCGGGGTGCGGACGATATTGACCGTCGGCGCGAGCAGCACGTCGGCGCCGTGCGCGAGCGTTTCCTTGCCGATTGCCGCGCCGACCTTTGCCGTGAGGTCGGGGTTCCATGTCGCCGCCATCGCCACGCCGACCGGGAAGACCGTCGCGGGCTTGCCGTCGGGCGAGCGCACGCCGGTCGGCCCGTCGGTCATGCGGATCAAGGGGATGCCAAGCCGCGGAATCGGGTTCAGCGTCATCGAGCTTTCGCCCGCGAGCAGCAGGATTTTTTCGTCGAGCGTCAGCCGCCCCATCAAATCGTCGACGCGCGCTTCGAGCGGCGCGGCTTTGTCCTTATAGATCATGTCCTGCGCCTGTGCGCCGGACAGCGCCATCGTGGAAGACAGCACGCTTGCCGCCAGATAGGCTGTCCGGCTCTTCATCACTTGATCTCCGCCAGATCCTTGGCGGTCGCGGCGAGCATCTCGTCGGTGATCTTGCCGTTCGAATAGGGCTGGAGCTGTGTCAGGCTGATCGCCTTGAACATCTCATATTCGGACAGCGCGATCATGCCGGGGAAATGCTTTTCGATCACCGCCTTGCCCTTTTCATCGGCGACGATGTCCTGCAGCGGGGTGTCGAGGTTGAACTTCGCGTCGCTCGCTGGCGCGGCCGGCGTCGGGGCGGGCGCAGCGGGAGCGGACGCCGGTGCGGCAGTGCCTTGGGCGAGAGCGGGGGCGGCGGCCATCAGTGCCGCAACAAACATGGCAGTTCTCATTTTACTTCTTCCTTTTGAAGATCGGCGACCATCGCTTCTCTGATCAGATATTTCTGGACCTTCCCCGTCACCGTGGTGGGGAATTCGCCGACGATACGGACGTAGCGCGGGACTTTATAGTGGGCGATCTGGCCGCGGCAGAACTCGCGTATGGCTTCGGCATCGACGTTGGCATCGGGCTTCAGCCGCACCCAAGCGCACAGCTCCTCGCCCATGCGTTCGTTGGGGATGCCGACCACCGCGACATCCTCGATCGCCGGATGGCGATAGAGATAATCCTCGACCTCGCGCGGATAGATATTCTCGCCGCCGCGGATGACCATGTCCTTGAGGCGGCCGACGATATTGCCATAGCCCTCTGCATCGATCGTCGCGAGATCGCCCGAATGCATCCAGCCGTCGGTGTCGATCGAATCCGCGGTGCGTTCAGGCTCGTCCCAATAGCCGATCATCACCGAATAGCCGCGCGTGCAAAGCTCGCCGGGCTCGCCCGAGGGCATGATATTTCCGTCTGTGTCGACGATCTTGCATTCGAGATGCGGCTGCACCCGGCCGATCGAACCGACGCGGCGCTCGAACGGATCGTCGGGCGCGGTCTGGAAGCTCACCGGGCTGGTTTCGGTCATGCCGTAAGCGATCGTCACGTCGCGCATATTGAGCCGCTCGACCACTTGCCGCATCAGCGGTTCGGGACAGATCGCGCCCGCCATGCAGCCGGTGCGCAGCGACGAGACGTCGAACTCGTCGAAGCGCGGATGCGCGAGCACCGCGATGAACATCGTCGGCACGCCGTAAAGCGACGTGCAACGCTCGGCCTCGACCGCGCGCAGCACGGCTTCGGGATCGAAACCCTCCGACGGATAGATCATCGCCGCGCCGTGGGTGATGCTGGCAAGGTTGCCCATCACCATGCCGAAGCAGTGATAGAGCGGCACCGGAATGCAGATGCGATCACCCTCCACCAGCCCCTGCGTGCGCCCGACAAAATAACCGTTGTTGAGGATGTTTCGGTGACTGAGCGTTGCGCCCTTCGGCAGGCCGGTGGTGCCGCTGGTGAACTGGATGTTGATCGCGTCGTTCGGGTCGAGCGTCGAGCCAATGGCGGCGAGGCGCTGGCGGTCGGTATCGCTTCCCTGCCCCATCACGTCGTCGAAGCGCAGCCAGCCCGCACGCGCATCCGCACCGATCAGGATTAGCGAGCGCAGCGTCGGCAGACGTTCGGCACGAAGCTGGCCGGGCGTGCTCGCGGCAACTTCGGGCGCGAGTTCCTCGATCATTGCGGGATAGTCGCTCGTCTTGAAACTGGTCGCGGCGACAAGCGCCGACAGCCCGACCTTGTTGACCGTATATTCGACCTCGGACAGGCGATAGGCGGGGTTGATCGTGACGAGGATCAGTCCCGCGCGCGCCGCGGCAAACTGGGTCAGCGTCCACTCGACACAGTTCGGTGCCCAGATGCCGATGCGGTCGCCGGGGTTCAGCCCGAGCGCGAGCAGCCCCGCCGCGAAGGCGTCGGAGCGTTCGAGCAGTTCGGCGAAATTCCAGCGAATGCCCTGCGCAACCGAAACGAGCGCATCACTTGTCCCCCAGCGTTCGGCGGCGAGGGCGAGCGCGTCGCCGATACTATGTTCGATCAGCGGCGGCTCGGTGGCTCCGTGAACATGGCTCGTCATTTTCCGGGTGCCTCGCATGTAAAGCTCGCCGCATCGTCGGTCGAACCCTTACTGTCCCATTTCGCGACCTTGGGGAATGCACAGAGCGGCCGCGTGCGCCCGGCCTTTGCGGGGAGGCCGATATAGGCGAACAGGTCGTTGTCATATTTGGTCGCGATGATCCGCTCGGGCGCGGGTCCGCCCTGCCGCCAGCCGTCGAGCGCGGTCAACGGATCGAAGTTGTTCGGCCCCGGTCCTGCCAGACAGTGCGACATGCCGGGCACCATGAACAGGCGCACCGAGGTGGATGCAGCCTTCGGGTTCGCCGCGACCAGACGCTCATAATAATCGACGGTGTTCTGCGCCGGAATCCCGGCATCGTTCCAGCCATGATAGAGGATCAGCTTGCCGCCGCGCTTGTAGAAAGCGCCAAGGTCGGTGCGGTCGGCGTCGAGATCGCCGCCGACGCGTGCCTTTGCCAGCGCATAGTCGCGCTCGAGGTTGAAATCGGCGAGCTGCCAGTCGGGATTGGCGTGGACAAAATAGCGGAAGAAGGCGGTACCAAACTTCACATGCTGCGACGTCTTGCCCGTCAGCCATTGCGACCAGGTTCCCGCCTCGGCCTCGGCGCCGGGTGCGAAGCCGGGGTAGAAGCTCTTGCCGTCGGCGGTTTTCGCGCCTCCGTAGAACAGCTTCGCGGTCGCGACTTCGCCGGGCGTCAGACAGCCGGTGCCATCGCCACCCTTGCATGTGAGCTTCGCGGGATCGAAATGGCACGCGCGCGGGTCGTCGATCACGCCGTCCTTCACCCCGTCGAGCCCGTCGCACTGGCCGAGCGACGCCGTCTGAAGCAGCTTGAGCTTCGCCATCGACAGATCGCCGCCGGGCTTGTTCGCCGCGATGGCATTGTTCGCAAAGGCGCTCGCCATGCGCGTCCACGGCATCGCCGGCGCGCCCGCGATGATCGCGTCATAATCGGCCGGGTAACGCTGTGCGAGGGTCAGCGCCTGCCGACCGCCGTCCGAACAACCATGGAAATAGCTCGCGGCGAGCGGGCCTTCATAAAAGGCCGCGATCACCTGCTTGGCGGTCTCGGCGCCGACATGATTGGCGCGCCAGCCATAGTCGCGGATCTTTTCGGGCGCGTTCAACGCCCAGCTCGCGTCGACATCGGCTTCGCTGAAATGCCCCATGTCGGTGCCGACCGCGGCATAGCCCTTTTGCACCGCGCCGCGCATCAGCAGCGACGGCAGCAGCATGTTCGCCCCGAACCCGCCATTGCCCGCACCGAGCAGCTTGCCATTCCAGCCAGCACGTTCGGGCAACCAGACCTCAACCTTGATCGACGATCCGGGCACCGGCGAGAGTGTCGCCTGCACGCGGCAGAAACCGGTGGGCGCCGGAAGGCCGGGCTTGCCCGCCTCCAGATTGACCATCGCGCCGCCCGCGAGCGAGGTCGCAGCATCGACCTTGCCATCCTTCAGTGCCATGCCGTTCAGCGCTTCGCAGCTACCGACCTTTTGTACGGCGGGGGTGGGTGCCGGAGCGGGCTCATTGGCCGTGCACGCCGCAAGCAGCGATCCACCGGCGAGCAGGAGGAGCGATGCGGCCCTCATTTGCCGACCAGTCCCTGACCGCGCATCCACGTCGCCATCGCCTCGCTCCATGCGTCGCTCGCCTTGCCGCTCTTCTTCATCCCGAAACCATGGCCCCCATTTTCATAGGTTACGATTGTGCTGCTCGCGCCCGCACGCTTCCACGCCGCGGCGAGGCGAACGCTGTCGTCATACGCCAGCTTGTCGTCCTTCGCCGCCGCGACGAACAGCGGCGGCGCCTTCTTCGGCACCGCGATCGTGTCGGGCAGCAAGCCCGGATAGATGGCAATCGCGAAATCGGGACGGCTGGCGGGCTTGTTCGCCGCCAGCGTCCACACCGTCACCGCGCCGCCCGCCGAAAAACCCATCAACCCGACGCGGTTCGATTTGATACCATAGCGCTTTGCGTTCTTGCGCACCCACTTCACCGCATTCTCGCCGTCGGCGGTCGCGAGCGGGCGCAGCGGCTCGACGGCGGTGCGCAGCGAAGGAAGATTGGCAAGATACCGCATCATCTGGAGCGGAAAATCGGCGCCGGTTTCGAGCAGGCGATATTTGAGCACGAACGCCGTCACGCCCTGGCTGTTCAGCCACTTCGCAACCGCCTCGCCCTCATTGTCGATCGACAACATATGAAAGCCGCCGCCGGGCGCGACGATCACCGCAGTGCCGTTGGGTTTATCGGCGACATAAGGGGTCAGCGTCGCGTCGGACACGTTGCGCACGATCGTGCCGAAAGGCCCGGTCTCGCGCACTTCCTTCGAGGTCGCAGGCACCGGGTCTGTCGACAGGCGGATCACCTCCCACGCGCAGGCGGGGATCGCAACGATAGCGAGTGCGCCGGCGATGACGGCAGAGAGGCGCATGGTCATGGCTTTCATTTCTTTTCGTTCCGTGCAGCGGCGATGGCAACGAGTGCGGGCGTGGTAGCGGGCGCCATCGCGGTTGCCTCGATACCCATCGACAACAGCTCTGGCTTGGAGGGGTCGAGCCGCGCCCATGCGGGCAGCGCGCCGCCGTTCGGATCGCCGGTTTTCGCGAAATTGGTCCAATAGTCGCCGAGTTGTATGGCCGCGGCGCGGTCGGCGGCGGTGGCATCGGCGGGCAGATTGCCGAACTGGAAGGCGACATCCGACGCATGCACCGCACCGACGTCGGGCTTGCGCTGCCCCTCGGCAACATAGCCGAAACGATAGAGGAAGGTCGGTCCCCCCGCGCGTGCCTGCAACAGGCCGAAAGCGAGTGCCGGCTCGGCGAAGATCGCATCGCCGCCAAGCCGACGGTTCGCTTCATCCTCGTTTGCATAGGCCGCTTTCACGGTGGCGGCGGAAGCGCCGAGCGACTTTTCCACCGGACCGTTGACCATCGCGCGAAACGGCGCCGGGATGAAGCCGAGTTCATCGTCGTTGCTGCCGACGATGTAAGGAATGCGTGCCTGTTTGCCCTCGGCAAAGATCGTCTCGGCCCCCGCGGGCACGATCGTCCCGTCGGTCATCGGCCCCGAATATCGGTCGTCTTCCTTGCTCATCAGCGCGAGGCCGCCGAGCACCTTGTCGGCCGGAAGCCCGCGTAAAGCTGCGGCGTCAGTTGCGCCTGCCCGCGTGCCGAAAGCCTGCCCCTTCGCCTGCGCATCGGCCAGCGTAGGCCAATCGTCGCGCCCGCCGCCCGACGCGACGATAGCGCGCGCGAACAGACCTTTCGCGACGGGCGAAGCCATCAGGCGCGATACCGATTCCCCGCCGGCGCTCTCGCCGAAGATCGTGACCATAGCCGGATCACCGCCAAAGGACGCGATGTTGCGCTGAACCCATTTGAGCGCCGCGATCTGGTCCATCAGCCCCCAGTTACCGCCCTGCCCCAGCGCGGGGTGCGCAAAGAAACCGAAGCGGCCGAGGCGATAGTTGAAACTGACGACAACGACGTCGCGCTTCGCGAGCAAGCCGCCGTCGGTTTCGGGCAGCGTACCCGACCCGCCGACAAAACCGCCGCCGTGGATCCACACCATCACCGGCAGCTTCACGCCCTTGGCGGCTTTCGGCGTCCAGACGTTGAGCGTCAGGCAATCCTCGCTCATCGGCCGTGATCCGGCCTGGATACCCGGCAGCGGGTTCTGCATGCAGTCGGGGCCGTAAGCGGTTGCCGCTCGCGGCTCGCCCCACGCAGCGACCGGGGCAGGAGAGTTCCATCGCAGGTCGCCCACTGGGGGCGCGGCGAAGGGTATGCCCTTGAACGACGTCACGCCATCGGCCGTCGTGCCCGCCACGGCGCCGCTGTCGATCGCCACCTGCTGAGCCGCGACCGGCGGCGCCAGCAGGGCCACCGAAACCAATATGCTACGGATCATTGCACGCCTCCGGTGGTAAAGATGAAGCGGCCGGGGCCGGTACGATAGATGGAATAACCCTTGCTCTCGCGGACCGGGCTGGCGCCGGGCGGCGCCGTCACGGCGCCAAAGCGCGTCGGCACCCAGATTTCGCCCGTGGTGTTCGCCGGCGCTTCGGCTGTCAGCGTCAGCTTGCCCGCCTCGACTTTCCAGCCCGAGAAAGCGTGGCCATGGATCGTGTCCATCGCGGCCTCGGCGCTGGCAAGGCCGTCGGGGATCGCGGGCTTGACGAGTACGACCTTATACCCCGGTGCGCCGGGGCGCAGACCGGCAAGACGCTGGCGCATCCAGTCGGCGATCGAGGCGAAATAATGATGGTCGCGCGAACGGCTGTTCAGGCTCCACGTCTCGAACATCGTCGAATGACCGTTCTTGATCCACCAGCCCCAGCCCGGCTCGTCGGTGCGCGTCGCGACGCGATAGGCAAGGTTCGCATGACCGTAATCGCTGAGGATTTCGAGCAGGTAGCGCGCGCCATAGACACCGGTGCGCAGCCCCTGCTTATCGACGTCGCGCGCGATCGCGTCGGCGACACCCTGTTCGCGGCCCGCGGGCACCATGCCGAACGCGAGCGGCAGGATATTCTGCACCTGCGTCGCCGGACCCGCGACGCCCCTGGCATCGACCGTCCGGTACCAGCCGTTCGCCGCATCCCAATAGCGCGCGTTATAGGCAGCCCGGATGTCGCCCGCGAGTTTCGCATAACGCTTCGCGTCGTCGGCCTCGCCGATGATCGCCGACGATTTCGCAAGCAGGTCCGCCTGATGGAAGAAATAGGCCGTGGTCACCGCATCGATGCCGCCGCCGCGCGCATTGCTGTAATCCATGCCGCCCGCCGACGCCCATTCGGAGAGCCCAGCCGACCGTTTGAAATCGGGCGCCTTGATGAAGCTCGTGGTATAGTCGACCAGCCGGCGCTGCATATCCTGATTGTCGGCAAGGATGCGCGTGTCGCCATAGGTCGTATAAAGTTCCCACGGCAGGATCATCGCCGCGACGTCCCAGGGCGTCGTCGGGCCCCAGATCACGTTCCAGCCGGGGGTGTTCTCATATCCATAGAAAGGCGTCGTCGGCGCGATCTCGGGCACTTCGCCCTTGTCCGACTGCGCGTCGCGGAAATCGGCGAGCCATTTCGTCCAGACGCGCGCGATATCCAGACTGCGCGCCGCGGCGCCCGCCGATGCCTGTGCATCGCCGCTCCAGCCATTCTTCTCATAGGTCGGCGTGTCGGTCTGGAAACCGTGGAGATTGTTGAGGATCGACGCGATTGCCGCGGCGTCGATCTGGTTGAGCAGTGGATCGGCGCTCGTAAAGCTGCCGGTGCGTGCGACCGCCGAATGGACGATGCGTGCGGTCAGCGCGCCAGTAGGCGGCGGGCCCGGGAAGCCGTCGATCTGCACATAACGAAAGCCCCGATAACCGAAGCGAGGCTCCCACTGCTCCACGCCCTTGCCCGCGAGCGTGTAACGGTCGGTCTGGAGCTGCGCGTCGATCAGCCCCGCTGCAGGCACGACCTTGCCGTCGTCGGCGATGCGCTCGCTGGCGACCATCGACACGGTGAGCCCGCGCGGGCCGCTGAGCTTCAACACCGGCCAGCCCGCGACTATGCGCCCGAAGTCATAGACATGAACGCCGGGGGCGACCTCTTTCACCGCGACGGGCGTGATATTCTCGACCGGTTCGATCGCTTCGGCGTTGGCCGCAACAAGTTGCCCCGTCGGGCCGGCGACGACCGGCGCTGCCTGCCATTTGCGGTCGCGGAATCCTGCGCGGTCCCATCCCGCCGGCACCAGCCGCGCGTCGAAGCGTTCGCCTCGATGGACCGAGTCATTGAGAGTCGGGCCGGACATTGTGCGCCAACTCCCGTCGGTCGCGACTGTCTCGCGCGTCCCGTCGGTGTAGGTGACTTCGAGCTGTGCCTTGAGCGCGGGCTCTGCTTGCCACGGTGCCGCATGGAAATACCATTCGTTCGGATCGGTCAGCCCGTACCAGCCGCGGCCCAGCTCGGCGCCGATCACATTCTCTCCGCGGCGCAGCAGCGCGGTCACATCCTGCGTATAAGCGAGCACGCGCTTGTCATAGGCGGTGTAACCAACGCCGAGCGACGAGCCGACGATCGTGCCGTTGACCGAAAGCCGGGGCATGCCCCCGCCCGCATAATAGAGCCGCGCGCTTGCGACTGGTTTGCCGAGGCGAAAAGCGCGGCGAACAAGTGGCGCCGGCAGTTCGATCGGGAGGACGAGGTCGACGCCCGGAACCCCGCTCGCGACCACCAACCCATCCTTGCCAACGCTACCGCCGGTGAAAGGATTGTCGCCGCCCGCAAAATCATATGCGACCGCGGGGCTTTGGGTGCCCGACACGCGGACCGAATGCACGATCGCCGCCGCCGCTTCCTTGCCCGCGAAACCGATCGTGCCGTGCTTGTGCGCGTCATTGTCGACCGTCGCGACGACGACCCCGTCGATGCGCGTCACGATCTGACGACCCTCGGCGCGGATCGAAAGCGCGATGCGGCGCCCCTTGAGCGGTGCCGCAAGCTTGACCTGCCCCTGCCGTTCCATCTTGATCGCCGAACTCGTCCCGCCCGGATAGCGGCGGATCGTCTGGATCAGTTCGGGCCCGTTCTTGTCGTCCGCGAGCGTCCAGACATAGGCGTCGCCATAGGTTTTGCCGTTGGGCAGCG